>MDTB01144509.1_pt1 | contig 22758 bp, 18 predicted proteins | sample 811161 | NCBI WGS metagenome assembly MDTB01 (sample SAMN05326650, study PRJNA326480) | marine metagenome | isolation source: seawater | place: Mediterranean Sea | collected 2009 | reverse complement strand
TTAATAGTGTTATTGATAGCATTAAAAACAAAAATAAAATTAAAAAACTATCTTATATAGAGAACTCATATAATGAAAATATTGACAGACATCTTGATGTAGATATAAATTTTTTATTTTTTACTACAACTACTGATTTTTCATACTTTGATGAGGATGCGTATATGGTAGTTCCTTTTAATAAATATAAGATTGAATATAATTTACCTAAGTTAGACTTAAAATTTGCTTTAAAAGCTCATGATTACAATTATATTCAAATAGATTTGCTAAATGCTTTCAATCTTTATCCTGGTAAAATTCATGCTATTTACAAAACATATAATCATGTTATTCCTTATAATTTTCCAAATGAAACGACTATAAAAGGATTGCAAAGATATTCTGAAAAAGTATTTATTCAAAAAAATAATAGTTCAATAGCGCATAGTATTATTCATAGAAAAAATATAATTCAGGATATATGTAAATGTCTAGCAGATATCTATTTTAATGTCGATGGTTTTACATCTGGAGATATAATGGACTTTTTCGATTACAATTGTTTTTTTAGTGATATCGAGCAAAATAATATATTAGAAAGATTAAAGGATAGTCATTTTTCAGATTTATCTAAAAATTACATCGGTTTTTCTAAAATTTTAGAGTTAGAAGAACTATATTTTCAGAGTAATAATCAGGATTATATGGATTTTTATAACTGGTTATTGCAATATGGCATAATTGATCTTGATAATTTTTTACCAGCTAGTTAATTATAACTAGCGCTACTTAAAGGAGGCTTTTATATATTGAATATAAATAGATTTGTAATTGTTATATTTTTTACTTTTGTTTTTAGTCGAACTTATATTGAATTCGATATAGGCTCTCAAACACCTCAAGGGAGTTTTTCAAAGTATAATGACTCAGGAATATCGGTAAGAATGACTATTACGCACGTTGACGATTTGTTTCCTTTTGTCAGATACGATTTGTCTATACAGAGATTGCAATTTAAAAATGATACTTGGCTTGAATCATATGGTGCTCTTAATGGGTTATTAACATATGAAAATTCTGAACAGGCATGGGGTCTTTTTTTAGGGCCTAGATTTATGTCGCCAACTAAAAGAGGTGCTTTTAGGCCTTATGCTGGTTTTAAGGTTGGAGGAATGTTTTTTTCTGAAACTTTATCCATCAATTGGGAAGAAGAGGATGATAGTTTTATGGAGTGTGCAAGTGGAACATTAATAGGCTCTCTTGTTGATGCAGATTATGATTGTAATGGTGATACTAGGTTGCTATCAAAAAAGTTTCTGGATTCTTCATTTGATTTTGGAGCTTTGATTGAAATAGGAGCTAATTTAAATTTTTCAGATAATTTTGGATTAGATATAGGCTTTCAGTACAATATAATCCCATCCATAAGGCCTGAAGTTGTTTTAATTGAAGATTCTAGTCAAAATGCAGGATTTAATGAAATTTCAAAAACAATAAATGCTGATTACACCACTTTTTATATAGGCGTTAATTTTAAAGTTAACGATTAAAATATCAGATGTCAAAATACGATGAATCATCTATAAAATCATTAAATTGGAGAGAGCATATTCGCTTGCGCCCTGGAATGTATATTGGCAAGCTTGGTAACGGCAAGAATCCTGATGATGGTATATATGTGTTAATTAAGGAAATTATTGATAATTCTATTGACGAATATGTTATGGGGTTTGGCAATAAAATTGAAATAGTTATTAATGAAAATAGTGTTTCTGTAAGAGATTATGGTAGAGGTATCCCCCTAGGAAAAGTAATTGAGTGTGTTTCTAAAATTAATACAGGTGGAAAATATGATTCAAAAGCATTTAAGAAATCTGTAGGCCTTAATGGAGTAGGAACTAAAGCTGTGAATGCTCTCTCTGATATGTTTTCCGTATCTTCATTTAGAGATGGAGAGTGCAAGAAAGCAAATTTCTCTAAGGGTAATATTAATAAAGATTTTCCTGTATCAAAAACAGATGAAGATAATGGGACATTAATTGAATTTACTCCTGATGGGGAAATTTTTAAGAATTTCAACTATATTCCTGATCATTTAGGGGATAAAATATGGAATTATGCATATCTTAATTCGGGTTTAACTTTAAAGTTTAATAAAAAGAATTACTATTCTAAAAAAGGTCTATTAGATTTATTAAATAAACATATAGATGTAGAAAAAGTCAAATATCCTATAGTTCATATTAAAAAGGGAGATCTTGAAGTAGCTTTTACTCATGTATCACAATACGGAGAAGAGTATTATAGTTTTGTGAATGGCCAGCATACTACTCAAGGAGGAACTCATCTTACTGCATTTAAAGAATCTATTGTAAAAAGTGTAAGAGATTTTTATAAGAAAGATTTTGACCCGCTTGATATAAGGTCCGCAATTGTTGCTGCGATTAGTGTTAAAATTCAAGAGCCAGTTTTTGAGTCTCAAACTAAAACAAAATTAGGTTCTACTGAAATGTCTCCAAATGGAGAAACCATTAGATCTAAGTTTATTGAGTTATTTAAAACAGAATTTGATAATTATTTACATAGAAATAAAGATATGGCCAATGCTCTTTTAGAAAGAATATTACAGTCTGAAAAAGAAAGAAAGGATATGGCCGGAATAAGAAAATTAGCTAATAAAAGAGCTAAAAAAGCTAATTTGTTTAATAAGAAATTAAGAGACTGCAAAAATCATTTAAATGATAAAAATAAACATTTAGATTTAATTTCTAAGTCAACATTATTTATTACTGAGGGTGATTCTGCTAGTGGTTCAATAACTAAATCTAGGGATGTTGATTTTCAAGCAGTTTTTAGCTTACGCGGAAAACCTTTGAATTGTTATGGTTTAAGCAAGAAAATAGTATATGAAAATGAAGAATTTAATTTATTGCAGCATGCATTAAATATTGAAGATGGCATTGAAGGTTTGAGATATAATAATATTGTAATTGCTACAGATGCCGATGTAGATGGTATGCATATTCGATTACTTTTAATGACTTTTTTCCTTCAGTTTTTCCCTGATATTGTTAGAAATAGGCATCTTTATATATTAGAGACTCCGCTATTTAGAATAAGAAATAAAAAAGAAACTATTTATTGTTATAGTGAAGATGAAAAGCAGAATGCTCTAAACCTTTTAGGACAGAATAGTGAAATTACTCGCTTTAAAGGGTTGGGTGAAATATCTCCAGATGAATTTACGCAGTTTATAGGAAATGATATTTTGCTGGAACCTGTTGTTATTCAGTCAGATTCTAATATAGATAAGACTCTATCATATTATATGGGTAGAAATACACCTGATAGACAGAGCTTTATTATTGAAAACCTTTATGTTGAAGAGTCAGTCTGATGGCAGAACGAAAAAATCAAAACAATATAGATAATTTATATAAAAATTGGTTTATTGATTATGCATCTTATGTAATCCTGGAGAGGGCGATTCCTAGGATTGAAGATGGCTTGAAACCTGTTCAAAGAAGAATATTGCACTCTATGCATGAGATACATGATAGTAGATTTCATAAGGTTGCCAATATAATAGGCAACACAATGAAGTATCACCCTCATGGAGATGCGGCAATTGGAGATGCCTTGGTTAATATTGGCCAAAAAGGCTTTTTAGTAGAAACTCAAGGAAATTGGGGAGATAGTATTACCGGAGATAAAGCAGCAGCTCCTAGATATATTGAGTCTAAATTATCAAATATATCAATTGATACAGTATTTAATAAGGATGTGACAAACTATCAAAAGTCTTATGATGGTAGAAATAAAGAACCTATTATACTTCCTGCTAAACTTCCTTTATTATTAATGCAAGGAGCAGAAGGTATAGCTGTTGGTTTATCTACTAAAATACTTCCTCATAACTTTAATGAAATTGTGAAATCTTGTATATTGTATTTAAAGGATAAAAATTTCTCATTATATCCTGATTTTCAATCAGGAGGATTAATTGATGTGAGTGATTACAAATCAGGTAAAAGAGGAGGGAGAATTAAAATTAGGTCAAAAATAGATGTTATAGATAAGACTAATATTTTAATTAGTAGTATTCCTTATGGCATAACATCGACCTCATTGATTGACTCAATTATAAGAGCGAATGAATCTGGTAAAATTAAAATAAAAAAAATTGAAGATAATTCAGCCAAAGATATTCAAATCAATATATTGCTATCAAAAGGAGTATCTCCAACCGTTACAGTAGATGCTCTTTATGCATTTACTAATTGTGAGATTTCCCTATCTCCTAACTGTTGTGTTATTAAGGATGAAAAACCTCAATTTTTAAATGTTAAAGATTTGCTTAGAGAATCTGTTGATCACGCTCTTTCTGTATTTAAAGCCGAGCTAGATTTGGAAAAGAATCGTATTGAAGAAAAGTGGCACCTGCTTAATCTTGAGAAGATTTTTATTAATAATAAAATATATTTAGATATTGAAGAATGTGAAACATGGGAGTCTGTTATAGATACTATTCGTCATAAAATTAATCCACATATAAAAATTTTGAAAAGAGAAGTTTCTAATGAAGATATTTATAAGTTAACAGAAATTAAAATCAGAAAAATTACCAAATTTGATAAGAGTAAACATGATTCGCATATTGATACTTTAGATGAGAGCTTGAAAGAAGTTATGAATAACTTAAATCATCTAAAGGAATATGCTATTAGATTTTTTGATAGAATTTTAAAGAAATATGGAGATAATTATAATAGAAAGACTGAGATATCTACCTTCGACAAGGTCAAGGCTACAAATGTTGCGGTAACTAATAAAAAATTATATGTTAATAGCAAAGAAGGTTTTATTGGATATGGTATTAAAGATGGTGAGTACATCGCAGACTGTTCTGACATTGATCTTGTTATAGCTTTTTATTCAGATGGAAAGTATATGGTTACAAATATTAAAGATAAACAATATATAGGTAAGAATATAATTGATGTAGCTATATGGAAAAAGCAAGATAAGCATAGAATTTATAATCTTATTTATAAAGATGGAAAAACAGGCTTTTCGTATGCTAAAAGATTTAATGTTGCGAGCCTTATTAAAGATAGAGAGTATTATATGACTGGAGGAAATGATGGTAGCAAAATCCATTATTTTAGCAACAACCCAAATAGCGAATCAGAGTTAGTGGAAGTTAGAATAAAATCAAAATCAAAAGCGCGTAAAAAAATATTTGAGTACGATTTTGCTGATATCTCAATCAAAAACAGAGCTTCAAAAGGAAATTTGGTCACCAAATACCCTGTCTTTAAAGTTTATCATAAAGAGGTGGGGGAATCTACATTGGGTGGTCGAAAAATATGGTTAGATAACACAATAGGAAAACTTAATCTTGATGGGCAAGGAGACTACTTAGGCTCTTTTAATAGTGATGATTTAATTTTATCAATTAGTCAAGATGGTTCTTATGAATTAAGTTCTACTGATTTTTCAAAGCGTTACAGTATGAAAGAACTTATGTTAATAGAGAAATTTGATTCAAATAAAACATATTCTGTAGTTTATAAAAATGGAAGATCTAGAGATTATTATATAAAAAGATTTAAAATAGAGACATCTACTATTGATAGGAAATTTTCATTAACGCAGGATATTTCTCATTCTAAAATAGCTGCTGTTACCAGCAAAGAGATGCATCTTTTAAAATTCAATTTTTTTACCAAAAAAGGAGATAAAAGAGCTAAAGAAATAGATATTGATAGTTTTGTTAGTATTAAAAACTGGAAAGCTATTGGAAATAAACTTATTGGTTATAAAAGGCTAAGCTCTTTTATGATAGTCGAAAAAGATACGCAAAAATCTAGGGATGGAAATGATTCTGAAAATATGGAATTAACTCTTTTTTAATATAGGATAAATTAGAGGTCTGCTTGGAGATGTGTCTAGATTTATATTTAAGATACTTAAAGATAAAAGATAAAAGCCATCATTGATTGAATTGTCAATTAATGCAAATTCAGTGATAGTATTTCTATTCCCCTCTTTTTCTAAATCCCAGAATATTCGATGATTTCCTAATAATCCCCCATCATTAATTTTGTCTATAGAAGGCAAATCAATAACTAGATGTTTTATGCCTAATAATCTGATGTAATTTATCGCTTCGTTGGAGAAAAAAGGATTTTCTTCATTATTATAATTCTTGCTAGAAATTTCATCAGGTATGTTAGGTAGGGTTCTTATTATTAGTGCCTCTATATTGTTGTCAATAGATGATTCTAGTTTATCTAGTAAAATTTCTTTAGTTATTATATAATCTTTTTCATCTGTTTTGCAATGATAGTTATCATGTCCTATAAGTTTTGTAGGTTCTACAGAAATAAGAATACAAGGCATAAATGAACTGTCTATGATTTCAGATATATATAAATCTTCTTTTGTTATATGAGATCTGCATTCAGAATGAGTTGATCCGCAATGAATGTTTAAATCAATAATTGGAACATTACAAGAAGCCCCTTCTTTTGTACTCCATATTTTATTGTTCTGGTCTTTGTAATAATTAATTTTGATAGGGTCTTCATCGTAAAATGATGGAGATTTTTTATCTATATCTATAGAAATAGAAATATCGTAAAATTTATTTAAATCTATTTCATATTTTTTGTCTTTGATTTTTATTTTAGCAATTTTTCTCATCATTCATGTAGCTTAAATTTTCTTTTATAATAGTTTCTAAAACTTCTCTTTTAGGAGGTTTTTCATACGATAAAATAGTATCTAAAATTTTATCTTGAATATCACTTCTCTCTTTTACTTTGTTGTAAGGAATATTTGTAAAAGAAACCATTATGTATTCAGGTATGAAGTAATTAGGAAACATACCGTATAGCTGAAAACCTAGTTTATATTTTTCAAGGTATATCTTATCGAGTACATCCTTTTTCATGGTATTATAGTTTTTTAATGCTAAGTCTGAAATTGCATCAGTTTCTATTTTTCTACTTTTGCTAAAAATATTAAATACTGACTCCCAATCTTTATTTTCATCAATTATATTACATATTTTAATACAGTCTTCAAAAGATGCATTCATTCCCTGTCCATAAAAAGGTACAATTGCATGAGCTGAATCGCCTATTAAGCAAGCTTTATCTTTATATGACCAATTGCGAGCATCAAGAGATATAAGGTTGCCTAGGGGATTATTTGCAATATACTTGTCTATATTTGGTATTAAATCAATTATATCTGTAAAGTTCTTGTTAAAAAAGTCAAATATTTGACTTTTGTTTTGAAGGGTTTCAAAGCTGTTTTCTCCATGCTTTCTCATGAATAAAGTGCATGTAAATGTTCTGTCATTATTAGGTAATGCAATTATCATCATATCCTTTCTAGGCCATATGTGAAGTGCATTTGGATCAATACGAAAATCATTATTCTTAGATTTTATAGTTAACTCTTTGTATCCATGCTTTATATCTTTGTAGATGAGCTTATTTGCTATCTTTTTTGAAATTGAAGACCTATATCCATCTGCGCCAAAAACAGGACCTTCATAAGCTTTTTTTTGTTTGTTTATAAATAAGTTATTGGTTTTAAAATCAATATTGGTGCATTTTTTTGAAAAATTAATTTTAACTTTCTTAGTGCTTTCAGCTTTTGTAATTAGAATTTTATTTATTTCTGATCTAGATACTGAATTTATAAAGTGACTTTTTTTAGTTCCATATGGCTGAAAAGATTGATTGCCTTCATTGTCATGTATCATCCTTCCATACATTGGAATTAAAGATCTTCTAAGATTTGAATCGTATACTCCGGCATGTTTTAGTGCATTTATACCTCTTTCAGATAAAGCTAAATTTATAGATCTGCCTGAATATGAGGTTGCTTTTCTAATATCTGAATTTCTTTCATACATTGAAACGCTAATATTATATTTTTTAGCAAGGAAAATGCTAAGTAGAGGGCCAGCTAATCCAGATCCTACTATGGTTGCTTGCTTAATCATTGATTAAAAAATTTAAGTATTGAGAGAAATTAAAAACATCTTCAAAAGAGTTGTATAGTGGGGCTGGAGCAATTCTTAATAAATCAGGAGCTCTATAATCACATATGTTTCCACTTTTGATAAGGTTCTTATATATTTTTTTATCAAAATTATTTAAACGAATAGATATCTGGGATCCTCTTTTACTTTGATCTCTAGGAGTTAATATATCAATATTATCTATAGTGCTTAAAAGAGTGTATAAATATGATGTAAGCTTAATACTTTTTAATGTAATTGAATTCATTCCTATATCTTGAAATATATTTAAAGAAGCCCACAGCGAAGCCATTGATAATATGGGGGGGTTGCTTAACTGCCAGGCTTCTGCAGATTTTATAGGTATAAAACTATCCATTAGCTCAAATCTAGATTCTTTATTATGACCCCACCATCCTTCTAATCTTTTAAGATTATTGTTTTCTAAATGTTTTTTATGTATGAAAGCACTTCCAGGAGCACCAGGCCCTCCATTTAAATATTTGTATCCGCACCAAACAGCAAAATCTATACCCCAATCATGAAGAAAAAGTTTAACGTTACCTGCAGCATGAGCAAGATCTAATCCTATGATACAGTTGTGCTTCTTTGCTTCTCTTGAAATAGATTCTATATCATAATATTGCCCATTATAATAATTGACAGCACTAATTAGTATGAGCTGAGTTTCATGTCCATATTTTTCAATTTTTTCAATAATATGATTATTCTCAATTATATCTTTACCTCTTTGAGGCTTTAGTTCAATTAAAGTTTTATCTATATCTAGGTTGTTGTTTTTAATATGTGAGTTAACTGCATATCTATCCGATGGGAAGCATGGTGTCTCTATTATGATTTTACTTTTATTCTTAGTAGGGCTGTAAAAGGATGTAAGTAATAAGTGTAAATTTACAGTTAAGGAATTCATCACTACGACCTCTTCCTCTAATGCTCCCACAATATGAGCCGATTGTTTATTCAAAAACTCATGGTAAGGGTACCATGGATTCTTTGCATCAAAATGTCCCAGTACTCCTAAATTTCTCCAGTCTTCAAGTTCTTGATTGACAAATTTTGAAGTATTATTTGGTTGCAATCCTAAAGAGTGTCCGCATAAATAAGTAAAATCAGTATTATTTTTTTTAGGGATATAAAATAGGTTTCTTACTTCTGATAAATTGTCTTGACTATCAAGTGATTTCGCATATTCTAAACTATTCATAATGCATCTAATCCAAGCCAATTTAATGCATTCGTATATAGTAATTTATTTTTTGTAGCTGGTTTAATTTTAGAGTTATTTTCAATAATTTTTCCAGGCATTTCTTCACCTAGTGGGAATGGGTAATCAGAACCTAAAATAATAGAATTAGCACCTAATATATCTATTAAATAGTTTAGTGCTTCTTGACTGTGAACTATAGAGTCTACATAGAATTTTCCTAGATAATTTCTAGGATTAATATTATTGTCAACTGCACATAGATCAGGTCTTTCTAAAAACCCTTTTTCAATTCGTCCAATTATATGTGGGAAACTACCTCCTCCATGTGCAAAAGCGATTCTTAATTTTGGAAATTTTTTTAAAATTCCTCCAAAAATAATGCTGCAAATGGCTCGTGATGTTTCTGCTGGCATTCCTACTAGCCACGGTAGCCAATACTTGCTCATCTCAGACATTCCCATCATTTCCCAAGGATGAATAAAAAGTGGCATGTCTAAATCTTGTGCAGCTTCATAAAAAGGATGGAAGTCTGTATGGTCTAAATTTTTCTTATTTATATTAGAACCAATTTCTAACCCTTTTAATCCTATATTTTTACACCTTTCTAGCTCTGATATCGCTAGTTTGGTATTTTGCATTGGAACTGTTCCTAAACCTATAAAGTTTTTAGGATGCTTTTGACATTCTTTAATAATAAAATCATTTAGAAATTGAGCCACCTCTAAGGCGTCCTTAGCTCTCGCCCAGTAGCAAAACATTACTGGAATAGGTGAGAGGACCTGTATATCAATTTGATGTTTTTTCATATCTTGTAATCTGTTTTTTGTAGACCAGCAGTTACATTTTATTGTTCGAAATTTCTCTCCAAAAATCATCATACTAGCTTCTTCAGATGTTTTGTTTGCCATAGATACAAAGCCCTCATATCCAAATTTCTTAGAAAAGTCCGGTATTTTTTTTGGGATTATATGAGTATGAATATCTATTTTCATGGTTATTTTTTCAAATAATGGTTACAATTTTTACAAGTTCTATATTTTTCACTTTTCCAAAACTTATCAAATATAATAGGTAGCTGCTTTACAATGTTAGATACTTGAGTGTATTTTTCGTATAATAATGAAAAGCAATTGTCGCAGTACCATTGAAAGCCATCTAATTCTGTTGGTTTTCGGGTCTTTTCAACAACTAGTCCGATCGAATCTTTAAATCTCTGTGGAGAATGAGGTATATTAGCTGGTAATAAAAATATCTCGCCTTCTTTTATATGAATATCTTTAGGTTTTCCATCTTCTATAATTTTTAGTAGCATATCACCTTCAACTTGAAAAAAAAATTCTTCTTCAACATCTACATGATAATCTTTTCTTGAATTTGGTCCGCCTACAACCATAATAATAAAATCTGAATCTTCCCATACAACTTTATTGCAGACAGGAGGCTTCAGAAGATCCCTGTTATCGCTAATCCATTTTTTGAAATTAATAGGAATTCTCATTAATATTTATTTCCAATAAAAGCAATGCATTTCATCTCTATTGAGATAGGAGTAGGAAGAGATTTTACCTCAATTGTTGTTCTGCAAGGATTAATATCTTTGAAGTAATCTTTGTATAGTTTGTTAAATGTATTAAAATCTTTATTCATATCAGTTAAGAAAATCGTAACATCAATAAGGTCTTCAAGTTTTGAATTAGATTCTTCAAGGACAGTCCGTATATTTTCAAAAACAGAATGGCACTCGTCTTCAAAATTTTCAGGAATCGAGTTATCCGTTTTTTTTCTAGAGCCTATGCCAGATAGGAATAGAAAATTTCCTACCCTTTTTGAGTGAGGGTAATGTCCCATAGGTTTTGGAGCTTTATCTATATTGTAATCTTTTTTCATAATTTTTAACTATAATTAATACAAACATTTTTTGGTTCTGAGAAAAACCTAATAGACTCCTTTCCTCCTTCTCGGCCTAATCCAGAATCTTTCATGCCTCCAAAGGGAGTCCTTAAATCTCTTAAATTCCAAGTATTAACCCATACTATTCCAAAATCTATCATTTGAGCAACTTTATGAGCTGTTTTTAAATTAGATGTCCAAATAGATGCTGATAATCCATAGTTAGTTTCATTTGCTAACTGTATCACTTCGTCTCTAGTTTTGAATTTATGTAATGATACGACTGGTCCAAAAGCTTCTTCTTTATAGCATTTAGTTTTTCTACTTAAATCTTCTACAATGCTAGGCTCAATAACCCAGCCATCAGAGCAGTCACCTCTAACTTTTTTTGAACGGCCTCCGATTATAAATTTTGCACCACTATCCTTTACCGCATTGAAATAAGATAGAATTTTATGATAATGTGCTTTAGATACAATAGAACCTTGATTAGTTGTAGATTTTAAAGGATCTCCAATTTTAAGTTTTTTAGCTTCTTTGACGAAGTCTTTTTTAAATTTAGTATATATAGAATCTTGAATAAATATTCTTTCTCCACATAGACATATTTGTCCTTGATTTCCAAATGAAGATTTAATGGTAGTTTTTAACATTTCTTCATAATTACAATCATCAAATACTATTATAGGATTTTTACCTCCAAGCTCAAGTGAAACTTTTTTTAATAGGCTAGAAGCAGTTTTTGATATAATTTTCCCTGTTTTTGTTCCTCCCGTAAAGGATACAGCCTTGATATCTGGGTGCTCCACAATTTCCTGGCCAATATTTCCTCCTGAACCATGGACTATATTGAGAACTCCTTTAGGTAAACCTACTTTTATGCATACTTTGGAAAATAAATATGCAGTCATAGGCGTTACCTCTGATGGCTTAGCTATTACGCAGTTTCCAATGGCTAGAGCTGGAGCAATTTTCCATGTAAGTAAATGCAATGGGTAGTTCCATGGTGAAATACATGCTACTATCCCCAAAGGATCTCTTAATGTGTAGTTAATTACGTTATTAGGTAGAGAATGAGATTCAGATGAGTCGTTAATTACAGCAGATGCATAAAACCTCAAATTGTTAATTGCTCTGGGAACATCAATACTTCTACTATCATTTAATGGTTTTCCATTATCAATTGTCTCTGCAATAGCAAATTCTTTGTGCTTTTTTTCAATTTCATTAGCAATATTAAATAAAATCTTGCTACGCTTTTCATTAGAAAGTTCTTTCCAAGAATTCAAAGCTTTCTTTGAAGATTTGATTGCTAATGTTAAATCTGATGAGCTTGATTCTGGACATTTTGCATATACTTTACCTCTAGAAGGATTAAATACATCAATATAATTTGCTTTTTTAGGTTTTACTAGCTTGCCATCAATATAGTTGAAAATTGTTTTCATAATGCTTACAGGGTTTGTAGTCTTCCTCCATCAACAGGCAAATTAACTCCATTAATATAGTCTGCATCAGGAGAAGCCAAAAAACATATTGCTTTTGCTGTTTCTGAAGGATTTGCAAATCTTTTTAAAGGAATTTGGGTCTGAGCTTCTATTATTATGCTTTCAATATCCATTCCAGATATTTTAGACTTCCTTTCAAATATCTCATGCAGTCTTTCAGTATCAGTAAAGCCAGGAAGGACATTGTTTACAGTGATTCCAAATTCTCCTAGCTCAAATGATAGTGTTTTTGACCAGTTTGCAACTGCTCCTCTTATAGTGTTTGAAACTCCCAATCCTTTAATAGGTTGTTTTACAGAAGTTGATATAATATTGATTATTCTTCCATAGCTCGCTTTTTTCATTCTAGGGACTAAGGAATTTACTAAAATATGATTGCATATAAGATGCTGATTGAAAGTATTTATAAATTCTGATGGACTTGCATTTATTATTGGTCCTGGTTTTGGCCCACCAGTATTATTAATTAATATTTCTACGTTTTTATTAAACTTTTTTAAAAAGCTAGATACATTTTTTTCTAACTCTTTTGGACTTTTGAAATCTGCGATTATAATTTGATGTTCTTGGCCTTTGGATCTATCTAGCATATTAATAACTTCATCTAAACCTTCTTTGCTGCGAGCCAATAATACGGTGTTAACCCCCTGATTTGATAATTCAATAGCAGTAGCTGCGCCGATTCCTTTTGAAGCTCCGCAAACAAAAGCTGTTTGATTTTTAAATTTTTTAGTCCTTATCATAATTAAAATAGTATCCTAATTTAGTTTTTAGTTTTTTTGGAAGCTTTGGCAAGGAAGACCTAGGAATTAAATATGTAGACAGATTAGTTAAGTCATCAAAAATTTTATGTTTTTCCAAAGTCTTTCTTAAATAAGAATGTCCAGATGAACCTCCTGTTCCTATTTTAGTGCCAATCATTCTCTGTGCAAGAGTGGCGTGTCCGTATCTCCATTTATTCATTAATTCATCTATGTCTATTAATTTTGTTATAATTCTATAAGGTAAGTCAAGAATCGGCTGTTCTCTGTAAAGCATTATAAATAGGGAAGATAGGCATGCTTTTTGGGATAGTTTCTTTGCTCCAGTTTTTAATAGTTTTTTATAGCTATCATTATCGAAAATAACTTCATAGTTTTGTAATATTTTTTCGTAATGGATTAAATTTCTCTCTTTTTCTTGATTTGATAAGTTGGAGTTATTTTTTATAATTAGTATATCTTCTTCTAACATTTTGTCTATGCTAACTTTGTATTCTGACCAAAAATCAAAGGTTTCAGTTTGCATAAAGGGAATTCTTTCAAGCCATTTTTCTAAATAATGAAGCAAACCTTTTTTTTCAGAATTCTGTGCACTTTTTTGGTCATTTTCATTCAAGTAGGAATCATATGGTTCTTTGCTAAATTTAAGCCTTTTTTCACGGTTAAGTCCTAGCTTGTTTTCAATTATTCTAAATTGGAGACTTTGAAAGCCTGATGCGGGGCTAAGTAGGTTTCTAAATTCTAAGAAATCCATAGGAGTCATGCTCTCTAAAATTTTTATTTGATTGATTAAAAGTTCTTGTATTTTAGATATTCTATCTAATCTATTTACAATTACTGATAGATTTTTTTCTTCTATATAGGAACTTTTGAATAGTTTAATAATAGAATCTATTTCATGGATTATTTGTTTAAACCAAAGTTCATAAGCTTGATGAGAAATAATGAATAAAAGTTCATCGTGTACAGGATTCTTTGTTGTTTTAGACTTAAGTTTTTGAGCAGATAGAATTTTTTCTAATTGAAGATAATCTGAATAGTAAGTTTCTTTTTTAGCTTTCATAATTGCTTTACACAGTATTGTTGTTGGTATTTTAGGTTAATTTTCACTAAAAAAAAATAGTTATTACCTTGTAGAAATCGTTTTTATAAGATTTATTGATAAAGTTCTTAGCTTAATATGTAATTAACAATAAGAACTACATCAGATACATTTATAGAGTTATTATTGTCAAAGTCAGATGCATATTCTTGCAATGCTGAAGCATTTTCTATTCCCAGAATATATTTAACAATTAAAACAATATCTGCTACATTAACATTACCATCTAAATTGTAATCTCCAGGAATTGCGAAGTTTATTTGAATTGAATCTGATGATGCCTCTTGATTGTATTCTTGCCCTTCTGAATTTATTGCTTTAGCTTCTATATTAATATTTCCTGTTTGAGTACTAGGTATAGGCGCTATAATTAAATCTAGCGTTTCAGCTGATTGGTAGGTATTGTATATTTGGCTGTTAATATAAACGTTTATATTATCCTGATCAGTTAAATTTAATGATTCAATTGTGATAGGTATTGTATAGTCAATGATTGTACTTAAATTGTCAGGACTAACTATTATAATTTCCGGTATAATTTCCTCTTCCAAAATGTAGTTTGAACATATTTGTTGGTTTATTTCAATAGTTGAACCTGGCGTTCCAGCAAATATAGGATTTTCAATGCATATGGTATCAGAGTTACCAAAAATATTAATTTCAAATAAAATATTTAAAAGAATACCGCTTCCTGGATATATAAAGTCCTGTGTTTCAGAGTAGGATAGGACATTGCCTGTATTTGTGCTAAGCGATGTAGAGAAGTTGTTTTCATCATTATAGATATCACCTCCGTAGATTTGATTTAAAGTCAGGTCTTGGTCATTAAAGGTTATAGTAAATTGGAATCCGTATATTGGTTCATCCGAAGTATAGTTCAAAGGAAAGCTTAAAGAGTTTGTTGAACTGTTAAATAGAGCCTCGCCTAAATTAATATCTGTGTAGCTTAAAATAATACTTTTTAAAAAACACATAATATAGAGGCTTGTTCTTAGCATAAAAATTTTATTTTCATTTACTTTAATATAGTAATTTTTTGAGATATAGATTTATTTTTATTCTTTTTAAATATTCTCTATTGTAAATATGTTATTTGGAACTAAATTAGATTTTATAATACTTTATTAAAATTCATGAACTCTAAATCTCAGCAATATCCAAAAATTGATAGCCAAGTTGTAAAAGAGCATGGTCTATCTACAGCTGAATATTCTAAGATAAAAGATATATTGGGCAGAGAGCCAACTTTTGTAGAATTAGGTATTTTTTCTGTTATGTGGAGTGAACATTGCTCTTATAAAAGCTCTATAAAATGGTTAAAAACTTTTCCTCGATCAGGTGGACGTCTTTTAGTTGGGGCAGGAGAAGAAAATGCTGGATTGGTCGATTTTACAAATGATTTGGCTGTTTGTTTTAAAATAGAGTCGCATAACCATCCTTCAGCGGTTGAGCCATATGAAGGTGCTGCCACTGGTGTTGGTGGTATAATGAGAGATATTTTTACTATGGGTGCAAGACCTATTGCATCAATGAATTCTCTTAGGTTTGGAAATTTAGAAACTAATCCAAGAAATAGGTTTTTATTAGAACATGTTGTTGAAGGTATATCTGATTACGGAAACTGTCTAGGGATTCCTGTTGTTGGAGGCGAGGTTGTTGTTGAAGATTCTTATTCAGGCAATCCATTAGTTAATGCTATGTCTCTAGGTGTTGTTAATAAAAAAAATGTTGTCAGCGCAATAGCTGAAGGTGAAGGAAATCCAGTTTTTATTGTAGGCTCTAAAACAGGTAGAGATGGAATTCATGGGGCAACATTTGCATCAGAAGAACTATCAGAACAGACAGAGTCTCAGAGGTCTAATGTTCAAGTGGGAGATCCTTTTACTGAAAAACTTTTATTAGAAGCCACATTAGAACTAAGTAAAAAATCATGGCTTATTGGAGTTCAAGATATGGGTGCTGCAGGAATCACTTGTTCCTGCTCAGAAATGTCTGCTAAAGGAGAGGTTGGTATTTGTATAGATTTAGATAAAGTGCCAAAAAGAGAGCTGAACATGAATGCCTATGAAGTAATGCTTTCAGAATCTCAAGAGAGGATGCTAGTTGTTATTAAAAAAGGATTTGAAGAAGAACTAAAGCAAATATTTTTAAAGTGGGAGCTTGATTGCACTGAGGTTGGGCATGTAACTAAAGATCAAAAACTGATAGTTTTTGATAATGGCAATATCGTCGCATCGATACCTAGTAATGAATTAGTTTTAGGAGGTGGAGCTCCTCAATATGATATGGCTTACAAGCAGCCTGATTATATATCAAAATCAAATAATCTTAATCTAGATAAAATTTCAATTCCATCAAGCTTCAATGATGTTTTGCTCCAAATGCTTTCATGTCCAAATATTGCTTCTAAGCAATGGATTTATAATCAATATGATTCAACAGTAAGAACTAATACTGTTCAGGGTCCTGGTGGAGATGCTGGTGTTATTAGAATTAAGGGCACCAAAAAAGGTCTTGCTATGAGCACTGATTGTAATGGAAAGTATGTTTATTTAGATCCATATAAAGGTGGGCAAGTAGCTGTGTTAGAATCTGCTAGAAATGTTGTTTGTAGTGGAGGCAAGCCAATTGCAATTACAAATTGTCTTAATTTTGGAAATCCTAATGATCCAGGTATTTATTGGCAGTTTAAGAATGCAGTCAAAGGGATTGGAGATGCGTGCAGGCAATTAGATACTCCGGTAACAGGCGGAAATGTAAGTTTTTATAATGAAACAAAAGATGGTGCTGTTTATCCTAGTCCTGTAATTGGAATGGTTGGAGAAATATCTAATATTGAAAATTATACTACAATAGATTTTAAAGAGGTTGGTGATTTTATTATTTTGATAGGTTCTTTAAGCTCTACTTTGGGTGGTTCAGAGTATTTGAAGATAATTCATAATAAAATTGAAGGGCCTATTGCTAACTTTGATATTAATTATGAAATTGCTGTACAAAAATTATGCTTGAAAGCTATAGAAAAAGGAATAGTGAAATCTGCTCATGATATTTCAAAGGGTGGCCTATCTATTAATATTGTAGAATCGTTACTCAATTCAAAAGATAGTAGAATTGGTGCAAAAATAAATATTGATAGTAAGCTTAGGCATGATGAGGTTTTATTTGGTGAATGCCAAAGTGCTATAATAATAACAATAAATGAGCAGGATTTACTTTCTATTGTTTCGATGGCAAAAGAACTTAATGTTTACACGCAAACAATTGGAAGAGTAACAGATGATAAAATGTTATCTATTAATGACTCTATATCTTTAAGTAGATCTGCATTGAGTCAAAAATATTTTAATTATTATCCAAATATATTAGATGGTTAGTATGAAAAATAAAACTCTTTCGTGGTTATCAGATAATAAAGATTATATATTAGATTTGCGTAGATGGTTGCATGAAAATCCTGAATTAGGATTTCAAGAGTTCGAGACATCCAAATACTTGAAAGAAATATTATCGAACAAAGGCTATAAAATTGTTGAAAATGACATTATGCAAACAGGTTTTTATTGTGACTATATTGGCAATAAGGAAGCTCCAATATTAGCCTTAAGGACAGATATGGATGCTTTGGCAATACAAGAAAACAGTAATCAGCGGTATATTTCAAAAAACAAGGGTATTATGCATGCATGTGGACACGATGTTCATATGACTGTAATAGCTGCTTTAGCTATGTATTTAATCGATAATAATATATCTATTAATGGTACAATTAGATTTATTTTTCAGCCAGCTGAAGAAAAGGCTCCGGGAGGAGCTTTGTCAATGATTGATGGCGGTGCTATTGATGGGGTTTCGCATATATTTGGATCACATGTTTATCCTAAAATAAATTCTGATAAAATAGCTATTAAATATGGCCCTATAGCAGCTACTGTAGAATTAATAGAGATTACATTAAAAGGTATGGGTGGGCACACTTCAAGACCTAATGAATCTGTTGACTTGATATGGGCCCAATCTCAGCTTGTTCAGGTTTTAGAGCAAGCCTTGAATCATACTATAGACCAGCAAGAGCCTGTTGTTTTGGCTTTCGGAAGAATTGAAGGAGGTTCTGTGCATAATGTTCTTCCAGATAAAGTAAAGTTATATGGTACGCTTAGGTATTTAAATCCAAATTTGCAAAAAACACTTCATCAAAAAATATCAGATAGCATAAAAAATGTATCAAGTTTAAGCAAGGCAGAAATTAGCTGGAAGTCTGATTTTGCATGCCCTGGAGTAGTTAATGATAAAGATTTAGTAGATCTTATTAAAAAATCGTCAAGTATAGCTATTGGAGAATCAAATACAGAAATACTCGATATTTCAAGTATGGGCGGAGAAGATTTTGCGTACTATCTTCAAAAAATACCAGGAGCATATTTTAGAATTGGGTCTTATGATGGAAATACTAAAGATATTCACACATCTGATTTTGATGTAGATGAAAATTGTATTTTTACAGCTATAAAAGTATATTCTTCTATTATAGATAATTATTTTAAATCGTAAAAATCTTTATATTGAGTTTGTGTTAAGATTTTAACCATTTCATCATGAATTTTACCATTTGTACATAAAATTCGTACGCCTGATTGAGGCAAAGAGCTGTTGTTCCAGTCAGAGCATGTAGCGCCTGCTTCTATAGCTATAATAGATCCAGCGCAAATATCCCATGGGTTTAGATTGAATTCGTAAAATCCAGCAAATCTTCCCATTGCTACAAAGCATAAATCTAGGGCTGCAGCTCCTAATCTTCGAACACCTTGAGTAATGTCATAAAAGTCTTTAAATATATTAAAACTTTTGTCGTAATATTTGTCATGATTGTAAGGAAATCCAGTAACTAATAGCGATTTACTTAAAGTACTACTTGAGCTTAAAGATATAGGTTGATTGTTCAAGAAAGCACCTTTGTTTTTTTCAGCATAAAAGCATTTGTTTGCGGCAGGATTGTATACTACCCCGCAGATTGTCTGATTATTTTTTTGCAATCCTATTGATACGGCAAATATAGGTAGATTATTGGTAAAATTTGTAGTTCCATCTAATGGGTCTATTACCCATTTATAGACGCTGTTTTTATCAATAAAGCCAGTTTCTTCTGATAGTATTGAATGTCTTGGAAATTCTTTCTGGATGTTTTTTATAATAAAGTCTTCTGATTCGATGTCTGCCTTTGTTAGTAGATCTATATGGGTCGATTTTGTTTTGTAGTTGGATAATTCACCAAAATAGCGCATTTGTTTTTTCCCAGCTTCTTTTGCTAAATCTAATGCAAATTTAAGGTGACTGCTCTTCTGATTCAATTATTTATAGGTTTTAAATTGTCCATTTTTATATCTAGACCAATAGTCATTTAGCTGGTTTTTAATTATAGGAAGTAAAAACATGCATCCAATTATATTAGGAAATCCGCATGATAAGATCATCATATCTGAAAAGTCAATAACATTTCCAAGAGATGCAACAGATCCTAAAACGACGCACCCCAAATATAATCCTTGATATATTTTAATTGATGAACCGCCAAATAAATATTTCCAACCTTTGTCTCCGTAGTAATACCAAGATATCATTGTGCTAAATGAAAACAAAAATACGACAATCGACAATATGTACGGGAACCATGATATTGAGCTACCAAAGGCTGCTGATGTTAGCTCAGCACCCTTAATATCATCTTCAAATGAATTATTGGAAATATCATATTGAATTTGAATAGGTTTGTCTTCATATTTTTCAGCTAAATGTGTTGCTGTTACAGTATCTTTAATTCGTATAAATCTCCAATCTTCCGTATAATATAAATTATAGTCGTCCATTTCATTAGCATTATCAGATATATAAAGCTTTGCATCTGTTACATCAAGAGGGTTTGATTCTGCAGTTATAAGTATTACTGATGCAGTCATAAAACAAACAACAATAGTATCGATGAATGGCCCTATCATTGCAACAATGCCTTCCCGAACAGGCTCATCTGTTTTTGCAGCAGAGTGAGCTATCGATGCAGAGCCGACACCTCCTTCATTGCTAAAAACGGCTCTTTTAATGCCTGTAACAAGAGCGCCTATAAAACCGCCATAGGCAGCATGAGGGGCAAAAGCTTGGTTTAAAATAGAAGAAAGAACTCCTGGTAGTTTTTCGATATTTGTTAAAATAATAAATAAAGATGCCCCTACGTACAATACAACCATTGCAGGTACTATTTTTTCAGTGGTTTGACCTATTCTTTTTATGCCCCCAATGATAACAGCGCCAACCAAGAGTGCAAGCAAAATACCGTACAGATAATCAGGTATTCCAATGAGCTTCCCAAATAATTCGTAGGATTGATTTGCCTGAAACATGTTGCCGCCTCCAAATGCGCCACCTATAATAAATACTGCATACATAGCTCCTAAAATTTTTCCTAAAGTCATAAAACCTCGATCTTTTAGGCCTTTGCTTAGGTAATACATTGGTCCACCGCTAACAGAGCCATCATCATTTACAGTTCTATATGTTTGTCCAAGAGTACAAGAAACAAATTTTGCGGACATGCTAAAAAATGCAATAAATACCATCCAAAAGACCGCACCAGGTCCACCTAAAGAGACAGCAACAGCAACGCCAGCTATATTTCCAAGACCTATTGTAGCAGATAGAGCTGATGTTAATGCTTGAAAGTGGCTGATTTGCCCTGTGTCTTTAGGGTTATCATACTTACCTTTAATAATATCAATTGAATGCCCAAAGCCTCTAATGTTGATAAATTTAAAGTAAAAAGTGAATACAAGCGCTCCAGCCAGAAGAACTAATACAATTAAAGGGAAGCCATTTATAGAATAAAATAAAACTGGAGCTAAGTAACCAACAAAAATACCAAAAAAATCATTAATTTGATCTAAAAAATTCATAATATCCTCTTATAGGTTTGTTTCTTGAACAGTTTTTTCTACTGCGTTAAGGGTTTTGTTGAGTTCGTTTTTTTCACTGTCTAGCAGCGTGAATTCTAATATTTTTTCAACTCCATTTTCACCTATAACGGTTGGCACTCCAATAAAGTAACCATTAATACCAAATTCACCTTCGCAGTATGCAGCGCATGGCAAGACTCTTTTTTTATCCTTTATATAGGATTCAGCCATTTCTATGGCAGATGCTGCAGGTGCATAATACGCAGATCCATTCCCGAATAATTTAACAAGTTCACCTCCTCCAAAGCGAGTTCTTTCAACGATAGCATTAAGTCTATCTTTTGAAATAAGCTCTTCAGCAGGTATGCCACCAATAGTTGCAAGTCTTGTTATGGGCACCATAGTATCTCCATGACCACCTAAAACCATACAGTTAACATCCTGGACCGAATATCCTGTTTCCATTGCCAAGAAAGTTTTAAATCTTGTGCTATCTAGAACTCCAGCCATACCAATTACTTTGTTTTTGGAGAATCCTGAAGCTTTGAAGAAAGAGTATACAATTGCATCTAGAGGATTAGATAATACAATAACGAACGCACCTGGAGCGTATTTTTTAACATTATTTGCAACATCAGTAATTATTTTGATGTTGATTTCTAAGAGATCTTCTCTATTCATTCCTGGTTTTCTAGGTACCCCTGCAGTAATAATAACAACATCGGAGCCTTTAATGTCCTCTGGATTAGACGATCCCTTAATTTTAGCATCATAACCATCCATAGGGCAGAGTTGGTTAATATCTAAAGCCTTGCCTTTTATCATGCCTTCTGCATTAGGTATATCATATATAATTATATCACCTAATTCTTTTTGAGCACATAGCAAGGCTAAATTCCCTCCGATTTGGCCTCCACCTATTAACGTAATTTTCTTTCTAGACATAGTCTTTCCCCTTAAAATATATTTATGATTACTTCCTATATTATTAATTAGTTAGAAACTTATAAAACAATATTTGTGACACGTATCAATAAAATTATAGGCTACTATATTAGTCTTGTAAAAAAAAGTGTGAATTTATAAATTAATGACGATAGTGTGTAGATATAGATTGTTATTTCTGACTTAAATTTAGTGTTTGACTTGTATTTCAGTATCTATATTATTTTTCAGAAAAATCTATTTTAATATAAAATTATTAAGGAGGAGTTGATGGTTTCTTTTTTCAAAAATTCTATTTTATTTGTCATTTTAACGTTATTTAGTTTTTCATTTTCTCAAGATTGTGTAGAAGATGACCCG
>MDTB01129438.1_pt1 | contig 22760 bp, 18 predicted proteins | sample 811161 | NCBI WGS metagenome assembly MDTB01 (sample SAMN05326650, study PRJNA326480) | marine metagenome | isolation source: seawater | place: Mediterranean Sea | collected 2009 | reverse complement strand
CCGACAATATTAAACTAAATGTTTTATGATAGTTTTTTTCTAGAAGTTCCACGATCCGCCACCGAGAGACGGACTTCGAACTTTATCTCCGATATCAAAATTTACCTCGACGTCTCTAGTAACCTGGTTACGCATTTGGGCTCGCTCACTATCCCACCAAGTCGGATTATCCGCCCACGATTGAATGTCAAAAATAAAGCCATCGAACTCATCTAATGACGTATGCGATAGTTTTATCAGAAATATACTGGCTCCAAGGTTTGTAAAGTTCGCGACGATCGCCTCATTTAGAGAAGCTGGGCTTAAAGTAGCTTAGATTTTGAGTTGTAGGGTATTCATGACCAATCATCCAATTAAAATGACTTCCCCTGAGAGGTCCCGAATACCTCGCAAATAATCCTCGCATCTCTCAATTTACTATAAATTTAAATGTCCGCTTTACTCTCCAGGATGGATTTTATTTTATTATAAATCATCAGATCGTTCTGGTTCTGAGAACAAATAACGTCGACTAGTTCTGGCGTAATTTCCAGATCAATCGACTTTGTATTTTTTCGCGAATATTCGATGCGCTGCCACCCGAACAAGTTTGTCAGCTGATCAATGGACGAGTCGAAATACTCGACCAAGCCAACAAATCCAAAATATTCGTCTAAAATATCTAGTGCTATCTCCCCTACGCTGGGATCATTCAAATAAGGGGACTTGTGTCCCACCAAATGCTTTGTTTGATAGTCCGAATAGTACTCTGGATTAGCCTGCAGGCTCTCAATCAAATCCATACGTGATCCGTCTGCGGCCTGAATATAATGGGGATGGTTGACAATCATTTCTTTGTACTGAGAAACGGTGCGAGCCACGGGGTGGCGCAGAAATGTAACGTAAGTCAGAGGCTTTTCGAGATTTCTATGCAAGCCAAATGAAAAGTGACCGATAATAGCCCGGTAATTGTCATTTACTTTTAAAATCGCGTAGAGGTTATCCAGTAATTGGCTGGAGCGCTGATTGTAGTAGGTTAGGACATTTTTTTTGCCGAACTGTCCGTCAACTATGCCCCGTAACGTGGTACCAGCAGTCTTCGGAATATGCATGAAAATATAAAAGAGTTGTTCGTCAATCATATCCACGTGACATCAGGTACTAGGTTTTCAATGCCAGATATGGCCATTTGGACAGTAGAGATTAACATATGATTTTCCAGACAGTACTCATGGCGGCGTCTTGCGCCCTCTACCCCCTCCCTATCGTACAATTCTAGTGCAAAGTGAAATGCCCGATTAATCGCTGCTGGCGTCGGCTCGGGAAACTTGAGAATGGGTAAGGCCCGTTGAATGTCCGGTGAGATTATATGGTCCATCGCAGCAAGATCATGGGGAATGATTGGAACCTGTCCGGTTAGCAGCGAGTCGAATAGTCGGGCGGTGACATCATGGAAAATCGGCAGCTGAAGGCATACTTTGTGGCGCATCCAATCCTGGAAACGTCCTTCTGCCGATAGGCTATAGTAAACGTCGTTTGATTTATCGACCGAGTGGCCACGCAAGTAAAGAGCGTTGGGCTGAATTTCCTCCATGCAGTTTTTGATCAGCGTGTTTCTGTCCATCCCGTAATAAAACCGAAAGCCGCCATAAAGAGCATCGCATCGCTTAATATCCTGATTTTCATTGAAATAGGATATTGCATCGGACCGAGACCACTGATAAGTGGTTAGGGGTAAGGTGCCTAGCACCAGGGCGTTGGCATTTTCCAAATAGGTGGTGTTTACCTCATGTCCCGGAAACACCAGATCAGTGACGGTCGCCAGTTCCAAATTTTTCTCGTACCAATGATGACTGTCAGTCAAATTGACGGCGGCAACGCCGTCGGGATTATTTGCTACTGCCCGCTTGGTGGCGGCGAACCTCTCGGGTGTCGTGCCAAACCAATGATGGTTGGTAAATAGTATGTCATAGCTGTTTGGGCCTATTTCCTCGGGATCCCGCACAGACGTAAATCGATATCGGCTGCCATTAAAACTTTGATCCAGGGCCTCGTCCACGGTGTCCGGCAGAAGCAGTGTGACCCTGACCGTAGACTTGCTCATAAGGCACCGCAGCCGCTCAATGACCTTTGCTGCGCGGATACTGTTCATCTCGCCCACCGCAATACCGTGGTCGCTACTTCTCAGATTACGCAGCCCATACATCAGCTTGGAAATATGCTCAAAGAACATCTCGCGCTCAGGCGTCAGCGCTGTTTTTGCTTGTTCATTTAGCTCCAACTCCGACGGAAGCTTTCTCGGGGGCAGCCGCTCCCGCCAATAACTAGCAGCGACAAAATTCTTTTTCTCCAATTCCGCTCGTAATGTAGAAAGCAATAATTCATCCACCCATCGACGGGCTTTCGGCGTGATGAAATTAGACGTTTCGTACTCGTAGGTGAGGCGTTGGGCGATATCGGCCTTTTGTTCCTTGACCACGTTTAAAAGAAGGACCTCCATATCGTTAGAGATTGCTTCACGGATTATCGGGTCCTGCGGAGATTTAGCAGCAAGCGAGATCAAAGTTTTTACGGCGGCCCCATAATCTAGCCGGCGAAAGGCTGCATCTATTGCTTCGAGCTCGGACTGGTAGGTGCCTAATTTCCTTGGACTAGCCATTAGATAGGGACTATTCACTATCCGTTGAAGACAATACAAAGAAAACGTTCCCGTTCTTCCAGCGAGATGTCCAACTCTCCTTGCATCCGGGAAACTCGCTTGACATTATCTTCACGGTCCAACCCGAGGCTTCAAAAAGATCCCGCCACCAAGCGGAGGATTTTATCGTAACATGAGTGACGTCGCGATCGTAGTCGGGAATAATGAAGCGGTTACTATGGTCGTTGGCGGCAACAGGTATTGCTGCAAAAATTTTAGTAACTTGTGGACGGGACCGTTCAAGCATCTCCACTAAATCGCCCTCTACAATATGTTCGAAAACGTCTTTGGATAATAACCAGTCATAGTGCTGATCGAATAAGTTTGCATCGCTCACCCCTTCTACCAGCCGGCAATAGTCCCGAACGTCGCCGTCCGTATTTCTAATCGCGTATTCGGAGATGTCTATGCCGTAAGCATCGAAATCAAGAATTCGGAGGGCCTTAACTACAAAACCTTTCGCGCAACCGAAGTCCAAAATTTTCTGATCCCGGTTTAGCGGCAAATATCTTGCCAAATAGTGCACCATCCTCAGGGTCAGCTCGGGCATCCACCTGTAGTTCATATACCCGGATACACCGTTGACGATGCCGTTCTCGTAATAGTCTCTATCATAACATTTAGCATGAAAGTAACTATCCATAACCCGACCCCATCTATGGAAAATTTACGTGCTGAAGGGGGGTTTTAATAGTGTGACGCAAGGCGGCATCGTCAGACAGTTCCTTTACTATTTTATTGTTCCGCATGAACAAACACGCACTGCATTGTCCCCTGGGATCGAATGTTGGGAATACCGGTTTGGTGTAAAGCTCATCAACCCTGGTGTTGGGCACGACACCCCACTTTTCCGAATTGAACCGACGCTCGGATGCCAGGACGGAATTATCCGTCCCCTCCTCGGCCAGCACTGTGACGGAGTCGCACGGATAACAGTACGAATAGCCATTCTCGTCATGGCCGGTCGTATCCCAAAAAATGTTATAAGTTTGAAGGAAACACTGGCCTTCTGACCACAGCTCGTCGGCTTCTTCCTGGGTCCCGTGATACTTAAGCTGATGGAAGATGCGGCTGGTTGGTTGGCCAACATCGTCGATCAGTCCGGCCTTAAAAAGTTGATCCGCGAGAATGTCGTGGGCTTGAATTTGAGCAGCTCGGGTCAAGTTGCAGTCGACCAGCACTCGGCAATAGTCAAAACCTTTATCCGTAGTCGCCTTATCAATTCGGGAGAACATCGTTTCGTCCGTCCATGGGCCGTAGACATAGGAAAAGCCCACAGTTGTGTTAGCGTTATTAATAATCGTCTTGGGCAGGTATTGCTGGTCAAACTGGCCCTCGGGATAGTGGGGCGAGGCGCCTTCTGGTGTTATTGATATTCTAATCCATTTGAAGCGGGAATAGATGTCTTCAGGTAAAGCCCTCGGAAACCCGTTCGTTATAAGCCCTAGGTCAATATCAATCCCAGAGAGCCAGTCGACGAATTCCGCAAAATGGGGCCAGAGATTTGGCTGACCGCCGCCGGATAGTATAAGTCCCCGCAGTCGAATGTCGGACCCGGTCTGTTCCCGGTACTTTTCATTATAAGCTGCGAATTTAGCCCGGTTATATTCGGCCTGGTCCTCGTAAAGACTCAGTACAAAAGACTTTGCCTCCTCCAGTGAGATGGCGTCCGCCCGATTTCGCAAGATGGTCGAGCAATACTGGCATTTGGATGAACAGCGTTGATGCAGGCTCATGGTGGCACGAATGATGCTTCCAAATCCTGTTTCCCCGAATTTTTGAAAAATTGGAGCATGATAAGCAAGTTTAGCCCCAGTAGAGGTGAACGAATTTTCGGCGACTGTAAGCGCATGGCGAACCGTGGATGGGACCTCGCTTGCCGCGAAACGAGACTGAGCTAGCTCTTCCTTCAACTCGGTCTCATAAATTTCGAATGAGTGGGTATCGCCGCGGCGTTCAAAATTGTCGAAGATAAATTTAGCCACGCTCGGCGTAATTGCTCGGCGACCGATCACAGAACCGTCAGCACGCAATAGATTATAGTGGGTATGGTGGGTATGATTTCTCCCGCCAATCTTGCTTCGTAGGCGGATTTCAAAACGACCGCTTCGGTTATTTAAATGTCCCACCAAACTGTATTTGGTAGTCTCTAGATTTAAACTATTCGCGACGTTTGGATTTTTCATATTAGCCTAAAAAGATTCTTTCGATCATGATTGGTGCTAACTATAACGATCATCAGCTAAATTTTTTTTACCGAGCGTCAAACTCAATTATAAATGAATGTGCAGGAAAACACTATCCACGAGAGGCAGGTGCCAGATACTCGAAATCTAAAATATCTCGTTCCACTGACTAATGGGAGAACAAAAAGCCCCTTTATTTTTCGTACAGAGGTGCGCCCCTGTAATCGCGAGAAGCATACCGAGCTTAATCAGACTTGAAACTCGATTTCTTTATTATCAAGACATACTTGAAATACGAGTTACCATTAGGTGAATGAAATACCATGAGATTATTCCATCATATAAAAAAATGCTGGATCAATTTACTTCACTTTTCAGTGATAGTTTTAGATTATTATCGTAGGAAATAGATCTACCCGCTAACATTTACCCGATTCTCCGAGTTGATTATTAGGCTAGCTGTTTAAGTGACAATTACCTTCTCAAAAAGAAATATCCTTTACGCATTTTACGACTTGCGTGTTGCGGAGACAAATTTTGATTTCGTGTCTTACCTAGTAATGGTGGAACGCGAACGAAGACAGCTTAAATATGAAAAAATACACCTTGTTATAGTCAAGAGTGAAGATGACAAAAAACTACACCCGAAACATTGGTCATCTAACAACTACAGTGAGGCCCAGAGAAACTGGAGGATATACAATTTAGTTGTACCCATCGCATGGCGATTACCTTCGCTTACAGGAGCTACTATCTGCTCTTCTGAACCCAATTTGAATTTATTTTTAAAAGTAGCGAAAGGGAATGTGTTTCCAGAAAATTACAATCCGAATAACCCACCAAAAAAATATTGGGATACTTCAACATCAGTAATGGCAGGAAATCTTGGGGAAAATTTACATTTCCTGAAAGCTTCAAAATCAGCCATCGAAAAAATTAAGGCTTGGTTATGCTCACGAAAATCTGACGCTACTCCTGTGGTGGTCACGCTTAGAGAGTCGAGCTGGCAACCGTCATGTAACTCGCATCATGGTATCTGGCTGCCTGCAGCAAAGCAACTTGCGGGTCCTAATCATTATCCTGTAATTGTGCGTGACATGGAAAAGGTGTCAGACCGCCCTGACAAAATGTTTCTTAATGTCATCCTCTGTAACGTCGGGACATACGACTTAGACCTCAGGTTGGCACTATATGAGGTTAGTAGATTTTCGATTTTTGCAGCAAATGGTCCCGCAGGAATGGCAAGCCACGCTCCCGGGGTAAAATTCATCACATTTATGACAGGATACTGGTCTGAAAATCTGGAGCATCCTGAGGCCGAGACTGGTGCAATTGTACCTTTGGTTTGCAATGGTGTAGGCATTAATCGTACTCCTCCCCACTTTGGTCTCAGACAAAGCTGGATATGGAAAACACCTCAAACTGCGAGTGAATTGGTTGATTTAGTCGAGGAAAATATTAATTCGTGGAAGGCGAGAGATGGCTCAACACGCGCTCCGGAGCCTATACTGAAGCTTGGTCTCCGCTATTACTTAAATGCTCGGTCAGACAGCTTTCCACTATTCTGTAAGAACTTTTTAGAGCCCCTATCGGATCAAAATTCTCGGGAAGGCTGCCGCGAGATACTCGCCCTCTACCGGCTGACAAATAAAAACCCGATTACTGCAGACGAAATTTCCAGTGCCTACGAGACTTATCGAAAAGCGAAGAATTTAGGAAGAAATCCGGGCTCCCGTGAGGTTGTCGGAGTATTCTTGAGGTCTTTTCTTCGAGAACTCTTGGGTGCGTCCAGGAAAGGTGGGCATTTTGACCAGGCCATGACGATCATTCAGAGTGAGCTTGACACCGGAAATCTGGCTTCAGAGGACTACCTTGAACTTGCTGACTGGCAAGAGTCCCTAGGGAGTCTCACTTCAGCCGTTGAAACCCTTGTAATGCACAACCTGGCCTATCCGGAAAATTTAGTCTCACGTCTTCGGCTCGCTGTTCTGTTTGAACATCTTTGCCGTTGGGACGCCGCCATTTCAATTTATGAGGGCTTGTTTAAAGCAGGCGCTCAAAATCCAGAACTTCACAATAGATTAGGACATTGTTTTGAACGAGGCGGTTATCCGCAAAAGGCGATGGAGCAGTTCTACCTGGCAAACAAAGCTCGTATTGAACAAGAAAAGTTTGAAGAATGATAAATAGTCTCCAAACTCTATACGCGATCTATGACCTGACAAGTAGTCCGAATAGCTTTGACTATGCTAAATTTGTAGTTGCCGCCGAGTTGCATCGACGTCTATCCGGCTATGAAAGAGTTCACGTTATCATTGCGCCGGACCGTGGCGATGTCGACTGGCTCAACAATTTTGCCGACGACGAATTTGATTGGCGTGCTAGAAATATCCTGGCCCCGCTAAATGCTCTTATGCCCAGTTTCAAAGGTCTAACAGTAACCCAAAATCGAAATGAATTTAAAAAAATACTGGCAAATTACAGTGGTGACATCTTCCCTAAGCATTATTCACCAGATCAGCCCCCAGCCTGGAATGACTGGGAAAACGTGGTCAGCGCATCGGTCCTTGGACACAGCATTCCTGGATTTGTCGCTCCTCAACATGCCCGACATTATGTCCAGCAATGGATCAGTCACGCATGCGGAGACCGGAAATTAGTCACGATCACACTGCGGGAGACAACTTATGAAACGGAGCGAAACAGTAATTTAAAAAACTGGACGACCTTTGCAGACGGTCTCAGCAAAGAGGAATTCGCCGTCGTTTTTTTAAGGGATACTGGTAGGATATTTTCAGCACCTCCTCCAGACTTGCGCGATCGGCTGGTATTCGACCCGGCTTCTGTCCACCTTGAGCTCAGAGCTGCCCTCTACGAACTAGCTTACATGAACATGTTCGTTGGGAATGGCTGTGGTGAAATTGGCGTCTTCCTGCCAAATACACGATACGTCCATTTTTTGAACGTGCCGGATAAAGACTCACCCACTGGTTTTATACAGGACCGCATTGAGAATGGTTGGGCCTCCAGAGACCGACTTCCATTTGCCCGGCCAGGACAGTACTTCGTTTTTGGATCAGACAGCTTGGATAATATCCGCCAGTATTTTGTGAAGGCCCAAAGTCCGGCATTCCAAGACAAATCCGATGTATTTAAACCTACAACATTAAGATCGGAGGAGATCGTCCTGCTCCTCAAGAGCGCAAACCGGGACAGCGCGGTCGCCAGGCTAAAAGACGCGCTTGGAGTGCGGGACATACTCACCTGGTTGACCGAATATTATGCTGACCACGAGCTTCCTCCTCTATCTCCGCGCACGGCAATCAACGTTTGTAAACGCATGGCTAACGACCTAGCGCTGATAGGAGAACATGAAAAGAGTCTCCATTGGTCGTTCCGAGAATTTACCTTTCATGAAGAACTGGGGACGCCGAAAAACGAGATAATAGGAGCCAAAATCGCAAAAGCAAATGCAGCCATAAATCAGCAATGTTTTGAAGTTGGACTGGAACTATTAACTGACGTTTGGGAATCTGGTGTCCGATCACCCCAAATTAAGAAACTCCTCATTCTCCTCCATGAGCAACAGGGAAATGAAATTAACGCCGGACAAATTCTGGAGGAGAAGCCAGGAGGAGGGGCAGCCTGACACATGAAGATAGGCATTGATTTCGACAACACCCTCGTAGACTATAGAAAGGCATTTCGTAATGTCGCCGTCTCTTCGGGTATTGTTGACGAGCACTTCTCGGGTGGTAAGAAACAAATTGCCGAGCTGCTACAGCATATCGGCAAAGAGAGGGCCTGGTGGGCGCTGCAGGCAGACGTCTATGGGCGCAAAATATTTGAAGCAAAGCCATTTGATGGTTCCGCCGCTGCCCTAGCAAAAATTGCCCAAGAAGGACACACGCTCCACATTGTCAGCCACAAAACCAGATACCCCTATAGCGGAGAAGAGTTAGACCTGCGGAATGCTGCCCAAGATTGGATGAACCATTGGGGTATTAGCAAGACCATTCCAATGAGCCAAGTTCACTTTGAAGATACTCTCGACGAAAAAATAGAAAAAATAGAGCACCTAGGCCTTGATTTATTTGTTGACGATTTACCCAGAGTTTTCAGCCACAAAACTTTTCCAGCTTTCACGCGGCGCTTGTTGTTTGACCCAGACTCTGCCGCCCCTAAAGGGGAATACGGTCGTGTGCGTTCTTGGGAAGAGATCCGGTCCCAAATTTCATCAGCACATCTGGAAATGCTTAGTGAATTAACCGGTGAAGAGTGTCAGAAGCTCACGAAATTGTCGGATGGCGCGAACAGTCCGGTATTCAAACTTGAGACGCAAAAGGGACCGACGTTTGCTCTAAAAATGTTCCCGTCGGACGCATCTACCTGGGACGAATTTGGCACTGAATTGAGCGCGACCCTTTTTGTCCAAAAAACTCTTGACGCCAAAGTCCCCGCAATACAATTCCGAGATCGCGATGCACAATTTATTCTATACGAATGGATCGACGGCGAGACACCGAGGGATATGACCGAGAGCTATTTGGACCAAATCGTTGGATTTATTCAGCAACTCGTGTCTTGCCGGTTCAGTTCCTCTGCAAAGGAGTTTGGCCTGGCAAAAGAAGCCTGCCTCGCCCCAGCCGAAATTATCCGCCAAATCCAGAAACGGCTCAGCGATCTCGAACATCTGGATCCAGAACTCCAATATTTTTTAACGTATCAATTTGGCCCCCTCTACCACGACTTAATATCTAGTGCCTCGAAGAATAATCAGTTTACTTACGAACTCCCCGCCCATTTCCAAATTTTGTCTCCCTCGGACTTTGGCCTCCATAATACAATTGCCGGGAGCGATGGTGAGCTGAGGTTTATCGATCTAGAGTATTTCGGCTGGGATGATCCCACCAAATTGGTGTCCGATTTTCTGTGGCACCCTAGCATGAACCTAAGCAACGACATTTTACACAGATTTACGGCACGATGCTCCGAGATATTTAGCGAATTCCCCAGATTTGATGAAAGACTGAGACTTGTCTGGCCGCTTTACGGTCTCAGATGGGCTTTGATCGTGCTGAATCCGTTCATTGACGAGAGATGGTACAGGAGGAAACGGGCAAAAGGAGAAATCGACCGAGAGGCAGTCAAGGCACAACAAATTAATCTCGCCCGGGTGATTGTTACCCGGCTCAAAAATACCGGGAGCTTATTTCCGTATGGAAACTAGCACTTGCCCCGCCTGTGGTTCAGGTCGGGGGGGCGACGCCGTAGATCTCTCCCCCCTTCTCGGTGTCACGTCAGACTGCAAACCGTGGAGTCAATCGGGTTTAATTTACTTTTGCAGTCGCTGTGGGCTAATCCAGAAACAACTGAATGAAAGTTGGAGAGAAGACTGCAGGATTATTTATCAAAACTATGAAATGTATTCGCAGGGAGATGGGCAAGAACAGTCGATATTTTTGGATGATGGCGCTATGCCCCGGTCTGAGAGACTTCTCAGCAATGTTATGAACGGCTATGGTCTTCCAGATTCCGGCTCTCTAATCGATATCGGGTGTGGTAATGGCAGTTTCCTTAAAGTTGCCCATCGTGTTCTACCGAAACTGAAACTAACGGGTGTCGAGTGGGACGGTCGGCACAAAGCGATGATCGAGGCTATCCCGGGTGTACAGGCTTTTATAGAATTTGATGCCTTGAATGACACCGCGATTTACGAAGTTGCCGTTCTCATTCATGCCTTGGAGCACATGGAGGCGCCGAGGGAAATCCTCTCCCGAATAGCCAGGTTATTGAATGACAATGGACATCTTGTAATCCAAGTCCCGGATTGGGTTCAGAACCCGTTAGATTTGGTGATCCAGGATCATGCATTTCACTTTTCTCAGAATTCCCTGCAGTACTTGTTAGGACAGGTGGGATTACGCATTGCCGAACTCCATAACGATTGGGTTCCAAAGGAAATCTCTTTGCACGCCGTAAAAAACGGAAGCGACACCGTCAAACCGGATATTGTTCACAACCGCCCATCTCATCGGGATTTAACTGACGGCATCGGCATACTGTCGGGCTTCATCAAGCAATGTTACGATAGTTTCGGCACAAAGCCCTTTTACGTCTTCGGCAGTTCCATTGGCGCGGCCTGGCTTGCAAGTCACTTTGACGAGCAAATTACCGGGTGGATTGATGAAGATCCGATACGGCAGGGCAGAACATTTCTCAATCGGCCTATTCATTCTCCCGAAAGTGCAGATAGATCAATCCCGATCGCCATTTCATTGGCCCCGGTTGTCGCAAAAAAGGTTTTCTCCAGAATGAGGAACCTAGGGTTCAGTATCGGTGCAGTGGTAGGGTTACAGGACTGATCCAATGTCAAAAACCCATCACCTCATTTTTGACTTAGAAATAGCGCAGCTTTATCCAGATTTGCTCCGGGCCACCGCGCAAGCCGCGGTGATCGGGGGGCAGAACAAGATTGACTCGGTTCATCTAATTATTGTGCCGTGTTCCGAGCCGGCGGAAGAGGAGGAGGTCGCGAATATTCAGTCGATTGGCATTCAGGCGGCCTCGCTGATACCTGGTGGATGCGAGGTCACGGTATGTTCTTCCCGGGAACAATCGGACCAAATCTCCTCTTTAGTCGGGAATGAAATACTTCAATTTAATCCTACGGAAGACATTCAGGCCGGATCGCCGCTTGAACCCCCAAGCGAGGCCACCGCTCTCATGCACCAATTCCTGTCTGAACATGCCGATGCCGACCGATCAAAAATATCTGTCATCACCGAGGACCATATCAGTAAGAACGATATGGCAGACGTGTTCCATGAGGTGGGTCGGAACAGTGACTATTTGATATTTGTGCCGGCGGCTATAGGAGATTGGTCGCCAGATCAAATCATCGAACTCGGCGGCGACTATCTTCACGAGGAGTCATCGGTAAATTTAATGATAAGATCGGCTCTCTATGCGGCCAGCGGCCAAAATTATTTTTCACACGATTGCGCCCACGCGGAATTTGCAGCACTTCTTTCCGGAGCAGACGTTACCTATATCTAGAGTTCCGCAATCAACCCCATACACTGATCAATTATCATGCCGATATCCAGGTATCGATAGGTTCCCATCCGGCCGATGGAAAAAACCTTCTTCGGTAACGCGTCCATGTACTGCTGATGGATATCCTGATCCTTTTTCATCGGAAATGGATAGAGTTTATTTCTTGTTGATGGAATCTCCAAACCCAAGAGTGTCGTCGGCGAGTGATAGTCGTAGAATTTTTTGTATTCGACGATCCGTGTAAATGGTTCATCGTTGGCGTAATAAAGGAAATATACTTCGTCCGGCAGTATCTGCTCGGAAGGCATGACAATTTTAAAAAAATCCCGACCTGCCCAACGCAACTCACCAAAGGCATTGTTCAAAATCACTTCTGGGGAAATAGTGCTGAAGATCATATCGTAGGACTCCCAAGCATCATCGACCTTCACCCGATATTTTTCCATATCAAAATCCGTAATGCGCACATTTAATCGCACATTGACGTCAGCTGTGGACCGGTCAAAATAATCGTCATAACCGTTCAAGGCTCTCGGAAATCCGGCAATGGCCTCTGTCCAAGCCGCTTTGGACTCTCCGGTCTTAAGAGCGACGCCCTTCGGCGTAAATCCATAGTCCGTTATCTCTGTGTTGCTCTCAATGCCCCACATCTTGCGCGAATATTTCTCGATATATTTTTGGTAGAGCGTTTCGCCGACAGACCGAAGCCAATACTCTTCCAGGTTTTTGGCACCCGTGGCACCAGGCACCTCCCCAAGCTCCTTTAGAATTAGGTTCGCGTCAGGCATTCCCTTCACTTCGTCGTAGTGAATCGGAAAGTGGTAAAAAGCCTGATCCCCCTCCACGTATGTGAGGAACCGGTGGCCGTCGTAAAGTTTCATGGGGCATCTCTCATTGAGATACTGGTAGACTTTTTCTTTTTTTGTGAGGAAATGTCTTGGGCCGAAGGTATAGGGATGACCGCCATAAAAGAAAGTTTTACATCCCCCGCCCAGGAACGGGGCCTGTTCGATCAAAGTAACATCGAACCCGTCTTTTTTGGCGAGCATGTCAGAGATTGCACAGCCGGCGAATCCGCCACCAACCACTAAAACATGAGTCATTTTTATCGCCCTCGTTACTTTAACGCGGTTTAACAGCAATCCTTAATGTAATTGCGCACCATGTCCCGGGTTGTCCTCGGGTCGAATTTAAGTTGCTCCTGGAGAGGAGTAATATCGATCCAAAATGACGAAACCTGAGCCGGTTGCTCAATCACTTGCAACTTTGCTCCCAAACCTTCTAAAATTTCGTCAACGACGTCGCGAATTTTTAATGGGTTACGCGCGGCCAGATTGACAACCCTTTGCCCTATACCAACATCCCCTGATGCCAGATGAATAGCTAAACGGCCGAGATCCCGTATATCGGTCACGTTATTGAAAAAAGCCGACCCATTATAAATTTGGATCACTTCTCCACGTTTTGCCTGACCCGCAATTCGGCCAAGCCAAGGCCAGTAATTGTCCGGCCCCAGCACGCCCGGAAGTCGTACAATTGTCCACGGAACAGCCACCTTTGCGCTTTCAACGAGTTTTTCTGCAGCCAATTTTGACCGACCATACGACTCTGGCCGGTCTGGTAGTGTCTGAACCGTCAAAATTGGGTCCGAAATCTGGCCGTAGACGCTCAACGTGGAAAGGTAAAGAAGGCCAGAGGCTCCTTGTCGCGATATCGCCGACATCACGTTCTCCGTCGTTGTAATGTTACCAAGATTAAAATCCTCGTCGGTAGAGTTTTTGATCAAGTGTGTGTGTCCAGCCGCATGTATTACATAAACCTCATCGCCTAGAAACTCAGCCAGTGCCTCTGACGATTTGGAAATATCGGCTGTAACCCCGCTGACTCCACGAGGAAACTCCACGTCCCTTCGCCGAGTTATCGCGACCACGGCATGTCCGTCATCTGCCAGTTCCGATGCGAGATTCCACCCGATAAATCCCCCGGCGCCGGTAATCAAAAACTTCAACTAGCTAAGTTCCCGAAGAAGAGTGTCTATGTAGGCGCTCGCTTCATCAGCGTCACTCCCATCAGGCGACCAATCAGCAGGCAGGCTGTCCTGACCGCCAAGAAACGGGCCGGCTTTCGACTCGTGGTAAATAACCCGCTCCGTCAAAGGTAGCACGGTATGGTAGATACCGGCGTCAACTCGGCTTATTGTAGCCGCCGTTCCGCCGAGTTTCTGGGAGGCAATCACCGCGCCTACTTCGCTGAACGAAACGACCAATATTTCGCCTTCCAGCATGTGAATAGTCTCGGATTTTATCTCGTGCTTATGAGGACGGTAGTACCGACCTGTCACATACTCCAGGACAATCATATCGTGATCGCTGGCTGAAGGATCAGAGTGTAAACAAAGACGAGTGTTTACTCTTCCTCGCCCTTCAGCAAAAGATTTTAGTTCCTCCATGAGAGCTTGATCTACGAATACGGGCGACGCTGTGGCGAACAGGGCGACAGACGTCTCGGTTCCACCCTCTCTGAAGTGGCTTATTTTTTCGTAAAGTAAATGCTTAGGCCCCATTCTCTCACGCTAAATAATCAGTTGCCGGGTGAAGTTAACTCTCCCCGCGCCCTTCGCAAGATCTTCGACCGATAAGCCAAATACATCAAATTTGTCTTGCCAATAGTCGGAACTGGACAGCCGTTTCTCCAGGCGCTGGATACAATGAAAGGCCCTCTCTTTGTCATCGTTCAGGTAAAGCCATGCAAGAAAGTAGAGAGCGAACCCGTTCTCCGGGGATATCAAATCGGCCAGAGTCTCTAGATGAGCTTTCAATTGAGCAATTTTCTCAGGCCGGGTCTCATCAAATATCCTCGCAAAATTGAGCCTATAGTTCATATAGAACCAGATATCGGTCAAAAGTTCCGGCGACGGAATCACATCCGATGTGAGCCCCTGAAACGCTTCCTCCAAACCCTGCTGGCTTGTTAGCGTTCCTGATTCGATTTGCGTTTGTTTACCATATGCCCCGCCATTAAATCGCACACTCGTGCTTCCCACATCTTGGATAAGGCCTTGCGCAAGCATGGAGTCATAAATTGGCGTGTTGGGGAGCGGATGGAGCTGGCTAATCCGATACCAGTCCATATCCATTTCAGTTGCAAGAGAAATCGTATCCTGAATTTGAGAGACCGTTTCGTCAGGAAAACCGATCATCAGGAATATCGACGTATGGATTTTCGGGAAGCGCCGGAGCACATCGGCAGCCTTGTGATAGGTGTCTACCGTTGCCGGCTTGCTGACCAAACGGAGAATTTGAGGATTTCCTGATTCCACGCCAATATTGATAGCAATACAGCCGCTCTCCGCCGCTGCCGAGATGACTTCATCCGTACACGACGCTGCGAGAACACCATTGGTTGCATCCCAGGTGAGGTCTATGTCTCTCCGGGCCAGCTCGCTGAAAAGCTCAACAGACCTTCTATGATCTTTGAACAAGTCGTCGTCCAGCCACATGATATGCCCGATACCATGATCTCCGTGAAGGCGCTCCAACTCGTCTATGACCGTATTTACCGGTCTGTGGCGGACCCCGTGCCCGTTAAAGTTACGAACGGAGCAGAATGTGCATTTTCCACGGCATCCTCTGTTGGATAGGACTGTCGCAAATTTGGTTTCAGTTGGTTTAAAGCAGTAGAATGCTCCAATCACACCCTCACTGGACAGAGCGTCGAGTTTCATCAAATCCATGGCTGGCATTGTCGCCAATTCTTCGTTATCTGGCTTGCCTTGATCGCCCAACCTGACTTGCCCGATTGCTGTAGGAACCACAATTCCCGTCAACCCGTAGACGGGTATCTCATCATTGAGAAAGTCAAAGAAGGCTGGAAGCGACAAATCCGCTTCTCCCGTGAAGGCAGCGGTTATAACTGACGTCCCAATATCATCAATGATACGCCGCGTATCGTTTGAGGTGTGAACACCGCCGACAATAACCGGAATACATTGGTCTTTTACGTGCCGACAAACCTCCCTGAACGAACCGTGTCCCATTGTAAACATGCACGTTACCCCAACCACGTCAGGCTTAAATTCAGCTAGGACCTGATCCAGCGCGGTTTGCCAGGAAGCGGCAAAATCGAACTGGTTTGCGGCGCTGGTTCGACGGCAGGCAGTCAAAAGCTCGTGGTTCAGATTGCTGATTTCAACCTTAATATTTTTTTCTCTAAGCCTGGTCGCTAAAAGCCCGATCCCGTAAGGAGGATAGTTGGTGTAGCGTCCACGCTTCGCGGTATCATATTGGAAGAGATCTTTTGTCCCGTCCGGCGGATTGATTAAAAGGACTCTTGACACCCGAGCGGGAACGGCAGAACGAAGGGCCTCCTCTACCGCCGCGAGTTCGGCCTCCGTTGGAGACATCCGGGAACTCGGCTCCTCTGATTTGAGGGTAATAATCATGTCGTCTCGTTCACACCCTTTCTGGCGCCGACTCTAGCAGCCTGACTTTGGCGGCTATGGCCTGCCTTAAGTCGCGGAAACGCAACCCAAACTTCTTTTTGGCGGCTTCACCAGACAACCACGAATTGGGGGGCCGGCGTTCCGGGTAAGGCAGGTCGTTTAGCTGGCATAGGTTAAAGTCCGTGTTTAGCTGTAAACAACTCGCTTCAATTACGGCCTGAGCTAACTCAACACGCGACAATGGAGGATTATGGACCACATGCCATAAACCACTCGCACCTGCCCTCAATAATTGAAATATATTAACTGCAACATCCTCCAAAGGTGTTAACGAAATTAAATTATCTTTGGCTATCCGGACGTCTCGTTGTTGTAACGCCCGCCACATTTTTTCAACTAGGCAGTTTTCACCGACCCTCGGGGAGACCACAGCTCCTGTCCTAATTACCAGTGCCTCCAGCGCAAAACTAAGTATCTGTGTCTCCACTTCGACTTTATATTTGCCATACATCGTCTCGGGCGTAGGCGCGTCTGTTTCGACATAACCGCCCCTGTTGCCGTCATAAACAAACTCCGAGGAAACAAAGACGAGTCTCGCCCCAGCAGAGTCAATTTCCTTTGCAAGCCGGATTGAAGCGTCAACATTTAAACGCCGGGCGGTTCCAACGTCGCGGCAAACAGCGTCTGGGTCTGTCAGGGCGCACAACAAAAAGACAACGTCGCCAACGCCTAAGTCTTCAATAATATCTGAAACCGAATTTCGGAGAGCATCAAACTTTTGATTCGGTTCATTTCCGAGGGTTGATGTTGGGGTTACTTCATGGCCCTCTTGCCGCGCCTGAAGGGAAATTTGTGTTCCGACCGTACCAGAGCCTCCCAGTACGATAACCCGTCCACCTTGATATTCAGACTCTCGAGACATTTTATACCGATTCTTATTTCTATTATTTGCAACTGTAATTTAACTAATGATCTGTCATACTCTGCCACAATATGGATAGTGTTTGCACTAAGAGCTTTTGAAATTATCCTGCCTACAAAAACATAGGGCGGTAAAATAATCGGTATCGTAGTATTAGCGAGCTAGAAGGAGCAACCTAGTTTGACCGGCACAATTTACAGCAATTACAAATTTTTTAACTTCCCCGACAGGATTGACGCGCTAAGGGAGCGAAAAATGGCAGCTCCAGTGCACATCCGCATTAAGCCAATGAACCACTGCAATCATAATTGTTGGTACTGCGCCTATCGGTACGACAATTTACAGCTCGGCAGCGACATTGATCTCACGGACCAATTGCCGCGGGATAAAATATTCGAAATCGCAGATGACGTGATTGATATGGGCGTAAAAGCCGTCACATTCTCCGGCGGTGGGGAGCCACTCCTCTACAAACCCCTCCCAGAAGTTTTAGAAAAGCTTAGCAAAGGAGGTGTCCGAGTGGCTTCCTTAAGCAACGGCTCAAATCTAAAAGGAAAAAATGCCGATGCTTTCGCAGAGTATGCCACCTGGATCAGAATCTCTGTCGATGGTTGGAATGACGAGAGCTACACCGATGCCCGCGGAGTGAAAGACGGCGCGTTCAGCCAACTCATTGAGAATATAACCGATTTTTTGGAACGGGACACCGAGTGCGTCCTAGGTATCAGCTTCATCATTGGTGAAAAAAATCACAAACACGTTCTTGAATTTTGTAAGTTGATGAAAAAAGTGGGCGTCAATCACGTAAAACTCACCGGCGTTGTCGTCGAGAATAACGGGGAAGATAACAACAGCTACCACAATCCGATTTCGGATGAGGTCACGCGTCAGATTAAGGCCGCGCAGGAGTTACAAACAGAGAATTTCACCGTCCTCGACCACTATCATGAACTGCCGGATCTGTTTGCCAAACGATACACGTTCTGTCCGTCCCTTCAGTTCCTAACCGTCATCGGCGCCGATGCCAATGTATACAGTTGCCACGATAAGGCATATACCGCGACAGGCAAGCTTGGCTCAATCAAAGACCAATCCTTCAAGAACTTCTGGTATTCTGAGGAAAATCAGTCGGCGATCTACGGGCTAAACCCGGCCAAAGTCTGCAACCATCACTGTACCAGCCACCACAAGAATTTGGCGCTGCTCGATATCATCAAGACGGACATGAATCACGCCGCGTTCGTCTAGAAGGGAAGGCGGCCATATTTACCGGCACATGCTGGGCCACGAGATAGCTGTAATCGATATGACCTGGCCCACCCCTTCGTTAAGGCTATTAAAAAAAGCAAAAACCGGTGATCATTGAATAAAACAATTCAAGAGCCCTGCCATCCGTATAATCACGAGATTTTAGGTAACTGATGACGAACGTTTTTTTCGATTAGTTAAAAACTTGTCATCCGAACGGAGATTAACCCCCAGATCTGTAAGAGTGCCTGTAATGTCCCTAAGGAAGCTGGGTGCTTCGCGCACAATAAAGGTGCGTCGCATGCTGACACCACTGGCAAGGAGAGTTGCTTCCCGTTCGATCCGCCAACGCATCACGGAGGAAAATTGGCCGCCGCCATACGTCGCCATGGCTTCTGTGGCAGCAGTTTGTAATTTTCTGTTGCGGCTTAGTCGACCGCCACAGTCATGATGACCGATAATCGATGTCAGTATTGCAGCGTGCAAACCGAAACGCAAAAAGGCAGCAAAAATTTATGTGAACTACAGAAATGCTCCTGCTAATGATGAATATCATCGAAAATTAAAGCAGCCGTATTAGCGCTATTCGGAGACTCCAGATACCCTTAATCTATCTGACACAGAGTTTCTGCAATGTCCTGGCTCACGCCAACAACGTCGGGCGCGTGTTTCAACAGTTAGCGAGCGAGAGTCACGTCGTCTTCTGTCTTGAGTTAACAAAACCCTCTGATCACCGTCATGTCTTCACCATTCCAAACCCAGTTCCATTTTGGCTTAGACGTGCTTCCCTGCGTACCAAGGAACGACATTCGACATGGTATACCAACTGTACCTGCTCCAATTCTGATATTCCGGTCATTGCGCAGTTTATCCTAACCAGGTAAATCCACGACGCCACAGTAAAGAAATATCTGCCACCGTTCTGTTCTCCAAAACAGAAAGCAGTATAATTGCGGCATCCTAATAATTTATTGACTTTACCCGTGGATAAGATCGTATTCACTTTATGAATTTGAGTAACAAGCTTTGCAAACCTTCGGCAGATTTCCAGAAATATGCATATGACGAAATTCACGATATTCATACGAATTCCAGAGCTCGGCCAGCCCCCCGTCCGACCCTGTGCCGATCTCATAATGTTCTGGAACTGCGATCTTGCAGCAGGGTACTAAGCGCGAGTCAGACGTAACCACCGCGCGCTCGAATGGCCAAGGACACCGTGTCTTCGATGTCGCGACATTATATTTTGACTGATTAAACCAGAACCCAACCTTAACGTCCATTTGATTGGCCAATTCAAGCAACGAATGGCATAAGTCGCTCGTTACTTTGTTAACAATGCTCTGACTTGTGCTTACTTCAGTCCAGCTCTCATCTCCCCAAGACAAAATATCAAAGGCAAATACTGCAGACTGAAAACCACTCCCAGCGATTAACCTGAGTGTGTCCATAAGTTGATCAAAATTCTGTTTTTGAACAACACACCAGGCTTTTGTGACATTGCGGGATTGAGACACTGCGTAATCGTTTAACTTCTCGCAGTTCTTGATAACCTGTGGGAAGTTGCTACCTGGCCGGATTGACTCGAACACCTTTTTTGTTGCGCCATCTATAGAAATTTGAACTTCATTCACGCCACTATCTACCAATGCCTTATAATTATCGTTCAAATGAAGTAATGACGCGTTGCTAGCTGTTCGTACCCAAATGTATTTCGACCGGATATATCTTATCATTTCAAAAAACGGTTCTCCTTGGATAGTTGGCTCTCCAAGCCCCTGTAATTTTACTTCGACGAGACCATATTGCTCGTCAATCAGCGTTTTGAGCTCGTCCAATGACATGTCTTTTGCTCGTTTACCCCCCTCTAGCTTACTAACCGGACAAATAGGGCAACGGAAGTTACAACGGCTTACGTTCTCGATATCAAGTTTTACAGGCAAGTAATTAACATCAACGCTCGCCTTGCTGGACGTCAAATAGGCCTCATAATTTGCCCTTCGTTTAGGATCGCTGTTCAGGCACTTTTCGCGCTCTGCATGATAAGCCTGAGCACCCAACGATGGTTCTGGCTCTGGTAGTTCTGCTAGCGAGAGTTCAAAGTGATAACCAGCAAACGGTGAACCTGCATTCAATTCGATAGTCTCCTTAATTTTGAAACGTGGTACCTACATACCCTTAACTTATCCGCAAGTATTCAGTAATATTACCGTCGCAGGGAAAGCTACTCGGAATTTGATGAAAATGAAATCTGCGAGGGATATTATATCGGCGGTAACTCGCTTTGCTAACGACGGAAATTTAGAGCAGGCAAGCAATCTAATAAACACTCTTTGGGAGAGAGATAAAACTAATGCCGAAATTTATATACTAAGCGCAAAAATAGCCATTACAGCCGACCTCGCTGCTAATGCTCACACATTGCTAAATAAAGCTGAAATATTGGCTCCTCAATCTAGCGACCCCAAAGCGGTGATAACAGCTATCGAGGACCTGAGATACACCATATCTCACCCAAATGCACGAAAAGAGGACTATCCGAGCGTACAGCCAACCTATGAATCCGACTATGAGGCTTGGCTTAGAGACGACGCGAGCTTACCCATCCGGCCTTTGTTAGATGGCGAGGCCAATTACGCGGTATTCTTCAATCCTCATTGCGCTAATACAACTATCGCAAATTGGTATTTCAAACGGCTGAACCTCATCGACCCAATTTTGTTGCTAAGCAATGTCAGTAAACACGAAAATTCTTCTGTCATTTCCGAGTACAACTCGGCCATGCATAAATTCCGTAGGACTGTATATTATGAATCCGAATACTACCGGGAAAATGAGAGACGCTACCTTACGTATGTTCATGGATACTCAGACGAACGTTGGTATTCCTACAAATTTGTAAGAAATCCTTATCGTCGCCTCCTCGGCGTATACCTGCTTCATATGAGAGAAAATGACACAAGTTACGGCGTTACGTTCAGGGAATTTGTCAGCGCACTATCCAAAGAGAACTTGCTTAAAATTGATATGCATATGCGACCACAGTTTTATAGTTTTGAAAGTTTGACGAAACAAAGTTTCTCGAGAGTCCTCAAAATCGAGGAGGGGATCGACAATCATTTGAGAACCATTCTTCGGGAGACAGGTCATGCCAAAAACGATGAAATCAGCATTGATCTAGAAACACGTAACTTTACTCAATATAATCCTAGTTCCGTACGATGTATGGCGGACACAAATTTTCTTGGTGAGATTTTCGCCGAGAGAAAAGCACCAAACGTTCAGAGCTTTTACGATGATCACTTGCTTGAGATGGTATTTGAAATGTATCCGAATGATTTTGCGGCTTATAATTACCGCTTCGGCCAATTGTAGTGAGATCCCATTGGATATCATTCCAAGCTGCTTTAAAAGAATTACTTCCCAGAGTTGGCGTATCTCTTCAGCAACCTAGATTGCTTTTATCGGACGAAAGATACTTTCAAAATTTAGAGCAGATTTTTTGTGAGCTATTTTGTTCCATAACTGTCTGCAATTTATCGGGCAAACCTTACCTTAGTACTCGTGACAGATTTATCTCTACTTGGCTGGATACACACTTAGTTAGATTGCTACTAAAGGACCCAACTATTGAATACCCTTTGAAGCGACTGTCGGGGGGTTCTTTTGAGCTAATTTACATCGCAACTCGTTGTCCAACTGGACATAATAGGGGACGAGTCTACCTACGACACAACCTTCAGGAAATTTATTTCAGCACTTTCCCACTAGGATCTTTCACAAACAGGTACGGATATGCGGCTTCAATTTTACGCCCAGAAAACCTGAGGGATATCAGCCCTTTGAGCCATGTTTCCAAGTCGAGCAAGGTATTAAATTTCACCTCACGGCAACCCTCTGGACGCTGAACCTCGTCGAACCAGGCAGTGTTGCCAAAGAATTAAAAAACCAGAAATTTTAAGAGTAAGAAGACAACCCAGGGGAGTATGTGGCAAACGTGAATTTTAAAGGGAAACTTTTTGCAGAAAAGAAAGTGCTAGATGTACCGAGCTTCTTTACTGCCGGTTTTCACGATCAGGTTTAGGAACTATATCGGAGGGATTTTGAACCGTACGAGTTTTCACTTATTAAATTTTAGATCAGTCTTGTAGGTCATCTAAAACACCGGTCGCCCGTAAATGTTGTTCCAATAAGATTGAGTAGTTATTTTGCATGCGCTCAATTTGT
>MDTB01205331.1_pt1 | contig 22761 bp, 21 predicted proteins | sample 811161 | NCBI WGS metagenome assembly MDTB01 (sample SAMN05326650, study PRJNA326480) | marine metagenome | isolation source: seawater | place: Mediterranean Sea | collected 2009 | reverse complement strand
TGGTAGGCTCATCAAGCACAAGCAGGTCTGGATCGCTAACCAGTGCACGGGCCAATAATACGCGACGTTTGTAGCCGCCAGACAGATCGGCTATATCGGTATTAGCATTGAGCCCCATCTTGGTGATAATCGCCTCAACTCTGGAGTTGACGTCCCAGCCATCAACCAGATCAAGCTCGGCCTGACAGGCTTCGAGTTCAGCCATATTTTTCTTGGTAGGGTTGGTTGCTACCTCTGTACTCAGCCGATAATAACTTTGAGCTAATGCGCCTTCTGTACCTAAGCCATGAGCAATGACTTCATAAACGCTACCCTGAGTATCTGTAGGAACTGCCTGTTCCAATTGGGCTATTTTGACGCCTTCAGTATATTTAACCACACCGTCATCGGGGATGATTTTGCCGGTTAGGATATTAAGTAAGGTGGATTTGCCGGCACCATTGCGACCTATAAGGCAGACGCGCTCACCACGCTCTATTGATAGATTAATGCCATCAATCAGTGCAGGTTGTCCGTAGCTTAAATAGATATCTTGTAATGTAACTAGTGCCATAGCAGGTAGTTGATTATTTCCCTAGTGGTTTGATCATAAGAATTAACTTTGGCAACAGCGTCATTGAGCCCAGTAGCGCGGCGATCATAGCCAAACCGGTTAATAGACCAAAATAAATCGATGGGATAAAGTTCGATAAAGCTAAAATTGAAAAGCCAATAATTATGGTTATCGCGGTATAAAACAGCGCCTGACCAATGCTATTGTGAGCCCGATGCATGCTGGCTATATAGTTGCTGTCTTTGGCAAATTCACGCCTAAAGCGGGTAATGTAATGAATGCTGTGATCTACACCAATGCCGACCGTAATGGCCGCTATGGTGATTGTCATCATATCTAGTGGAATCTTGAATATGCCCATTCCGCCAAGAACGGTGCCGGCGGCTAAAAAATTGGGAATAATAGCTATTAATGAAAGCTTAAGCGATCGAAACAGAATCAAAAACATTAGCATAATGCCAATAAACACCGCTCCAAGGGTCATAATTTGCGACTTAAATAAACTTTGAAGCATATTGTTATACAGCACTAATAAACCGGTAAAGCGTATATCTTTTTCTGCAATACCGACTTCTTCAGTGGCGAATTGTTGTATCTTAGCCAGCAGCTCTTTGCGTTTTAATCCGGCAGTTTCCATGGCACGCAACTGAATTCGCGCTTCATCTAGGTCTTCGATAAGGTAAGGCGCTACAAGCTGTTGATAGATATCTACACTTAAACTTTGGCGGATAAAAGCGATTTCAAAGTCATTGAGTTTATGTCCTGTTAAATCGGCAGCAACTTGATTGAGTTGCACAAGTGAACTCACTTTGCCTATTTCCGGTTGCGACTGTAAAAATTCAGTGAGTTCTGAGAGGACAGTTAAACCCGCTGATGAAAACCAATAACTTTCTTTGAGCGGAGCAACGGCGTTGTCATTTTCAATATCGCCATATTCGTCAATATCGCCATATTCATCGAATTCATCATATTCGTCATCTAAATCATAATCATCGTCATCGTTATGGATTTCACTGTCATCGCTTGCAGCATAGGATTGTTCAAAAGTAGGTGCCTGAATAATAATATCAAGTGGTGTTGTGCCGCCCAGCGCTGTATCTATAACCTCCATGCCGCGATAAATTTCGGTATCGCTTTTAAAGTAATCGATAAAGCGATTTTCCACCTCAATGCGAGAAATACCATAGCCAGACAACAGCGTTAGCAATAGAGCAAAGAGTAAAATAACCGTGCCGCGCCGTTCTGTGAAGTTTGCAAATTTTGCAGTGATTGCACCGCTAGCATCTTTTTTAGCGACAATTTTCTGTTTACCCATAACCATCATGCCGGCGGGCATAACAATAAAGGACACTACTAGGGCGACAACAATGCCGATTGTCATCATCCAGCCAAAATCAATAACAGGCCGGATATTGCTAACTACCAATGAGCTAAACGCGACGATGGTGGTTAAAACAGTGTACAGACAGGGTTTGGCCATGGATTCAATGGTTTCAGTCACCAGTTGGCGCTGATCTTGTTTGGTTTTAGCTGCATGTAGCTCGCGATAGCGCACCATCAAATGAATGGTTAATGCTAAAGTGATAATAAGCAGCAGAGAGACAAAATTAGATGAAATAACTGTAAGCCGCCAATCGATCCAGCTTAAAAACCCTAGAACAATAGTGAGGCATATAGCGCAGGTAACCACGGGCAGAATAACCCAGCGTAAAGCGCGAAAAATAAAGGCTAGCGTTACTAGCATAAATAGCAAAATACCAATGCCAAAAATAGCTAAATCACTTTTGATAAAGTCGATCATATCGGCGGTAATCATATCGGGACCACCGAGATAGATGGTGGCGCGATCGCGATATTGATCCATCAGCTTTCGAACCTGAGCGACTCGCTGATGGTCCTCAGCAGTTTTTGCGGTGCGGTAGTCAAGGAACTCAGCACTGATCGTTTCTAGTTCATGATTTTGCTGCAAGCTTAGGCCTTGAGTGTCTCGCAATAGTCTTAGATTGTCGCGCTGGGTGACTAATGAAAGATACTGTTGGTCTAGGCTTAAGGTAGCAACAATACCGGTGGTTTTGCCGTCGGCACTGAGCAGCATATCCTTGTAGATTGGGCTGGTTAAAAATTCTTGCTTGGCGAGTTGTTTATCAACCCCATCAGAAGTAACTGTATTCAGCGGTTGATCTAAATCACTAATGCTTATTTTGGGGCTGTACAGCAGAGGTACATCGAGTATAGAAATAGTTGCTTCTATACCTCTGATTTCTTGTAGTTGGTTGCTTATTGAATCAAGTATATCGAGGTTTTCTTTATCAAGAAGATCACCAGATTTTGGTGAGAACGTGATGATTAAAAAATTATCACTGCCATAGCGTTTAGATACCTCGCGAAAGTAATTAAGGTCCTCATCGTACTCCAGGGTCAAGGAATCGGCAGAGGCATCTAACTTAAAGTTAGGCAATCCAAGGCTCATCGTTAGAGTTGCAGCCAGAACAAGCACAATGGCTCGCCATGGATGGTCTATGATTATTCGTTGGTAAAGTGCTAAAAAAGCGCTGGGCATTCTCGCGATATTCCTAATACCATAAATTAAGGGTGACATTATGCGTTTATACTGGCTTTGGGGAAAGCCCTAAGGCACTTCTGTCGTTATCAAGCTACCATTAAACTATAGGCAATCAAGGAAAGTGGAACAGATGAAAAAAAATGCATTTTACGCGCAGTCAGGCGGTGTTACTGCGGTAATAAATGCCTCGGCCTGTGGGGTTATCGAAGCCTGCCGTAAACATAGCGATAAAATAGGCGTTCTCTATGCTGGACTCAATGGAATCATTGGCGCGCTCGAGGAAAATTTAATTGATACTAGTTTAGAATCGGACCTAGCCATCGCTTCGTTGCGGCATATCCCTGGGGGTGCCTTTGGTTCCTGTCGCTATAAATTACAAAATGCCCTAGATAATGACAGTGAGTACCAGCGCCTGATAGAGGTATTTAAAGCCCATAATATAGGTTATTTTTTTTACAATGGTGGCGGTGATTCGGCCGATACCTGTCTTAAGGTGTCACAGATATCTGAGGATATGGGCTATCCGATTCAGGCTATTCATATACCTAAAACCATAGATAATGATCTTCCATTAACTGATTGCTCACCGGGTTTTGGCTCTGTGGCCAAGTACGTGGCGGTATCCACTAAAGAGGCAAGCCTAGATATAGCCTCAATGGCGGTTTCATCAACCAAAGTATTTGTGCTCGAAGTAATGGGGCGCCACGCGGGCTGGATAGCAGCTGCGGCCGGCTTGGCGTCACAAGCTGAGGGCGAGCCACCGCATATTATTTTGTTTCCCGAGATCCCTTTTGAGCGCGAACAATTTATTGCTTTAGTAAAAAAATCGGTTGCACAGTGGGGTTACTGCGTAGTGGTTGCCTCTGAGGGTGTTAGCTATGCTGACGGTGGATTGTTATCCGGGTCTATCGCTGAAGATGCTTTTGGGCATAAACAGTTAGGTGGAGTAGCGCCGGCGCTATGCAGTATGGTCAAACATTCACTCGGTTATAAATACCATTATGCGGTGGCCGATTATTTACAGCGCTCTGCTCGACATTTAGCCTCTAAGACCGATGTGGAACAAGCCTATGCCGTTGGAGGTGCCGCGTTGGAAATGGCCTTAGCGGGTAAAAATGCACTAATGGTCAGTATTGAGAGAGACTTAGGTAAACCCTATGCTTGGTCATTGGGCGAGGTGCCCCTAAAAGCGGTAGCCAATCGGGAGAAAAAAATGCCGCGGGCGTTTATCAGTGATAATGGCTTTGGTATTACGCAACAAGCGAGAGAGTATTTGTTGCCGCTTATTGCGGGTGAGGACTATCCGCCCTATAAAAATGGACTACCCTATTACCCGCAGTTAAAAAATACATTGATAACTAAGCGCTGCAAGCAATGGGTACTATGCTAGCGGCTAATTTATTGTTCTAATATAGCTTTACGTTATTGGGATAATTTATGCATCTGCATTTTTTGGGTATTTGCGGCACCTTTATGGGAAGCTTGGCTCAGTTAGCCAAGTCCGCTGGTCATCAGGTGTCCGGCTGTGATGCCAATGTCTATCCGCCTATGAGTACTCAGTTGCAACAAGCGGGTATCGATTTAGTGGAGGGTTTTGATCCTGTCCAATTAAAGTCTGCCCCAGACTTAATTATTGTTGGCAATGCCCTATCTCGCGGCAATCCCTGCATTGAATATATGCTGGATAATAAGCTTGCCTATAGCTCTGGCCCTCAGTGGTTGGGCGAAAATATTTTAAAACATAAGCATGTTATTTCTGTATCTGGCACCCACGGCAAAACATCTACTAGTAGCATGCTGGCAAAAATACTCGATACAGTGGGTTATCATCCGGGGTATCTAATCGGTGGTGTGCCTAAAAACTTTGGGGTATCTGCTCGCATTGGAGGCACTGCTGCTGACGGTAAAAAATACTTTGTGATAGAAGCGGACGAATATGACACGGCTTTTTTCGATAAGCGATCTAAGTTTGTTCATTACCATAGCAATAGTTTGATTATTAACAATCTTGAATATGATCATGCTGATATTTTTGATGACCTAGCGGCTATTCAGCGTCAGTTTCATCACTGTGTGCGAACCCTTCCCAGTAATGGCAATGTTATTTTTCCTGCAGCCAACGCAGCGGTGTTAGAGGTGCTTGAGCAGGGATGTTGGAGTCAGCAGTTAAGTTTTGGCGCTATTGACGCACCCTGGCAATACAAACTTCTAGCGGATGACGGCAGCATATTTGTAGTGTGTCATAAAAATTATAATCAGCAGGCTACCGTAAAGTGGCAACTGTCAGGGCTACATAATGTCAGCAATGCAGTGGCGGCTATTGTGGCGGCATCAGAGGTTGGAATAAGCCTGCAACAGGCCTGTGATGCCCTGAGTTCATTTGTGGGTATTAAGCGCCGTATGGAATCGATTTACAGCACTGACAATATAACTATATATGATGATTTTGCCCATCATCCAACGGCTATAAAAACCACCCTTGAAGGATTGCGAGAAAAAGTCGGTGATGCCCAGATAATATCTGTGATAGAGCCGCGATCGGCAACTATGAAATTAGGTGTTCATCAGCAGGCCCTAAGCGCTGTGGTCAGTGATTCTGATCAGGTGTTTTGGTATCAAAATGCCACTATAGATTGGGATCTGGCATCTGTTGCCAAAAGTTGCCCAGTGCCGGCATTGGTAGCCAAAGATATCGATAGTTTATTGGATGCTGTCGAGAGCGCCGTTGAAGCCAATCAAAAACCCGCTAAACCTGTGCATATAGTGATTATGAGTAATGGCGGGTTTGAGGGTTTTCACCGCTTGCTAGTTGAGCGGCTAAAATAATGCTTAACTGCTAAGCAGAAACGTCACCGGCCCGTCATTACAGAGAGATACCTGCATATCTGCACCAAATTGCCCGCTGGCAATTTTCCCATTATGGATCTTGTTAGCCTGATCTAAAAAATAGTCATAGAGTATTTCTGCTTCGGTTGGTGGCGCTGCCGAGGAAAAGCTTGGGCGAAGCCCTTTTTTGGTATCCGCGGCCAGAGTAAATTGTGAAACTACTAGTAGCTCACCGGTGATATCCGTTAACGATTGATTCATTTTTCCGCTGTCATCAGTAAAGATACGGTAGTTAAGAATTTTTTTTAACAGTTGGTCAGCCTGATCAGTAGCATCATTTTTTTCTACGCCGAGTAATAGCAGGATACCCTGATTGATATGGCCGTGGATGTTTTCCTCAATTGATACTGACGCTGAGGTGACGCGTTGAATCAGACCTAGCATACTAAGTTTCCTTATTTAGTGCTCGCAATTATAACTTGAAAACTCGTCGGTGCGATCAATGGGTTTATTTAATCTATACTGAGAAAAAATTACTGGGAGAAAGTATGTCTAATAAATTGATTCGTTGCTCCTGGTGCGGTGAGGATAAGGATTATCAAAGCTATCATGACCGTGAATGGGGGGTCCCCTGTCGCGACGATAAAAAACTATTTGAGTTTTTAATATTAGAGTCTGCGCAAGCAGGACTGTCATGGTTAACTATTTTGCGTAAGCGTGATAATTATCGCATTGCCTTTGCTGGGTTTGATGCAAACGCTGTTGCCGGTTTTGGCGACTCTGATATTGATCGCTTAATGGCAGATACAGGCATTGTGCGCAATCAATTAAAAATAAAAAGTGCTATTAGTAATGCGCAAGCCTTTCTTCGAATACAGGCAGAAAAAGGCAGCTTTTCAAATTATCTATGGGGTTTTGTTAATAACCGCACGATTGTTAATGGCTGGACATCTGAGGATCAAATTCCGGTATTTACCAAATTGTCAGATCGAATTAGCAAAGATATGAAAGATCGTGGGTTTAAATTTTTTGGCACCACCATTTGTTACGCTTATCTTCAAGCTATGGGGGTGGTGAATGATCATATTGTAGATTGTTTTCGTTACTCTGCCGACAGCTAAGCGCTGACGACTAGGTTGCGACCCATTTTTTTGGCTTGGTAGACGCAGTTTTCAGCAATAGATAAAAGATCATCAAGTCCGGTCGAATTTTCTGTTGAGCAAACCCCAATGCTAAGGCTAAATTTTATCTGATCCCCTTGAGAAAATAGCTCTATTTGGCTGGCTTTCAGCCGTATCCGTTCAGCTATCATGGCAGCAGATTTTTGTGGAATATTGGGTAATATCAGTATAAATTGGTTTCCGCTCCAACGTCCGGCTAAATCATCTTCTCTAAGTTCTTGGCGCAAGAAGTGGCCAAGTTTTTTTAAGGCTTGATCACCTACTGCTCTTCCATAATGGTCATTAATTGCCTTGCAGTTATCAAGATCTGTCACAACAACACAAAAATAACTATTTCCTAATTCATATTGCCGGTAACGCTGTTTAAGCTGTTGTTCCACACGATGACGATGGAGTATTGCCGTTAAAATATCTTGAAGCTCGTTGTTTTTGTCATCTAGATGTCTAATGTTTTTCTGTCTTAGGTCGGTAAATCTAAATTTTTCCATAACCATTGAATAGGTCACTAAAAGCCCGTAAGAAAACAAAAACCTCAACATAAGAATCCCGTCGTATTTAAGGGTTACCCAAGCGGGTAGTTCGACTAAAAGGTAAATGATGGCACTGGTAAATAGGCAAACAAGCGCTATAACTGCGCGAAGATGTCCCAGTAATAGTCCTACAATCGGAACCATGGTCAAACACCAAATTGCAGACAGCTGATCCGATGAGGCAATGATTAAAAAGAAATGGCCCGCCATCAACGCAAACAGCAGAATCCATTGTGTTAGGCGATAAAGGGAAAAGATACAGTAACAGGCGAGGGCTAGCAAAATCGCGCTAGAGATGGCGCTAAACATGACTACTAGTAATGCCTGCGCGTTATAAAAATAATAGATGGCACAGGCTATTGCGATTAGCTGTTGTAACCCAAGGAAAAACAGCAAAAAATAATGGTCAATTTTGCGTTGTATTTCCATGCTAAAAATCCTTGAAGGCTACTCACTTAGAGTAGCCTATGACTGCATGGATTTTGAATGAGTTACTGAATAGTTTATTTGGGTGCGCGTTTCCGCAGGTTTTCAGTGAGCAATTTTTTGCGAATTCTGATGCTTTCTGGTGTCACCTCAACCAGTTCATCATCTTCAATAAACTCCAATGCTTGCTCAAGAGTATGCTTGATAGGTGGAACCAGAGTCAGGGCTTCATCAGTTCCCGATGCGCGAACATTGGTTAGCTGCTTACCTTTGATAGGGTTAACCACTAAGTCGTTGCCTCGGCTGTGAATGCCGACTATTTGACCCTCATAGACATCTACCGCATGACCTAAGAATAAACGGCCACGAGCCTGAATGTTAAACAGAGCAAATGCTGCCGTCTTACCTTTAACCATGCTGACTAAAGCACCATTTTGGCGGCTGTGGGCCTCACCCTCTTTGTAGGGGCCGTAATGATCAAATACGCTAGTCATAATGCCCGAGCCAGATGTAAGCGTTAGAAAGGCACCGCGGAAGCCTATCAGCCCGCGCGAGGGGATCATAAACTCAAGACGTACACGACCTTTGCCGTCGGGTTCCATATTGGTCATCTCGCCTTTACGGATCCCTAGTTCTTCCATCACCGATCCCTGATGTTGCTCCTCGACATCAATAACAACCTGCTCATAAGGTTCCTGAACAGTGCCATCGACAATCTTAGTCACTACTTCTGGGCGTGAAACACCCATTTCAAAACCTTCACGGCGCATTGTTTCAATCAATACTGAAAGGTGAAGTTCGCCGCGCCCTGAAACAATAAATTTATCTGGAGAGTCGCCCTGAGTAACGCGCAGCGCCACGTTGTGAATTAACTCTTGCTCAAGACGATCTTTAATATTTCTTGTGGTGACGTACTTCCCTTCCAAGCCAGCGAAAGGTGAGTTATTTACGATAAAGGTCATACTTACCGTCGGCTCATCAACGCTTAGCGCGGGTAACGATTCAATATTTTCTGGGTCGCAAAGCGTATCTGAAATGCCGAGACCATCGATACCATTAATACATACAATGTCGCCAGCCTCTGCTAAGTCTGTTTCTACCTGGTCAAGTCCCAGATAGCCCTTAACATTTAACACCTTACCTTTGCGTTCTTTTCCTTCAGCATCTTTAACTACCACCTGCTGACCAGGCTTTAATATACCTCTGGTGATTCGGCCAACACCGATAACGCCAACATAGCTGTCATAGGCTAGTGCTGAAATCTGCATTTGGAATGGACCATTGATATCAACTTTAGGAGAAGGAACATCAGTAGCGATCATTTCATACAGTGGCGTCATGTCTTCCGCCATATTATCAGCATCTGTTCCAGCGATACCGTTTAGAGCCGACGCATAAATAACTGGGAAATCGAGTTGTTCATCAGTAGCGCCAAGGCTATCAAACAGATCAAAAACCTGATCCATTACCCAGTCTGGGCGGGCGCCAGGACGGTCTACCTTGTTGATAACCACAATTGGGCGCAACCCTTGCTCAAAGGCCTTAGATGTTACAAAGCGCGTTTGCGGCATAGGCCCATCTACGGCATCTACAAGGAGAAGTACCGAGTCAACCATGGAGAGTACGCGCTCAACTTCACCGCCGAAATCAGCGTGACCAGGGGTGTCTACAATATTGATGCGATAGTTATTCCAATTGATCGCAGTATTCTTGGCGAGAATGGTAATGCCACGCTCTTTTTCTTGATCATTAGAATCCATTAGTCTCTCTGAGCCTACATCCTTGCGATCCAGCGTGCCTGATTGGCTCAGAAGTTTATCAACCAAGGTAGTTTTACCGTGATCAACGTGGGCGATAATGGCAATATTACGCAAATTTTCAATAGACATGAAGATACCTGATGTTGGCCGTAAGGCGCGAAAAAGTCGCGATTATACGAGAATTTCAGGGAACTGCTATAAAAGTTTTTAATCTTGGTGTATTTTTGTTGATTAATAGGCTCATTGAAACGGTTATTGGGAGGGTCATGGGCAGTATTTTTTGGCGGAGATTTCTCCAGTTTGCAGTTAGGGTTGGTTTTAACGGCTGATTTTAGCGATCTTTTTTAATCTTACAGCCAATCGATTGTGTCTATCTCGAAATTTAGATGAGATATTTAGTCCCAGTATGCTTTATACTGGGGCAATTCTGAGCTGATCGGCTGAGATTTGCCAAATAAGCACCAAAAAAGTGCCAATATTAGAAATATGCTCTATATTGGTGCAAATATATGCTTGACAATTATTTTGCTGTTAAGCGTTTAAGCCTTAGCTATGCATTCTAGCGGTGTTGTCAATTAACGAGGCTAATAAACTTTGTGTTAAAATTTGGCATAAGAATTGCAGGTCACATCAGGGATTAATAAGGCATTTGCTGTTTAAAACCAAGCGCAAAGCCAAAAGAATTACCAATTAAGTTAGTTTTATACGAATTAAAGTAAAGTGGAGAAAAAAATGTCTAACAAGACCCTAGATCTTATTAAAGAGAGTGAAGCCCGTTGGGTTGATCTTCGTTTCACCGACACCAAAGGTAAAGAGCAGCACGTGTCTATACCCATTTCTGAAGTAGACGAAGATTTCTTTGTCGAAGGAAAAATGTTTGATGGGTCGTCAATTTCTGGCTGGAAAGGTATTAATGAATCAGACATGATTCTTATGCCTGACGACAGCACTGCAGTCTTAGATCCGTTTACTGACGAAACAACGGTTATTGTTCGTTGCGGAATTGTTGAACCTTCAACTATGCAAGGTTATGAGCGTGATCCACGTTCTATCGCTGAGCGCGCTGAGCAATATCTAGAGTCAACTGGCCTAGGTGATACAGCATACTTTGGTCCTGAGCCTGAATTCTTCGTATTCGATGATGTTAAGTGGGGCGCTGATATGAGTGGTGCTTTTTACAAGATCTCTTCAGAAGAAGCGGCTTGGTCATCATCAGCTGAACTGCCTGATGGCAACATGGGTCACCGTCCTGGCGTTAAAGGTGGTTATTTCCCCGTTCCTCCAGTTGACAGTCTTCACGATATGCGTGCCGCAATGTGTGGTGCCATGGAGCAAATGGGACTTGATGTCGAAGTACATCACCACGAAGTGGGTACTGCTGGTCAGTGTGAAATCGGTATTCGTTTCAACACCCTAGTTAAGAAAGCTGACGAAGTTCAGATTCTTAAATACTGTGTACACAATGTAGCTCATGCCTACGGTAAAACAGCAACCTTTATGCCTAAGCCACTTGTTGGTGATAATGGTTCTGGTATGCACTGTCACCAGTCATTCTGGAAAGATGGTGAAAACCAATTCGCGGGTGACGGCTATGCAGGTCTGAGCGAAACTGCTCTTTACTACATCGGTGGTATTATCAAGCACGCCAAGGCAATCAATGCCTTCTCAAATGCTTCTACAAACTCATACAAGCGTTTGATTCCAGGTTTTGAGGCGCCAGTAATGTTGGCATACTCAGCTCGTAACCGTTCTGCGTCAATTCGTATTCCTTATGTGCCTAGCCCTAAAGGTAAGCGCATTGAAGCTCGCTTCGGTGATCCAACCGCTAACCCCTACCTAATGTTTGCAGCAATGCTTATGGCTGGGATCGATGGCGTTAAGAATAAGCTTCACCCAGGTGATGCAGCGGATAAGGATCTATATGATCTTCCAGCTGAAGAAGCAGCAGCTATTCCACAGGTTGCTGGTAGCTTGAGAGAAGCACTTGAAGAGTTGGATGCCGATCGCGAGTTCCTTACAGCTGGCGGCGTATTCACTGACGATATGATCGATGCTTACATTGAGCTGAAAATGGAAGATGTATATGCAGTTGAGCATACAACTCACCCTGTTGAGTTCGATATGTACTACAGTTGCTAAGCACTATCCCTGCCACGTGATAGCGTGGCAAATAAAGAACCCGGCGCCATTGGTCGCCGGGTTTTTTTTGCCTGTAATTATGTGTACATATAATTTCGCACCAAAATAGTGCATACTATAGTTTAGTAACAATGATAGGGAAAAAGTTGGATTAATTTTGTCTTTATTTCATTGTTAGACAGGTTAATTTCATCAAAACAATACAAATACTTGGCGCGCAAATTGCAAGTTATCCAAATGCACTGACTTATCAGTTAGGAGATGCCCTGAAGTGGTTTCAAATAAAATACATCATTTTTTGATCGATAATCTCAATACAGCGGTGTTGTTGTTGGATGAGGATTTAACGGTCGAATATATAAATGCTGCATTTGAAGCCATGCTGCAAGTAAGCAGTGCTCGGCTCAAAGGTTTGCCGGTAAGTGGATTATTTAGAGAGAGTGGCAATGTGATAAAAAGTATTGAGGCGGCTCTCGCTAGCGGGCGTCCTTACACCCGACGCCATGAGTTTTTGGACACCTATTCTGCAGGTCCGATTAAAGTGGATTATTCAGGTATCCCTATTGAGCTGGATGGACAAAAGAAGCTTTTAATGGAGCTTCAGCCGATTGATCGATTTTTAAAAATAAACCGTGAAGAGGCCATGTTGTCTGTTCAAGACACCTCAAAGACCTTGATTCGTGGTTTGGCTCATGAAATCAAAAATCCTCTTGGCGGCATTCGTGGGGCGGCACAGCTATTAGATGATGAGATTGCTGAACAGAGTCTAGATAGCGAAACTCGAGAATTGTGTCAGATTATTATGACTGAAACCGATCGCCTGAGAAATCTAGTCGACCGGTTATTGGGTCCCAATCAGGTTCCAACTTACACGCAAATAAGCGTTCATGAAGTAACCGAGCGTGTTGTGGTTCTAATGCAGGCTGAGCTGCAGGGGCAAATTGAAATTATTCGTGATTATGACCCAAGTATTCCGTCGATTGAAGGCGACGCCGAACAGTTGATTCAAGCCGTGCTGAATGTAGCTCGCAATGCCATGCAGGCATTGATTGATTGCGAGCAAAGGCAGCCAAAAATAACCTTCAGAACGAGGGTTAGTAGGAGCTTTACCATTGCGGGTGAGCGCCACAAGATGATTTGTAAAATTGAAATTATAGATAATGGACCTGGCGTGTCGGAAGAAATCAAAGAGCAGATATTCTTCCCCATGATTAGCGGTCGCAAGCAGGGTACAGGCTTGGGGCTAACGATCGCGCAAAATGCCGTTAATGGCCATCAGGGCACTATAGAATGTGATTCGAGACCAGGTGATACCTGCTTCTCTATATATTTACCAATAAAGGCTTAGTTTTAAATGACTTCAGAAATTTGGATTGCAGAAGATGACCGTTCACTGCGATGGGTGATGGAAAAGGCTATTCGGCGTGAAGAAATTCAGGTGCGTAGTTTTGAAAATGGCGAAGATTTGCTGGATGCTCTAGCCGAGGATCAACCTGAAATTATTATTTCGGATATAAGGATGCCGGGAATGGATGGTTTGGAGCTATTACAGCGCATTCATGCCGATCATCCAGAAATGCCAATAATAATTACTACAGCGCACTCTGATCTCGATAGCGCGGTTGCAGCCTATCAGAGTGGTGCTTTTGAATATTTACCAAAACCCTTTGATTTAGAGGAATTGGTAGATGTGGCGCGTCGAGCGATTAGTTTTGCCAATGAGCAAAAAACCTCGGGTGAGGTGGCTCAACTGCCTCAGAGTGAAATAATTGGTGAAGCGCCGGCTATGCAAGAGGTGTTTCGTGCTATTGGTAGGTTGTCTAATTCAAATATCACCGTATTGATTAATGGTGAATCTGGAACTGGTAAAGAGTTGGTTGCCCAGGCCCTTCACAAGCATAGTCCGCGCCGCAACAATAAATTTATTGCACTAAATATGGCGGCAATTCCCCATGATTTGATCGAATCTGAGCTTTTTGGTCACGAGAAAGGTGCCTTTACTGGGGCGGCTCAGCGTCGCGAAGGTCGATTTGAACAAGCCAATGGCGGCACTCTGTTTCTTGATGAAATCGGCGATATGCCCTCGGAGGCGCAGACAAGGTTGCTGAGAGTACTGGCCGATGGCGAATTTTATCGTGTGGGCGGTCATACAGCCGTTAAGGTTGATGTGCGAATTATTGCCGCAACGCACCAAAATCTTGAAACCCTGGTAACCGAAAATCGTTTTCGAGAGGATTTGTTTCACCGTTTAAATGTGATTAGAGTGCATCTGCCTCGATTGGCCGATAGGCGAGAAGATATACCCGAATTAATGCAGCATTTCTTTCATAGTGCTGCTAAAGAATTAGAAATGGAGCCCAAGGCGCTATCGCCTGAGGCTGAACAGTTCTTGTACAGCTTGCCGTGGCCAGGAAATGTCCGTCAGTTGGAAAATATCTGTCGATGGTTAACAGTGATGGCCGCAGGTCGAGAAGTGCTTCTATCTGACTTGCCACCAGAGCTACGAGCTGAACAGTCGGATAAGGAATACAGAGTTTCTGGGGACTGGCAAACAATGTTGCGCAGCTGGGCTGATAAAGCGCTTGGGTCTGGCAGTAAAGACATACTTTCATCGGCTATTCCTGATTTTGAACGCACAATGATAGAGGCGGCGTTGGCGCACACTGCGGGAAGGAAGAAAGATGCAGCGCAGCTATTAGGTTGGGGGCGTAATACGCTGACCAGAAAGCTTCAAGAATACAATATTGAAAAGTAGTTATTTGTATATATAAGATGCATTAAAAAACCCGCCAATAAAGCGGGTTTTTTAATGTTTGTCGCACTATTGTTTAGTGCTGAGTGCCTTCTTTTTCCTCTGCAGCCTGTTGCAGTGCATTGGCAAAAAGCGCATCAAAATTGATAGGTGGAAGTAATAATGCAGGGAACGAGCCCTTGGTAACCACGTTATCAAGTGTTTCGCGAAGATAAGGGAATAATATACCCGGACATGTTGTATTTAGAATCTGAGGTAGCTGCTCTTCGGCAAAGCCACTGACATTGAACAGACCGGCTTGTTCGGCTTCTACGATATAAATTGTATCTTCACCATCGGCTACGGTAATGGTTACCCGAAGCGCTACTTCATATAAGCCTTCTTCAACTTGATCGGTTTTAGTGTTGAGATCTTGACTAACTTTTGGCTGCCATTTTTTCTTGAATGCAGAAGGTCCCTGCGGCGTTTCAAATGAAAGATCCTTTAGGTAGACACGCTGTATCGAAAATTGCGGCTGTTCAGCGTCTTGTTTTTTTTCTGTCTTTTTTTTGGCCATGGTAAAACCCTTATAACGTTAGCTTTTGATGAGTTAGGCATTAAGTAGATGGTCTAATTCACCATTTAATGCCAGTTTTCGTAGATCGGTAAACCCGCCTATATGCTGTTCACCAATCCAAATTTGTGGAACCGTTCTCTGCCCGCTCCTTTGCAGGATATTGTCCCGAAGATCAGGATCGTTATCAACCGCTATATACTTATATTCTATACTTTTAGCGTCAAATAGTTGCCTTGCTGCTACGCAATAGGGACAGTATTGTGTGCCGTATATTACTATTTGATTCAAGTCGTTTAAATTTGTCACAAGTTAATTCTTATTACCACTCACTAGGGGCAAATTACTGTGTCGCCATTGAGAGATACCACCGCTGAGGCGGCGTATATTATATCCCTGCTTGGTGAGAATTCCACCGGCAGATCCCGCATGTTGCCCCATTTGGTCGGTCAGCACAATCATAGTAGATTTGTGTTTTTCTAGCTCATTGGTTCTGCTGGCTAGGGCGTTGTGAGGGATATTGATTGACCCGTGAATATGTCCTTGATTGAAGTCATTCGCAGAGCGAACGTCAATCAATACAGCTTTATCTTGATTCATTAATGCAACCAGTTCACTAGCCATAATTGGCAGGCCGTTATTTTTTCGCGTTACTGCCACTAGTGCGGTAATTAGAGCAAAAAGAAAAGTAATCAGTAGCCATTCTTGGCTGACAAAAATAAAGATATTCACGTTTAGAATCTCATAGAAATAATGGGTATTTTTTAAAGCAAAACTTTCAGCGAGGGCAAGTATACACAGTATTTGCTTAGTGTGGAATTGGGCTTATATTTTTTGTCTAAGGTTTATTCTTGCGATTAAGTTATGACCACTTGCTCCAGACCGGCACTAGGTCAGCGGGCAGTTCAGATGCCATGCCCAGAGCGGCCCAGGGCTGACCTGGGGCATGAAAGTCGGAGCCGCGTGAGGCCAGTAAATTATACTGCTTGCACAGTCGTGCCATAGATTGGGTTTCGGAGACAGTTTGAGAGCCAGAGATGACCTCCATGGCCTCACCGCCTAGCTCGATAAAATCTTCTAACAGTAGGCATAATTTGGTTCTAGTCATCTTGTACTTGGTCGGATGAGCTAATACTGCAACGCCGCCAGCACCACGAATCCAGTTGATGACCTCACCAAGACTTGCCCATTGCTGCTTGATATCGCCAGCCTTACCAGCACCTAAATAGCGCTTAAATGCCTGCTGAAAATTGCTAACAGCTCCTATTTCGACCAGATATTGGGCAAAATGTGGGCGCCCTACCTGCTGACCGCTACAAAAGCGTTTAGCACCTTCAAGGCTGCCTTTAATGCCTAGTTTATTAAGTTTTTCATCAATTAATTGAGCGCGCTTTTGTCTAGCGAGTGTTTGAAATTCAATACCCTTAAGCAGTTCGGCGTTATTAAGATCCATATTGAGCCCAACAATATGCACGCCAATATTTCGCCAAGTGGTAGAAAACTCAATGCCGCTAATTAGGGTTAATTCGTCTGTTGGCGGGGCGATTTGAGAATAACAGTCAATATTATCGTGGTCAGTAATGGCTAAAACGTCAATTTCGCGCTCAATAGCCAACTTTATAAGCTCTTTGGGCGCTAAAGAGCCATCGGAAAGGTTGGTATGGCAGTGTAAATCAACATTCATAAGTAAAATTGCCTAGTAATTAATCCTATTATAACTGTCTCTTGTGCGGATGCTATGAATCTTTATAATCAAACCATGCTCTCCGTTGCCAAAAATACTGACCTTATCGCGCCTATTACTGAGCAGCAAATGGCTGAGGTGCAAAGCGTCACCATGAATTATATTGCACTGGCACAGCAGATATATAAAAAGTCTTTTCCATCTATCCCTATCGTATTTGATTTGCGTGGCAAATGCGCCGGTATGTATCGGCGCAATGGTCGAGATCGATGTATCCGCTTTAACCCATGGTTGTTCGCAAAATACTATCAACACAGTATAGGTCAGACCATACCTCATGAAGTGGCTCATTACATCAATGATTGCTTGTTCCCATTTCGCCGCGTTAAGCCCCATGGTAAAGAGTGGCGATCAGTGATGCAGGCTTTCGGCGTTGAGGCAAAAGTTACGGGTGATTTTGATTTAGCCGGCATTCCGGTAAGGCAATATCAGCAAATTGACTACAATTGCGGCTGCAAAACACATCAACTCTCATTAATAAGGCATCGCAGAGTGCAGTCTGGGCAGGCGGAATACCGCTGTAAAGACTGTCGACAGCTTTTAAAGGTAGCGTCAAAGTGAGTGCTGAAGCTGATGGTAGGTGGTTTGTCTATATTATTCGTGCTGGTGACGATTCTCTGTACACGGGTATAACCACTGATTTAGAGCGGCGACTAAAGCAACATCAGACCGGCAAAGTTGGTGCTAAGTATTTTCGTGGCCGCCAAGCCTGTGAATTTGTGTATATGGAATCTGGCCATAACAGAAGTAGCGCCTCTATTCGTGAGGCGCAAATAAAAAAAATGACCCGTCAGCAAAAAGATCTGCTATTATAGATTAATATTGTATATACAAATAATATAATCTTTAAATACTGTATTTGTTGGTTATCTAGCTTATTAAATGTATATACAAATAATATGTATATACAAATATGGCTGGTCTCTATGAATGCTAAAGATCAAAAAATTCCACAATTTGCTGTGATCAAGCAGTATTTAGAGCAGCAAATTAATACTGAGCAGTGGGCGCCGGGTCGGCGAATCCCCACAGAGCAATCCTTAGCCGATACCTTTGCTGTCAGCAGAATGACCGCCAGGCGAGCCGTGCAGGAATTAGCAGATAAGGGGATTCTCAACAGAACGCAAGGTTCTGGTACCTATGTTGCCGATAGGCCCGAAACTGTCCCAAATATCCTTATTAAGGATGTTGTTGCTGTGGCAAAAGCAGAAAACACCCATCAACATGAAATAATTTCAGCGGATGCGGTGCAGGCAACCTCAAATATTGCCAAATTAATGGGATTGCAAACAGATACACTAATATTTCAGTTAACGATTGTACATTTCGATGGTGATCGAGCCATACAATGGCAAAAAATTTGGGTAAATAGGAGTATGGCGCCGGCGTTACTTAAACAGAAGCTCGATAAAGTTGACCCAAATGACTACCTTAACTGGCTGTGTCGACCACAAAAAACGCAGTTTCAGGCAAAAGCAGTGGTGCCAACGGCCAGTCAACGGTTGCAGTTACTGCTATCAAATCAAGATACGCTCAGTTGTTTTCAATTATCGCGCAGGCAGTGGTCGGCGGATGCAGTATTTTGTTTTTCAGAAATGTTGCATCCGGCGGATAGCTATTTTTTGGGCGATGACCTAAGGGAAGTTAAGTAATGCAAAGAATTGCGCTATTTGTTGATGTACAGAATATCTATTACACCGTTAGGGATAGTTACCAAGGTTTTTTTAACTATCAGGCACTTTGGCATAAGCTTTCACAGGAATTCACCCTAGTATCAGCAGACGCCTATGCCATTGAAAGCGTTAATGCTAAGCAGCAAAGCTTTCAGCAAACTCTGAGAAATATCGGCTTTAATGTAAACCTGAAACCCTATATTCAGCGCGCAGATGGCTCTGCCAAGGGTGATTGGGACGTGGGTATTGCGATAGATATGATGGACGCTGCCGCTCGGCAAGATATAGATAAGTTGGTGCTATTATCAGGCGATGGTGATTTTGATCGATTATTACAGCGCCTATATCGCGGCAATGGAAAAGAAACCCTAGTCTATGGTGTGCCCCAGTTAACGGCGGCATCCTTGGTGAATGCCGCAACAGAGTTTCGTCCTATCGACAAAACCTTGCTAATGACTAAGTAATAATACCACCGCCGGGGTTGTTGCCATCTTGCCCTGGAACAACTATTTTCGATGCCTGTTCACGGCGCATACGCTCTAGCTCTTTGCCTGCCTCTTCAACCGCAATGGCTGCTTTTCCGGCAAAATCTTGAGCTGCTTCACCAATAGTATCGCCATCTAAGGCAAAATTGAGTGGAATAGCGCCCATAGGCGTCATGACTTGGGCCGAGCCAAAAAATGCTGTGGCACGGTCAGGGTCATCAGAACCATCCGCCAATACGGGGATCAACTTGCGAATAGCACCGGTTTTTTGGTCGGTATAGTTTTCTTCTTTGAAAAGCTCGTCCGGGCTCATTGCGTTACTGTCTTCGTTACTCATAAATTGTCGCCAAAAAGGTTAGTTAGATTTACAGCGAAATGTATCAGAGATTGGCGCCTATGGATAGGCGGGCATGTGCTGTGTGACCATTATTAGCGGCTAATCTTGGCGCTTAAAATGGTGCTGATAATAACCATAGCAGACGACACCGCTAGGCAGGCAACTAGACCCTGTTGTTGATATATAAGACCCGATAGCAGTGTGCCAGAGAGTCTGCCTGCCGCATTGGCCATATAGTAGAAGCCGACATCGGTAGACACAGAGTCACGTTTCGAAAAGGCTACAATTAAAAATGAATGGATACTCGAATTAATGGCAAAAACAACGCCGTAGGTGAGCAAGCCTGCAATTAAAATGATTGCGGGGTCTAGCCCATAGATAAGACCAGCTGCAATTAATGCGGGTATAAAGGTTAACTTAGCAACCCAAGATGTAAGCTCAGAGCCTGTTGGAGTCTGCTGTTGGTAGTTGCTAGTAATTTTTGGGGCAAGTGCTTGAACCAAGCCATAGCCAATGACCCAACAGGCCATAAAGCTGCCGACTTGAAGGTGGGTCCATTGTAATTGGCTCTGTAAAAATACCGGCAGGGCAATAACAAACCAAATATCTCTAGAGCCAAACAAAAAAAAGCGCGCACCAGATAGCAGATTGATATCGCGGCTTTTTGATAGAGACTCACTAAATTTGGGCTTATAGCTGGTTTTTTGCGGCTGTAAAAATAATAGACTCAGCACTAATGTAATGGCTAATAATGCCATCAGGGTATGGAGGCTACTGGCAAAGCCAAGTGTTGTCATTAAAAAGCCACCCAGGAAAAACCCCAAGCCTTTAAGGCTATTTTTTGATCCAGTGAGTAGTGCCACCCAACGATAGAGCTTGGTTTGCTGATTATCAGACAGCAATAGCTTAATACTACTTTTAGCGCTCATTTTATTAAGATCTTTGGCAATACCAGAAATAGCCTGTGCAATCATCACATACACAAGGCTTAGCATTGAGGGATCAACTGTGAGCATGCCCAATGCCAGAATTTGTAGGGCTAAGCCTATATGCAGTGAGGTGTTTAGGCCAATACGCGTGGCTAGCCAACCGCCATAGAGATTGGTTAAGATGCCAAAAAATTCATAGAGTATAAATAAGCTTGCAAGTTCGATTGGCGAATAGCCCAAGCCATGAAAGAAAAACAGCACTAGCATTCGCAGTGCGCCATCAGTCAGGGTAAATGCCCAGTAACTGAGGGTGATGGTTAGATATTGTTTGGCGGCAGAATTAAGTGCCATAATCACATGGAAATCGCGACTTTAGAGACCAATTCCATCATACGGTTTACATAGCCAATTTCGTTGTCATACCAAACTAATAGCTTAACCTGAGTGCCGTTAATCACCATAGTTGAGGGAGCATCGACAACCCCTGATCGAATATCATTGGTGTAGTCGACCGATACCAATGGTAATTCTTCATAGCCCAAAATCCCTTTTAGACGACCATTTGCAGCGGTTTGAAGTGCCGCGTTGACTTCTTCAACCGTGACAGATTTTTCAACCTCAAACACACAATCTGTCAATGAGGCATTAGCCAGTGGAACGCGAACAGCGACACCGTTGATTTTGCCCTTAAGCTCGGGAAATATTTCGGTAATCGCTGTAGCAGAGCCAGTGCTTGTGGGTATCAGTGACATACTACTAGCGCGAGATCTGCGCAAATCCTTATGATATTGATCAATAATACTTTGCGTATTGGTTATATCATGAATCGTGGTCATCGACCCGTGTGAGATACCAAAGCACTGGTGAATAACATCGACAACGGGCGCAATACAATTGGTAGTACAGGAGGCCGCGGTGACAATATCCTGTCCAGTATATTCATGGTCATTAACACCCATCACCACGTTGAGCACCTGATTGCGAGGGAAGCCTTTAATCGGTGCTGAAACCACCACCTTAGTCACTCCCTGATCAAAATAAGGCGATAAGGCCTCAGGGCTTTTAAATGAACCAGTGCAATCAAGAACTAGGTCAACTTTGGCGCCGCGCCAGTCGGTATCCGCAATATCCTTGTTTTGCGAGTAACTAATTTTATGGTTATCAATGATTAGATGATCATCTTCGACAGAAACTAGTTTATCCCACTGACCATGAACAGAATCAAAGCGCAGCAAATGTGCTGCACTTTGGGCATCGCCCGCCATCTCATTGATATGCACAATGTCAAAATCGGCACATCCCCAAGATTTTCGAAGTGCGAGTCGACCCATGCGGCCAAACCCGTTGATTGCAACTTTGATCGACATAATATTTCTTAAGATAACAAAATAAGCAAATTAATCGCAAAAGATGACATTTTTATGACAGTCTCGATTTATTGCTCTTCAGCTTCTAGATTATGCAGATGCCCGCGAGCTATCTCTTCTTCTGAGGCTTCACGCACTGCTTCAATAGTGACATCAAAATTTAGGTTTTTACCTGCTAGGGGGTGGTTGCCATCAACAGTAACATGTTCATCTGTTAGCGCAACCACAGTCACTGGCACAGTGCCGCCCTGACCGGTTTGAGCTTCAAATTGCATACCTAGCTCGATAGTATCTATACCTTGAAATGCTTCGCGCGGTACTTCTTGAATAAGCTCTTTCTGAACTTCGCCATAACCCTCACCCGCACTTACAGCAACGGTGAGTGAATCACCGATGGTTTTGCCTTCTAGGGCTTTTTCTAAGCCGGGAATAATATTTCCTGCACCGTGTAAGTAATCAAGGGGCTCTTGGCCCTCTGAGCTATCAATGCTGATGCCGTCATCATCGGTCAGTTTATAGTGGAAGCTAACCGCACTGTTGTTCTGAATATTCATGATATTTATCCGTTAGTTAAATCAGCTGTACATTATCCATATTGGCGAATAAATATCGATCAACTTATGGTCAAATGGGGTAATAAATTAAACAAAGGTTGATGCCATCGTCATAATTATGTCATAAAGAGGATTTTTAATATGATGGCAGAAAGTGGAAAAAGAGATTGAGTTTATGCCCAAACATACTGTCCTTGTGGTTGATGACGAATCAGCGATTCGAGAAATGCTGAGTATCTCTCTCGATGCTGCTGACTTCAATGTACTGCAGGCATCAAATGCGCAGCAGGCTCACGCAATTATATTAGACCGTCAGCCCGATCTAGTACTTCTAGATTGGATGATGCCGGGCACCTCGGGCCTAGAATTATTACGTCGGCTTAAACGCG
>MDTB01227026.1_pt1 | contig 22769 bp, 19 predicted proteins | sample 811161 | NCBI WGS metagenome assembly MDTB01 (sample SAMN05326650, study PRJNA326480) | marine metagenome | isolation source: seawater | place: Mediterranean Sea | collected 2009 | reverse complement strand
TCCAGCCAAATGCCCTTTGTTAATCGAACATCCATTGAAAGCCTGAACCTTGGCTCCCTCATGATAAGGTTGAGGCTTCGGGCCAAAATTGTATCGAACATTTTTCCAGGTATCTCCGAATTCAGCATCTACCCCCAAGGCTCCACTGGGGTCATATCCGCAGTGGACCATACAATTCTCGCATCGAGAATCTCGGGCAACTCCATTCACGACGCCATATCGATCCCAATCCACCTTATCCAGCATTTCCTGGTAACCGCCGTAGTGTCCATCAGTCATCAGGTAACATGGAGCTTTCCATCCCTGTATGTTTCGGGTCGGTATGGCCCATGCGGAACATGTCAACTCGCGTTTACCAGACAGGAATTCCTGATAAACAGGAGTTCCAAAGATAGTGAATTTTTCTCCCCACTCCTGAATACGTGCAAATTTCTCCCGTGTCATCTGGCGGGTCATGAAAAAATCTTCGGGTTGTTTACCAAGCCGCTTCACCATGTCTTTTTTGGCCGCATCATAATCGTAGCCAGGAGAAATGGTATGGCCATCGACCTCAAGCGAAGAAAGGTAGGCAAACATATCCTCTATTTCACTGACATCAGTTTCTTTGTAAACGGTGGTGTTGGTTGCCACCTGATAACCGATGATTTTTGCCATTTGAATCGCTGCCACACACTCTTTGAAAACACCCTCGCGCTCTACGATTAGATCGTGGGTGTATTCCAGTCCATCCACATGAACATTCCAATAGAGCCACTCAGAGGGAGCAATTACCTTGGATTTGGAAGGCTTGCCAGAGCGGATGAAGACCAGATCTTTTTCATCAATCAAACACTCTGCGTGGAGAAGTTTTAATTTGGGCTCCCACGCTTCGTCATACACCGAGGCCAGATAGTCTCTCATTTTTTTTCGCATGAACACCCCATTGGTGCAGATGTAAATGATACGGCCCTGATCACGCAAACCGACGACCAGCTTTTCAATCTCTGGATAAATCAAGGGCTCCCCTCCACAAATGGATACCATGGGTGCATCACAATCATTTGCCGACTCCAGACAATCTCCCAGTGGCATCATATCCTTCAGACTCGTGGAATATTCACGAATGCGACCGCAGCCGGTGCAGGTCAAATTGCATGTATGCAAAGGCTCCAGCTGCAGAACCATGGCAAACCTGGGAGTCCGTTTAAATTTATGCTTAACGATATGCAATGCGATCTTGGCTGTAAGCGCTAAGGGGAATCTCATAACGAATCAAGATCGGCAATCTGAATGTAAGTCGCCTCCTGAAAAGAAACAGTTACCGTTTCAACCGTGTTTGTTGGAACTGATTCTTCGGCGGGAAGAGTCGAGGGCACCACACTCTGATCAGCCCGTGTGTCCAGTCCTGCGACACCTGGAAGGAAGAAGGTTGAAGGCGATGCCCCTCCTCCCGCACTGACCCCACCACAACCTGTGGACACCACTGCAAGAGCAATGGCCCCGCAGGCAATCAGGCATTTGGATTGAAAAACAAAACTCACTATATCAGTTTATGCGATGCGTTCCCTCGCATCACAAGGAAAAAAAAGGCAGGAGTCGATTTTAGTGGAATAACATGGTACTATGGATTCAAGCAAACTTGCAAAGCGAGGGTATTTAACAGAGATGTGATGGCGGCCAGGATTACCCATCATTTTATGGCATTTACTTGAATACGATTCTCTTGAAATTCTGGATCATTTGTATCCGTAATATTGATCCGAACGATTTATTGATTGAAAATCAAGAGGTATTGACTCTCGCTTTTGATCCATCCCGGGGAAATTGATCTTGCTGTCTAGGGCAAAGGAATGGCCTTGAGTATATGCTTTTTTACTTCCTTGGCCAATTCCATTGACCCCTGCCTGGTGAAGTGCACATTGTTTGGCTGCTGTAATTCCTTAAGTCGTTTCAACACAAGCATATGTAAATCATTCACAGTCACTTTGTGATTCTTCATGATCTCAATGGCAACTGCATTGTAGCGGGCCGCCTGAAAAGCTTCCCGAAGTGGCCCAGCGGGCTTATCCGGATATGGGGTGGTTGTTCCAAAGATGAGTGCGGCGCCGGTCTGCTTCAATCGTTTGACAATAGCTTTCATGTTCCTGGCATACGCTGAGAGCTCAATCTGAATGTGCCCCGTTTCTTTCGATCCTGTATTCTTACCATTTTCATCCACATATTTGAGATCATGCAATCCATGATTGAAATGAATGACATCCCATTTTCCATCACCCAACCACTTTTCAAGGTTCTTTAGTCCATGAGCACTATGTTGGGCATTGCCCGCGTTATGGACAACGATTGCCCGGCCTTCAAGCATCTTTGTCAACGGTTTGGTGTAGCCAATGGATATTGAGTCACCGATGATCAATACTCTGGGTAAAGGTGCTGGCTCCGCTGCATTGGAGGTTTGTAAACTGCAAATAAGGAGCCCCAGAATCAGTTCTTGAATTTTCATTGGATAGGTAAGTGGATTATGCAGATTAAATTTCAAGTGATGTGAGCTCCTCTGCTCGCATCATAGATTGCTGGAGGTTTCAGATAAAAGGATCTTCTGGAAAAGGGAACCTTACCCTGCGAGTTAAGCGGATGACTCATGTTTTTTTCGATAGGCTTCATGAACGAGGATGTCCAGCGAAAGTTTGGTATCCCAACACACACAAGTAAAGTAGTGGAAAAGAATGAGAGCCGGCCGAATAAAGGAAAGAATTTCGACCGGCTCTCAACCAACAGGAGTAACCAACTAAATCATACCCAAATGGATGATTCAGGTTGTGGGAGCAATCCGAATGCCAATCAATCTTTAATGAGGTCTGACAAATCACATTTATGATTTTAAATCACACTAATTAATTTGAAATTATATAGTTATGAATATGAATTTAAGGAATTTTTTATTCAAGAGAATTAACGGAGCTTGTGGAAATCTCCAAAAAAAAGAAAAAAGATGCTTTTGCAGTGCTAACGCAATGCGTTTAATACTGAGACCTGCAGGTACATCGGTAAAAAAGAAATCATCAGAAAATCTGAAGATGTAAACTTGAATGACAGATTCCGTCTAATGGAGAGCATGTTTAACCTGATGCTTGAGGTTTTTCAAGTTGGGATATAAGTTGTGTTCATGACTAAGGACGTTATCCAAGTAAAGATCCGCGGTATTTTACCCGTCAACAACGGGGAGGCTGTCTTTCTTGGCAATGATCAAAAGGTCTTTGTCATTCAAATCGAGAGAACAATGGGTGAGATCATCAAGATGTTCATCCAGAGCAAAGCGAAACAGCGCCCTCTGACTCATGACCTGATGGCACATTGCTTTCAAGGCTTTGGGATAACTGTGGATCGCGTGATTATCACCGAACTCAAGGGGACTACCTATTATGCAAGAATGATCCTTCAGCAGCGCAACGAGTTAGGCAGGAAAATAGTTGAACTGGATGCACGCCCAAGTGATTGCCTGGCCTTGGCAACGGCCCAGAGGCGCCCTATTTTCGTTTCGTCGGATCTATTCAATGAAGTTGAGGACATGCGTCATATTCTGGATGAGATTAAGAAATCCAGCAATGATGACGAAACCACCTGATGCCCGGAAAAACTTACAGAGAGTCAGGATCCCTCTACCTCGTTTGCGGCGATGAAGAACTCGCAATCAAGGAACGTAGTGTCTCTATTTTCGGTCAATGGAAGGATCAATTCCCTGAGTATGAAGAAGAGCTGATCGACGCTGCCGCAGGCAACGCCGGAGAGGCCGAGCGAGCCATCGGAAAGTTGTTGGAAGCGATGCAAACGATGCCTCTCTTCGGAACCGGCAAACGTATTTGGTTTCATAACTGCAATTTTCTGGGTGAAGAACGAACCTCCTCTGTCCAGATTGTGATCGAGAGCCTTGCAAAGGTGATTAAGGAATTTCAGCAGATGGATCCTCTGAAAGTCCTGATTATCATTTCGGCGGGCAAAGTTGACAAACGAAAATCCTTTTACAAGAAATTCCAAAAGCTTGGCCAGGTTGAAGTTTTACGTGCTTGGGATGCCTCCAAGTCCGACTGGATACCGGAGGCTGAGAAACGTATTGATGAGGTGTTTGCAGAAAACGGCGCCACCATCCATCCCGAAACCCGAGCAGCGCTGATTGAAAGTGTCGGCCCCAATGCGCGCCAGTTGATGCAAGAAGCGGAGAAACTGGCGCTTTACACCACCGATTCGGGTCAGGCCAGTCCTGAGGATGTCCAGCAAGTCGTATCTCGCAACAAACAAGCCAAGGCCTTTGCTCTTGGCGATGCGGTCGGAAACAGAAATCTAATTGCAGCCATGCGATACCTGGGCGAGGAACTCTGGGAAATGAAACTGGACAGGAAGCGCAGCGCTCTGGGCTTGCTGTATGGCTTGATCTCCAAGATAAGAACCCTCATCATGGTCAAAGAAATGCAGCGCAAGGGATGGTTGAGAATGGAACGTCAGTTTTTCCGCTTTAAACAACAGCTGGAAAAAGTCCCGGAATCCGCGATGCCGGCTGATCCAAAATTCAACCCACTTAAACTCAATCCTTATGTCTTGTTTCGCGCATTGCCTCAAAGTTCCAATTACGCCACGAACGAACTGGTAAGTGCCATGCAAATATTGTACGAAGCCAATATGAAACTTATCTCAAGTTCATTGGATGATGGGCAGGTACTTCAACAGTCCATCGTATCTATCATTACCGAAAACCCTGCCTAAGCCCAATAACTGAGAACATGGATTCAAAAGATACCCCTCTGCTGGTCGCTCAAAACGATGATGTGATATGCATCAAGGTAAGAGGCAGGGCCACCGTAAAGACCAGTGTGCCTTTGAAGGCAATCATAGAAGAACGCAGAGCCAGGGGAATTATTCATTATATTCTGGTTTTGGATGAATGTCTGATCATGGATAGCACCTTCCTCGGGGTTCTGGCAAATCAGGCCTTTGAGCTAGTTGAGGATGGCGACCCAAAAGGCAGTATCCAACTCCTCAATCCAAATGAACGATTACAGGGATTACTCGATAACCTCGGGGTGTTGGAACTGTTTCATGTAGTCCACCAGAAGATCTCTTCACATCAGGAACCCTATAGTGCAGTGAGTGAATCTTTGGACAGTGGTTCAAAAACTGAAATGACAGAAACCAGTCTCAACGCACACAGGGCATTGATCGCGCTGAATCCTGCCAATGAAGACAAGTTCAAAGATGTGACAAGGTTCCTTGAGGATGAGCTCAACCGACACGAAAACTCATCGCCCTCAAATACAGAGGCCCAATAAGAGGTCTGCTCGTGCAATACACAAGGCTCAATCGCGATTCCGAGGTGAGGGACCAATCAGGCATTGCCTGTCAGCAGGGTGTGGTCATTCCTCTGTGATCTGCGAAAACGCCTTTAAGGGCAGTCGCAGCCTTGTCCTGCAAAGTCTGAAGGTCCTGGTAAACTTTTACATTTCCGGCTTTAGGGTGCGTCGTTTCACGAGCTGCAATTTTGACAAATCGATCTGTAATGCTCTCAATACTCACGTCTTCACCTTGCTGGCGATGCCATGACCAAAGAGCTTGCAAGGCTGCCCCGTAAGCGGCACCTTCAGCAATTTTCAATGTCACCACCTCCGCATTGAACACATCTGCCATGATTTGCCGCCAAACTTTTGATTTTGCTCCGCCCCCTGTTGCACGGATTTGTGTCGGTTGAAGCCCTAATTTTCGCAAACGGTTGAGCCCATAATTCATCCCCATTGTCACACCTTCCATGGCTGCTCGAGCACGGTGCCCTGCTGAGGAGGTTTGTCCACGATAGCCGATCCATACACCGGTCCCATCGGGTAAATTAGGTGTGCGTTCACCTTCCAGATAAGGCAGTAGCAGAAGCCCCTCCGAGCCAGCCGGCACTTTGGCCGCAGCTCTGGCAAACTGATCATGTGTCCAGCTTAGTTCCGAGCGAACCAATTCAGTTGCAACCGTCACATTCATGGTACAAAGCAGCGGCAGCCATCGATTGGTAGAATCGCAAAACGCTGCAATTTCACCTTTCGGATCAATCAAAGGCTTTTTGGAACAAGCATAAATGGTTCCGCTTGTTCCCAAACTGGCAGTGACCACTCCATCCCTGGTGTTTCCGGTCCCTATGGCCCCCATCATGTTATCGCCACCACCCGCGCTAATCAGAACATTCTCAGAAAGCCCCAAAGACTCCGCGGTCGATTTTTGCAAGGTGCCAACGGGCTGTTCGCTTGAAATCAACTCAGGCAACATCCCGCTCACTCGATGATCGATGGCATGCATGATTTTATCTGACCATACACGCTTGCGAACATTCAATAAGGCTGTTCCGCTGGCATCGCCATATTCCATGACCGCTCGCCCTGACAACCAATGATTCAGATAATCATGGGGAAGCAGGACCGTCTTGAGGCGTTTGAAATTTTGAGGTTCGTTTTTTTTGAGCCATAAGATTTTTGAAGCTGTGAAGCCTGGAAGAATGGCATTCCCAATTTCTTTGATTGTGGCACGCACTCCACCCAAAGATTCGGTGATTTCCTGGCATTCAGAAGCCGTGCTGGTATCGCACCAAAGCTTCGCTGGCCGGATAACTTCATCCGATTTATCCAGAGCGACAAATCCATGCTGTTGACCACTCACTCCGATGGCTTTGACTTCTTCTTTTGAAGCTCCGGCAAGCTTGAGTGCCTTGCGCATGGAATTTTCAGCTGCTTCTTTCCAGGTGTGTGGGTGCTGTTCCTTGGCTCCCGGTGGCAGTCCCTCGATTAATCCATAAGATTGGGAAGCCTCGGACAGAACTTTGCCCGAACGCCCATCCACAATCAGTACTTTGGTGGACTGGGTTCCACTGTCGATTCCAATGAACAGATTTCGTTTAGCCATGGCGAGAATTTAACATCAATTGAGAGATGACCGCAATAGACATCACCTGAAAGAAATCGACTTCAGGCTTACAGGCCAAGCTGAAATCAGATCAAGTATCATCTTGATATGCTAGAGCGGGGATTGATCCGCTCAGCGCACAAGAAACTTTGCCGAGAAATTTGCCCCCAACCAGACAAACAGAATACAGGATATCAACGAGGCGCATATGTTTATCAGAGCCATTCCCGCGTGGCCTTGCTGAAACAATTGAAGGGTCTGCAAGCTGAAGGAGGAAAATGTTGTAAACCCTCCCAGAAGCCCAACAATAAAAAACCGCTGTACATGCAGATGGCTCATCCAGTGGCCTTCATGATTTGAAAGCACGGCAAGCATGCCGATCACGAAAGAACCCGCCACATTGACTGTCCACGTTCCCCATGGGAATTCGTGGGGAAACTGGCGCTGAACCCACATGGTAACTCCAAACCTGCCCATGCCACCCAAGGCACTTCCCAGCCCTACCCAGAACAAAATTGAGAGTGATGAGGTCATGGGCTTCGGAAAAAAGTGATCCAATCTCGAAATTTCAGGGTTTGAGAGCTTCGGCTAACTGGATACCCAAAGACTCCGATTCCGTTGCTCTACCTTCCAATTCAGCATCGTGACATTGACCGTCGTGAAACGCTTTTCCTCTCAATGCGATCCGGTCCCCCTTCAATTGCGCAAAGGCAGCATAAGGTGTCTGACATCCACCCCCCATATGTTTGAGGAAAGCGCGCTCCGCATTTGCAGCAGTCGTTGAGTCAGCATGAGACAATCCATCCACAATTTTCTGGGTTTCCTGATCATTCGATCGCATCTCAATACCGAGGCAACCCTGCCCAACGCATGGCAGCATTTGATCCACATCGACAACTACGGCAAATAATCCATCAGGCGCCTCTGGTCCGGTGAGCCTTCCATCAGCTTCAATACAATAACCAAGTCGATTCAAGCCAGCTCTTGCGAGAACCGTGGCATCAAGATCCTTGTTTTCGGCTAGTTTGCGCAAACGCGTAGGGACGTTTCCCCGCATTGGAACGACTCTGAAACCAGGGTTCCATTGTTTCAGTTGGACTTGCCTACGTGGACTGTTAGTGGCCACGCAGGCGTGGTTTGAAAGCCATTGTGCAGGGTTTTGAACGGCGGATGTTTTGGGGGCCTTCTTGAAAATCAAGACTTCACGCACATCTTCTCGTTCTGTGATAGCACCAAGCTTGAGATTGGCCGGTAGTTCTGTGGGGAGGTCTTTCAGACTGTGAACAGCCATATCCGCTTTGCCATCAAGCAGCGCTGATTCCAGCTCTTTGGTAAACAATCCCTTGGGCAAGCTTGGAGCATTTGCTTCGGCTTCAGTGGCTTTTTGAAGGTGATCACCGGTGGTCTTCATGATCTTCAGTTCAAAAGAATGATCAGGAAAGAGCCTTTGGCATTCTGATTGGATATGACGTGACTGCACCAGCGCAAGGGCACTGCCACGTGTTGCAATATTAAAAATTCTACTATTTTTGGAATTCAACCCCATAACGTTCACCTAAAATATAGAAGCACAATGTGAAATTCACTGACGATAAAACACTTCATGCCTCCTTGCGATCTCTCTCAAAAACGGTTCCCCCATCATTGGTATTTCCGACAGGATTGAGTGACTTCAGTATCTCAGTAGACTTGGATTTAATGAATGATTCACAACTTGATATTTCCTTTTGTCGTTGTGAAAGATGATCCTGAGCAATGGACTGAAGGTGGTCAATATTATAGACGTAAACGTTTTCTAACTCATTGATTTCAGGATCGATATCCCTGGGCACGGCAATATCAATCAAAAGCAGGGGCCGCGCTTTTCTTGGGCGCACCAGGCGCTCGACTCTGGCACGATCCAATACATAGGTTGGGGCTGATGTACTGCTGATCACGATATCGAGATCCTCAAATTCTTTCTCCCATTCCTGAAATACAACCGCGCGACCATTCAAATGGTCAGCCAACTCCTTGGCTCGATCATGAGAACGATTCGTCACAGCAACTTCTGAAGCACCGCGAGAGAGAAGCGATCTGGCTGTTTTTTCACTGGTATCACCGGCACCAATCACCATGACACGGCGTCCTTTGAGTCCATCGAAAATCTTGTCCGCCAATTCAACGGCCACGGAACCCACTGAAGTACTTCCACGCTGAATACCAGTATTCGAACGAATGTGCTTGGAAACGTAAAAAGCCTTTTGAAAGATCTTATTCAGTTGCCGCCCGGTAAAGCCCATTTCCTTGGCCGTATGATAAGCCTTTTTCAATTGGCCAAGGATTTCTGTTTCTCCCAAAACAAGCGAATCCAGTCCACTCGCAACCCTGAACAGATGCTGAACACTTAGCGGATCCGTGAAACCATAAATCTCGTCATCCACAGACTCAGTATATTTACGGTTTTCGATGAGAAATTGCTTAAGGGCATGCAAGGCTTCAGTCGCAGGCAAATCAGTCGATACATACAACTCGACACGGTTACAAGTGGAAAGCAAAACGCTTTCCTGAACAAGACCAGAGTCGGTTAATTGACGCAATGCTTCGTCAATTTCAGATTCAGCAAATGAAAAACGCTCACGAAAAGCAACCGATGAGGAATGATGGCTGATCCCAACGACTACGATGGACATGCTAAATATTCCCTCCCTTCGAATGATTCATCGTGTTCGTGTTTTTCAAATTCATCAGCTCCATTCTCGTCAATGCAGATCCGACATGAGATTAGTACCGGAAAAAGTAAGAATCAAAAATACAAAGCCGCCGATGAGCCACCACGCCAAACGCTTGCCCCCGAAACGCCATTTCCATCGAGCGAGTACAATACCGGCATAAGCAGCCCAGACGAGCATTGACCAGAGGATCTTGGCATCCTGATAGAAAACCAATCCGTCTTTATCTCCGACCAACATTGGTGCCAGAGAAAGCCCACCAGTGAGTAACATAAGGCTGGCCACCAATAATTTCCCCGCCACACTTTCGAGACGTTGAATGGGTGGTAAAACTGATGTAACAGCAAAAATGTTATGCTTCTTCAAATTTCGCTCCTGTAGCAGATACATGCAGGAAGCCACCGCACAGAGACCAAACCCAGCGTAACTGATTAGAATCAAGACAGCATGAAGGCTGACGATACCATTCTTGGTCATTTCACCATCAGGATCATGATGATCAAGTCCGGGCATGAGGGCATAAATACCAAGAAAAACAAAAATGGGAGATGCAAATGCTCCAAGAGATCGAATTTTGGGCCAGAGTCCTAGAATCAGGTAGGCCCCGACAGCAGACCAGTTGACGAACATGGTGGCTTCAAAGAGGTTGTTAACCGGACAACGGTTGAATGAAAACCCTCGCATGAACATGGCCACGGTATGCATTGTAAATCCGGCCAGGAGCAATACATAGTTGATTCGATCGTCCTTGCGGAAACCTTTCCTCCACAAGAATACCGAATAAACAAGGCTCACCCCATACATGAGAGTAGCACAAAAAAAACATTGGCGATCCGTCAACATGATCTGTGCCGGACATCATGAGGGACATTGAAGGAAATTGGCAAGTCAATGAATGCCGAAGTTTGAAGCCAAGCCGCTCTGCCCTTCAAACAGCCAAAACTGGTCACCCGTTTATACCGGTTGTCGAAGGTTGGCCAAGGATCCGGGCTTTGACCGGGTTCCCTTCGTTTCCGATCAGGCAGAGAGAATCAAAATCTTCGAGAAAAGCTCGCTTCACATAACCTAAACCCATGATTTGCGTATTCTGCCCGGGTATCTTAGCCAGACTGGTAAGGGTTCCTGCCTCTTTACCATCAGCCGTAAGCACTGCGCTCATTTCTCCTGAAGAAGATGGAAGGGATTCCAAGGACAATCGACACAAGGATTTATTTACTTTCCCCACGGTTCGAATGCGTGAAATAACCTCCTGACCAATGTAACATCCTTTTTGAAAACTGATCATCGATGAAGCTAAACCTGTTTCCTGCACTAGATTGGCAGACGTCATGTCGACCCCCATTTTGGGTACACCCGCCTGAATGCGTGCCAGATCAGATGCAAGTTGGCCGACCTCAGAACCACCCTGCAGCTCGACGGCCGCCATCAATTGCAGCCGCAAGCCTTCTTGAATGGACTCGGGAACGAACAAGTCAAATCCGTCACTTCCAAATCTTGGTCGTCGGCAGATGTAAACAGCGCCATCGTCATTGTCTACCTCAGAGAAATGCCAGGTCTTTTGAGGAACTACAATATCCGGAAAGAGATTTTTCAGCACCAGAGGGCTTTTGGGGCCTTGCAAGCTGAATAATGTGTAAATTTCAGAAGGGTCAACGATCTCGACATCTTCAGAAACCAGATACTGCTGAAGTCGCTGCATGATGGTTTGGGTGTAACCCTTTTCAAAATCCAGGAGGATTTCGTCCTTCAGTTGATAGACATTGAGATCTGATTGAATCTTTCCTTTCGCATCAACAAGCGCAGCGAAGGCACCATGGCCAAAGCAAAGAGATTTGATATCCTGCGTGATCTGGCCGTGGAGAAAAGATACCCGGTCAACACCTGTCAGACACAAGCGCCCCCGTTCCCCCAAGTCCAGCAGACCACATGTATTTCTCAGGCTGTGATATTCAACAAGTGAAGCTTCCGATGCTTCAACTACACTAAGCTTATTTGACATGATTTAATGACTTCAGACATGCACAGATTCTAGAGAGAACAAAGTATTTTCGTTAATTCCATCAGGGGGCGAAGTAAAACGTGTCACGCTGCATCCAGAAGACGTGCCTCCAGCCAGAGCCAATCGCTGAGCCGGTTGAGGTAAATGAGGATCGATTTGTTCTGCAATGGTTCCGTAGAATTCAAACTGCAGACCGCCCTTTCAGATCTCCTGCAAACAACTCTTGCCCAATCTGCCAATGCCCCGGCCTCAGATCCTCCGGGCAGGCTCCAGTCAGTGAAAGGGCCCAGAGTGTCCTCCAATTCCTTGATGCGTAATTCTATCTCTTCGATGTTTTCCTTGATGATTCGACCGTATCCAGCCTTGTCATACTTCGCAACTGACTCAACCGGCGTAGAAATTTCTCCCATCAAGCCAATCAGATGCTTTTGTATTGAAAGCACTCGCTGACTCAAGCTGTCAGGCGTGCTCGGGTTGGCGCGCAACATTCCCAAGGCAGCAGAGAATTCATCAACCGCTCCATAGGCATCCACACGGGGATCATGTTTGGAAACTTCGTGATTAAACATCAGCCGCGTGTTTCCGTTGTCTCCAGTTTTAGTAACAATGCTCATGGAGAGGCAACTTAACGCAGGATGACATCACCGCAAGTGAATGTCGTAAAAAACTCCACTGCAAGCAAAAGCGTGTTCAAACAAAACTCCCAACCGGAGGGAGGAAACTTTGCAATCTCATCTATTGAGTATATTGAATGATCAAATGACCATCCTGGACGGAAATACCTTGAAGCACAAACGTAAGGGCCTGCGCCGTGGAAACATTGATCTTGAAAAACTGCATGTCGCTGGAGACAGGAATCATGATTTGATCCGCTTCCACCACAGCATCTCCAGCCGGTTCATAGACCCCATCCAAAGTAGACGAAGCAAGCACAGTCAAAGCAGGCTCAATGGCTTGATCTTCGATGGCTGGAGTGAATAGCAAATAATTGAGAGCCGTCGTGTCGTTCAAACGGTCTTCACGTTCATCACCTATGGTTAGACGCAAGGTCTTGACCCCGTCCAGCGTCAGGCGCACGTTGGCCTTTTGATCATCTTTCAATGCAACAAAGCGATAATTGAATTTTACCCCCATGTTGGGAAGGTCAAAAGTACCAAGACGACGGGTGGTCTGATCAAATTGGCTGGGATCACTGGTCACCTCGTCCAGATGGATCTCCTGAGTCGCCCTCCCTGCAGCACGTAAATAGACATGATATTCTCCTTCAGGAAAATCGCGGGTATAATTCAGCCACTCGCCGCCCTCAGTATCCGTCACCTGATATTCAGGCAAGTCAACAGCAGCATAAACGGCCCTTGTCACGTCGTTGACGGCAGGGTCAGGTCCACTGAACTGCTCGTCACTTCCCGATTCCGATGAGCCCGCCTGAGTCCGCACGGGGTCGAAGGCACGCAGAGCGGCAAGTTCTTCCGGCCCGGGATTGGTTTCATAGTCAAAGAAGTCAACCTCAGGTATACCCTCTTGATCGAGATAACCATTCGCTGAATTCACCGCTTGCCCTGACTCCTTGATGCCTGATGGATCAGGATTGTTGATGTATTGCCCTCCATCAAAGTTGTAATCCTCAGCCTCAATGACGAATGATTCTCCGGATGTCAGGTGGGATTGCTCAAAGGTATCAAATGTCCAGTCTGTCCTCGAACCCGGGGTGTTGCCGGGAAATTCAACAACAGCATCATAAACACGATTTGCTTCCAGACCTTTGTAGCTGGCCTCCATGGTCTGGCCCTCATGGGACCATTCCAGGCCCGAAGTCCTGTCGATGCCGTTAAGGGTAAATTGAATTTGCGGAGCCTGTGCCATCCCTTCAGGCAACAAAAGAGAAAAGTGCAGTCCATCACTGGCGGGGGCGTATGTTCCTCGGTTGGAAGGAGAAATGGATGTCATGCATGGAACCGTGGGGGTCCCAAACCATGGCGAGGTCCGCGTCTTGCCATCCAATGATTCCGGTAATTCTGATGTGGACCAGAAGCGATCAAAGGTCGTATCGGCGATCCCGAGATCAGGGTCGGTCATGTCGGCTCCGGGATAAAAATTGAAGAGGCCTGTTTTGCCTTGTGGATAGAGATCATTGACTCCGAAGTAACTCACCAAAGGGGCTGTCAAGTCCAAATGATCAAAAATCCATGCTCTGAACATGTCTCCTTCCGCAGACATCACAAACCGATAGTCATGGCCGGGCTCAAGACTGATATCCGCAGCACCAATGACCCCCGCATCGGACTCACCTGTCACAATATTGAACTGCGCCTGACCTCGCGCACCTGAAGATTGCTGTGGGTTGTAATTCATGACATATCCAGTAGTTTGACCAAGGCCAACGTTGTCCGTCCTGAGGATAATCCCAAACGCCTGATCAACCTCATTGTTCCAGTCCACCACATCCACAGAAGCATAGAAGTCTGTATAAACCTGCGGAAGAAGCGAAAAACTTCGGGCTGGCCCGGCATCTGCAACAGGAGGAGCAGGGCTCTGCAGACGGTATCCGTGACCACCCCCTTGGTAGTCAGGAAAGGTAAAAATAGAGCTGGCACCTACAATATCAAGCGGACTGAAACGATCCCACCCGTCATCGTTTCCATCATCGTAGGAATCCTGTTGAAGCTGAGCGCTGGCTCCTGGTGAAAAGAAAAAACAAAGAAATGCAGTTAAAAAAAACGAGACTGATCCAAGTGGGAATTTTTTGGGGTCCATTAAATTAGCTTATACTATTTCAGCCACAACACAACGATAATTAAAAGGGCCTGAAAAAAGAATAGATCATCAGACCCGATCTTCCGTCATTTTGAATTCTTGAGGTTCTTCAGGATATCCGCTTACAAATTCCTGTTGCTTTTGGTTTTTCCGTTGGCATTCACAATAAGCTGTCTGTAACTTGAATGGTATGACAAAAGCCTGCATCCAATATCTGAAAGATCATCAGGAGGACTTTCTGGAACAACTCATGGAGTATTTGAGAATCCCAAGTGTCTCGGCCCAATCGGACCATGCAGATGACATTCAGTCTTGTTCCGATTGGTTGGTAGCGCATTGCAAAACGATCGGTCTCAAAACCCGCAAAATCAAAACCGCAGGAAATCCTGTCGTCATTGCTCAAACACCGCGCAAGGGCAAATCCAAGAAACCACACTTCATGGTTTACGGACATTATGACGTGCAACCCCCTGATCCATTGAACTTGTGGACCACTTCCCCTTTCGAACCGCACATAGAAGGCGACAAGTTGATTGCCAGAGGAGCGACGGATAACAAGGGGCAACATTTCGTGCACCTCAAAGCAGTGGAATCCTACCTCAAAACGGGAACGGAATTACCTTGCGATATTACTTTCATGATCGAAGGTGAAGAGGAAATCGGCAGCCCTTCACTGACCCCTGCCCTCGAAAAATTGAAGTCTGAGTTGAATGTCAGAGCCGTGGTGGTTTCCGACAACGGCATGCCTGATCTCAAACACCCCGCTTTGACGTATGGTTTGCGTGGCGTCGCTGCTTGTGAAGTTAGACTCAAAGGGCCCAACAGAGATCTGCATTCCGGCATTTACGGTGGAGCGGTTGATAACCCTGCAATGGTGCTATGCCAAATGCTTGCCCAGCTCAGAGACCGGCGCGGCCGTGTCGCGGTTCCCGGTTTTTATGATGACGTCGCACCTTTGAGTAAACTTGAGAGGGAGCAGAGCAAGCGATTTCCACACAAAGACACCAAGCTCGCGCGCGAGCTTGGTGTGAGGGAACTTTTTGGTGAATACAATTTCAATACGGTAGAGCGCCGGGCCGGGCGTCCCACACTTGAAATCAACGGCCTCACTTCCGGTTATCAAGGGGAGGGAAGCAAGACGATCATCCCCAGTGAGGCCTCGGCAAAAATCACCTGCCGTCTCGTCCCTGATCAAAAACCATCGAAGATCCTGAGACTGCTGGAAAGACAACTCAAACGGCTTTGCCCCAAAAGCGTCCGAATGACATTCGAAAAAGGTCATAGCGGAAGTGCCTACGTCACCGCGCCAGATGGACCTTTTGCATCCGCTGCCTTGAGTGCCTTGGAAGAGGCATTCAATCGTCCTCCGATCCTGATGCGAGAAGGGGGATCGATACCGATCGTCACTGATTTTAAGCAGATTTTAAAAGCTGACACATTGTTACTTGGACTTGGACTTCCTGATGACAACGCTCATTCTCCCAACGAAAAAATGAGTCTCACCGCATTTCGCAAGGGAATGCATATGAGTGTCGCCCTTTGGGAAAAGCTTGCTGAAATTCCTACAAAGCCATGACATTTGGAATCGCAAGTGGATACGAGCATCTTCTTTTGGGAACGGTAGGGTAATGAGCGACAAATTATTGGTTCACGAAATCTATTTGAGTGTGCAGGGGGAAAGTACTTTTGCGGGACTGCCTTGCATCTTCGTCAGGTTGACTGGGTGTGATCTGCGTTGTTCTTATTGTGACACCGCTTATGCATTCAAGGGGGGCCAGTCCATGAGAGTGAAAGAAGTGCTGGCGGAAATCAATCGGCTCGCCGCCCCCTATGCCGATCGACAAATCAAGAACCAGTCGCTACCCATCATCGAAGTGACGGGAGGTGAACCATTACTCCAAAAGAATGTTCCGCGACTCATGACGGATCTTTGTGATTCGGGTTTTACGGTGCTCATTGAAACCAGCGGCGCTCACCCTATTGGAAACCTCGACTCGCGTATTCATCGCATCATGGATTTAAAATGCCCAAGCAGCGGCGAGTCAGAACGCATGCTGTGGGAAAATATTCAACACCTGGGCAGTCGGGATGAGGTCAAATGCGTTATCGCCACTCAGGAAGATTATGAATGGTGCAAATCCACAATCAAAAAGTGGGATCTGCAAAAGAAGTGTGAAATCCTGATTTCCTGGTGCGCTCCGCTGACAGAGTCTCAGCGTCACACGGATCTCAACCCTGCCCCTGCATCCACCGATCTGATTACCCGTCAGGCATTGATTGAAAGGATGATCCAAGATGCTGTCCCCGCCCGTTTCCAGGCTCAACTTCACAAGGTCGTTTGGCCTGTTGACGCCATGGGCGTGTGAAAAATCAAGTGAAAGATCATTCTGACCAAAACCGCACCCGCCTCATTCTTCAGCATCTGAAGGAATACGAATCCCGTAACATCACCTTCATGGCGGAGGATCACTCCTGGCCTATTGTCTGGGAAAATGCCCGTGGCATGTATGTACGCGATGTGGAAGGAAAGCGCTATCTTGACTTAAGCGCTGCCTTCGGCGTTGCAGCATGTGGTCATGCCCCACGCGAGGTGGTGCATGCAGGCATATCACAAATGAAAAAACTCATGCATGCCATGGGAGATGTGCATCCGCATGAGGGTAAGGCTGATTTGGCTAAAACATTGAGTCAATGGACCTTTGAAAGGTGGACAAGCAAATCGCAGGCAAGGGCACCCTTATCACTCAAGGGAAAAGTCATTTTCTGTAACTCTGGATTCGAGGCAGTTGAAGCGGCATTGAAATCAGCACACCTTGCTACTCATAAGCCCAGTGTCATCGCCTTCAAAGGAGGCTATCATGGTCTCGGCTATGGTGCATTATCCGTGACTCATCGCAGCCATTTCAGAGAGGGCTTCATGAACCAACTGAAATCCTTTGGTCAATTTGTCGTATTCCCCACCAATGAAGTGGAGTTATCCAATTCACTGAATGATGTTGAGAAGCGTCTTAAAAAAGGCAATGTGGGAGCAGTACTGCTGGAGCCAATTCAATCAAGAGCAGGCGAAAGAATCCCCGCAGACAATTTCCTCACAGAGTTGCGTAGATTGTGTGATACCTATTCAGCATGCTTGGTTTTTGACGAAATCTATACAGGGTTCGGGCGTACCGGAAACTGGTTTGCATGTGAACATGAAGGTGTCATCCCCGACCTCATTTGCGTGGGAAAGGCCTTGACGGGGGGATTCCCCATGTCCGCTTGCATCGGCCGAGCCAATCTGATGGATGAAGCCTGGCCTCCGTCTAAGGGGGAAGCCATACATACCAGCACCTTTCTCGGGCATCCCGTAGGATGCGCAATGGCACTGGCACAACTAAAACTCCTTCAAAGATTGAATATTGCACAAGCGGCTCAGGAGTCAGGTAGGGTATGGTTGGAGCAACTCAAAAATGCCATGAAACCCTGGGGAAAACGTATCCAGATTCGAGGAAGGGGTTTGATGATTGGCATTGAAATCATTAATGGAGATCGAAAATTATCAGCTCAAACGGTGATCTCCTGGACCGCTCAATTGCTGGAGGCGGGTATCATCGTACTTCCCACAGGCGATCATGGAGAAGTATTGGGCCTATCTCCACCATTGATTATTTCAAACGCTCAAATGAAGCGTGCCACCAGGCTATTGACAAAAACGTTGAATCAGATATTGCCGCAATGACGCTCACAGAAATAAAACAAATACTACGGGAGCGAAACATTCGCTTGACCAAGTCATTGGGACAAAATTTTCTTCACGATCAAAATCAGATCAAACGGATCGCCGATGCGGCAGAGATTCAACCTGGAGAAAAAGTTCTTGAGATAGGTCCCGGACTGGGTCCATTGACACGGGAGTTACTGGCGCGCAAGGCCCAGGTCAGGGCCTTGGAAATTGATCAACGACTCATTGAGCCGTTGACCATTCTCTTCGAGACAAATCCCAATCTCACACTGGAACATGTCGACGCTCTGAGGTTTCTCAAAAAGGAAACCTTTGATTGGTCAGATTGGAAACTGGCAGCCAATCTCCCATATTCGGTGGCATCCCCTGTCCTGGTTGAACTGGCACTATCCAAACACCCACCCCGGAGAATGACGGCAACCCTTCAAAGTGAAGTCGTGGATCGAATCACTTCAGCGCACAACACCAAATCATACGGAGTGCTCACGCTACTGATTAAGGCTCATTTTGAATCAATCGACCGATTTCGCATTCCGGCCACATGTTTCTTTCCTGAACCCGATATCGAATCATCATGCGTCACTCTGGCACGCAGACCGAAAGCTTTACTCACCGATGAGGCAATGATCACATATGTATCATTGGTAAAACTCGCTTTTTCACAACGCCGGAAAATTGTATGGAAACTCCTCAGACAGCGCTGGAAACCTGAACAACTGGAGCAAGCACAAAAGCAACTCAACCTTGATCCCATGGTTCGCGCTCAAGCAATCACCTTTGAACAGTTCGTCTCTCTCGCAGACTTTTTAACTCATTGATGGCATTTTTTTTGAAATCAACTTCTTTACCTCCTTGTGCTGGAAGCAACGATCTTCACTGATCGCACTCTTTGGTGAAGAACATTCCGATCAATCGCTGGAAAGACCGTTTCATGGCAGATTCCATGGTGGACAAGGTTACCCTTCAGATTGATAATATTCACATCCGGAATCACTCCTGCGGTGAACCATATTAATTTCACCACCAAATTTAACATTGAATGAAACACGATCATGAATAGACGCAAATTCATCAAAACCGGGGCAACAGGTCTGGCCGCCTCTGCCTTGAATCAGGAAGCAATGGCCGAACTCATTAATGGAAAACCCAAACGAGTGGGGCTGATTGGAACGGGCTGGTATGGCAAGGCGGACTTGTTGCGATTGATCCAGGTCGCCCCCGTAGACGTGGTCTCCTTGTGTGATGTAGACAGCACCCTTTTATCGGAAGCGGCTGAGATCGTCGCCGGAAGGCAGAAATCGAGGAAGAAGCCCCGCACTTTTTCGGACTACCGCAAGATGCTCGCGGAAAAAGATCTCGATATTGTCCTTATTGCAACTCCTGATCATTGGCACGCACTTAATATGATCGAGGCCGTGAAAGCTGGGGCAGATGTCTATGTTCAAAAACCGATCAGCGTGGACGTTCTTGAAGGACAAGCAATGCTCAAGGCAGCCCGACAACACGGTCGAGTCGTGCAGGTGGGAACCCAGCGCCGGAGCACGCCACATTTAATCGAAGCCAAGGAACAAATCATCGATTCAGGTAAATTGGGTAAAATTGGGCATGCCGAGATTTGTTGCTACTACCACATGCGCAACAGATCCAATCCACCCGATATTGCAGCCCCGTCCAATCTCGATTATGAGATGTGGACCGGTCCGGCCCCGATGCGTCCATATAATAATATCGTGCATCAACGTGGCTGGAGAGCCTTCATGGAATACGGGAATGGTATCGTGGGGGATATGTGCATCCACATGTTTGATACCGTAAGGTGGATGCTGGACCTCGGCTGGCCCGTGAGTGTTTCATCCAGTGGTGGAATCCTTGTGGACAAAGAGGCCAAGGCAAATATTTCCGACACACAGACAGCCACCTTCGATTTCGAGGACTTACAGGTTGTATGGCAACATCGTTCATGGGGCCACGCGCCTGATCCGGAGTATCCATGGGCCTTGTTCCTCTATGGAGAAAAAGGCACACTGAAGGCAAGTGTCAACGGCTACGACTTCATCCCACGTGGACGCAATGAAAAGCCCATTCACAAGGATGTGGTCATGGAGTTGGATCAGTATCCAGAGGACCGGGACGAGAAAGATCTCGAGCGCCACGTGGCTCCTGCCATTCGGGGCCATATGCTGGACTTCCTCAATGCGATTGCCACTCGAGGCAAACCCGTTGCGGATATCGAAGAGGGTCATATCTCAACAACGAGCTGCATTCTGGCCAACATGGCAATGGACCTTGGCCGCACACTTCAATGGAACCCTGCTTCAGGTAAGATCCATGATGATGTTGAAGCCAACTCCAAACTTGCCAGAGTGTATCGAGCGCCCTGGAAACATCCGGGGGCCTGAGCACCGGCAGCGCAGATTGCGGCAAGCACAAGCAACCATGAGCATCCATGCGCATTTCTAATAATTCACCGAAGCTCGGGGATTTGAGCTTTGGTGAATTATCGCTGCTTGGTGTTGCACTGTGATGCCCTTCTGACATCGATTACCATTCAATGAACAGCCGGCGAACCGTGAGGTTCACTGGTGTTTACAATTCATTGGCGCATGGGACAAATGTCACCTATCGTGGCACCGGCTATCATGAATCAATTTGACGAAAGACTCGCAGAACATTCTATCCAGCTCAAAAGATTGGAGCTGGAAACATTACAGATAAATGTTGGGCGCAAGTGCAACCAGGCCTGTCGCCACTGCCATGTGGATGCTGCACCCTGGCGCACGGAAATGATGGATGGCACCACCGCAGATAAAGTCATTGATTGGATCAAGGAGCATCGACCGAAGAACGTGGATATTACAGGTGGAGCACCGGAAATCAGCGAACATTTCCGAAGGCTTGTTTCCGAATCCAAATCCGCAGGCTGTCATGTGATGGACCGGAATAATCTGACCATTTTGGAAGAACCAGGATACGAGGATCTGCATTTTTTTCTCGCCGAACATGAAGTGGAAGTCATCGCTTCCCTGCCCTGCTACACATCTGACAACGTCTCCAGACAACGCGGCCAGGGCGTTTTTGAGAAAAGCATCCGCGGGCTTCAGAAATTGAACGCACTTGGCTATGGTTCGGAAAATTTGAAATTGAACCTCGTCTACAATCCACTGGGCCCAAAGCTGCCAGGTTCTCAGTCCGAACTCGAGGAGGATTACAAGCAAGCACTCAAAAAGGAATTTGGAATTACCTTCAACCAATTGTTCTGTATCACCAACCAACCCATCGCTCGATTTGCAGAGGATTTGAAGGAGTCAGGCCAGCTGGAATCCTACATGAAGCTACTGAATGACTCATTCAATCCGGAAACGACGAAATCACTGATGTGTCAAACCACTCTGAGTGTGGGTTACATGGGAGAGGTTTATGATTGCGATTTCAACCAAATGCTGAAGATGCAGATGAAAAATGGAAAAATTTTATTTTTGTGGGACCTTTCCCCGACTAAATGGAATCAGATAAATATTCAAACTGGTGATCATTGCCTTGCTTGTTCAGCAGGTGAGGGAAGCAGTTGCACAGGAGCAATCTCTTAACAACCCCCTTTCCTAAAAAACAATTCAAGGCAGGTATGTCATTGATTGCCTGTGACTTGTTTATTACTGCCAGCAAGATGCAATAAATCAGATACCTGCGGCTGGATTCGATTCAATCATCCAATCTTTATCGTGATTTGATAACAGGGATTTTAAAACCCTGCATCATATTGCCCTTGATGGAAGCAATACAAAAAAGAGGGCCGACCCATGAAAGGTCGGCCCTTGAATTTATTTTGAACTTGGATCAAAGCTCCATGCTTACTCAGCAATGAAGAAGGCCTGATCCTGGTCAGCTGCCACGGAATAAGGTGAGCTCGCTCCGTCCACGGCACTGAATTCGCCATTGACCGTTGCTGAGCTCTTCAGGGTGCCGGTGTATTCAATGGTAATGTTACCATCCTGAAGGGTGACGGCGGAGATGCCGCCAGCGCTTCCACCAGCCATCTGAATGATCATCCCGCTGATACCACCTGAGTTATCCTCAAGATGTTTGTACCAAAGGGTCTCTCCCTCACCCACAGTCACTGTCACTGTGGCGTGATCGCCAGCAAAGGTTCCGGTGTTTTCAGCATCCGGCTCATTGCCGTCGCCTGCCCAGATCTTGGCAAACTGGCTGGCATCCGTTGTGCGTCCCTCAAAAACAGTGACGTCATAAGTACCAGCGGGTAATCCCGTGATCTGCATCCGTGCCTCGGTGCCGGCGGTATCTGTATTCTTGAACAGATAGTCGTTACGAGCCTCCTGCGGCACCATGATACCGGCATACTCAGCTCCTTCGTTGGGAGGAGCTGGGTTGTTCGGAGTGTAACCGTCATCAAGTGCGGTGAGTGTGACTCCTCCGCCAAGGTCAACGGGTTCGTCTTCGGTCAAACTATCGATGGTAACCCATGGAGAAGGAGAAGCTCCAGCTCCACTTCCCTCAGTGCCGCCGAAGTCCAGCAGAATGGGGGAGAAACCAATCGGGCCATCGGCAAGGAGGGATGCCACTTCAGCACCCGAGAGCGCACGGTCCCAGAGTGCGATATCATCGATATCCCCGTTCCACGTGCGGTTGCCCGTATCCGGGTTCCCACCGATCATCACACGTTTGC
>MDTB01114471.1_pt1 | contig 22769 bp, 21 predicted proteins | sample 811161 | NCBI WGS metagenome assembly MDTB01 (sample SAMN05326650, study PRJNA326480) | marine metagenome | isolation source: seawater | place: Mediterranean Sea | collected 2009 | reverse complement strand
CAAAAGATTTCTAAATTAGTAAGCAAAATATCTAAAAATTAATTTCTTAATTAATTTATTTATGAACGCCTATATATTAACTGAAATAACTAAAAGAGAGCTCGATTCGAATATATTGTTAGCTTGTATAGCTGCCGATAATGACTTTGAAGTAATGATATCAAATAGTGATACTATTAAAAACTTGAACTTAAAAAAAATACTAAAAAAAGGAGTTTTTCACACAAAAAGTTTGGTCCATGGAGAAAAAAAGAAAATATTGCACGGTAAAATTAAAGAAAATGGTCATAAAATAACTAGTCTAGATGAAGAGTCTGGCTTAATTCTTGACGACCTATCTTTTTTTTGTGAGTCAAGATTTAGTAATGAAGAATTATCAGTGATAGATAGAGTTTTTTGCTGGGGAACACACGACTATCAAAGTTTAAAATCAATGTATCCTAATCATAGAGAAAAATTTATTTTATCTGGATCACCAAGAATAGATATTTTACACAAAAGGCTTAAAAAATATTGGGATAATCAAGAAAATAAAAAAAGCATTCTTATTTCATCTAATTTTAATCTCGTTAATGGCTATATTGAAACATCTAAAATAGTAAAGGACATTGAAAAACAAGGTTTTTTTAAAAGAAGTCAAGATTACAAAGAGTTTTTAAATATTGTAATACCTGAAACTAAAAAAAAATTTGAAAATTTTCAAATTATGTCAAAAGAATTGATAAATTCCTTTCCTAATGAACATTTTGTATTCAGACCACATCCTATGGAAAAGCCATTATTTTGGAAAGATTTTTTTCAAGATCATAAAAATATAAGAGTTTCAAATCAAGGTAACATCAATTCTCAACTATTAAATTGTAAACTTTTAATTCACAATTCTTGTACCACAGCTTTTCAAGCTTACATGTTTGATATTCCAACTTTAAGTTATGAGCCATTTAAAAGTGTATCAAACTATGGTAATCCAGCCAATAAATTAAGTGAAAGAATTCAAGATCTAGGATTACTCAAAAATAAAGTTAAAGAAATTTTGGATAAAAGATTTGACCATTCAAAAAAAGATGAAAAATTAAAAACTTTCAATTTTAAAGTTTTTATCCCTAATGAACTTTACTCATCAGATATAATTGTAAAATCATGGAAGAAAATTTTATATCAGGGTGATAATAAGAAAAATAATTGGAAAAGGATCAAATTTGAATTAAAGATTCTTCAAATTAAAGATTTTGTTTTAAAATTTTTAATTAGCATTTTAAAACCATCTAAAAATTTGTATTTTGATAGAAAATTTGAGACAATATCAGAAATAGAAATTTTAGAAAAAGTAAAAAAAATAAGCAACTTACTGAGTCTTAAAAATATATCTTGCGAAAAGCTTTCTGATAAAAGCTTTGTAGTGAAAAAAGTAAATTGATTAAAAAATATGCATTTAAAAACAATCAATACGATGGGAACAGGTTATAGTGGCTCTTCAGCACTATATGAATTTTTTCAAAAAACTAACTTATTTTATGACCCATTTCCTGAGAGTAATTTTTCTTTAACCTATGATCCTGGAGGTTTAGTTGATCTCGAGATTTTAATTAAAGATTCATTTACAGTAAATAAGTCAAAAATAGCATATGAAAGGTTTATTGATTTAATCGAATATTATTCAAAAGAAAAAAGAGGATTTGACTCAGGTAAAAATCTTTCAAAACATAACCGTAATTTGCAATATTTACTTTTAAATTTTTTAAATAATATAATAATTATGAAATACAAAGGAGATACTGGATATTCTCAATTTAAGAATAATTTTTTTGAAAAAATAAGAATTAAAATTTTATTAAAATTAAATAATCTTCTAAAAAAGAAAATGAATAACCAAAATAAACTTTATTTATTTTGTGATCACGATCATTTTCAAGGGGAAATAAAAAAACTTTTTTTTGAATTATTTGAAAAGGATAATGTTAATAAAAAAGATATAATTCTTGATCAAGCTGGATCCATCTTTAATCCAAAAGAGTCAACGAAGTTTTTTTCAAACCCATATAACATTTGTGTTCTAAGAGATCCTAGAGATATATACACAGAATTAAAAAGAAAAGGTTATGGGTATCCTGGTTATGACGTAGAAATTTTTTGCAATTGGTATAAATTAATAATGAAAAAAATTGATTACACTGAAAATGAGAAATTAATTTTTATTCATTTTGAAGATTTTGTATTCAAAAAGGATTTAATTTTAAAAAAAATCTTTAGTTTTCTAAAAATTGAATTTGATATTAATGAAAAAGTACAATTTGATTTTATAAGATCAGAAAATAATGTTCGACAATATGAAAATGGCTTAGAAAAGTTTGAATTAGAATATATTGAAAACAATTTAACAAATTATTTGTTTAAGTTTTGATAAAATAATTATAAAAAAATAACAATTTTAGATGAATTAAATTAATTGAGAGGAATTAAATGTTAAGAGTTTGTTTGATTGGTTTAGGGTATGTGGGTCTACCCTTGCTATTAAATTTTTCAAAAAAACATAAAGTTATAGGCTATGACAAAAACAAAAAACGAATTTCCGATTTAAAAAAGGGAAAAGATATCTTTAACGAATTTACAAAAAATGAATTAAAAAAAGTTAAATTAAAGTTTACATCAGACCTAAAAGAAATTAAAAATTCGACAATTTTCATTGTCACAGTCCCAACTCCTATCAATAAAAATAAATCACCAGATCTATCTCATCTGAAAGATGTTTGTTTAAATTTATCGGGAAATTTAAAAAAAAACGATATACTTATTTTTGAATCAACAGTTTATCCTGGTCTTACGAGAAATTATTGCGTTCCTTTGTTACAAAGAAAAAATGCTTTGATTGAGGGAAAAGATTTTTTTGTTGGATATAGTCCAGAAAGGATTAATCCAGGTGATAAAAAACATCAGTTGAAGAGTATCAATAAAATCTTAGCTTATCCCTATGATTTTAAGAAAAGAGAAATTTTAAAATTATATTCCTCTGTTGGAAAAAAAATTATTTCCACAAAAAATATTGAAGAGGCTGAGACTGCTAAAGTTATTGAAAATATTCAACGTGACGTGAACATAGGTCTCATGAATGAAATATACTTAGCGTGTGAAAAATTAAATCTAAATTTTGACAATATAATTAAATTAGCACGAACTAAATGGAATTTTTTAAAATTTAAACCAGGACTTGTTGGCGGGCATTGCTTACCAGTTGATCCATATTACTTTGCAAGTATTTGCAAAAAAAATCAATTTAATACCAAAATTACTTTAGCTGGCAGAGACATTAATGACTCTATGGTAGATAAAATAAAAAAAAAAATTGAAATACAGATTTCTAAAATAAAATCTTTCAAATTAAAAAAAATATTAATTTGTGGATTAACTTATAAAAAAAATGTTGCTGACTTAAGAAATTCATTATCATTAGAAATATTTAAAAAACTTAAGAGTAAATATAAAAATATTAAGGGTTTTGACCCTCTTGTGGATAGTAAAATTGCAAAAAAAAACTATTTTTCAAATAAGATAAAGAGTCTGTATGATTATGATATTTTGATCGTCTTGACAAAACATGATCTAATCACCAAAGAAATCAATAAAGTAAAAGGGAAAAAAATAATTAGCATATTTTAAGATTAATTCAAAATGTTTGGGTAATTAAAAATCAATTAAAATAAGTTTTAAAAGAAACTGATGAAAAAAAATAATACTTTTTCTTACCAAAAAGAATTTGATATTCTTAGAGCTATTTCAGTAATTTTAGTAATACTTTTTCATTTAAATGAAGAAATATTTTTTTTTGGATTTGTAGGTGTAGATATTTTTTTTGTTATTTCTGGATTTGTAATTACCCAATCATTATTTAATTACTACAGTATTAATAGTTCTAAGGGATTTATATTAAACTTCTTTTTTCGAAGGATTAAAAGAATTTATCCAGCCCTGATGTTAGTATTGATGGTTAGTGTAATTATATTCTTTTTTATTATTCCTTACGGTGATCAACAATTTTTGTGGACTACAAAAAGTCTATTATTCTCAATTTTTGGCTTATCAAACATATATTTTTTCAAAAATATAGACAATTTTGATTATTTTGATTTTGAAAATATTACACCTTTTTTGCATACATGGTCTTTAGGAGTAGAAGAACAATTTTACATTCTTTTTCCATTTTTATTGATTCTTTTTTTTAAAAAAAAAATTAATCTTGTTTATTTACAGTTTCTATTTCTAATTTTAATGTTTGCTTCACTTTTCATTTTTCTTGAAAAGAGCTATACAATAAGTCATTTTTATTTGTTACCATCTCGAGCGTGGGAAATATTGCTTGGTGCAATTTTTTTTCTTTATAAAAATAAAGAAAAACTAAATATAAATATTCCCAAATTTAACTTTAGTTATCTTATATTGATACTTTTTTTAATATTATTGATTTATTATAACTTTGAAAAAAATATAGATTATAGACATCTTGTTTTGTTTTCCATAATAGTTTTACTATTAGTAATTAATTTTGATACAAATAAAAAAAAGATTATTTTTGAAAAACATTTAATATATTTAGGAAAATTATCTTACTCATTATATTTATGGCATTTTCCAGTATTATTTTTTAGCAGTTATTACATAGAAGGTATTTTAAAATATACTTTAGTAATAGTACTTACATTGTTACTCTCACATTTATCTTACAATATGGTTGAAATACCCTTAAGAAAACTTGAATTAAATAATAAAAAAATTAAAAATTTTTTCTTAGTATTTGTTGGTGTTTTAGTAATAATTGTTTTTTCTCATATATCCAATTTATTAAATATTAGAAATCTAATTAATCATAATCTTGTCAATATTAATAATATTTTTAAAAGTATTAATTTAACTAAAAATTCTTTAGAATATAGGACTGCTACTAAATGGTTTCTAGATAATGATTCATGTAATAACAATTTAGAAAACTTTGGAATTGATTATTTAAATTGTATAAGAAATTTAGATAATGAAAATTTATTTTTTATTTCAGGTGATAGTTTTGGAGAACATTTTGTAAATGTTCTAGCTTCAAAAAAGACAAAAACCTTTAAAAATATTTATTTATCAAAAATAGATAACAAAATCTTTGTAGATAAAGATTCATCAAATCATAGAACTATTAACTCATTTTTAAATTTGTCAAAGTCATTTGAGAGTTCATATTTCATTTTATCAATAAGTCATCAAGAAAACTTTGATACAAAAAAAATGATTAATTTTTTGAGTAATTTAGATCAGGAAAAAGTAATTATAATTAAACCACATCAAAGAACAAATAAAAGAATAGCAGATTGTATTAATTATAAAAATTACTTAAAAATTATAAATAGTTATATTGATGAAAAAAAGTGTAAATTCGACTCACAAATTGATCAAGAAAGAATTGATATCGTAAATGATAAATTAAAAAAAATCTCAGTGTTATTTGATAACATTAAATTTTTTGATTTTAATGATTTAATATGTAAGACTAAAGATTGTTACTTATATAATAAAGATATTAATTTGATTTATTTTACCGACAATACTCATTTGACTCTAGAGTTTGCTGAGTTGGTTTCTCAATATTTTGAAAAATGGTTTTTAGATGAATATTCTAAATATAATCAATAAAATAAATTAAAAAAGATAAGTTTTAATTTTTACAAAAAACAGACCTATTTTGATAAAGTTTTAAATAATCTTTATTTTCTTTCATTATCTTTTATTAAATTTTCAATTTTTTTGACAGACGTGAGTTGAATAACCTGACTTATATTTAACTTTCTTTTAATAACCTTTTCAATTTCAGAAATTAATTTAATATGATTCAAAGAGTCCCATTTATATATGCTATTTATATCTGAATTTATATTAATATTAATTTTGTTTCCAAATACATTTTTAAAAATTTTTTTTGTTAAACTGTCCATTAAATTATAATTTTTTATATTTAAAAAAATTATTAGCGTAGTTAATAATTTTTTTTCTTAAAATCTTACCATTGCTAGCCTTTGGTATTTCAGCTAATCCTATTTTTTTGCAATTAAGTGCAATTTTTGGAATTTTGTAAACTGAAATTTTTTTGTATAAAAAATCAAATAATTCTTCCTCCGAAATCTTTAATTTATTTTCATAAATTAATACCAATTTATTTTGAGTAATTTTATCTTCAACTGGCACGACTACTGAAAATTTTATTTTTTTATGATTATTTACAAATTTTTCAATTTCTGTTGGAAAAATATTTTCACCAGATACAACAATCATATTGTCTTTTCTTTCATGTATATAAAGATTTCCTTTATTATCAAATTTTCCAAGATCACCAGTATATAACCACTCTTTTTTTAAAACCTGTTTGGTTTTAAAGTTATTTTTTATATATCCATCAAATAAATTTTTACCTTTAATAACAATTTCTCCAAGTCCCTTTCTTATTTTGTCTTTATTAATAATTTTTACTCTATTATTATAAAGAGGTTTTCCAACAGACCCGTACATTTTTATTTTATTAAGACTCTCAGTTGCTACAATCGAAGATGTTTCAGTCAAACCGTAGTTACAGGCAATTTTAACAGAAAATTTTTTTTCAAATTTTTTTTGAGTATTTTTATCAAGTTTAGCACCTCCACAAAAAAGACCATCTAGATTATGGTTTCTAACTTTTTTTGATGTTTTCAACAGATAACTAATATGAGTAGCCATTACCGAAGAATAATTTATCTTAAATTCTTTTATTAGATCCCAAAAAATTATTACACTTGTCTTTGAATTTACTGGAAGACTTGTGCCGAATGTTTTTATTGAAAGCAAAGTTGGTATAAATTGTCCATTATTATGAAATAATGGGGTGATTGCCAAAAAATTTTTAAATTTCTTTAAATTCAAACTTTTTTCTAAACCGTATATATTTGCTAAAATAGATTTATGTGTAAGCATAACTCCCTTTGGATTACCCGTTGATCCAGAAGTGTAAAGAATTTCACACAAACCAGAGAACTTTTTCTCAATTTTTTTATTTTTTCTTGTTAAGATATCATCAATAAATTCTAAGTGGTTTTTTATATAAATACTTTTTTTCTTGAAAAGTTTAGAAAACTTTTTTTTATAAATTTCATCAATAATTAAGATTTTTGCCCCAGATGTTTTTAAAATATTTAAAAATTCATATTTTCCTATTTCTGGATTTACGGGAACAAATACCCTATTAGTAGAAGTTATCCCTAAAAATAATAAACTTAAAAGTATAGAATTGTCAAATATAACAATTATTTTCTCTTTCTTTTTTATTTTATTATTAAAAAAATAATCATTTAATTTATAAATAAAATCTAATGTTTTTTTATATGTTAAATTAAATTCTTTATTAATATCCCTTAAAAAAATTTTATTAGGATATAAATTACTAGATCTTTCTATGAGTCTTAGTATATTTTCCATAGATATTGATACTTAATAAAATTAATGTAGGTTTCAAGCTTAAATAATAAATAAAGTATTAAAAATATTTAAAAAATTTATTCTAATTATGATTATTAAAAAAGTTATTAATTTTATTCTTAAACATAAAATTATTCTTGGTATAAATTATCATAGAATTGGTGAAAATAATTCAGATAATCCCTTCAAAAGACTACATAGTGTTACTTTTAATAAATTTAAAATACAAGTTCTATTTATTAAATTTTTTTTTAAAATTTTAAGTCTGGACGATATTCAGTCGGGAAATGTTAATAGTAAGATTAATTTTTTTATTACTTTTGATGATGTATCAAGTGATTCTATGATCGCATTTAAATGGCTTAAGGAAAAAAAGATACCATTTACAATTTGTCCCAATATTTCGATCATAGAAAATCAATACGCACAAGGGGACCAAGTGAGATTTATTAATAAATTTTTAGGAAAAGAGAAAGTTGAGGCAAAATTAAAAGATCAACTTAATGAACAGGAATTTAAACTTCTTAAAAAAATTGGATTAAAAAAATTTTGCAAATCTTACGAAATAAATCAAATAAATTTTTCAAATATTTTTAGAAATTTTTTTAAGGATTTTGAAAAAGATTTTGAAAAATTTATGATAAATAAAAACTATTTAGATTGGGATAATATCTTAGGTTTATCTAAAATATGCTCTATTGCAAGTCATGGTAACAATCATAATGATTATTTTTATTTAGATTATGATAAAATTTGTTACGAAATGGAGTCATCAAAAAAAATATTTAATTCAAATATAAATATAGATGTAAAAGTTTTTGCCATACCTTATGGTGTATACAACCAAAATTTAGGCATCATGCTTAATCAAGCTGCAAAAAAATTAGGTTATAAACAAATCTTGTGGGTTGGTAATCAAGCAATCATTTATTCTGGAAAAAAAAACCATCAAGTACAAAATTTCTCTAGGATGAATTCACCCTCAAATTTTTTTACATTTATAAAAACCTTAATTTATAGTTTTACGCAATCTTCTAATATTTTAAAGGATAATGAATATTTAAAAGTAAGCTATGAAAAAAAATTCAAAGATTTTCAAATTAAAAACAATGCATCAAAAGATCAAATAACTGCTTTTGAAAATACAATTCGACCTGAAAAAGATTACAGTTCTGATGGAAATTTTATTGAAAGTGTTTATATCAACAACCCTTTTAGAGAAAATAGACCTTATAACTTCTCAATTTTTAGAAATGATATTTTGAACGCTATACATTATAATCTTTATAAAAATTATAAGATTAATAAATCTACCTGCACAGTTTTAGAGTCAAGTGGGTGGAGAACATTAAAATCTACTCCTTCTAATATTAATAGTGCACTTTTGTTAAGTGCTATACAAACTTGCAAATCAGTTTATGCTTGGAGACCTTCTGAATATTTAGCTCCAGGGTATAAAAAAAGTAATGATTTTTTTACGATTGAAAACTTAGAATTTTTATTTCAACCAAAAAAATATAATATTGATAATCAAGAAAAAATATTACAGTTCAGTAGTTGTCCTGAAAATATTGATTTTTTTTTAGATAAATTTAATAAAAATTTTTATTTTACATTAGAGAGATCTGTAACCTTTTATAAATGGAGGGTCGACAAATATCCATTTGGTGAAAAAAAATATTTCGTTAAGAAAAATGAAAACAATATTAGCTCTATTTTGGTATCCCAAATATTGAATAAAAAAGCTTTAATTGTTGATCTTTTAAGCTATGACACTGATGAAAGTATAATAATGATAAAAAATTTTTTAAGCTATTGCAAAACCAGTGAAATTTTAAATATAAAGTTCAGTACATCTAATAAAAGTTTAATTGAAAAAATCGGTAAGGAATTTAATTGCAAATTTAATAAGTTTGAATCATTCATTTATATCAAAAATTTAATTGATGAAGGTGCTATTGAAAAAGAACTTCTTGATAAAAATGAGTCTTATGAAACTTATTTATCAGGAGATGTTTTAATAAGATAAATAAATGAAAATTTTTTATATAGCAGAAACGTCTTTAACTAATAAAAGTGCATACAGTCATCATGTAATAAAAATGTGTGATGCCTTTGTAAAACTTGGGCACAAAACTTCACTTATTACATCAAAAAAAAATTTGAATTTAAACCTCAATAAAATGAAAAAAGATTTTGCATTAAGAGGCAAAAATCCTTTTAAAGTTCTATCATTTTCAAATCTGAGCTCCGATAACTTTATATCTAGAATACTATTTGGAATAAGAACTGTTTTTTTTTTAAAAAAACAAAAAAAAATTGATCTAATTTTGACGAGAAGTTTAATTACCAGTTTTATACTAAGTTTATTTAAGATTCATCATTTTTTAGAAATACACTCTGAGCTTAAATCTTTCACAAAAATTATTATGATAAACTTAAATTTTATTAACTCAAAATATATTATTAAAAAAATATTAATCTCAAAAGCCCTCAATAAAATTTTTCAATTTAACAAAAATAAAATTTTAATTCTTCATGATGGTGTTGATATCCAAAATTTTGATAAATTCAAAAAAGTAAAAAAAATTGAAAATGCTACTTATATTGGAAGTTTTTATAGGGGTAGAGGTATAGAAATTATCATTGAATTGGCAAAAGAATTTAAAAAAATCAAATTTAATTTATATGGAAATTCTCAAAATAATTTTAAGTTGAATCTAAAAAATGTGAGTATAAATAATTTTTTACCTTATAGAAAAATACCATTTATATTATCAAAATCTGATATACTTTTAATGCCTTATGCAAATTACGTATCAGTAAGATCAAAAAATCTTAATACAGCAAATTATTGTTCACCTTTAAAAATGTTTGATTATTTAGCATCTGGCAAGATCATAATATCGTCAAAACTTGATGGTATTTGTGAAGTTCTTAAACATAAAAATAACTCTATAATTGTAAAAAACTATAATATAAGAAATTGGATGCATACTTTCAGAAATATTTTAAAGAAAAAATATCCATTAAATAAAATACAAAAAAATGCATTTTTAACTTCTAAAGAATATACTTGGGAAAAAAGAGCACTTGAGATAGTTGAGGCAGCTAAAAATGCAAATTAAGGATAAGATTAATAATTCTAAAGAATTTTTGGCACAAGATAGTCTTTATTATTTTCCATATCATTATCTACCGTCTAAAACTGAAAAAAAAATAATTAAACCCTTTAAAGTTTATTATTGGCTTTATGATTACATGTTAATGATTGATTATATAAAATTAAAAATAAATAATTTTTCAAATTCAAATATTCTTGATTTTGGATGTGGAGATGGAAGATTACTATTTGAAATTAAATCACAAAAAAAAAATGAATATTTTGGTTACGAAATTTCGAAGCAGGCCAGTCTTTTTTTTAATGCTTTTAATCCTGAAATAAAATTAATTAATGAATTGAGTCAACTAAGTGATTATAAAGACTTTTTTGATATTATAACTTTTTCTGAGGTAATCGAGCATATTCCCAAAAATGACTTGAATTCCAATATTGATGTGATTCACAAAATTTTAAAAAAAAATGGCCTTCTAATTGTAACTGCACCACACGAAAACATGCCAGTTCATAAAAAACATTATAGACATTATAATTTTAACTCATTAAAGGAAAATTTTCCTGATGATAAATATGAAATCATTGAAAACAAATTCCTTTTTCCAAAAGAAAATTTTTTTTCATCTTTATTGAGAAAGTTTTTTTTTAATAGATATTTTATAATTAATTTTAATTTGTTATATAAAATATACTTTAGATATAAAAGAAAAAAGTTTTTTTGTGAAGAGAGCCAATCAAAAACAATTTTATTAATCTTGAAAAAAAAATGAAAATTTTGATAACGGGAGCAGCAGGATTTATTGGTTATAGTTTTTCTAACCATCTATTAAAGAATAAAAAATTAAAAGTTATAGGTATCGATAATTTAAATAATTATTATGATCCAAAAATTAAGAAATCAAGATTAAGATTACTAAAAAAAAATAAAAATTTTAAATTTTTAAAAATAGACATTTGTAATATTAAAAAAATCGATCAACTTTTTAAAAAAAATAAATTTGATTTTGTTTTTCATTTTGCAGCTCAAGCTGGAGTACGATACTCTATTAGGTATCCTAGAAAGTATTTGGATGCTAATATAAATGGATTTTATAATATACTAGAAAGTTCAAATAAAAATAATATTAAAAGATTATTTTATGCTTCTTCCAGTTCAGTTTATGGGGAAAATAAAAATTATCCTTTAAATGAAAAAGAAAGAATTTTACCTAAAAACATGTATGCGTTATCAAAAAAGATAAATGAAGAAATTAGTTCTATCTTCAATAATTATTATAAATTAAAATTAACTGGACTAAGATTTTTTACAGTGTATGGAGAGTGGGGGAGGCCAGATATGATGATGCTTCAATTTATAAGCTCTTATTATAACAAAAAAGAATTCAAACTTTTTAATTATGGTAATCATGAAAGAGATTTTACATATATTGGTGATGTAATTAAAATTTTAGATTTATTATTGAAAAACCATAAAAAATTAAAAGAAAATGATGTTTATAATATTTGTTCAAACAGGCCAGTTAATTTGATTAAAATAATTAATTTTATGAAAAAAAATGGAATTAGTCCCAAAATAAAAAAAGTTTCATTACAACAAGCTGACATATTAAAGACACATGGTGATAATAATAAAATTTTAGGCATAACAAAATTCAAAAATTTTATAAATTGGCAGAAGGGAATTAAAAAAACGATTTCTTGGTACAAAGAATTCTCTTCTGATTAAGACTTGAGAATATGAAAATAGTTTATTTGTTTAACTCTTCAGTACCTTCTTATAATGCAAATAGTTTACAGGTAGTTAGTATGTGTAATCAAATTGCAAAAAAGGTTGGGGAAGTAATTTTAATAACTCCTAATACTGGCTTTCAAAAAAGTGTTTCAGAACACTATGGACTAAAAAAAAGTTTTAAACTAATCAAATTAAAAAATTTCAAATCTTTTCCAAGAGGTTTAAATTATTATTTATATTCGCTGTATTCGATAATATACAGTCTTAAATTTAGCCCAAATATTTTTATAACTAGAAACTATTTTACATTATTTTTATTAGTGCTTTTGAGGAAAAAAGTTATTTTTGAAGTACACACAGATCTCGATTTTGAGGGAAGAATCAATAATTTTATATTTAAAAATTTTAAGATTCTTAATTCTAAAAAAATAATCAATTTGGTCTTTATTACACATTCTTTAAAAAAAAATTTTTTTGAAAAGTATAAAATTCAGCCAAAAAAATTTACGATTTTAAGTAGCGCATCAGATTTAACTTGGAAATATCCACTTTTAAAAAAAAAAAAGAGATTAAAAATTGGTTATTTTGGCCTTGTAAATAAATCGAGAGGTCTAGATTTTTTATGTAGGTTATCTCATATAGATCAAGAAAATAAATATTACATATTTGGTGGAACTAAAGAGAATATTAATTCAGTTAAAAAAAAGATTTTTCATAAAAATATTTTTTTTAAAGAATTTTTACCATATAAAAAAATAAAAGAATTGATGTGTGAAATGGATATACTGGTACTTCCATATAAAAAAAAAATTTCTGCTTCAGGAAATTTTGGGGATATAGCTCAATTTACTTCTCCTATGAAATTATTCGATTATTTAGGATCCACTAAACCTATAATTGCATCCTCTTTGCCAGTCTTAAAAGAAGTTTTAACTAACAAAATAAATTGTATTTTCGTTGAGGAGTTAAATGTTTTAAGATGGAAATTGATTATAAAAAAACTTTCAAACAATTCCCAATTAAGAAAGATAATAGCAAAAAATAATTTTTTTCATTCAAAAAATTATACTTATCGAAAAAGAGTCGATAAAATGTTTAAGAGTCTTTTATAAATTTCACATATTATTTTTAAAAAATCTTAATATCATTGAACTGTCTCAATAATTTGTAAATATTTTTTTAAGTTTGAAGAATAATCAAATCTATGCAAAGCTTTTACAGATTTGTTCAACATGGAATTACACCTCTTTTTATTTGAATTATAAAATAATATTAATTTTGATAATTTATTATAATCACCTACTTTAAATAATAATCCACCCTTACCATTTAATAAAATTTCTTTAGGTCCAGTTCTACAATCACTAGATATAATAAATTTTTTTAAAACTAAAGATTCTAAAAGAACGTTGGGTAAACCTTCATAAGATGAAGAAAGAATAAATAGATCTGCTTGCTTTATTAATGGAAAAGGATTTTTAGTAAAATCTTTTATTTTTATCATATCACTTAAATGATTTTTTGAGATAAATTCTTGTAATTTTGTTTGAAGTATTCCTCTACCCATTATGATTGCTTCAAATTTTATTTTTTGCTTTAAAATATTTAAAGCTTTTAAAAGAGTAATTTGATCTTTTTGATCTGTAAATCGACCTACATTAATTATTTTTAATGAATTTTTTTTGAATAATTTTTTTGCTTTCAACTGTGAATTCTTTTTAATTTCTTTTGTGTTTAAAGGATTATAAATGCAGACTGCATCAACATTGAACTGTTTTTTTAAATCTTTTTTAAATTCAAAAGAATTTACCATTACTTTATCAGAAATTTTCAAAAAAAATTTAAAAAGAATTTTTTTAATTAAATTATTTGACCAACCATATGGAGCAGAATTAGATCTTGTAATTATCTTGATTGAAAAAATTTTACATATCAGTATTGCATATATATTTGCTTGAAAAGAAAAAACTATAAAATTACGATCTTTAAATATTTCTTTTATGAGCAAAAAAATAGCTAAAAAATATTTAAATCTTCTCCCAAATTTATCCCAAAGTTTTAAATTTAAAGAAATAAATTTTATTTTCTTACTAAATTTATTTTGATATTTTCTTGAAATTGTAATTACGGAGATATCTTTTAATTTTGAAAGAAAGTTTGCAACAATAAAAAAGTTTTTTTCAACTCCCCCACCTTCAATTGAAGGCATGAACATAATAACTTTTTTTTTCATCTAAATTTAATGTTTTTAATAATAAAGAAATTATTAATATATTAATTTTTATTAAAAATAATACACATTATTGATTTAATTCATATATTATATTTGGAGTATTAATTTAAAAAAAATATTATCATAAATGGATTTAGTAAGTGTAATTATTCCATACTTTAAAAAAATTAAATTTATAGATAAATCAGTTTCTTCAGTTTTAGAACAAACTTACTCTAATATAGAAATTATAATAATCTATGATGATATTGATAAATTTGAATTAGATTATTTGGTTAATAAATATAAATCTAACAATAAAATTAAGATTTTGGTAAATGAAAAGAACTTAGGTGCAGGATTATCAAGGAATAAAGGTATAGAGTTTTCAAGTGGTAAGTATATTTGTTTTTTAGATGCAGATGATTATTGGAAAAAAGAAAAGGTAGAAAATCAAATTAATTATATGATAAAAAAAAATGTTGATATTTCTCATACAACTTACAGTGTAATAAATGAAAAAGATAAATTTATTAAGGAGCGAAAAGCAAAATCATTTTCAAATTATAAAGAAATTTTAACCTCGTGTGATATAGGCTTGTCAACTGTTGTGTTAAACAAAAAAATTATTTCAGAAAAAATTAAATTTGGAAATCTTAAAACTAAAGAGGATTTTGTTCTTTGGCTCACTATTTTAAAAGAAAATATAGAGATTGGTGGTTTAGATCAAAACTTATCTTTTTGGCGAAAAACTAATAATTCATTATCTAGTTCAGTAAATCAAAAGTTAATAGATGGATTTAGGGTTTATAATAAAAATCTAAATTTTAATTTTTTTAAATCTTTGTACCTATTGATCTGTTTAAGTCTTAACTATTTGAAAAAGAATTAATGATTGAATTCATCTTATATTTATTATTAATATTTTTTTCAACCTTTGTAGCAAATAAAAAAGAAATTTTGCCAAATTATTCAGGTGATAGTCATCAAAAATTTTTAAATGAAAAAAAAATTCCTCTGATAGGAGGATTTTTAATCTTACCTTTATTATTTTTAAGTTTTTCAGAAAAAGATATTTTTTTTGTTATTATAAGTTGTTTAATTTTTATTATTGGTTTTTTGTCAGATTCAAAAATTTTATCATCTCCAAAGAAAAGATTTATTCTGCAATTAATAATTGTTTCTTTGTTTGTTTTTTATTCAAATATTGAGGTAACACCTACAAGAATAGAACCTATAGATAAAATACTTCAAGGTAATTTTTTAGGTCTTTTTTTTAGTATTTTTTGCATAATGATTCTTATTAATGGCTCAAATTTTATTGATGGTTTAAATGGCCTTTTGTTGGGCTATTTTTTAATTATTATTATTACTTTATATTATTTTAATCTAATTGATCCTCAGATTATTGACCAAAAAAAACAAGTTTTTTTAATAACTGCTTTTTTGATTTTATTATTATTAAATTATTCCAATTTTTTTTATTTAGGTGATGCGGGATCATACCTTACAGGATTCATATTAGGCTATATATTAATTTCAATTTATAACTTCGAAATTATTTCAAATCCTTCTTATAATGTGATTTCACCTTATTATATAGTTTTATTATTATGGTACCCATGTTTAGAAAATTTATTTTCTCTCTCTAGAAAACTTTTGAATAAAAAATCTCCTTCTTTAGCTGACAATCAACATTTACATCAGCTTATCTATTTATATGTAAAAAAAAGATTCAATTTTAAAACAAATTTGATACCTAATATTCTATCGAGTTTTTTAATTAATATATTTAATATTTTTTTGATATTTATTAGCTCAATGAATACTTATCAAACTAAAACACAAATTTTACTTATTTGCATAGCAACCTTTTTGTACTGTTCTATATATTTTCTTTTGAAAAAAAAATTTAATAATTAATTTTTAATAAAAAACATCTTAATCATTGCAATAAGTATTAGAAAACCATCTTTAATTGCATTAACTTTTTTTTTACCACCAATTCTTGCTCTTTCATTTGATTTTGATGTTGTAATTCTTAAATTTTGTCTCTTAGCTTTTATTGGAAGTTCTATACAAAAAACAAAATCTCTTTTTTGTAAATTTAGTAGTTTAAAACTAGAAGTTTTTCCAGCTACATATGTATACAAAATATCAGATATATTTAAATTAAAGAAAATATTTCCAATTTTGGAAAATATAAAGTTTCCAACATAAGTTACCCATGTGTCATCCTCACTTGAACAATCTTTTTCATATCTACTGCCAAATACCAAGTCAAAATTATCTTCATTAATCTTTTTTTGCATAGAAGAAAGCTCTTTAGGATCAAATGAACCGTCTGCATTAAATATACAAAACATTTCAGTTTTAACATTATTTATTCCATGAATTAAAGCATCCCCATATCCCTTATTTTTTTGAAATAAAATTTCACAATCAAATTTTTTAATTGCCTCAATAGTTTCAGCATCATTTTCCTCTAGTACCACCAATATATTAAGTTTATAATTTTTTAATTCCTCTAAAACACTAGGAAGAGATTCTTTTTCTTTTTTTGCAGGAATTACTAAGGTTATATTTTTCATAGAATCAATGTTTCAAAAATTCAATATCATTAAATAACAACTGGCAGAGAAAAAATATATCAAAAAAATGTTATTTTAATTGAAAATAGGTTTTTTTATTCGCAAAATAAAGATGTGTAAAGTATATAATTAACAGAATTCACAACAAATGCTCTTTTAAAAATAATGACATTAAATATCATCACATTTTTCATATTTTATAAAATAATTATATTTACAGTGTTAGGATATGGCTTTTTGTTTGAAAGAATTTTTTATAAAAAAGTTTCTTATAATAGATTGGGATATTCTGGTCTTTTTGGAATATTAATTTTAATTTTATATTCATATGCATCCCATTTATTTCTACCTCATGGATATTTACATAATTCATTTATAATTTTTTTGGTTTAATTTTATTTTTTTTATACATTATTAAAAATAAAGAATGGTTTGATTTTAAAATTTTTTTAATTAATTTTTTAATACTATTTATAGCATTATTAATTTTCAAAACTCATGATGACTTTCCTTATTATCATTTTCCATATAGTTATCATTTAACTCAGCATTTAACTCAAATTGGTATAGGACAATTCAATCATGGTTTTCGAACACCTTCTTCAATTTTTTATCTTAATTCTTTATTTTTCCTTCCAATAATTAAGTATTATGCTTTCTACATTCCAACACTGCTTATAATGGGTTTTTCTAATTTAATTTTGATTTCAAAAATTTTTTCAAATTTAAAAAAAAGAAATATCAATTATTCATTTTATCTAGCTATATTATTTTTTGCTTTTATTAATATCTTCTTTTACAGAATACAAGAACATGGAACTGATAGATCAGCACAAATTTTAGTTTTTATTTTAATATTACAATTAATCAATTTGATTGATTTTAAAAAAGGATATCAATTACAAATTGATTATATTTTAATTACATTGGGCATTATAATCTCTTTAAAGGCTTTCTATATTTTATACTTAGTTATAGCTATTCCAATAATGTGGATTTTTTATAAACAAAAGAAATTAAGAATTGTTTTAGATATTTTTAAGAATAAGATATTTTATCTTTTTATATCTTTACTTTTTATTACTTTACTAATTTATTTTTTAAACACTGGTTGTTTGATATATCCCCTATATCAGACTTGTTTTGATAATTTTAATTGGTCATTAGGAACTGCTGAAGCTATTAAAATGAATAATCATTATCAATTATGGTCAAAAGCAGGACTAACTCCTAGTTTTAGAATTGAAGATCCAGAACTTTATTTAGTGAATTTTAATTGGGTTAGTAACTGGTTTGATCTTTATTTCTTTAATAAAATGACTGACTTTTTATTAGGATTAACTTTTCTGTCAATAATATGTTTGCTAATTTTTTATAAAAAAAAACGATTAAAAATTAATTTTAATAAAAACATACTTTTTATTTTTTTTGTTATTTTTTTATTGACTATAGAATGGTTTATTAATCATCCAGCGTTAAGATATGGTGGGTATGTTTTAATTGCATCATTAATTTTGTTGCCAGTTTCTATGATAATTTCAAAATACAATATTTCAGTTAAAGATTTGTATAAAAGATTAAGTATTTTATTTGTTATTGTAATACTTATTTTTGTAACAAGAAACTTAAATAGAATACATAAAGAAGTTAAACAATATAACTACAAACCAATTCTTAATTCATTATATTTTATGGATCAAAGTCATTTTAGAATTAATGATTCAATGAACAAATTAATTTTAAATCTTAAAAATTGTGAAAATAATTCAAATGAATGTGATAAAAACCTTGAACTAAGAATTAAAAGAATTTCTAGCAATCGATATATTTTCATACCTGAATGATAAAAAATATTTCCTTAAAAATTTTAAGTATTTTTGACTATTATTATCAATTAAAACTTTTTAAGTTTTTGAAAAAAAAAGGATATTTGAATTTTGAATATTTTTTTGATGTAGGTGCTCATAAAGGAGAGTCTTTGAAACTTTTTTTAAATAATTTTAAGATTAAAAATATTTATTCCTTTGAACCAAGCCATATCAATTTTTTAAATTTAAAAAAAAATGCAAAAAGAATTAAGAGAAAGTTTAAAGATACAAATATATTAATTGAAAATTATGCGTTAGGAAATGAGCAAAAAGACATGGATATGAAACAAATTGAAGAAAGTTCTTCCTCTACAATTAATGATATAAATATAGAGTCTAATTATTTCAAAAAAAAATCAAGATTTCTTTATAATTTTAATAATAAATTTTTTTATGAAGACATAAAAATCAAACAAATAATTTTATCAGATTATATTTTAGAAAATAAAATTCCAAAAATTGATTTTTTAAAGATAGATACCGAAGGATATGAATTTAATGTGCTTTTAGGTTTAAAGAATGATTTAAAAATAGCAAAACTAATAATGTTTGAGCATCATTATCATAATATGTTGATCAAAAATTATAAATTTAGAGATATTCACCAACTATTAAAAAAAAATAATTTTAAACAAATTTACAAATACAAAATGGCTTTTAGAAAAACATTTGAATACATCTATGAATATCAAAAATAGGAGTTATTAAATAAATTAACTTCTTTGACTGAATGAAATAAATAGTTTATTAAAATATATATAATAATGAGAAAAAAAGTTGCATTAATTTTTGGTATCACAGGTCAGGATGGTTCATATTTAGCTGAGTTATTGTTAAAAAAAGGTTATATTGTTAATGGTGTAAAAAGAAGGTCGTCTAGTATTAATACTTATAGGGTAGATCATATTTACCAAGATCCACATGAAAAAAATTACAAATTTCGACTTCACTATGGTGATATTACTGATTCATCATCTGTATCCCACATAATCAAAAAAACTAAACCTGATGAAATATACAATCTTGCAGCACAATCACATGTAGCTGTATCTTTTGAGGTTCCAGAATATACAGCAAATGCAGATGCACTTGGTGCACTAAGAATTTTAGAGGCAATAAAATTTCATAAATTAGAAAAGAAAACAAAATTTTATCAAGCTGGTACTTCAGAAATGTATGGAAAGGTTCAAAGCATTCCTCAAAATGAAAAAACTGATTTTTATCCATTAAGTCCCTATGGAGTTGCTAAGCTATATGCTCATTGGATAACAAGAAATTATAGAGAAGCTTACAAAATTTTTGCATCTAATGGTATTTTATTTAATCATGAAAGCCCACGAAGAGGAGAAACTTTTGTGACTAAAAAAATAGTTTCTGCACTATGCAAGATTAAAGAAGGTAGACAAAAAAAACTTTTTTTAGGTAATTTAAATGCCAAAAGAGATTGGGGCCATGCAAGGGATTACTGTTTAGCAATGTGGAAAATTTTACAACAAAAAAAACCTAGCGACTTTGTTATTGCTACAGGTAAACAGTATTCTATAAAAGAATTTATCAATATTACTGCAAAAAAACTAAATATGAAAATTTCTTGGAGAGGAAAAGGTCCTAAAGAGAAGGGTTTTGATAAGAATGGATATTCAATTATTGAATGTGATAAAAATTATTTAAGACCTTTAGACGTTAATACTTTATTAGGTGATGCAAAAAAAGCTAGAAAAATATTGAAATGGAAACCAAAAGAAAATTTGAACTCTTTAATTGATGAAATGATTAAGTCTGAATATCAACATTTAAATGCAATTAAATAAAAATAGCAAAATTTTTTTAGCAGGCCACTCTGGGATGGTAGGTTCCTCAATACTCAGATATTTTAAAAAAAAAGGTTATAAAAGAATAATTAAACAAAATAGAAACAAACTTAATTTATTAAATCAAAGAAGCACCTATAGATTTTTAAAAAAAATAAAACCAGATTTTGTGATAATCGCAGCCGCAAAAGTCGGGGGGATTTATGCAAACGATATTTGTAAGGGTGATTTTATTTATCAAAACTTAATGATACAAACAAATATTATACACTCTTCTTATTTGGTAGGAGTAAAAAAATTAATTTTTTTGGGCTCTAGCTGCATATATCCAAAGTTATCAAAACAACCCATCAAAGAAAGTTACCTTCTTGATGGTAAATTAGAGTCAACTAATGAGTCCTATGCAATCGCTAAAATTGCTGGTTTAAAAATGTGCGAAGCTTACAACAAACAATATAATTTAAATTATTTATGTTTGATGCCAACAAATTTGTATGGTCCCAATGACAATTATAATATTAAGACTTCACATTTTTATCCAGCTTTAATTAAAAAGACATATGAAGCAAAAAAAAATAAAAAGAAATTTATTGAAGTTTGGGGAAATGGTAAAGCCAAAAGAGAACTTATGTACGTAGATGATTTAGCTGACGCATGTGAATTTTTCTTAAAAATAAAGACTAAACACAGTCTAATAAATATTGGATCAGGTGAAGAAAAAACAATTAAGTCTTATTTACAGTTTGTTATGAAAAAATTAAAAATTAAATTACAAATCAAATATGACAAATCAAAACCTAATGGGACACCTAGAAAAAAACTTAATATAAATTTGGCGAAAAAGTACGGTTGGAAATCGAAAATCAGTTTAGATAAAGGTTTTGAGATGACTTTTAACAATTTTTTAAAAACAAAATAAATATAAAAAAAAATGAAAAAAAAAATTATAGTAGTTACAGGAGGAGCTGGTTTTGTTGGTGCAAATTTAATTCAATTACTTTTAGAAAAAACTAATTTAAGAATAATAAGTTTAGATGATTACTCTTCAGGAATTAAAAAAAATCATTTAAAAAATAAGAGGATAAGGTATCTAAAAGCACATACCAAGGATGTTAATAAAGTTTTGAATAAATATAAAAACAACATCAACTCAATTTTTCATTTTGGTGAATTTTCGAGAATTTATCAAAGTTTTCTTCAAATGAATAATTGTATTCAATCTAATAGCATTGGAACGAATGCTATTTTTGACTTTTGTCTTAAGAATAAAATTAAATTGATTTATTCCGCTACTTCAGCTTCTTTAGGTAATAGAGGAGAAGATAAAAATTTATCTCCATATGCTTTCACTAAAGCGAAAAATCTAGAGTTTTTGGAAAATTTAAAAAAATGGTTTAGTTTTAAATATGAAGTTATTTTTTTTTATAATGTGTACGGACCAAAACAAATCAGTAAAGGTAGTATGGCAACTGTAATAGGTATATTCGAGGATCAATATTTAAAAAATAGACCACTACCAGTTGTAAAACCAGGGTCACAATCTAGAAGATTTACTCACATTAAAGATACAGTTGATATTTGTTATAAAGCATGGAAAAAAAATAAGTGTCGATATTATAGTATTTCAAATAAAAAAAGCTACTCGGTTCTTGAAGTTGCAAAACTTTTCAAAACCAAAGTTAAATTTTTAGCTCCACGAAAAGGTGAAAGGTATGCTTCTGCCTTAACAAATATGAGCTTATCTAATAAAGTTCATAAAAATTTTGGTAAAATTAATCTAAAGGATTACATTCACCAATTTTTAAAAAAAAACCCTAAAAATTAGCTTAGTTTTTCTTTTAAAAGTTAGTTTACAATATTTCTTAATAAGGTATAAGACGTCCGCCGGTGATTATTGCGAAAGGGTCATACCCGATCCCATTCCGAACTCGGAAGTCAAGCCTTTCTGCGCCGATGGTACT
>MDTB01208542.1_pt1 | contig 22772 bp, 29 predicted proteins | sample 811161 | NCBI WGS metagenome assembly MDTB01 (sample SAMN05326650, study PRJNA326480) | marine metagenome | isolation source: seawater | place: Mediterranean Sea | collected 2009 | reverse complement strand
TTTGTTTAAAGTAAATTAATATGATAACTACAATCAAAGACTTCTACCAAAACATTAATGATTTAGAAATTGATGGATTTAATGCGCCTATAAAAATATTTTCTGACGGTGAAGAGTTTTTTATAAAGGATGTTTTGTTGAAAAATGATGAGGTAAATGGAACATATTGCAATATTGAGTTAATTAGTAATCGTTCTTCTTTAAAAGACGATTTATCTGATCTTATTAAGTTTATAGATCAAAGGCTTTGTGAAGATGATTTCAAGGAAGTAGATATCGATGTGAAAAATAAGGCAGTTGAGGGAATAAATAAAATTAAGAAAATCTTACAAAGATAAATTACTTTTAATTAACATTGATTATTATTGTAAAAATAATTGATCTTTTTAGACTATAGGAATAAATATCATGGGTGTTACGCTATTGAAGCACTTTACAAGCTCCTTAGTTGATTTAAATGAAAAAATTACTGGATTTAATGAACTGGGAGAACTTCCTCTTTCCGTATCAGTTGACGGAAAAGTTCGTAACATAGAGAAAATTGAACTTAGAAAATATACTTTTACAATTCCCGATGAAAAGGGTAATTTAAGTCCAAAGGAATTACATACACTAGTCTTTATACCAAGTACCCCTGACGGAGAACCCTTTATAACAAGCGAAGAAAGTTTTGCTAATGAAATCAAAAGAGGAAAAATTGATTTTGCCCAAGCTCGTTTAAGGGGGTTAAATTATGAGGTTGTTGAGGAAATAAATTTAAGACAAGCAGAGTATTAGTAAATTAAGTACTTTAATTTAATAATCTTTGGCAGACTTTGACAAGAAACTGTTTATCATAATTAGATTTAATTTCTTTTTGAATTTTTTCTGCCAAGGCTAATGTTGGTGTTGAGCAGAAAACAGCACCTCCGGTTCCACTCATTCGACATGATGATTCGGGTAAATAATTTAATTTTGCAAACTTTTTCAATAAGTCTAAAAAAGATTTTACAGCTGGATATTTTCTACAAGTAGTTTTTTCCATATCATTTCTTCCAAAATTCCAAATCTTGTCCTGGCTTTCGTCAGATTTAAAATGAGGTTGATTAGCACATAAAAAGGTTGGATTAATAGGATTTGAAAAAGCTTTTAAACGCAGAGACTCAAATATTACCCGGGTTGATACTGAAAAGTTTGGTACTAAAACAACGAAAAAATGAGGCAAATTACAGCTGTTTGGTAGTTGCAACAATTTTTCACCAATTCCTGATACAAAACATGATTTATTTTGAAGAAAAAAAGGCACATCGGCACCGAGTTCTTTTCCTATTTCAGATAAAATTTTGTCGGATAAATTTAAGCCCCACATTAAATTTAATATTTTTAAAGTTTTTGCCGCATTAGAACTTCCACCACCTAAACCAGCCCCAGTAGGAATATTTTTTTTTAGATTTATTTCACAACCACTGCTTTTTACAGTCTCATTGTATATTTTTGAATTATTCTTAACATATTCTTTCAAGATATTTGCTGATCTGTATAAAAGATCGTTATCCAAGTCGCAAATCACATCACCAGTACGCTCGATCTTATTGTTTTGAGAATTTTTAATATATATTTCGTCATACCAATCAATTGGAACAAAAATGCTTTCTATCGAATGATAACCCTTCTCTAGCCTTCCCAAAACATGTAAGAATAAGTTTAGTTTTGCTGGAGAATTTATGAGAACTGTTTTTTTTGAATTCAATTTTAGAAAAGATAATGAGATTTATGTTTTTGAATCTTAGATTTCAGGCAAGATATTCATTATTACTTTGCCAAGGTTTGTATCTGTTACAACTTTTATGAGAGGGTTTCTATTTTTTGTTTTGTTATAACCTCTTATTTTTCTACTAACTATATTTAAGGATAGTTTTAAAGAATTGAATTCTGAGTATGACAAACGTAAATTCTTTTTCATCCAATTCTCAATATAAACTTTTTCTAAAGGTTTTCGATTAGGATCTAATAACTCCCATATTTGTGATTTCAAACTTAGGTTTTTAGTTAAAATTCCTCGAGTTTTCCCCCACGGGTCCATAAAATAAAACTCTTCAATTTCAAAGTCATCTTTTTTGTATATTTTCCAAATAAATCTTCCTTGTGTTGACTGCTTATAGTTAACAAAAGACAAAGAAAAACGACCTTGAATTTCTTTTTCAACATGGTACTTGTTATCAGGGATGTTAGTACACGATTGTAAAAAAATAGAGATGGATAATAAAAAAAAGAAAAAGTATTTTGTAGACGCTGACTTATTATTTTTCATAAAGTTTGATGAAAGGCCTTAATAATTAGGCACTGAACCTACTATGTGGTAGAAATTAAAAATTATACAAGTGAAAGTAGGAATAAAACTAAAACTGCGTTCCGCTGTTAGTCGATAACTTATTGCCTGTGACTATAGTATTTAATTTAGCTGGTTTATAAAGCGTTTGTCTCTTCAATTTGATTATTCAGTAAATCATCAACCGAAATTTTAAACCTTGTAAGCGTTTCCAAAAGAACTTCGTTATTTGCATTTTGTTTAAAACCCACTTGCCATATTGATATAGCCTCTTTCTTGGACGACAGCATCCATAGAACTTCTCCATAATGTGCAGAAATTTCTGGATCTGGTTGGTTAGCAAAAGCAATGGATAAGTATTCTTCGGCTTTTGTTAAGTCGCCCATTCTGTAGTGAAGCCAGCCCATGCTATCAACTATGTGAGGGTCATTAGGGGAAAAAATTAGAGCTGCTTTGATCAAACGTTTTGCCTCAGTTAAATTTTCACCTCTATCCGCCATACTATAGCCGAGAGCATTGAGTGCATTGGCATGATCAGGCTTAATGTCAATAAGCTGACGTAAAAGATTTTCCATTTTGTTAACGTCACCTTTATTAAAATGCAGTAATGCGCTGGTGTACAAGACCTCAGGCAAGTTGCGATCATACTTTGAGACCTCATCAAATATTAATAGGCTAACAAATGGATCACGAGCTTTTTTTACTAACAAGGCAAGCTGGTTATAAAAAACATCCAGTGATTCAGTAGTTTTGGCGCTTTCTCTTCTAACTTCCATAGATTTAATAAGTTCATCTGTCTTACCTAGGACAAGATGAAGTGCATCGACTGCATCAATAGCATCAGTATCATTTTTGGAATTTTTCTTCCAAATTTTTGCCGTTTTGAGCGCAGTAATATGATCACCTAACGTTAGTGAAAGTTCTGTGGCCCTTTTGGCTGCTTGAATATCGCCTGTTTTTTCCGCAATATCAACATAAGTAGCAGCAGCAGCAGGTATATTACCGGAAACTACAGACAGTTCACTTGCTAGTATCTGAAAGATGACCCCGGGTGAGACTGTATTTTTTTTAGTTTTGGTATTAGGCTCAGCTCCCACCGAAAGCGAGATTAATAAAATGGACAGAAATAGTATTAAATTATTTTTAAAATTAAATAAAATTTTCATTATGATTAAGATACCTTTTTTTTAGTGATATGAATAGAGTCTTATGCCAGAACTTCCTGAGGTCGAGGTTGTAGCAAAAAATTTACAGCCAATTCTAGAAAATAAATTAATCACAGACGTTTGGACAAGCAACATGAAGTTACGTTCCCAACTCTCAAATTCTGAACGCGACACCTTGATTAATAAAAAAATTATAAAAATTTTTAGAAGAGCTAAATTCTTAGTAATCGAATTAGAAAGTTTGTGGTTTCTAATTCATTTTGGAATGACCGGACGAATTTTCGTTTCAAATACGGAAAAAACAATTTTTTTGAGTAGTAATAAGCATATTCATCTTTCATTTAAAGCTGGTTCAAATTATATTTATTTTCAAGATATAAGAAGATTTGGAGCACTTCACCTTTTAGAAAAAACAAAGTTAAATGACGACCTTGATTTACTTATCCCATTTAAACTCGGAATTGAACCACTATCAGAGGAATTTAATACTGAATTTTTACATTTGAAAAGTAGAAATATAAACCAACCAGTAAAGCCTTGGTTAATGAGTGGATATCCTATAGCCGGGGTGGGTAACATTTATGCTTCAGAGGCTCTTTTTAGGGCTGGTATTAGTCCATTAACAAAAGTGAAGAGTATTGGTCTGGTAAGATCGAGCAGACTAGTATCAGCTATAAAGTTTGTGTTGACTGATGCTGTTCGTTATGGCGGAAGCAGTATAAAAAACTACTCAAATGCATATGGTAAACCTGGTAGCTATTCTAAAAACCATTTGGTTTATGGGAAAAAAAATCAATTATGTTTAGTTTGTTCAGAAATTTTATCTTTCAAATACATTACCCAAAGAAGTAGTTTCTACTGCAAAAAATGTCAAAAAAAATAACTAACCAATCTAAAAAATTGAGCTTTACTGTCAAATTAATTGAATGGGGTAGATTAAATGGACGTAAAAATCTCCCTTGGAGTCCCCCTTTTGGGGGTGTATACGATCCCTATAAAGTTTGGGTTTCAGAAATAATGTTACAACAAACTAAGCTAAAAACAGGTATTAAGCATTTTAAGAATTTTATGTTAATTTTTCCATCAGTGGAGGAATTAGCAAAGTCCAAACTAGAAAAAGTTTTATTTGCTTGGGTTGGGTTAGGTTACTACGCTAGGGCTAAAAATCTTCACAGGTCTGCTCTAATGATTTCCTCCGAAAAACAAACATATTTTCCTAAGTGTGCAAATGAATGGATCAAATTACCAGGAGTGGGTTTTTCAACAGCCGCATCTATTTCTGCTTTTGTAAATCATGAGAGAGTTCCGGTTATGGATGCTAATGTTATTAGAGTTTTTGCTAGACAATTCATGCTGAAAGAATTACAGGGTTCTGTTGGATTAAAAAATAAAATTTTACCAATCGCCTCAAGATTTTTGCCACTGCGCTCAGTAGATATGCCAATTTATACCCAATCTATAATGGATCTAGGAGCGACAATATGTTTACCTCGAAACCCAAAATGTACCCAGTGCCCAGTCTCCTCCTCTTGTTGTTCTAACATAATGAATCAGACAAATAGTTATCCCATGAGGAAAATTAAAATGCATAGGGAGAGAAAAAAAATCAATTGGCTAATTCCTTATACGAATGATTCAATTGCACTAACTCTATTGAAAAGTTCGAGGCTATGGGAAGGTCTTTGGACACCGATTCAAATAATTAATAAAGATCAAATTCCAAATGAAGCCCATTTAATCAAAAAATTTGAAACACCTATCTCAAATTTTAGGCTTGAGGTTTCACTCTGGGCCGTATTGTGCACTGATAAAAGTATTTACAATTCAGTTAGATGGTTTAATTTTAAAGATTTACTAAAAATTCCGGTTCCAACAACTGTTAAAAAAGCCTTAAGTTCGACAAGTTTTTATTTATAGATCTCTGTGTCGAATTGATATCGTCCAATCCTCTCTCAGGTGTTTTGCAATCTCTTCAACGCAAAAAACTGATCTATGACGACCACCTGTGCAACCAACTGAGATGCAAAAGTAACTCCTATCATTTTGTAGATAAAAGGTAAGCCAATTTTCAAGTAATTTGATAATATCTGAAATAAATTTAGTTGCCTGATCCTGACTCTTGAGAAATTTAGCAACCTGATTATCTTTTCCGGTTAAATGTTTCAATTTATTTTCGTAAAATGGATTTGGAATACTTCTAGCATCAAAAACTAAATCTGAATCTGGTGGAATTCCCTCTCTATAAGCAAAAGATTGGACTATCACTAAATTTGAACTTGGATTTAATAGAATAAGTTCTCGTATTCTTTGTTTGAGGTCTGATGGCTTAAGCCCACTAGTGTCAATTTTAATTCCAATTTTTTCAGTCTGCATTAGCATTAATCTCTCAGACTCAATGCATTCATTCAGTGTTGGGGCCATTTTTTCTTCAGAGTGCTCGTTTGATTGGAAACTGAATGGATGTCTCCTCCGGGTCTCAGAGTATCTTTTAATCAAATCCTCATTACTGGCATTTAAAAAAATCGGAGTAAGATTTTGTATTTTTTCCTGCAATAAATTTATTTTTGGAACTAGCGATTCTAAACTTTTCTTGTCTCTGGCATCAATCGCAATAGCTATTCGATTTCTATTTTGCTTGGATAATAAGGTAAGAAGTGAGTCCAAAAGTTGAATTGGCAGATTATCCACACAAAAAAAACCTGCGTCTTCAAGAATTCTTAAAACTACAGATTTACCGGATCCAGACATACCAGTAACGATAAAAATTTCAAGATTATTCATTCTTTAAAATTAGATTTGCCATATTGTTTGTTTTTCTTAATTTCTTCATTTTGTCTTTCCATAAACTCTTTAACGGTATCAATACCCCTTAATTGTAGAACTGTATTTCTAACAGCAGCCTCAACGAGAACTGCTAAATTTCTCCCTGCGGAGACCGGTATGACGACTTTTCGAATTTGAAGTCCAATAATATCTTCATAAATAGCTTCTAATGGAAGCCTGTCATATTCGTCAATTAAGGATCTTTTTACCAACTGAACGATGAGTCTTAATCGAATTTTTCTTCTAACACTTGACTCACCAAAGATTGTTTTAATGTTTAGTAGTCCCAATCCTCGAACCTCAATAAGATTTCTTAAAATATTTGGTGATTTTCCTTCAATCACATCTGGAGCAATTCTTACAAAATCGATAGCATCATCAGCAACTAATCCATGACCGCGGGTTAATAACTCCAAGCCTAGCTCACTTTTTCCGAGTCCCGATTCTCCAGTTATTAATACTCCTATTCCAAGAACATCCATGAAAACTCCATGTTTAGTTGTTCTCTGAGCCAGTTTCTTGCCAAGTTGAATTCTTAACAGTTCGATTGTTGAGGCAGCTGATTGAGATGTACTGAGCAAAGGAATATTTTCGATTTCACAGGCTTTAAAAATATCTTTAGGTGGTATTTGGTTTTCGGCAATAATTAGAGCCGGTGGGTTTGCCGAAATAAGTTCAGAAGTTAAATAATTTCTTCTTTGTGGATCCATTCCGTTGTAATAATCTATTTCAGTTTTGCCAAAAATATGAATTCTGTATGGATGTATTAAGTTTAGATGCCCGACGATCTCAGCACTTTCATATGAGGTATCTTTTATGAATGTATTACTGTTTTCGCTTCCTATTAACCATTTAAGCTTGAGTAGTTGATTTTGATGGTTAAAAAACTCTCGAATATTCAGCATAGAATTAAAGACTTCTTAAAATCAATTACTAACCGAAGCGTTTGATGGTCGCCAGTCACAAAGCATGGAATATAAGAGTTCAGAATCTTTAGGCTTATCTATCTGCGTTCTAAAACTTTTGTCAGAGAGCATTTCAGCCACTTCTCCAAGGATAGCTAGGTGCTTTTGAGAAGCATTAACAGGAACGAGGAGAAAGATAAGTAAATGCACTGGTAAATTATCATTTGAATCAAATGGTATTGGTGAACTTAAGGACAATACAGTCGCTTTAGCATCTTTTAAACCTTCGATTCTGCCATGAGGAATTGCGATACCGTCTCCGAGACCAGTTGAGCCGAGTTTCTCTCTCGCGAAAAGGGAATCAAAAACTTTGCTTCTAGCTATTCCACATTTTGATTCAAAGACTAATCCAGCATGCTCAAACACTCTTTTTTTACTGCTTGTTTTTACATCAACAACTACTCGATCAGCTTTTAAAATTTCGCCTAGTCTGTTCATATCTGATGTCCTCATAATTTATGTTATGTTGCATTGCAACATCTCAATTATAAACATTTTACACAAGAGATTTTCCAGAATGTGTAGAGTTGTTGTGAATTTCCTTGTAGCGAATTATCTGTCTATCTAATTTGTGGGATATTAAATCAATCGCTGCATACATGTCCGAATGTTCAACCTCTATATGGAGGTCTTTTCCTGGTAGATGGGTAGTAGTTTCAATTTTATTGACTAATTTGTTTACCTCTAAAACAACGTGTGCATCGACGCGGTGAGAATAGTGACGTTGTATTTTTGCAAATTTTTGTAAAATATATTCACGTATGGCGGGAGTGATAGAAATCTGATGGCCAGTTATTTGTATATTCATTTTAAGTCCCTTATCTTTTTTTTCGAATACTCGCACTTGGAATTTTTAAAGCTTCTCGATATTTTGCAACAGTCCTTCTAGCTATTACGATACCAATTTCTGAAAACTTGTTTGCCATAATCTGGTCAGAAAACGGTTTGTCTGTATTTTCTTGCTTGATCCATTCAGATATTTGGGCCTTTATGGATGTTCCTGATGCTGACCCTCCATCCTCAGTTGATACGTGACTTCCGAAGAAATATTTTAATTCAAAGCAACCGATCGGAGTTGCTAAATATTTTTGGTTTGTTACCCTTGAGACTGTAGATTCGTGTAAATTACACCTTGCGGCTACGTCCCTTAATACTAGAGGTCTCATAGCTCTTGGACCTAATTCAAAAAAATCCTGTTGTACTTCAACTATAGTTTGAGTTACTCGCAGGATTGTATCAAAGCGTTGCTGTACATTTTTAAGCATCCATCGGGCTTCAAGTAATTGCTGATTCAACGGGCCTTTTAAACTACCACTGTCATGGATTGCCTTAGCATAGTTTTCATGAATTCTAACTTTGGGTAAAGCTGCATTATTTAATCTTGCTTTCCAAATTCCCTCTGAATCTTTGAAAACTACTACATCAGGAATAACTGTTACTGATATATCCCTTTTGAAAGCTGAACCCGGTTTTGGATTTAGTTGTTTAATTTTGATATCAGCGGCATGAATTAATTCCCTACTTAGGCCACTTGCTTTAATCAGTCCAGAAATATTGTGTTGAGCTAAAAGTTCAAGGTGACTAGAGAGTATTAACTTGGCAGCTTCTATTTCTGGTGATTTTTTTTCATCTGATGATAGTTGCAGAATTAAACACTCAGATAGACTTCTAGCACCTACTCCCTTAGGGTCAAGGCTTTGCAAAAGTTTGACTCCAATCTCAAGTTCCTCCTCTGATAATCTTTCACCAAACTCTTCCTCGAAATCTCTGGAGAAAGGTAGTTCCAGCTCCTCAACTGATTCCCTTAAATAGCCATCTGCATCAAGAGCTTGAATGAGAATTTCAACCCACGTTCTTTCTTTTTTGGAAAGAGTCATAGTTCCCAATTGGGATTGTAAATGTCGGGAAAGCGTGACTGGATCCTCATTTAGATTACTTCTTAGATCATTTCCATCATCAATATTATTATTTTTTCTATTCTTAACCTGGGCCCACTCTTCGGCATTATTGATATCTTTAAACTCTGCATTCACATCAGTTTGTGATGATTGTTCCTCAACATTCTTGTTGTCGTTTTCTTTATTGGATAACTCGTTAGTTTTATTCTCGGATGCTTTGTCGGGTATTGAAGTATTCTCTTGAAGTTCCTCTACCTCTAAAAGTGGATTAGAGGATGCTGCTTCCTCTAACTCCTCATGCAGTTCAGAAGTTGAAATTTGTAAAAGTCTTATTGCTTGCTGTAGCTGAGGAGTAAGAGCAAGATGTTGTCCAGTTTTTAAATTTAGACTAGTTTTCATACATTACATCCGAAAATGTTCTCCCAAGTATGCTTTTCTAACTTCAGTATTGCCAACTATTTCCTCTGGCATACCACTAGAAAGTACCAACCCATCATGAATTATAGTGGCTCTATCGCAAATACCCAAAGTTTCTCTAACGTTGTGGTCAGTGATCAAAACACCAATTTTGTGCGACTTTAAAAATCTTATAACTCTTTGAATTTCAATCACAGCGATAGGGTCTACCCCAGCGAATGGCTCGTCAAGAAGTAAAAACTTTGGATTCGTAGCAAGAGCCCTTGCAATTTCAACTCTTCTTCGCTCTCCACCCGAGAGAGTCTGTCCTAAATTATTTTCAATTCCTTCTATCTGAAGGTCCTTAAGAAGTTTATTTTTTTTGATAAGAATTTCTTTTGTGCCAATTTCTCTGCCATTTCCTTTTTTTTGTAATTGTAGTATGGCAGTTATATTGTCTCCTACAGTCATTCTTTTGAAAATAGACGCCTCTTGAGGAAGATAGGCAAGTCCTTTCGAAGCACGGATATGGATAGGGTCATCAGTTATTCGCTGATTATTTAAATAAATTTCTCCACCGTCAGGGGGTATTAAACCAAGAAGCATGTAAAAACACGTGGTTTTACCCGCGCCGTTTGGACCTAAAAGTCCGACTACCTCACCGCTTTTTACATCAATGGAAACATCTTTAACAACCGGTTTTCTTTGAAAACTTTTTTGAAGTCCTGTGGCTTCTAGTCGATTAATTATTGACATTATTATCTTTAATCGCTTTCAGTTTTTCTAGGCATCAAGGTCATTCTAGTCCGAGTTTTACCAAGAGTTGTTTCTGCTTTGTAAACCTCACTTATACTGTTGTAGCTTAATTTGTCTCCTGAGACCTCATCTTTAACTTCTCCATTTTTTTTTCTTTTTAAAGAGGCATTACCAGTTAAAAAAAACATTGATTTCCTCTCATCATAGTCTAGCCTTTTGGCTTTGCCCTCAATCCACTCACCATCAGTTTCTCTGCGTTTTCTAAAATTAGCAGGATTTCCCAATATATATCCATATGATAACCCCTCCTCAGTCTGTTTGAGTTGAAGTAAATCTCCTTTTATAGTTAAATTATCACGAATTAAAACAACATTTCCTTTGAATGTTGTAACAAGGTTTTTATCATCATGTTTGAGTGAGTCGGCATCAACTCGTAAATAGGAATTTTTTGAGTCGTTGGATGAAACGTGCTTGGCAAAAAAAATTGCGCAAATTGTTATTGTTAAAAAAATAAAAAATGAATTTGCATTTTTCAAATCTTTATTCTCTTTCAATTTTCAATAAGTGAGACATCTTTAAGTATATTGATGCTTCTCTCAGTTTGTCTAATTTCCATTCCAACTCCTGTTATTAGATAGCGGGACTTTTTAATCCGTACGGGACCATCTGAAAAAGCGGTTCTTAAATTTAAATTAAAAGTTGTATCGTTAGCAGTTATTTGAAAACCATCTGATTTGTTAATTCCTTCTCGAATGATTTTAACATTAGTTTTAAGTTTTATAATTTCCCCATCTGGACTCAAATCAGCAATTTCCGATGAGGCTACTATTGGATTTAAATTATTCTCAAAAAGTAAAAGAACCGGATTGATGATGGTTGCCTCGTTTTTTGAGTTAAAAATTATAGACTCAGCCGATAATTGACTTTGTAACTCACCGCTTTGTCCTGTTTGACTTATCAATACCTCAGAAAGTGACGCAGTGGGTCCCTCTATTTTCTGGTTACTGTAGGAAGTGTTTAATAAATATTTACTGAAAATTGCAGTAATTAAAGCAAGGGATAGAAAAATTATTAATGATATCAACCCTCCAATCCAATCACGGAATTTATCCATTGATTTTAATTATCAAGTCACTTAATTCTCTGACCGCACCATGGCCTCCAAGTTTTACCGAAACCCAATCAGCGGCTAATTTAATTTCATCACATGCGTTAGGAACACTTGCTGAAAATCCGACTTTGGCAAATAACTCTAAATCAGCTAGATCATCTCCCATGTGACCACAAAACAAAGGATTAACCTTATTTTTTTTTGACCAGGCTTCAAAAGCTTGTAATTTATTTGGTACTTTTAACATCAATACTTTTATACCTAATTCTTTTGCCCTGGTTCTGGTTGCTTTATGGTCTCTACTGCTTATTAGACCAACATTTATCCCATAATCAATGAGTTGTTTTATTCCATAGCCATCGAGAACATTAAATCTTTTGATTGATTCTCCTTTTTCAGAGAAATATAAACCTCCATCAGTTAATATTCCATCAACATCAAAAAACATCCAGACCAATTTTTTAATTTTTTTTTCAATTAGGGTAGATTTTTCAAGAGGCTTCATATTATTTTCGCTTCAAGTAGATCATGAATTCCAATTGCCCCAATCAATTTATTTTTCTCAACAACTAGCAAATGATTAATCCTATTTTTTTCCATTTGGTGAGCTGCCTGACTAGCTAAAGAATTGCCGGAAATAATTTGTGCTCCTTCTGTCATAACCTGATTTACTGAAACAGTTCTGATATCCAAACCCTTAGATATAAGTCTTCGAAGATCACCATCCGTAATAATACCTAGAACATTATCAGATTCATCAATGACGCAAGTCATTCCCATTCGTTTTGCACTCATTTCAATTAATGCCTCTGTTAGAGTAGCTTCACTTTTGACTATCGGAAGATCAGACCCAGTTTTCATTACATCAGCAACATGAATCAAAAGTTTTCTGCCCAGTGCTCCAGCAGGGTGAGTTCTTGCAAAATCATCAGGTGCAAAACCTCTCATTTCCAATAGAACTATAGCTAATGCATCACCAAGAGCTAATGCTGCAGTTGTACTCGCTGTCGGAGCCAAATTCAAAGAACAAGCCTCTGTAGTGACTGATCCATTGAGATGAATATCGGAAAGTAGGGAAAGACTAGAGTTTGGATTACCAGTTAAACTTATAAGTTTAGAACCTAATCTTTTTAATAATGGAGCAAGTTTGCATAATTCTTCAGTTTCACCAGAGTATGATATTGCTATGACAATATCTTCACTTCTCACCATTCCAAGGTCACCGTGTTGGGCCTCAGCAGGGTGCAGAAAAAAGGAAGAAGTTCCAGTTGATGCTAATGTTGCAGAAATTTTATTACCAATATGTCCAGATTTGCCCATACCAGATACCACCACTCTTCCTTTGCATGAGAAAATCGAATTTACTGCCTCAATAAATTGTTTGTCCAAGTTATGTGAAAGTCTTAACACTTCGCGTGATTCAATTTCTAAAACATTTTGGGCTATTTTAAGAATTTTTTCTGGTGAGAAATTATTTTTCAAATCATTATTACCTAAATTAACTTAAGAATTTATTAAATTAAAACACTTATGGACTCAGATAGCATCATTAGATTTCAAGAACTAACTTTTGGCTATGGAAAAAGAAAAATTATTAATAATCTTACTTTTAATATTCCAAAAGGTAGAGTGGTAGCGATTATGGGAGGATCTGGTGTCGGAAAAACAACATTGTTGAAATTAATTACAGGATTGATTTCAACTGAAAAATCTCAAGTTATTGTTTTTAATAAAGATATTTCCGCTCTTACACAATTTGAAAAAAATGAACTCAGAAAAAGAATTGGTCTCTTATTTCAGTTTGGAGCACTTTTCACTGACCTTACTTGTTTTGAAAACGTAGCTTTTCCACTTAGAGAACATACCAAAATGTCCAATTCTCTGTTAGAAACAACAGTTATGCTGAAGCTTGAATGTGTTGGATTAAGAGGTGCTGCGCATCTCATGCCTTCAGAAATTTCAGGAGGAATGTCAAGGAGAGTAGCATTGGCAAGAGCTATAGCTCTTGGGCCTGAACTTATATTGTATGATGAACCTTTTTCAGGTCTGGACCCTATTTCACTTGGTGTTACTGCTCAACTTATTAGGAAGCTAAATGATGCATTAGGATCAACTTCTGTCCTTGTTACACATGATGTTAAGGAGACTTTTGAAATAGCAGATTATGTATATCTGTTGGCCCCATCCGATAATGGAGCAATTTTAATTGGTTCTGGAACCCCAAAGGAAATTGTCCAAAACAAAAATCCCTTTATCCAGCAATTCATCAATGGAAATCAAAATGGACCGGTGCAATTTCATTATCCTGTTGAACAAAGAAAAAAATATTTTTTAAGGGAATACGAATAGAATAATTATCATCAAATTCTTGTATTTAATCATATTTAAAATGATAAAAAAATTAGTTCAGGTAGTCTCAAGTTTTGGAAAATTTTTTATTCTTCTTGGAAAAGTCCTTGTAAACTTGCCATACCTAAGGACTCGCTCAAAGCTTGTTATTTTTCAGTTCAGGTTTTTGGGAAGTTATTCTCTTGCAATTATATTAATCTCAGGTTTATTTGTAGGTTTAGTTTTAGGTTTGCAGGGTTACTACACACTAAGAAGGTATGGTTCTGAAGAGGCACTTGGACTTTTAGTTACACTATCACTTGTTAGAGAGCTCGGTCCAGTCGTAACTGCACTATTATTTTCGGGAAGAGCTGGAACTTCATTAACTGCTGAAATTGGTTTGATGAAAGCTGGTGAACAATTATCGGCTTTAGAATCTATGGGTGTTAGTCCTGTTGAGCGAGTTCTTTGCCCAAGATTTTTAGCCGGAATAATAGTTGTTCCTTTATTGGCGTGTATGTTCTCCGCAATAGGGGTCATTGGTGGGTGGGTAGTTGCTGTTTTGATGATTGGCGTTGATTCCGGGGCATTTTGGTCACAAATGACTGATGGCGTTGACTTTTGGGGCGATGTAGTTAATGGTTTTTTTAAAAGTTTTATTTTTGGATTGTTGATAATTCAAATTTCTCTTTTCATGGGATATACAGCAAACCCTACACCTGAAGGTGTATCGACCGCCACTACAAGAACTGTCGTCGTGAGCGCTTTTGCGGTTTTAGGAATGGATTTTATATTGACTGCTCTGATGTTTAATTGAATATAATATTAATTTTATTGTTTCAAATTTAATAATTATGACTAACTTACCAGCATAAGTATGAACAAACTAAATTTTTCTGTTGGAGCTTTTTTTATTTTAGGCTTGGGCTCACTAATGTTTTTATCTTTAAATGTGAGCAATTTGGTAGGATCTAGCATTGATTCAGAGTATGAACTTTCAGCCTACTTTGACGACATAGGTGGTTTAAAACCAAAAGCAGCTGTAAGGAGTTCTGGGGTACTAGTAGGGAGGGTAAAAAGTATTGAATTTGACAGTGTTAGATATCAAGCAAAAGTTATTGTTGAAATGCAGCGTGGGGTTAGGTTTCCAAAAGATAGTTCAGCGACGATACTTACAGCTGGGCTACTAGGAGAGAAATACATAGGAATAACTCCTGGAGCTGAAATAGAATTTTTTCAAGAAAATGATAATATCGTTATGACCCAATCAGCAGTTATATTAGAAAATATAATTTCGCAATTTCTTTATAGTCAAGACTCTAATAATCTTAATGAAAATGATGATATTGATTCAGGAGATTTAATAAAATGACTAACAATTTGCAATCAACATTGTATTTTAGAGATAGAATTGAGGCTTATGGTGAGTGAATTTTTAAAACTATCTAAATATTTTTTTTGCATCTTAATCATAGCTATGTTGTCAGGCTGCGCTGGTCTCTCAAATAAAAGTGACTTTGATCCAAGAGATCCATTTGAAAATGCCAACAGAAAAATATTTAAATTTAATGATGTTATTGACAAGAATGTGCTTAAACCTCTAGCGGTTGGTTACGAAAACATGATTCCAGAAATAATCAGAAAAGGAGTTTCTAACTTTTTTGGAAATCTTGCTGACCTAGTCACTACTATCCAGCATTTTCTTCAATTAGATTTTGACAAGACTTCCTCCTCTGCTTCAAGATTTTTTATTAATTCTACAGTTGGGATTTTGGGTTTTAGGGATGTAGCATCACAGATGGGCATTCCAAAAACAAACGAAGACTTCGGGCAAACTTTTGGTTCCTACGGTGTTGGTCCTGGACCGTATCTAGTTCTCCCCTTTTTTGGCCCTAGTACAGTCAGGGATGGAGTGGGGAAAGTTATGGATATCCTCGTTGACCCAATTCAAACCTCTGTCAAGGATGATTCTGCCAGATTAGTTGCTAATTCTATAAGAGTTCTTGAAACTAGGGCTTCATTACTCTCTGCAGAGCAAGCTTTTGAAGCCCTGGCATTTGACAGGTATGTTGGTGTAAAAAACGCTTACTTGGCTAATCGCAAGGTCCAAATTGATGACCAATAACCCATGGATTAAACAAAATTGCGATGACAACATTCTTGTTAATTTCATTAACTACTTGGTACTGTTCTGTTTATTCTTGACTCTAATTTTTTTTGTAGTTGATGAAACTGATGCAAAAGAAATTGATGATAGCCCTGAGAAAATAATATCCAAAATTACCGGGGAGATTTTAGAAGAAATAAAAAAAGATCCTGACCTAGCCGCAGGTGATTGGAAGAAAATCAACGAGCTGGTTGATGACAAAGTAATGCCTGTTATTGATTTTGAAAAGATGACAGCATTATCTGTTGGTAGACATTGGCGATCAGCCTCCAAGGAACAAAAGTCTCAATTGATGGAAGCTTTTAGAAATTTACTCTTACTAACTTATTCGGGAGCCATTCGGTTTGCTGATAAAGCTGATATGAAGATCTTACCTCCTAGAAGAAATGCTAAAGACACTGATGCAGTAGTTAGAACGAGGGTAACAGTCCCTGGCAGACAAGCTGTCCCGATTGACTACAGACTGAGAAAAACCGATATGGGTTGGCGAATATTTGACCTTAATGTTCTAGGATTGTGGTTAATCGAAAATTATCGATCACAATTCGGCCAAATAGTTAACAGGGATGGAATATCAGGTTTAATTAATGCTATAAAGGCTAAGAACAAATCTTTAGCACAAAGTAAAAAGTAATTTATGTTAGAGAGTGGTTTTGAATCCCAAAAAAATAATAATTTAGACCTCAACATTTCAGGAGAAATGACTTGGATGTCAGTCGAAAAAATCATGGAAACAAAAACTGATGAGCTAAATCATTTTGTTTCCAACTTAGGAACATCTCTCACTTCTAGCCAAATTCAAATAATAATAGATTTGTCAAAAGTAACTAAGGTTGACATGTGTGCTTTAGCCCTCCTTATTGAGATTGAAAAGAAAATTAAAACTTTGTCAAAAAAAGGTATATCTTTCAAACTCACTTGGTTAAATGTTCCTCATAATTTAATTTCTTTATCGAGTTTGTGTGGTTTGAATAAAGAGTTGGGATTAAATTAAATGCGGGATGCTGTAGTGTTTACTAATTTAAAAAAAACATTTGGATCTTCAAAAAGTAAGGTTCAAGCATTAGATGAAGTTAGCTTTCAAGTCTCCGATGGGGAGTTTTTTGGACTTTTAGGACCTAACGGAGCGGGTAAAACAACTCTTATAAATATTTTGGGCGGACTAACCGCACCAACTCAAGGGTCTGCTTTTGTTTTTGGAATGGACGTTCAAAAAAAATCTCAAAATGTAAGAAAAAATATAGGAATTGTTCCTCAGGAATTAGTTTTTGATCCTTTTTTTACTGTTAAAGAATCATTGAAAATTCAGTCAGGTTTTTTTGGTTTAAAGAATAATGATTCGTGGATCGATGAGTGTCTTTTTGAGCTTGGTTTGGAAGAAAAGTCCGACGCCAATATGAGAAGTCTGTCTGGTGGTATGAAACGAAGAGTTTTGATTGCACAGGCTCTGGTTCATAGGCCTCCAATCATTATTCTAGATGAGCCAACAGCAGGAGTAGATGTCGAGCTCAGAGAAAACTTGTGGGTTTTTATTAAAAAGCTAAATAGTTTGGGTCATACAATCATTCTCACAACTCACTATCTTGAGGAAGCTGAGCAACTTTGTAACAGAGTTGCTTTTATGAATAGAGGGAAACTATCTTCGATTCAAAATGTTTCAGATTTTGTTAATCAGCCCGGTGGTATTAGAACAGTCTTCAAAGAAACGTTAAAAATAGAATAAGGTACTTTAAATGACTCCAATTGAAATAGAGAAAATTATTTCATCAAAACTTGATTGCAAATTTATATCAGTTGATGGTGATGGTGTTCATTTTGAATCTGTTATCGTTAGCGACAATTTTTTAGGTTTAAATAGAGTTGCAAGACATCAAATGGTATACAGGTCACTTGGAGATAAAATGAAAGAGGAAATTCATGCTCTATCAATAAAAGCTTTTACAACTGAAGAATGGGCAAAAAAGAAGAGTGGAAAAATTTAAAATTATTGGCCCCTCGAAGCTTGCAGGAAAGGTAGAAATTGGAGGAGCCAAAAATGCAGCTCTTCCTATTTTTTGTGCCAGTCTTTTAACCTCGGATCCTGTGGAAATTTTTAACGTTCCAAACCTTAAAGACGTATCCACGATGTTTTCCCTACTTAGAAAATTAGGGGTTAAGGTAGATATTGACAAAGAAAATAAGTGTTGTGGAATTCATGCCGAAAATCTTTTATCGATTGAAGCTCCTTACGATTTGGTTAAAACTATGAGGGCATCTATTCTTGTTTTAGGCCCTTTACTTGGCAGATATGGTGAAGCAGTTGTTAGCTTGCCTGGAGGTTGTGCTATTGGTCAAAGACCAGTTGACCAGCACATAAAAGGTCTACGATCAATGGGGGCTGAAATTATTATAGAAAATGGTTACATAAAAGCGAAAACCCAAAAATTGATAGGTACAAAAATAACTAATGATGTTGTATCAGTCACAGGAACTGAAAACTTGATGATGGCAGCATGTTTAGCAGAAGGAATAACTGTGTTAGAGAATGCAGCACAAGAGCCAGAAATAGTTGATCTTGCAAATTTTTTAAGATCGATGGGGGCATCCGTATCGGGAGATGGGACAAATAAAATTGAAATAGTTGGGAAAAAAAAACTCAATGGTGCTTCACATAAAATAATTTTTGATCGCATAGAGGCTGGAACTTTTTTTTGCGCTGTAGCAGCCTGTGGAGGAGATATTTTTTTAAATGGTATAAATGCGGAAATCATGGGCATGACTATCGAAAAATTGAGACAATGTGGAGGGGAGATATTTGTTGAGAAATTAGGCATAAGAATGAGATCTTCAAAAAGACCTAAATCTGTAAGTTTTCAAACTTCCCCATTTCCGGGATTTGCTACGGATATGCAAGCACAATTTATGGCAGTAAATACTGTTGCAAAAGGAACTGCAATCATAAAAGAAAGTATTTTCGAGAATAGATTTATGCACGTTCAAGAGATGCTAAGACTTGGAGCGAAGATAAGTGTGAGAGGTAACACTTCAGTAGTAACTGGAGTTGATGATTTAAAAGGAGCGAAAGTAATGGCTACAGATCTGAGAGCATCAGCTGGACTGGTAATTGCCGCAATTTCTGCTCAAGGGGAATCGGTAATAGATCGAATATATCACTTAGATAGAGGATATGAAAAAATGGACAATAAACTTAATTCAATTGGTGCTAATGTGCAGAGGTTTATAGTTTGATCACATTGGCAATTCCAAAAGGGCGTATTTTTCATGATGTTCTGCCACTGCTTGAAGAAGCAGGTATTGAATTGTATGAAAGCCCGGATTTATCTAGAAAATTGATAATTGAAACTAAAAATCCACAGCTTAGACTTCTAATTGTAAGGACAAGTGATGTACCAACATATGTTCGCTTTGGTGCTGCTGACATGGGAGTTGTTGGCTCAGATGTTCTTTTTGAAACTCCAACCGATGGGCTATATCAGCCGGTCGACCTTAACACTGGAATCTGCAGACTATCTTTGGCAGCACCGAAAAAAGTTGATTATGATTCTTTAATAAAGAGTGGTATTAAGCTTAGGGTTGCTACGAAGTATCCCAAACAGACTTTAGAATATTTTGCACTAAAAGGAATTCAAGTAGACATTATTAAATTGTATGGTTCGATGGAACTTTCACCATTAGTGGGTTTGTCAGATGTTATTGTAGATTTAGTCTCTACGGGACAAACACTCAAAGACAACGGTTTAATTGAAATTGATGTAATAAAGGACATTACATCTAGGCTTATTGTCAACAAGGCATCATTCAAAATGAAAAATGATATTTTGGGTAAGTTTATTAAAAGTTTGTCTTTAGCAAAAAAAGGATAGTCTAATAAAAATGAATTCTACAAAAATAACAAACCCCCTTATCAACATACTTAATTCCAAAGATAGTACATTTTATGAAGAGCTTAAAACTCTATTATCGTTTGACCCCAAAACAAGCAAAGTTGTATTTGATAAAGTTGAAAAAATATTAAGTTCTGTAAAAAACAGAGGGGATGATGCTTTGCTCGAATACTCTAAATTATTCGACAATTATGAAGTTGATTCAATATCTGACCTAGAAGTAACTAGAAAATCTTTACAGGCTGCATATAACTCGATTCCATTTAGTGAAAGAAGTGCATTGAATACCGCTGCTGACCGTATATTTAAATATCATGAATATCAAGAAATGAGGGACTATTCATATTCTGACGAGCATGGATCTGAAATTTCTATGAGAGTTTTACCAATTGATAAAGTCGGTATTTATGTTCCAGGTGGAACAGCAGCATATCCCTCATCGGTTTTAATGAATGCTATACCTGCAAGAGTTGCAAATGTTAATGAGATATTTATGGTTGTTCCATCTCCAGGAGGAGTTTTGAACCCAATGGTTTTAGCTGCAGCGCATATTGCTGGTGTAAGCAGGGTTTTTAAAATCGGAGGTGCTCATGCCATTGCTGCATTGGCTTTCGGCACAAAATACATACCTAAGGTAGATAAAATTGTTGGGCCTGGAAATGCATATGTTGCTGAAGCCAAAAAGCAGGTTTACGGACAGGTTGGTATAGATATGGTAGCAGGCCCGTCTGAAATTTTAATAGTGTGCGATGGCAAAACGAATCCTGATTGGGTAGCATTAGATTTATTCTCGCAAGCGGAACACGATGAGTCAGCTCAATCAATACTATTGACAACTGATATGGATTTTTTAAGTAAAGTTTATTCCTCAATTGAGAGCTTGCTATTAAAAATGGATAGAAAATCTGTCATTGAGACATCTTTAAAAAATAGGGGAGCATTAGTTCATGTTGAAAATTTAACTGAGGCGTGTAAAATCGCAAACCTCATAGCCCCAGAACATTTAGAGCTTTCAGTAGAGAATAGCAAAAGTTGGTCGAAGTTGATAACTAATGCTGGCTCGCTGTTTTTAGGTAGGTATTCCTCTGAATCATTGGGAGATTACTGCGCTGGTCCTAACCATGTATTACCAACCTCTGGTTCAGCCAGGTTTTCGTCTGGATTGGGCGTTTATGATTTTAAAAAAAGAATGAGCGTAATCTCTGTTTCAGAGGAGGGAGCAGATGTTTTGGGTAAGGTAGCTTCCACCTTGGCAAATAGTGAAAAACTTTCGGCTCATGCTTTAGCTGCTGAGTATAGAATGAAAAATCATTTTTCAAGTAAAAATTAAACAGATTAAAGTTTGTTAACAATCGACTCCAAATTTTTCAAAAGTGTAATACATTCTTTTTTAGTACCAATGGAAATTCTGATCCAATTCTTTATTTTTGAATTTTCAAAATAACGAACGAGAATCTTGTTTTCTTTTAAATGTTTAAAAATCTTCACGGCGTTGATTTGTAAATGAGAGGTCAAAACGAAATTTCCACACGAGGGTAATACTTTAAACCCCAATGATGATAGTTTTTCAATTAAAAATTGCCGATTTTCAATAATCATTTTTTTGTTTAAGTTAAACCATTCTTTATCGTTTAATGATGCTATTCCAGCAGCAGATGCAAGTCTGTCAACTGGATATGTATTAAAACTGTTTTTAACTCTATTTAATGCAGCTATTAAATTAATATCACCAACAGCAAAGCCTAAACGCATTCCAGCTAATCCTCTAGATTTAGAAAAAGTTTGAGTAACCAAAATATTTTTAAATTTCTTAACCAACGGAACACAAGTTTGCGCACCAAAATCTACATATGCTTCATCAACAATCGTTAATAGATTTGGATTTTTAATCAAAAAATCTTGAATATATTTTTTTTTCATGGCGATACCAGTGGTTGCATTTGGGTTGGCAAAAATTACAGATTTTATGTTTGAACCCAAATCATTAAGATTAAATGTAAAGTCATTTGCAAGAGCAATTAATTTCATTTCAATTTCGAAAAGCCTTGCGAGTGATGGGTAAAAACTATATGTTATTTCAGGAAGAGCTAATGTTCCTCTTCCAGCAAATAGAGCTTGAAAACAAAATGCAAGTACTTCATCAGAGCCGTTACCGATAAAAATTTGGTTGACACCTATATTAAGACTTTGTGCAATACTTTTTTTTAGGTTTTCATTTTCAGCTTCAGGGTAAAGTCTAAGAACAGAGCCTTTATTTTTTAAAGTAGCTATGATTGCAGCTTTGACTTGAGGAGATGGTCCGGTAGGGTTTTCATTTGTATTCAATTTAATATAATCATTATTTAAGGGTTGTTCCCCAGGAGTATAAGGAGATAAATTTTTTACGATCGGATTCCAGAATTTTCTTGAGAGTCTTTGTTTTGACATCTTTTTTTGCTCAGCCCTGTATGATTAACAAATAAATAAAAAATAATAAATTTAGAATGCGTACTTCAGAGATTAACAGAGAAACAGGTGAAACATCGATTCAAGTTTTTTTGAATCTTGATGGCAATGGAGTTGGTGATTTAAAAACCGGTATCCCATTTTTAGACCATATGTTAGATCAACTTGCACGTCATGGTATGTTTGACCTGAAAGTTATTGCTAATGGAGATTTAGATATTGATGCTCATCACACTGTTGAGGATGTAGGAATAACCTTAGGTCAAGCCATGAGTGAAGCTCTGGGGGACAAGATTGGCATAACCCGTTTTGGTCACGCCTATACTCCACTTGATGAGGCATTATCCAGATCGGTTGTTGATATATCCGGCCGTCCGGGTTTGGAGTTTCGTTGTGATTGGAAAAGGCAGATGGTTGGAGATTTTGATTTGGATTTAATAAATGAGTTTTTTCAAGGCTTTGTTAACCATTCATTTATTACAGTTCATATTGACAATTTATTTGGTAATAATGCTCACCATCAGT
>MDTB01220968.1_pt1 | contig 22774 bp, 29 predicted proteins | sample 811161 | NCBI WGS metagenome assembly MDTB01 (sample SAMN05326650, study PRJNA326480) | marine metagenome | isolation source: seawater | place: Mediterranean Sea | collected 2009 | reverse complement strand
TCAGTAAATCAATTAAATCTAAATGATTCTGTCGATCAATTGAATTCAAAAGATTCTGTCGATCAATTAAATCCAAAAGATTCAGATTCTGCGGATAATCAAAAAAATGTTTAATCAATATATTTTTTTTATATTTAAAATTAATAATGGATTTTTCTCTTGGAGTTTGTATACTTGGAGATAGTTCGGTTGGAAAAAGTAGTTTTTCATTATTTTTAACTACTAGTAAATTTAATCATAAATCTATTCCAACTATAGGCTTAGAATTCGCTGTAAAATATTTCAATATTAAAAAAGATAATAACGATTATAAATTTAAATGGAATATTTGGGATACAGCTGGTCAAGAGTATTATAGATCATTAGTATCATCTTATTATAAAAATGGTACAATCATTTTTATCATGTTTGATTTATCTGATGAAAAAACATTTGATTCTGTTGATTACTGGTTAAAACAACTAAGTGATAATGGTAATGGTACAAAATTTATTTATTTAATTGGTAATAAATCTGATAGACCACAAAAAATTAATAATAGTAAAATTAATGATTATATAAATTTGAATAATTTAAAATATTATGAAATATCTGTTAAAAATAATATTAATATTGATAAAATGATTAATGAAATTAATAATGATATTATAGATTATATAAATGATAATAATATAATGAAATTTGAAAAGAAAAATATTGGTATTAAGTTTGATAATCAAAAGAATTTAAAAATAGTAAAAGAAAGAGATGATTGTTATACTTATTCTTATTCTTGTTGTAATATAATATAATAAATATCTAATTTATTATATAATGAATACAAAATATAAAATTTTAAATGGTAAAGAATATTTTTATCCAGGATTAAATGATAAAATTTATGAAGTTATTATTTGTGATGAAAATAAAAAAATAATAGATATGATTAATTATTTTAAACAATATATGAATTTACCTTATTTAAAATTAGTTGGTATAGACTTTGAATTTAATAATATAAATAATAAAAGACACATTGCATTATGTCAAATGAATTTTGATACAAAAGAAAAAAAATCTTTTATATACCTTTTTAATCCAACTGATTTATCCATTGAACAATTAAATGTTTTCAGAAATTTATTAAATAATAATAATATTAGATTTATTTTACATGGAGGTGAATCTTTAGATTTGCCATATATTTTTAATAATATTTTAATCAAAAAAAGATACCCGTTTTTATCAAATTTAATTGATACTAGATATTTATGTGATTATTACCATATTGAAAATAATATTGTTAATAAATGTAAAATAAATTATTTAAATAAAGAAATGAATGTTATATCTCAAAAACAATTTGAATTTTTAGAGAAAGAAGAAGAAAAAATGGGACCAATATATAAAATTATTGTCGATGTTAAAAAATTAAATGATTTATTAATTTTATATACTATTACTGATGTTTTATATTTACCAGAATTAGTTAAAAAGTTTCCTAATAATAATATTTATAAATATATTATATCTGAAACTTTAGCTTTCTGTATTGATTCTAAAGAATATTTATCAATTGATAAAAATATTTCATTTTCACAATATATTAATTCATTTAACAATTCATATCTTAAATCTGAAAATAATAGATTTTTATTAAATGATTTATTTTATCATATAATTAATATTGTTAATGATCCAATTATTAACAAATTAAGATCTATAAATTTTTTTAAAAAACAATTTGATATATTATTAAAATATGTAATTTATAGACAAATAATAATGAATTTTATTGTAAGAGAAAAATCAGATAGTTATATTAAAAATATTAGTTATGCTAAAACAAATTTTAATCCTGATTTCAAAAATTTTTATCCATTAATTAATTCATTTGAAAAAAAAGTAATAAAAATTCTTGAAGGTAAATAATTTATATATTATTTAAAAATTTAATTAATATATTTATACCGTCAATAATTTTAGAATATATCTTATTTTGATCTTCTAAATTATCAATATCAAAATCAATCAATGATAATCTTAAATTTAATCCAGGTGTACTAAATTTATTTCCTCCAACAGATACTAAACCATATTTTTCTATTAAATAATTGCATAATTCTGAACTTTTAGATAAATTTATATTTTTTAATCTACTCTTATAATTATTAAAATTTAAAAATATATACCATGCACCTTTTGGTCTTATGTATTTCAATTCTGTTTTATCTAACATCTCACAAGTAATTTCTACACATTTTTTGTAAATAAAATTTAATAAATTGTAATATGATGATATTTCTTTTTTATTTTTTAAGGTATCAACGAGTGCATACTGTATAGGAACACAAGTACAAGAATAAATTGATGAAATATTAGATTTACATTTTAAATATAAATTATTTAATTCTTTAGGAAATGTAATCCATCCTAATCTATAACCACCACAAGATAAATCTTTAGAAACTGAACTTCCTCTTATTGTTAATTTCGGTATATATTCTGATATTGATTTAATTTCATTAAAGTGATTAATATTATGATATATTTCATCAGCTAAAACAATACAATTATATTTTTCAAGTACATTTGCTATTTTTTTAGTTTCTTCAGGAGAATGTATAATACCTGTAGGATTACATGGATTATTGAAAATAATCATTTTTTTTTCATTTTTAAATTTTGATAATATATTTTCTAATTTTTCAGGTATTACTTTAAATGAATCATTGAATGTAGTTATTATCTGAATCAAATCTTCTTCTCTATTTAATATCTTTATTTGTTCTTGGTAACTTACCCAAGATGGTGTTATGTGAAATATTTTACCTGAAAACGAAAGCTGTAATATAAATATCAATTCTTTTAATCCACCACCTGTTAAAATATTGTTAATTTTATAATTTTTATTAGAATAAATATCTTTAATAATTTTTTGTAAATCCTCAATACCATCTCCAGATACATATTCTTTTTTATTACTATATTTTTTTAAATTTTGAACAAAAAAATCTGGTTGTAATAATTTATTTTCTCCTAAACCAAAATTATATATTGGTAATTTTTTATTAATACGATCTTTAATAATATTTTTACAATTTAATGTTGATGATATATTGTTCATATATTATATAATTCTTTTTTTTTTAAATAATATAAATTATTTTTTAATCTAAGTTTAAATAGATTATGACAAGTTTTGTTTCTGTAGAAATACCTTACAAATCAGAATTAGCTTCATTGATTTTGACATACGCAGCATCTTTTAATACAACAAATAAATTTAAATGTAATGCTTTAAGAACATTAAAAGATAGTACTGAATTAATTTTAGAAACTTCATATGGTGATACCGAACTTTATTTTGAAAATAATAAAATTTTTATAAATTTAAAAAGAATTGGTGATCCAGTTGGTCTATATTTTTCAGCTGATATGTATCAAATATTAACAATTAAAATAGAATATGATAACATCTCTGAAATTGAAAATAAAAAAAAAATAATTAATAACTTTTTTAATAAAGCTAGATTATTTAATAATAAAAAAGATGATACTGAAATTATTTGTAAAATATTAAGAAATGGACACTGGAGAGAATTATCAAGATTACCAAAAAGATCAATGAATACTATTTATTTAAATAAAAATAGTAAAGATAGAATTTATAATGATCTTAAAAAATTCTTTAGTTTAGAAAATGAATATAAAAAATTAGGAATACCTTGGAAAAGAAATTATTTATTAGAAGGTCCTCCAGGTACAGGTAAATCATCTTTAATTTTTTCTCTTGCTTCTGAATTTAATATGAATATTTATATAATTAACTTGGGACCTACTGTTGATGACTCAGTTTTTATGTCAGCTGTATCTAATTTACCAAATAAAACTATTTTGTTATTAGAGGATATTGATGCATTATTTGTTGAAAGGAAAGCTAATGATAGTAATAAAAGCTTGGTATCTTTTTCAGGTATATTAAATGTTTTAGACGGAATGGCTAGGAAATCAGGTCTAATAACTTTTATGACAACAAATTACAAGCAGAATTTAGATAAGGCTTTAATAAGACCAAGTAGGATTGATTTTATGATGACTTTTGGAGAATGTGATAAAGAAGAAATTAAAATGATGTTTGAAAATTTTTTTCCTGATAAAAAAGATATTTTTGAAAAATTTTATAAAAAAATATCATCTTTAAATTTAAGAATATGTATACTACAACAATTTTTTATGGAATGTAAATTTAATGATCGTGAATTATTTGATATAAAAAGAATAAGAGAAATTCTTAAAGAAATGGATAATACTGAAAAATCTAAAGTTAATTTATATGTATAAAAAAATTGAATATTTTTTATAAATGTAAATGAAAATAAATTAATGCAAGTAAATATGCAAGATAATAAAAAAAATAAAATAAAAGGTGATAAAACGGAACTATTAAAAGAAATGGGAGAATACACAGTAGAAACTATTAATATTATTGAAAACTGTTTAGAAAATGACGAAAAAGAAATCTTTAATAAAGAACTTAATAATTCAAATATTATAAATATATATACTGCTCCAGAGGAAAGGTGTCGTATTGCATGGATAACAATGACAAATATATTGAATAAACATTTTAGTGATATTGAATCTTGTGGAAAACATCAAATGTTAATTACTACTTTTAATAGTAGATCGGCTGAATTTGATGTATTTCTTAAAAAATTTGGTTTAAAAAAAAATTGATTTAAAATATTTAAGGATTTGTTTAATCATATATATAAGAATGTCTCAAGTAGAACAATCGCATAATGAAAAACCCAAGCCTCGAGTTGGGAGAACACTTTTGGTAAAACCAGAAAATAATAATTTTAACACAACTGTTTTTGATTCCTTAACTGGACTATCAGATAAGTTTTCATCTGAAAAATCTAATTCTCATTTTCTAACATTTGATACAGTAAAAAATTCCGAGAATGCATTTAATTCATTAGATAAAAATGAAAATTGTAAGGTTAAATATGCATTATATCGATTATTTTTTAAATCACCAGGTGTAGCTATAAATAGCGATACAGTAGATTATGACAAAGTAAAAAAAGCACATATTAGTATGATTGAAAAAGAATGTGACGGAAGATGTCTTTATTATAAATTATACAGACAAAAAAATAAGTTCTTGGGCTGTGGAGAACTTACTGTAGATACATTAAAATCATTTAATGCATTGATTAAAAGTTCTGAAAATGATAATATTAAGGAATTCAAGTTAAGTGAACTGGGTGATGAGTATGTAGTAACTCATTATAGGTATAACAGAAATGATAAGAACAGAAATAATGGTAATGAATTGTATAAGAAAAGCGTATAATTTAATTTAATTTAAAAATTGATATAATAAATTATATCAATTTTTAAACAAATCCTGACTTAATTTTGAAAGTCAAATGAATAGTTGAATTATTTATAATATTATAGTCAGATAATTTTTTGTTATCATTTAATAAATTATTATTAAATAAAATATTTATTTTGGAAGGAATTAGACTTTTATTTAGTGAGAATATAATTAATTTTAAATCATAAATATTAATATTTGAATTAATTAATGGTAATTCTAAAATTTTATTATTTAATAATTTAATTTTAATTTTGATCCATTTATTATCAATAATTATACATACTTCGTCATTTTGTTTTATTTTAATATTTTCATCAGGAGTATTACCATTAATTAACCATAGTTGTTCATTAATATTAATTCCTAAATTATTTTTAATTTTATTTTTAATTATATTAATATTATTATTAATATTAATAGAAAAATATTGTGTTTCATCATTTAACGATAATATTTCAATAGTTTTCATCATTTATATATATATATATTATATTTTTTACATAATTTTACAATTATCATTTTTTTCTTGTATTAATCCTATTTTATATTTATCCCACTCTTTTTTTCCATTTTCTTTATGGAATTTATAATTTTTTTGATTATCGAAATATTGATTTTTTATAATAGAATCTTCTCCTCCTGGGTGATTTTTAACAAAATTTGTAACATCATATACAATATTTTTTCTTATAATAATAATTTTATTATTATTTCGCATTTTTGATATATCATTAAATGTAAAATAATTCATCTAATATTATTTATATAATAATTTATTCTTTTTTCTTACTATTTTCTATAATCAATTGATAAATTCTATCTAATTTTTCTTCCATTTGAATTAATATTTGAGGTAATTTTGTTGCATATTGATATTTTTCTATATATTTTATACTTTCTCTCCATTTTTTATTTTCTTGATCATCTACTGGTGCACCAAACATTAAAATGATGTCAGCCAACATATCTATAAACTTTAATAATTCTTCATTCCAATCATTATCTATTATTATTTCTTGTATTTTGTTAGGTGATAATTTTTCTAGTAATGATTCTTTTCTTTTCTCAGGAGTAATTAATAAAATTCTTTTACATATTTCTAAAAATAAATCATTTACTGGCTGTAAATTACCTTTTTCTATTTCTTGGGAAATCATATCATAATATGCTTTTTTCATTGTATTACCTGTTTGTTTAAATATTTTTTCCCAACTATTTTTTAGTTCATTAAAAATTTCTTTGTAATTCTCTTGTAAATATTTAATGTTAAATTTAGGATCAATTTTTCTAATACTTGAAATTAAATCATTTTTTTGATTTTCTAATACTTTTAATGCTTCTTTTTTTTGATCTTCATCGATATTTTTGTCTTTATTAATAGTTTCAATATGTTCACATCTATTATGATATGAAATAATAATTCTTTCTATTGTTCTACTTTTATCCATTGTTTTCCATTGTTTAAATATATTTTCAAAATTATTAATAAATATAGATAATTTTTTATAATGTGTAATTGTATTAATATTTTCAATTTCCAATAATTTAATTAATTCTTCAGACCATTCTAAAATACCAACATCTGAAGGATGTCTTTTTTCTTTACTATCTAAAACTAAATCTGCGTAGTATTTTATTAAATATCCAGATAAAATTATTCTGGATGATACATTTATTTTTACTCTTGTCTTTTCTGATAATATTTTTAAAAAATTGTCTATTATTTGTATTTTATCTTTATTTCTCATAACTTTAGTAAAATCTTCAAAGGGTACTGATAACCCTACAGCGTTTAATTCTAAATCTCTTAACTTATTTAGATTAATATTTAGTTTATATACTTTATAAAAATTCTGAATTTTTTTTGCCTGTAAATTTTGAGAGACTACAGCGCTCATTATATCTAAAAAATAAAATAAATTCTTAATTTAAACAAAAAAATTTATAATATTTATTTATTTTTATTATCAAAAACTTTTACATCAATTTTTATCTGATTTATTAGTTTCATTTACTTTATCAGTTTTTTTAATTTTTTCATTTTCTTTGATTCTTTTTATAATTTTATTTTTAATTTCTTTATTCTTATTCTCTCTATCAATTACTTTTTGTTTTATTTGTTCGTCATTTTTTACTGCATTTATTTTATTTTGTAAATGTCTGCCAATTTTATTTATTCTTTTAGTATTTTTATATTGATTAAAAGTTAGATTAGATATGTAAAAATTATGTCTTTCTATTGATTTTTTCAATAATTCTAATTCTTCTCTAAGAGTCAAAATTTTTTTTTCATCTTTTTTTATAACTGCGATATTATATTGATTTTTAATTTGTTCTAACTCTTTTGAATATATTTTAGTATTATTATTATTATAGTTAAATGGTGAAAACATATTATAATTACCTTAGAAAAAAATTAAATATTTTGTTTAGAATTTAATCTCACATTACTTAAAAATTCATTTTCATTTTCTATATTTTTTGGTTTTAAATTATATAATTCTTGTAAACCAAAAATTCTATCATGTATTACTTTATTTTTATTATCATCATATTTTTGAAAATCATGATGATCAATTGGTGTTTTATCATTTTTTTTATTAAATAATTTTTTATTATATAATTTTCTTAAATTTGTATCTAGTAAAATATATAATCCTTTTTTTAATTTTTTTATATAATTTTTTTCATTATCTGTCATTTCATTATTATTATTGTATTTCACGACTTTTTTCCTATAAGCTCTTTTAATTTCTCTATTAGTTGAACTTGTATCAATGTCTAAAAGTTCATAATAATTTTCCATATAATAATATTAATATTTAATATTATTATTAAACTAATAAAAAATTTCTATAATAATATATAATTATGAATCCTATGTTTAATAAATTATGGAAGAAAATGAAATATATTTCAAAAAAGAGGTATGATTTTGATAAATTAAAATTTGTTCGTATACAAAATGATAAGTTTATTGAAAACACTAAAGAATTGAAAAAAATAGGTCTAGAAATTGTTGATAATTTTGGTATAGACAAAGTTAACATAAAACTTTTTGTAGATATTTGTTCTGCTCCTGGTGTTTATACAAATATTATATTAGAAAAAAAAGAAAATTGCCGTGGTATATGTATATCTCTTCCTTTAGAAAAAGGTGGAGTTGAATTTGATCAAATTATAAGTAAAAAAAAAGTTAATATATTTTATAAGGATATATTGGAAAAAAATTATAAATTAATTTTACCAAGAAAAGTAGATTTAGGTATTGCTTCATGTGTTTCATATGTTAATGATAAAAAAAAGAGTTCTATTTTAAATTTAAGATTAATAATAACTAGTATTAATATTATATTAAAAGATTTAATTAAAAATGGAAGTCTTATAGTAAATTTAACTATGAAAAATATAAATATTTGTTTTAATATTATAAATGCTTTATCTACATATTTTAAAAATTTTAAATTATGGAAATCTAGTAATGTTTGGCAATATCAAAATACTTTTTACTTCTTTGGATATAATTTTAAAGATAATTATGATAATAAATTAATTGAAATTAAGAATATTTTAAATGATATTTCATCTGATTATTATCATAGATTTTTAGGTAATTATAATTCATTTAAAAAAATTAATAATCAAATGAATAATATTTATAAAGTTAGAATTGAAGCTTTTAATAAATTATAAATTTTTGCAACATTTAAATGCAGCAATTTTTTTATTTAGTAATAAAAAATTTAATAATTCTATTTTTTTATTTCTATCACTTTTTTTAAGTATATAAAATGGTCTTACATATTTTTTCATACTACCTCCTCCATATTGTTTTTTTTCAATTAGTGATGTTAATTTAATTAATCTATCATAACTAATTCTATAATACGAATCAAATAAAAAAATTTTATTATTTTCTAATATCTTTTTATATTCTGAAAATATCATATATTTTACTTTAGAAAAAAATATTGATTTTTAATTATATACTTATATAAGGACTTAACTATATAGTAATTAATGCTTAAAAATAGTGAAAAAACAAGTTTACTTAAACTTTTTGAAAGTTTAAACAAACAGGAAGAGTATGAAATTATGTTTAATAATTACAAAAAATCTAATGAATTATCAGTTGTTGATTATATGAAAACATTGAAATATTTATATTGGCGTAGTGATAAAAATAATTTAAAAATAAGCGAATCTTACAGTTTAGATATATCTTATAACTATGAAAATAATAATAATTATCGTGTGACTATTGATGGGCAAACTGAAATTAACAAATTTTTAAATTTGGTTCATAAAAGAAAAAATCATGTAATATTTTCAATTTTAATGACACAATTCTTAAATAAAGATAATGTTACTTTAATTGATAAAATTAAAGATAGAAAATATATTATTGATATTGATGATTATGATATACGTGTCAGAAAATCAAAAGAACTACCAGTTAATAATAAATTAATAAGCGATTTAGCAAATCTACCATTATCTTCAACTAATAAAATATTTTTTAGATATAAACAAAGATTATCTCTACAATTGCTAAAAAATAATGAATTAAATATAGATTTAACAATTGTTAAATCATCAAATAATGTTAATGAAATATTTAAATCGAAAAAAATATATGAATTAGAAATTGATTACTCACCAATGGCTAAAGCAAAAAAACAAATTTTTAATACTTTAATCGATGAAATGGAAAAAATGAAAAAATTCTTAAGTGAAAGCAATGTGCTTATTAGGAATGAAGAGAGAAATAATGTAATTCTAGAGTATAAAAAATTATTTTTTGGTAATAATTCAGGTTATAGTAATTTATATTCAATGCAACCAATTTCAGCAGAAGTTCAACATGTGATTGATAAAATTCCAAACAAATATTGTGTTACTGATAAAGCTGATGGTGAAAAGTATCAAATATTTATTTTTAGTGGAAATTTATATTTATTATCAAATAATATGTTTATAAAAAAATTAGACATGAAGATTAAAAATATAAAAACTACAATTTTAGAAGGAGAATTTATATACCTTAGTAATGAAAGAAAATACCTTTTTATGATTTTTGATTGTTTATATTATGATGGAATTGATGTAAAATTAGAATCTGATTTTAGCAAAAGATATGATTACATGAAAAAAGCTAGTAAAATTCTTGGTACAAATCTTTATAAATTTTCTGAATATAAATCTAAATTTAGTTTGAAAAATATAAGAGACTTTTATACCAAAGATATTAAGGACTATTTCGATCATATTAATGATGAAATTAAAAAAATTAAGACGAATGATATATTGTTTCACCCTAAATACTTTATTTTTCCTATGGGAGGAAGTAATTCTGAAGTTTTCCAATTTATAGATATTATATGGACTGGATGTACAATAGATGATAATATTAAATGTCCTTATGTATTAGATGGAGCAATTTGCCAAGGTTTAGTACAAAAATATACTCGTGACAAAAGAGAACAACAATTTCCAACTTATAAATATAAGCCCCCAGAAACTAATTCAATTGATGTTTATATTGAATTTGCTAAAAATAAAGAGTTAGGTGGTTATTTAGATATATTTGATAATACTTTACCTAATAAAATAGAAAATCAGAATTTTAGAGTTGTTAATTTTTTTGTAGGAGATTTTATTGGTAATAAAGAAGTACCTGTTCCTTTTATGAAAAATGATGATAACCATCAAGGTTATTTTCCTATAGAAAGAGGTCAGGTAAGAGATATCGAAGGTAATTTAATTCAAGATAAAACTGTTATAGAAATTATTTATAATAATGATGTTTCTATACCACATAAATATAGATGGAGTATATTAAGAACTAGATGGGATAAAACAGATTCAATTAATCGTATTGGAAAGAAATATGGAAACTTTAAAGACGTTGCAATTAAAACATGGAAATCTATGAAAGAGGCAGTGACTATTGATGAAATTAGAAATTTAGCAGATCCTGTATCTTTTGATTCTCAAAAAAATACTTTATCTTCAAGAATAAATGAAAGTATTGTGGCAGGTGATAGAATGCAAGATGTATATTATCAAAAAATTAGTAATCTTTGTAAAGAGATGAGAAATTTTCATAATTGGATAAAATCTTTTATAATTTATACATACTGTGCTCCTGAAAAACAATATAAAGATGGTCAAGTTAATAAAAAAAGTGTATTAGATATTGGTTGTGGAAGAGGAGGTGATGTTATGAAATGGTTTCATTCTAGAATAAAATATTATGTTGGATTCGATCCAGATTACGAAGGTATATATTCATCTATTGATGGAATAATTAGTAGATATAATTCTAGAAAAAAAGTTTTTCCACAATTTTATCCTGCTACTTTTTTTCAAGCAGATGGTGGTGTTCCTCTAACTGTAAAAGCTCAAAGTGAAAGATTTCCTAATTTATCAAACAGTAATAAAGAATTAATTGAAAAAACTTTTAAGAAGGGTCAAGAATTTGATGTAATTAGTTCTCAGATGGCAATACATTACCTTTTTGGTAATGACAATAGTATTAATAATCTGATAAATATAATTAAAACTTATTTGAAAAAAGGTGGGTACATAATTTTTACTTTGTTAGATGGAGAAAGTGTTGATAAAATTTTGGATAACAAATCAAGTTATGCATCTTTTTATACAGATGAAGATGGAAAAAAAATGAAGTTATTTGAAATAAAGAAAAAATATGATAAACTTAAGAATAAATCTGGTATTGCTGTTGATATTTATATGTCATGGTTTAGTCAAGAAGATAGATTTATACAAGAATATTTAATTACAAAACAATTTATGATTGAAACAATGAAGAAAGCAGGTTGTAGATTAGTTGATACTGATTTATTTGTTAATACATATAATATAAACAAAGAATGGTTTATGGATGTTATAGAATTTGAAGAAAATCCTAAAAATAAGAAGTTTTATAAAAATGCTGCAGAATTTTACAAAAATAAAAAAATAGGTTCAGAACAAAGTAGAATATGGAGTAGATTATTTCGTTATTATGTTTTTACAAAAATATAATTAAAAAAATTGATTTATTAATATTATATATTTTATATATATCATTAATGGAATTTTTAAAAAATTATGATAAATTAAATAAAGATGATTTTAACTTTGAAAATGTTAGTCAATTAAGTTGGTCTAATCTTAATGAATTTGGAATAGTTAATCGAAATACAGAAATAATTAATCATGCTAAATTTGAAAAAATTATTGACTTAGAATCAGTTAATACATTTTTATTTGGTACAAAAAATGAATTGAAGTATATTTCTAATTTTGATCTTATATCTAGAGACTTAGCTGTTAGAATAAATGATAAAATGTTTTTAATCTCTAAGAAAATTAGAAATTATTTAAAATTCTTATTTCAGTTTAATTCTCAAATAGAAAATGACTATACACTTATACCTTTTAATTATTATATTATTATTAATAAATTGAGTAATGGAAAATATATTCAAAATAATATTAAAGAACATGATATAATATGTTTAGTACTTAAGGATTTTACTGAATGGTTAAATAAAGATTCTTCAGTTGAAGCTAAATTATTTTCTGAATGTATATTCAAAGATTCTAAATTTCAAGGATTTTATGTAACTGATCCTTTAGTTAGAAGTAATATGTTCATTTCTTCTATTGGTTTTAATGATAATATCGGTAATACATTTTACATTTCTCTATCAAATGGTTTTAATGATAAAAGTAAAATATCAATTGATATGAAAAGTGAATTAGAGCCACAGTTTTTAAGATTATATGAATTTATAAAGGAACAAATTTTATTAAAAGATTTAAGAAGCTATACAATTAATAATCTTACTCATGTAATAGGTAATCTTAAAATTGCTACAATGATTTACGATTCAAAAAGTGATAAGGAAAACTATATTATTAACATAAAAGATATTGAATCCATTTTACCATTTAATGAAAATTTTATTGAGAATAGATTGAAATTTATAGATGAATACAAAGGTAATAATAATTATAAGATAAAATATATAAATGATGACGAAATTGTTTACCTAAATTTTAATGGCTTGCAAGATTTTCTTCTAAGTATTGATAAAAAATATTTAATTTCCGAATCATTTATTAAAGATATTAGACAATTTTATAAAGATATTATGGAAGCATTTATCGAAATATTAGAAGAAAGATATAATGAAATTTTATAAATATTTATTTAAAAAAAATATATATTTATTAATTTATTCTATTTAATAAAAAGTATTCTATGGATTTAACTCAATTTCAATATATGGAGTTACATATGAATAAAATGTTGGTATAAATATTGATCCTACTTGATAAATGAATGGATCGTACCAAAAATAATATATTGGATTATTCATTACTGGTACAATTGCCATTTCAGTTGTTAATACATCATCTAAATCATCTATGTCTTCAATATAGTTATCTTTTTGACTACTTTTTTTGTTACCTTTTGATTTTTTTTTAGATGATTTTTTCTTTGATTTTTTCTTTTTTGCTCCACCTGATTGATTAATTTTTGAATTTACCATCTTTAATTTTTTTAATAATTTTTTGTTTACTGAATTTTCTCCTTTCATATTAAATGAATTTATTGAAAATTTTACATCGTCATTTTTTTTAATTTCTCTAACTTCAAAATGATAAATTTTACCTTTACCCGATTTTCCTTTTTGTAATGAAAAATAAAACTTTGGTAGATTATTATTAAAATGCTCTGACATGTTTTTATAAAAAGTCTTAGCTGCCTCTTGTGAATTATTTGATTTAATCATTGATTTAAAACTACCTTTTATCTTTGGATTAATTAGGACATAAGAATTGACCATATAAAATAACTTATATATTTTTTTTTATCAAATTATACGTTAAATAAAAATTGATAAGAAGATGGTTAAAGAATACATTATAATATTAATTATAATATGGGATATATAGTTGAATTACAAACGACTCAAACTCATGCAATAAGGACTCTAACTGATACTTTAAATTCATTATTGACTGATGTTAATTTGAATTTTTATCCTTATTATATTAATGATGAGTCCGAATCTGAAGAATCTGATTCAGATTCAGAAGTAGATACATCTGAAAGTGAAAATGAAAATGAAAATGAAAATAACATTGAAATAAATGATACATTAGATACATCAAATAAAGAAAAAAATAATTCAAAGAAGATTGGTGGTCTAAGAATAAAAGAAGTAAATAAGACTAGTAGTATTCTTGTTCATTGTAAATTAGATGCTGATAAATTTGATCATTACGAATATAAGTATCATAAAAAAAAATTAACTATTGGTATAAATTTAGCTAATTTACTTAAAGCTTTAAAATGTATGACTAACTTTGATACTATGACATGGGCTATTGATGAAGATGATATTAATAAACTTATAGTAATTTTACAAAATATTGAGAGAAAAGAAAAAAAAATTTTTAAATTAAATTTAATGGATTTAGATGATGAAAAATATGAGGTTGATCCTGTTAAATTTCCATTTTATGCAATTATGCCATCCAATGAATTTCATAAATATTGTAAGGATATGGCAACAGTATCTGAAAAAATGGATATAAAATGTACTTCAGAACATTTATTTTTTAATGGTTTGGGTAGTATTGGTGATTTTCAATTTTCATTGGGTGAATCTGTAGGTGGATTAACTATTGGTGTTAATACAGAAGATAAAAATGAGATAGTGCAAGGATTATTTGAATTAAAATATTTAATCATATTTACAAAATGCACAAGTTTATGTGGTCAAGTTACATTATTTTTAAAGAATGATTATCCATTGATTGTAAAATATTCTGTAGCTAATTTAGGAGAGATTAAGTTAGTTTTATCTCCAAGTAAACCTAAAAATAGTTATTAATTTAATTAATTTATATTAAATTAATTATATTAAATTTTTAAGAAAGAAATCAACAGTCTCTTTTTTTACATTTTCTAAAATTTCATCTGTATTATTTAGCGGATGATTTCCTCCTTTATAAATAATTATTTTAGCATTTAGATTAAATTTGTTTATAGCTTCTTGTAATAAATATGCATGTGTAATTTCTACTTTTTTATCATCTGTTCCGTACATAAATAAGATTGGAATTTTATTTGATATTTTATCCAAGAAGAAAATTGGACTTTTATCAATAACATCTTTTTCAGTAAAACCAAAACCAAGATCTGGATTAGGATTAATGAATAAATCAACCAATTGAGGTCTAAAATTTATCCAATATTTTTTTTCAAAGGTCATAGGACCTGTTCCTAAAATTAAACATTTTATCCAATCTACCTTTTTTAAAACATTTAATGCTCCTGTTGATCCTCGCGACCAACCAAAAATTCCAATTTTATTTTCATTCATTAATTTATATTTTTTAATTATTGGATATAAATTTATTATATCATTTATATCACTTCCTAAAAATTCATCTCTACCTTCACTTAATGGTGAACCTCTTAAATCACTAGATATAACTATTATTTTATTATCATTTACTAATTCTAAATACTTTGAATAAAAAAAAATGATTTATTGTTAATTGTCCTGTTCTACGTTTAATATGATTATTACCACCTCTTGAATAAATTAATGATGGTGTGTTAAGTTTACAATCTTTATGTTTAAAAATCATACCATAAATTTTTAATCCATCTGATAAATACTTGAAAGATATTATTTCTAAATTATTATATTTTTTTACTCTTTCTAACAATTTCTTTGTTCGAATATTATTATTTATAGTCTCTAATGAATTAGAAATTATCCCTTGTAATTTATTATTTGGTAAATATTTAAAAGTTTTAATTTCTTCTATTTGCTCTAATTCCATTTATATATATATATTAATATACATTTTATTAAAAAAAATTGATTTTTATTTAAAATATAAATTATTTAATATATAATGTCTGAATTCGCTACAGCAACAAATAATAATAAAAATCCATTCTTTACAGCAATGGATGGTCAAACTATAACTGAAAAAGGTCATTTAGCAGTTTCTTCTGGGAAAAGAGGTGGAGTTAGAAAAATTCAAACACTTAAAGGTGAAGAATTCGAAGCTGCATTAACTGATATCTTTTCACAATGTGTTCGTGATAAAAATCATAATGATTTTCGTAATGAAGTAAAGGAATTGTTTGATATAATCGATAAAAATAAAACAGACGAAGAAAAAAAATTAACTTTTATGAAATATTTATGCAAATTTATGATGAATTTAAGGGATCCAAGAGAAGGAAAAGGAGAAAGGGATCTATTTCACATTATGTTTATTGAATTATATCAACATCAAAAAGAATTAGCATCTCAAATTTTTCCTACATTATCAGAATATGGAAGTTATCTTGATTTTGTAGGTTTATGGGTAAGGGTTTATAAGTTAGAAAATATTTCTGTTCTTTCAGAATGTTACGCTATTAAATTTACTGATGAATATAATCCACAAAAAATTCTTTCAAATTTGAAAAATGAATTATTCGATTTAATATCTAATACTTTATTAAACAGAATTTTAATTGATTCCACTCTAAAAGAAAATAATAAGCCATATTCTTTATGTTCTAAGTTTATTCCACGAGAAAATGGAAGGATAAAAGATAAATCTACTATAGAAAGTAAAGCAAAAAGCAAACTTTTTAGAAAACTAGCAGAAATGTGGTATAAGGAACTTCCTACTATAAAAGAAAATCTATCCAATGTTTTAGATGATAATGGTGAGCTAAAGAAAAATGCAAAGATATATGCAAGAACTGCATTTAGGAAATTAATATCATCTCTTAGAAAAGATATGATTGTCGAAAGAAAAATGTCTGCAAATTTATGGGATAAAATAGATTTTAGTAAAGTACCTGCAGGTGCAAATAAAAAATACGGTAAGTTAGCATTTCAAAATCGAAATAAAGACTATACCCAAAGATCTTCTAGTGAAGCAAGAATTAAATGCGCAGAAAATTATACTAAAGCTTGCAAAGATGCAATTGATGGTAAAAAAGGAGGAATTAAAGGTAAAGCAGCAGGTCCTGTTTCTCTAGTATCTCATTACATTAGAGGAGGTGATTATGACATATCACAGGAAGGAATGTTTGCAGATTTGATTCGTGTTACTAAAGAAAAAATGACAAACGGGGGTGGACTACCTTCTAATGTTTGTATTTCTGATGTAAGTGGTTCAATGCAAGGAACACCTATGGAGGTTTGTATTGCATTATCTCTTGTACTCCAAGAAATTACTCCTGAACCATGGAATGGTAGAGTTATTACTTTCTCTTCTAATCCTACTTGGCATATAATTAAAGGTAAAAATTTAATGGAAAAAGTTAATAATTTAAAAAGTGCAGATTGGGGTGGATCAACAAATTTTGAAGCATCTATAAATATGATTCTTGACATGGCAAAAGAATATAAATTAACTCAAGAACAAATGCCTAAAATGCTATTTTGTTTTTCTGATATGCAATTTAATCAAGCGGAAGGTTACGGATACTATGAAAATGCAAGTTCAAATACAGGATATTTACATGCATTTTCTTCATTAAAGGAGTCCTTCAAAAATGCAGGTTATACTATTCCTCACATTGTTTTCTGGAATTTGAGAGCAACAAAAGCACAACCATGTGAAACAATTTCAGAAGGTGTTAGTACAATGAGTGGATATAGTGAAAATATGTTTAAAGCATTTCTAGAAGGTGAAATTTCTGATATGGCAATTGAAACACCTTGGGATCGTTTGAAAAAGATTTTAGAAGATGAACATTATGATGATATTAATAAAATTGTTACAAAATATATTATTTAAAAGAAAATATATAAATTTGAAAATACAAATAAATATTTAATCTATAAATAGTTTAAATATTTTTCTAAAATATCATATATATATGGATAACAAATTTTTGATTTTAGTTATTTTAATGTTCTTTTTTTTAAGTTGTAAAAACAAAGAAGGGTTTGCACAAAAGTCTTCCAAAAAAAATAAAAAATATAAATTTGATCCAGATGGTGTTTCAGATTTAATAAAAGATAGTGTTCTTCTTACAATTAATAAAGTAAAAAATTGTGAAACATTAAAGTGTGAATCTGCATCTACTTTATTTAAAGATAATTGGGCTACAGTTTGTAAAAGTGATAAGTGTAAAGGTTGTAAGCCATGCAAAAAATAAAAAATAAAAAATAAAATATTTAAGAAATTATTAAATAAATTTCTTAAATATATTATATGAACGATCAATCTATGATCTTGATTTTAGTTATGGCATTCTTTATGTTAGGATGTAGATTTAGTTGTAAAGCTATGAAAGAAAATTTTTCTGAAAATTGTGAATGTGTAGATGATAATTTACCAGAATCTGAAAGGAGTAATATGCCATATAATAGCTGTGATAGTGGATTAGATTTTTGTTACACTAAAAATAATTGCGGTGATTATTCACAACTTACAGGGTCATATTTTAAATACTGTTAATAATAATTATATAAATAATTTAAATATTTTCTAAATTATTTATATGAAAGATCAATCTATGATATTGATTCTAGTTATGGCATTTTTTATGTTAGGATGTAAATTTAGCTGTAATGGTACAAAAGAATATTTTTCAAAAAAAGAGTGCAATGCTTGTATGAAAGATACTAAAAAAAGTTGCAAAATATGTATTACTAATGACCTTTATGAATGTAATACAAGTGACTGTATATCATTAGGTCATATAGTTAGAAAAAAGTCTACTGGTAATAACTGGAGAAGGTTAATAGATGATAGAATAAAAGAAAGAAGTAATATATATAGAAATTACAGTCAAAAAACAGTTAGTCCTAATAAAAATATAGGTATAGAAAAAATAAGTTGTTTATCGAATATATGTAAAAATTATTGGCAAGGAAATCGTTCAAGTAATTATGGTAATTCTGCTTTTAATAACCGAGCATTTCAAGATAGAGATTATCAACCAGCAGGAGGTGCAGGTTGTCCTATGAATATGCCGAATAATTGTTATCATCCTGCTTGTTGTGCTATGGAACACTGTAAAAACGTAAGTTATAAACCAAGTTGTACAAGATAATTATATCTTTAAGATTATATTCAAATTCACCTTTTAATCAAAATGCATATTTGCGGAACAGATATATTTAAACATAATTGTTGTCCACCAGCATGTTCAAGATGTAAAAAAAAAAAATGTTGTCCAGGTGGTGAAGAACATTTTAGTCATGTTATAATGGTATGAAAAAAGGTTTTGCTGAAAATTGTGAATGTAGTGGTGGATACTATCCTTATTCAAATTGTGACGATGGTAATGATTTTGTTATACCAAAAATGACTGCGGTAGAATTTCACCAACTACAGGGGTATTTTATAAATATTGCAAATAAAAATAATTTAGAAATAATTAAAAAATATAAAAATAATTTCTAAATTATTTATATGAACGATCAATCTATGATATTGATTCTAGTTATGGCATTCTTTATGCTCGGATGCCGATTCAGCTGCAATGGTATGAAAGAATTTTTTGCGACTAAAGAATCATGCGATGCTTGCATGAAGAAGGGAAGAACTTGTCAACAATGCGCAGATAGAGAACCCCCTGAATGTCAGACATGCCGAACAAAAACAAGTACTAATTTTAATTTTAACCGAGCATATCAAGATAGACTAAAAAGAAGAAATTTAAATTATCAACCAGCAGGAGATGCAGGTTGTCCGAGGATGGACGCTGCAGGATGTTATCATCCTGCTTGTTGTCCTATGGCACACTGTAAAGGTAAAGGAGCTAATAATGCATGTTCACGATAATAACATCATTAAGATTATAAAATTGAAATTAACAAATTTTATAATCTAAAACACTTTAGTTATATGTCTTCTCAAAATGATAATATGGAAAGTAAAAATGAAATTAATGAAAAGGTTAAAAAAAAGAAAAAGAAAAATATGAAAAAAAGATGTAATCATCCAGAATGTAAAATAAAATTAAAGTTAAGTGATTTAGAATGTACTTGTAAAAAAAGATTTTGTTCAAAACATCGTGTAAAATCTAGTCATAATTGTATTACTCTACTACAAAAAATAGATGTAAATAATTTTAAACAAAAAAATGGATTAGGAGGAGGAGAAATAGATAAATTAATAAAATTATAATTACTTTTTATCAGGCATATGTGCTATATAAATAATATTTAAACCCCAATTTTCTAATATTTTATCATTAATTAATGATAAACTATTTTTAGTACTGTCACGATTCCAAATTTTTATGACAGAATTATTTTTTTTCTTTAGGCATATAGATAATCCTAATATTTGATCCTTTGCTTTACACATATTTTCAGTTACTAAATATAATGATAAATCTTCCCATATTTCTGTTGATTTTGAATCATTTATTTTATATGACCAACAACCACCATTTATATTATTTTTATCCTCCCAAATTGGTGTTACTCCATCTTGCATTATAAATAAATGTTTACTATTAACACCTCCTATTTTGTTCCAATTATTATAAATTTTCCAAAAATCTTTAACTGTTTCAATACTATAAATCATTTTATATCCAGATAATTCCCAATTATCTTTTTCATGATGGTACCAAATATTCCATTTGTTTTTAAATTTTGTATCCATTATGATTATAAATAATTGTTTTTTAAATGACTTAATATTGTAATATTTTTTCCCATGTGCTATGATGATTTGTACATTTCATAATAATAATCTTATCAGTTTCATATTCTAATTTTTTTAATTTTATTGATTTTATTTCTTCATCTGTAATATTCTCATTGTATTTATATCTTATTGATAGATGAGCATTTTTTGGCCACCAAATAGGTTTTTTAATTATATTCTTATCTGAAAAATCAACTTTATAAAATAGGGCAATAAATCCATTTGTATTAGAAATAACGTATTCAGGTATGATAATTATTTTTATTTTTTTATTGATATTATTATTAATTTTAGAATAAAGTTCAAGTGCATTAGTTTTATTTAAATTAGTTTTAATTGATATATGAGGGTTGAATCCATTTGTTAAATTTTTTAATTCACATCCATCATTAAAGATAAACCATAGACAATATTTAAAATCTATATCCATTAATATAATTTATAAAAAAATTTAATTTATATAAAGATAATTTTACATATATTTTAATGGAAATATTAAATTTACTTTTTTTTTGTGGAGTTTTTTATTTTATTACAATGATAGATTTTTATGTAAAAGTAATGTTTGTAGTAGGATTTAGTTTAATCACTTCTTGTTTTCTAAATATGGATAAATTAGAAAAAACAGATAATGTATTAGGTAAAATAATTTATTTTAACCTTAATTTAACATTTAATACATATTACTATTTAAAAAAATTTGTAATATACCTATCAACATTTCATTATTCAAAGATTCTAATAAAATATGTAAAATTAATTGATAAATCTTATGTTGATGGAAAAACTTATTTAATTAATAAAATAACAAATAAATTTGCAAAACCTAAATTTAAAATGAAAAAGATTAAGAAAAATAAAGATGAGAAGAAAAAAATTTCAGATGAACCTGTATTTAATTCAGATAATGATATGAAAAATTTTTTAGATAAATTGAAGTAATAAAGAAATAATTATAATAAAATAAAAAAATTTTATTGTAATTATATAGATAATATTTGAGATAAAGTAATATTTTTTTTCATTGGAATAACTGATGTATGTATTCTTAATTCAACAAATTTAATTATTGATATTTTAGTACCTGGAATAATTTTTTGTTTTTCACTATTTTTATAAAAATCAAACCAAGAACAAATTTTCATATTGTGAATACCATATTCATCCCATTCTTTTGGAGTCTTCATTATACTTTTTCTGAATTCTAAAAAAGTATTTTTGGTAATTTTGTTCGAAGTATTTAATTTGTTTTCACTATCTTGTATTATTGATAATGGTAAAAATATGAAGTCAATCTTATCATTGTTCCATTCTTTTATTGTTTTTAAATTATACTCTTCATCTATTTTTGAATTTGATTTAACTTTGAACTTAGTCTGATTAAAATTACATCCAATTAAGACTTTTTCAAGAAAATATTTTTTCCAATAGTTATTTATATTCATTTCATGTTTAACTTTATCAAGAGTTAATAGATTTTTTTCTGATAATATTCTTACACTTTCATTTTTTTTTTTTTCTAAAAAATCAGATTCACTATATTTACATAAAGGTGATTTTTTTATATTATTTATGCATTTTTGTAAGTCAGTAGGCATAAATTTATTATTAATAATATAATGAAAAAAAATCAATTTTTTTTACTAATAAAAAAATTGATTTAAGAAATTATTTAAAAAG
>MDTB01209730.1_pt1 | contig 22778 bp, 24 predicted proteins | sample 811161 | NCBI WGS metagenome assembly MDTB01 (sample SAMN05326650, study PRJNA326480) | marine metagenome | isolation source: seawater | place: Mediterranean Sea | collected 2009 | reverse complement strand
GGCCTTGCGGGTAAACTTGCTGCATATCTGGGGAGGTATTCATGCGAAATTTGTTTGGTATTGGCTTTGCAATGCTTATTACGGCGGCACCCGTGCAGGCGGATAACTGGTTCGTTTCAAAATTCGGCAAAGATGACACGCTTGGCGCAATTAATAATATCGACGAAGTGAAAACCAAGCAGGCCGTGTCGCTGGTCAAGCAGGGCAAGACAGTGTCACTCGGGATGGTAACCGCAGCCGATACGCCAGCCTATGGCCCGCGAAAATTTCAGCTGATTGTCCATCAGCTCAATGACGGCTCCGGCCAGGCGCTCGGCGTTGGCAAAACGGTTGGAAATGATGACACGGTGCTGACATCGGTTGGTATTGGATCGCAGATCGATGGACTGGGGCATATCGGGCGCGACCATGTTTATTACAATAATCGGCCAGCTGCGGATGTTGTCGCGCCGGACGGGTTGTTGACTTTCGGCACGCACGCACTGCCGGGCATAGTCACGCGGGGCGTTGTGCTGGATATGACAAAAATATTCGGGCAAGATCCGCTGCCAATAGGAACGGCCTATACCGAGGCCGACATTAAGCGCGCGGCCAAGACGCAGGGCATCGATATAGAAGCCGGTGACGTGGTGCTTTTGCATTCCGGATTTTTGAAGGCAACAGCCGATGATGCGGAACTATTGCCCGGACTGCCGGGGCTTGGTGTTAGCGGCGCGCATTATTTGGCGAAGTTGGGCGTTGCCGCGGTGGGTGCTGATACATGGGCGATGGAAGCCTTACCGTCAGAGGACGTGAATGACGCGTTTCCTGTTCATCGTATTTTGCTCGCGAAGTACGGCGTCTATATTCTCGAAAACATGACAACGCACAAACTGGTCGATGTCGGTGTGGACGAGTTTATGTTCGCGCTTGGCGTGCCGCGCCTTAAGGGGGCAGTGCAGGCGATAATCAACCCGCTTGCGATTTACTAGACGGGTTGCATTCTGGCGAGAATTTGGCGATATAAAACGGGCTATCTAAGCGGATGAGGGCAGTATGAGCGCGCGTATTTATCAACCAGCTAAAACAGCCATGTCGTCGGGAACGGCGAAGACGAAATCTTGGGTGCTTGAGTTTGCGCCGGAGAAGCCGTCTGTTAAAGACCCGTTAACTGGATGGAACGGTGCCGGCGAAACGCGGTCGCAGATAAAACTGAAATTCCCGACGCTTGAAGAAGCCCAGAATTATGCCGCTGCGCATGGCATTGCCGCGCGGGTAGAACGCGAACGCACCCGCAGGCCGTCGCAAAAGTCCTATGCCGATAATTTTCGTTTTGACAGAACGGGCCCCTGGTCACATTAAACGTACTCGGTGCAATAAGCGTCTTCATCAGACCGAGCAGCGTAATAGTTGGTGGCTTCTGGCATTAGTGTTCAATTAAGACTAGAAAACACCCCCGAAAGCGGGCTGTACTAAGGATGTGTTTGCGTATTTGACGATGTTTGTAGCAATGCCTGTAAAAAACAGGCAACCCGAACCCCGCTACATTTTTATCTTCGTTTTCCTTATAATTATGTTCGTGCTGGTTCAGGCAAGCCAGGCTGCTGAAAAACACAAGGACGAACATATGTTTTTAGACAGTCACCTCGATACACCGCTGCTGGTCGATTTCTCCGCGCTGGATATCACTAAGCGCTATAGCTGGCAAAACGATTATGTGCAGGTGGATTTGCCACGCATGAAAGAAGGCGGCCTCGATGGTGGTTTTTGGGTGATTTACACGCCGCAAGGCCCGTTAACGCAAGACGGGTACGCGCGCGCCTTAAAAGAAGCCAGACAACGCAATGCGGTTATTGATAAAATGGTGCGCGATGCGCCAGATGATTTTGCGCTGGCCGTGCAGGGGCAAGACGCGCGCGCGATTATCGCGCAAGGCAAACGCGTTGTTTACAAAAGTATTGAGAACGCCTATCCGCTTGGCGAAGATTTAAGCTTGCTCGATGAATTTTACGCCGCTGGCGTGCGGATGGTTGGTCTGGTGCACACGCGTAACAACCAGTTTTCTGATAGTTCAACGGACTCTGGTGGGCAGAAATGGGGCGGTCTGTCGCCGCTTGGGAAAGAACTGATCGCGCGTGCTAACGCGCTCGGTATGGTCGTCGACCTGTCCCATGCCCATGATGATGCGCTGGAGCAGGCCATGGCCCTGTCCAAAACGCCGATTATTTTATCGCATTCCGGTGCGTCGCAATTGTACACGCATCCGCGCAATGTTCCCGACCGATTGTTAAAGCAACTTGCTGAGACGGGCGGTGTCATACAGATCAATTCTCTGTCCGGTTATTTGCGAAAGCTGAATGTTGATCGGCGGCGGTTGCCGGAACTCATCAAAATATACAGCGAATATCGCGCGCCCGATAGCGCCAATGGCGAAGTTGGCGCAAAGCACATCGCTTATACCGCCAAGCGTCGCGCACTTGATGCAAAATACCCGCCGCAATATGCCGATATTTCAGATGTACTGGATCACTTCTTTTACACATTGGAACTAATGGGGCCCGAGCATGTTGGCTTCGGTATGGATTGGGATGGTGGCGGCGGCGTCGCCAATTTACAAGATGTTTCCGATTTACCGAAGGTCTTGGCGGCGTTTCGTAACCGAGGTTTGAGCGAAGCAGATATTGCCAAAATCAGCGGCGAAAACCTTATTCGCTTGTTGGCTGTCGCCGAAAAAGCAGCGCGCGATTAAGGTGCGCGCAACACCGAATTTGGCTGGCCTACCAGATAGGTCTTGGCGCCGTTCGACAGCGATAAACGCATAAAGGCCGGTAGCGTCGATAACAAACCCAGACACAACCTCACCGAGGTCATGCACGCCCAAATACAATTAAGGAAGGGCGTGCGGATAGCGGGTATCCGAGATAGATCGTTAAAAAAGACATTAGGTTTCCTGAATTTGCGTTTCCTGACTGTAGGAACAATTCATTGGTTTTTCGAGATAACGACCTTGGTCAATTTAGCCGGTCATCGAGAATAGATTGATATGTTAACCCCCACATATCCTGCCGCAAGGTGGTGCGATGGGGTACGACCTGCGCAACAAACATGCCAATCAATTCATTGCGCGGGTCTATCCAAAAGAATGTGCCAGCCGCACCGCCCCAGAAAAAGCTGTCATCCGGCATGGCAAGTTTCGAGAGCCCTTGATCTTTGATAACCCCGAACCCCAGACCAAAACCGATGCCTTCGTTTAACTGAATGCTGGTCATGCGCTGCAATGGCTCGGTGTCACCAACATGGTCGCGGCGCATCAGCGCCACGGTTGCTGGTGCCAATAGGCGAACCCCGTCCAGTTCGCCGCCATTGAGCAGCATGCGGGCGAAGCGCAGATAATCATGCGTCGTTGATAAAAGCCCACTGCCGCCGCTTTCAAACTTGCCGGTATCGCCATGGCTCATCACCAATTGCGGGTGCGCTGGCTCATGCCCGGGGCCGGAGGAACGGGCGAAGAAGCCTTTTTCACCAAATTGTTCAGTTATACCGCTTTGCGAATATAAAACCGCGAGCCGATCGGCGGTTGCGGGGTCGTATTTAAAGCCTGTATCAACCATGTTGAGTGGGTCGAAAATGCGGGTTTGTAAAAACGCGCCAAATGTCTGCCCAGACACCACCTCAACCAAACGCCCCAAAACGTCGGTCGACACTGCGTAATGCCATTTGGTGCCGGGGTCATATTTCAACGGCAATTTACCCAAATCAGTAACGAATTTGCTCAGATCGGCTTGCGGATCGTTGATATTGCTTTGGCGATAAAGGTCCCCCAGAGGCGACAGGTCGAAATACCCATAGGTAAAACCAGCGCGATGGGTCAGCACATCATGAATGGTTGGCTGGCGTGCCGCTTTGCGTACGGGCGGGTTTCCCGTTCCGGTTTCGGCGTCATACACTTGCAGATTTGCCAGTTCGGGGATGTATTTGGCGATCGGGTCATGCAGCAAAAACTTGCCTTCTTCGAACAACATCATGACAGCAACCGAGGTAATCGGCTTGGTCATCGAGAAAAAGTGCAAAATTGTGTCGTCGGCGAGCGGTTTTTTGTTTTCCTGATCGGCATAGCCCCAATTTTGGGCGTAGACGATTTTGTTGTTCTGGAATATCACGGCGCGGGCGCCGACCACCTGCTGGTCAGCAATCGCGGCGGTGTAATGCGTATTAATGCGGCTTAAGCGTGCCGGGTCGAAATTCAGGCTGTCGGATGGCGCGAACGTATTTAAGAATACCGCTGCGCCGCCAAGCAAAACCAGGGCGCCAAGTGCTTGTTTTATAGTTTTCATTTTTGTCATCCCCCACGTCAATCAGTCTAGACACTTAAATGGAGAAATTGAAGTCCCACAGGGGTTAGCTAACGCCAGCACGTGAAGGCTTTCCAATATCAGTGCATGTGCGCTTTAGTTGCTGACATGTCGGCGACAGGTCAGTGACACGGGCATCAAAGCCATTTATGTTAAACCTTCAAATGGGCGTGTCCCTATCTTTGGCCCCGTAGCTCAACTGGATAGAGCGCGAGACTTCTAATCTTGAGGTTGCAGGTTCAAGTCCTGCCGGGGTCGCCAAACTTCACGCGGTGAGCAGATCAGTGATCCAGGGCAGATGCTCGCGGCCTAAAAACATTTGATCGTGAACAATATAGGTCGGTGCCGCGAAGATTCCGGCAGCGTCGGCGGATGCCAACTCGGTCTCCAGCCGCTGTCGGGCGGCTTGTTCGTCTGGCATGTCTGGCGCGCCTGGAAAAGCTGAAACGACATGCAGGCTGTCGAGGTCAGCGTCGCTACTCCAATAGCATTGAAAAGCCGCTTCGATGAAAAGGGTGGTGTCCGCGCCTGTGTCGTTTAATACGCATAGCGCCGCCAGCGCGATATCGGTAGATGGCGGTGGGTCGCGAAATTGCATGGGCAGATTTTGTATCGCGGCATAGTGAGCATGTGTTTGCACACGGGCATGCGCTCTAACACGGCGATGCCGCTCGCTGACGCTTTCCTCTGGTTTTTTGGCCAGTTGAGGAGCTTGATAATGGCGTACTGGCCGCCAGTTGATGCCGACGCCTAATTTTTGGGCCAAAGCCAAGGTTGGACGCATGGCGAGATAGGAAGCGGGGCATTTGAAATCGATGTAAAGGTAAATCACAGCGAAATCTCGTAGGCGATATCGGGCGCGTGTCCCGTACGGCCGGAAAGATGCCAAGCGACGTAAGGCAGATGTTCGCGCCCGAAAAGAACCTGCCCGTCAATCACAAAACTTGGCACGCCGTAGATGCCGGCCGGATGAAGCTGTTGCGACAAGGCGTCATGCGCAGCGCGTCCGGGACCATTTAAAAACGCCAAAAAGCCATGCGTTGATACCCCGACCGTGCGTAAAATCTGTTCAACCACCTCGGGGTCTTCAATATCCAATTCGCGTCTCCAGAAAGGTGGGAATACGGCTTCCAAATAAGCGGGCAATTTTTCGCGGTCGGTTTGTGAGACCCACAAGATGGCAATATTGGGGATGGAGGAATCCCAGATCTTTTCGGTGCCTTTAAGCGTATAGCCCTGGCGCTCGGCATAGCGGCGCGCATCGCGATATGCGTAGCGCACCATATTCCATTGCGCTGGTGTTCGGTCGGATTTTATGACCTTGCCTTTTTTCGTTGTCGCAGATCCTAAATAGCTAGGAATATTAAGTGTTAAGGGGCGCCAGTCAAAAGATTGATTTAATTCTTTTTCCAGCGCCAAAATAGGCTTTATCGCAACAAAAGCGTAAGGGCTCTTTATGTCGATATAAACGATGAGCGGACACGCGCTTTCCAATGCTTGCATGGTGTAAGTCCTTTTTTTCACTATAGGGGTGCCATGCCGCGTGAAGCAAGGGGGCAATAAATCGCTGAAAGTATGTCATGTTTTCGACTTTATCGTCGCGCTCCATATTAGACCGATACTAGGGTATGCGAACGGAACTGACAGCACTCATCAAAAAGCACGAAGGGTTTCGGGCCGCCGCCTATCGCGACACCCGGGGGAATTTAACCATTGGCTATGGTCGGTTGATAGACCCGCGTCGTGGCGGCGGTATTTCCAATCAGGAGGCTGAAGCGCTTTTGATTGCCGACATCAATAAAGCGCGAGCGGATGTGCAGGCTTTGTTTCCCCAATATCGGGTATTCGATCAGGCGCGCTATAACGCGCTGGTGTCGATGGCGTTTAATCTTGGTCGCTCCGGTTTGGCGGGATTTCGAAAAATGATTGCGGCCATTGATCGAGGTGATTGGGAGTGTGCGGCGTTTGAAGCGTTGAATTCCAAATGGGCACGACAGGTGCCGACACGCGCCAATGAAATCGCCATGCTGTTAGACAAGGCATGACAAAAGCATGAGAGTGTGGTTTATCACAGCGGGCGCACATGCGCCGCGATGTCACCGCTTCGGCACAGGCTGATAAAGCGCGCGCCCAATTCGGCGCTTTGCGCGACAGTGCTTTGCCACTTGTCAAAGCGGATATGTTCGCGCCGCCGGTATTTACTGAAGTCTTGCCGCGAGGGCAGTTTCGCATCTGGTAGCGACCGGATGAACGATCGGCTAGGCGCTATCATCACTACATTATCGAGAAGGTGGCGACCCGCTTTGCGGTATGGCGAAAATTTATCGAACCAGCGGATTTTGAAGTGATCGTAGAAATGCGGATATAGTAAAAGGCTGTCGGATGTAGGCCAGAAGCTGCCGGGAACGGGATGATAGTCGAGAAGCCCGCCATCCAGATATCCATGGTGCGGGTCGTCAACAAAATATACCGGCCGCATATAGACAGGGATCGTGCCCGATGCGCGCAAGGCGTCGTAGAAATTATCGTTAGTTAGAACCTTGTGGTGCACGTTAAACCCGTCGCGTGCGTTAAACTTCTGGGTACTGCGTGGATCAGAAAAAACCACGCGCTCGGCCATGCCGCCCAGTGCCGACATACCACTAATAGAACGCAATAACCCGACAGACAATGCCAGATGCTTGGCCCCCTTACGGGTGTTATTCAGTAAGCCGTGGCACCGCACTGAACCAAGATGCAAATGATATTTTGTATTCTCCAGAATTTCCGATACGCCGGTATGTAAGCCATCTGGCGTGCCGTCGCCTAGATATTGTTGCAGTGTCTTGTCAGTTTCCGCGGCGATTGTTTCGGCGCTGATGTCGCCAGCATAAGTCTGGTTGATATAGCTTTGCGCTAGCTCACCCAGGGCTTGTGCCGGGTCGCGGCGAGCGGCGGCGGCCAGTTTGAAGGCTCCAACGGATGTGCCGTAAAGGTCAACCGGTGCAAGCTTTTGGCGCGCGGTCATCCACGTGCCGAAAATTGCCGAATCTAGGCCGGAAATTGCCAACCATTTGGCGGCACCAGACGCGCCGAAAATGGTCGAAATATCGTCCGGGCTTAATCCGTTCTTTTGAATATGGCGATAGGCGGTCGGGCCGGCGGCAAGGGTTAGCACATCGTTCATAGCGCTCAGATATTAATGGCTTTCAGCTGCCTTCCATATGGCGGCGTTGAAGGTTTCAAACAAGGGTGCGGACAGATGGTTTTCACCCGTTTGATATTCCGGGTGCCATTGAACGCCAACGCAAAACGGGTGGTCGGGTTTAATGACGGCTTCAATGGTGCCGTCTTCGGCATGGGCGTCAGCTACCAACCCGTCGGCCAGTCGGTTGATGGCTTGGTCGTGCAGTGAGTTTACGTGCGCGTGTGTCCGACCCGTCAGCTCATGCCACCAGCCATGTTCGGTGAAATTAACGGCGTGACGCGCCCGATAGACACTGGTCTGATCGTCAACCTCTGGCGCGCGGTGGTCGAGCTTATCTGCATTGTCGCTAAGCCCCGCTGATAGCGTCCCGCCGCAAGCGACGTTTAATTCTTGCATGCCGCGGCAAATTGCAAGCACTGGCATATCGTTGGCAAGGGCAGTGTTGATGATATCGAAGCTAACAGCGTCGCGGCTTTGATCAAACGGCAGATGGGCCGGTGTCTGTGTGCCGCCATAGGCGTCTGGATGCACATTGGTGCGATTACCCGTAACCAGCAAACCGTCAAAACTAGATAATAAATCGGCGGATGATTGCACGTCGGCAAATGCACGGTTGGCGGGAATGAGCAGCGGTTGAACCTTCATCCATCGCGCAACGGCGTCGAGATAAGTGTGGTTAACCGACTGCCCGGTGCCGCCCGCATGCTCGCGGCGGTTGCAAATAATTGCCAGTAATGGGGTCTTCGCCATGCGCGCCTTCTAAATTGCCAACTAAGTGTAATTTAGGATATCATTTGATGCCAGAAAAGGTTCAAAAACTAGGTTGGAAATTCGATATGTTCAAATTTGGCGTTTTTGCTAAGACGATTTTGATCGCATTTGTAGTGTCGACAGGTGCGGTCGCGAATAACGAAGAAGATGGGCATGATTTGTTCCGGCGTGGCCTTTATGAAGAAGCGATCGGGCATTGGGAGATGGCGGCCAAGCAAGGTGACGCCGATGCGGCCTATCGTTTGAGCGTAGAGTATTCGAACGCGATCGTCGTTAAACGAGATATGAAAAAGGCTTTTGATTATCTGCAACAGGCAGCGAACGACGACCATCCAGCTGGCTTGCAGGATTTGGCGTCGCTGTATGACGAGGGCATTTTCTTTGTGAAACAAGACCGCGAGCGCGCAGCCCAGCTGTATTTGAAGGCCGCTCGGCTTGGAAATTCGGCGGCGATGTTCAATGCTGCGTCAATTTTAGAACGCGGTGAGGCAGGGGTCGCACAAGACCGCATCGAGGCATATAAATATTATGTTCTGTCGCGAGATGCCGGGTTTTACCCATTGGCAGTAGAGGCCCTGATGGATTTATCTGCTGTAATGTCGCCGGATGAGTTGGCCGAAGCAGAAATACGTGCCGAACAGTTCAAACCCGCCCTAAAATAGGGGCTGAAAAGCTGTATTGATGCGATTACGTTAAGCACGAAATATCACCGACTTGTAAACAAGACGTGTAAAAAAAAGAGGATCCGAACGATGAAAGCATTCTCCATCATAATAATAATGGCATCACTGGGACTGGCTGGTCCGGCTGTAGCTTTAAGCGAGCGTGAAGGGCAGGATATTTATCAGCGCGGCCTCTATAAAGAAGCGCTAGAATATTGGAAGAAAGCTGCCGCCGCGGGCGATGCCGGATCTGCGTATCGGTTGAGCGAGGAATATTTCGATGCCAAAATTGTGGTGCGTGATATTGAGCTGGCAACCCAATATCTCGAACAGGCAGCTAAGAAAAATGATCCCCGCGCGCTAACTGATCTGGCTGCCATGTATGATTATGGCACTGGCGTGACCCAAGATCGCGCGCGTGCTGGCGAACTTTACCTGCGTGCCGCTAAACTCGGCATGCCAGCTGCTATGTTTAACGTGGCTTCTATGCTGGAAACGGGCGAGGGTTTAGCACAGGACAAAATTGAGGCGTATAAGTTTTATCTGCTGTCACATGATCAAGGTTTTGCGCCTTTCGCACGCAAGGCACTTGAAGAAATGGCCGATAAAATGACGCCCGAACAGGTTGCTGACGCAGAGTCACGGGCTGATAATTTCATTCCGAGCTTGAACTGAGTACATAACCGGCACGGGTGAACCCGTCGGCAAGGTCGGCTTTGAGGTCGTCGACATCCTCAAGGCCGATATGCAGGCGGAGGAGCTGGCCGGTTTCTTCATATGTTTCGGCTGTGCGTTTTACGGCAGCCGGAACGATAAGGCTTTCAAAGCCGCCCCAGCTGTACCCCATGCCAAACAGACGCATATTATCGAGCATGGCGGCCAGTTGGTCTTCTGAGCACGGCGCGAGCCGAACGGCAAAAAGGCCGCTTCCCCCCTTGAAGTCGCGTTTCCAGATGTCATGCCCGGGCGCACCGGGCAAGGCTGGATACAAAACATCTTGCACAAATGGCAAGCTATTCAACCATGTCGCAATATCCAGTGCATTGCGTGCATGTTGCGCGAGGCGCGTTGGCAGCGTGCGCAAGCCCCGCAATGCGAGATAGATATCATCTGGGCCAGCGCAATGACCAAGTTGGGCGTGGGTGTCTTTCACACTTTCCAATGTGGCGTCATTGGCTGTTACCGAGCCCAAAAGTGCATCGGCATGTCCGACCACATATTTGGTCAGGGCTTGCGCCGACAAATCTATGCCATGGGAAAACGGATCGAAATACAACGGTGACGCCCATGTGTTGTCGATGGCCGTTTTAACATTATGGGTTTTGGCAACCGCGCATATGGCGGGAATGTCCTGGACGTCGAATGTTTGCGACCCGGGGCTTTCGGTAAAAATAAGTGATGTGTTATCGCGCAGCTTGTCCACAATTCCTGCGCCAATGTTCGGTGCATAATATTCGGTTTCGATGTTCATTTTGAGCAAAAACGTATCGCAAAGACGCCGCGTGGGGGCGTAAGCGCTGTCGACCATTAAAATATGATCGCCGGCTTTGACGACGCTTAAAATCGCCAGCGCGACGGCAGAGGCACCCGATGGTGTCAGCACGCAACCCGCGCCGCCTTCAATTTCCGTAATCGCAGTTTCTAGCGCGCGGCTTGTTGGCGTGCCGGAGCGCCCATATTTATAGGTCACGGGCACGCGTCCGCGTATCGCATCCAGTGACGGATAAAGGATGGTCGACGCATGGTAGACCGGTGTATTTACCGCACCGTGATGCGCTTCGGGGTCGCGGCCCGTTAAAATTGCCTTTGTTTTATCTTTCACCTGTTCCCATCCTGAAGTTTACTGTTTAGGATTGTAACGGAATAATTCAAAGAGGTCGCCATGAAGATGCTTTCATACAAGTTTCGCGTGTTTGTCGTTGTTATCTGTGCGTGTGTGTTTGCCCAAGGTGCCGTTGCCGCAGAAACATTGTCAATTGTCAAAAAACGCGGGCATATGCAATGCGGCGTTAGTCAAGGTTTACCCGGCTTTTCAAATCCCGACGATAAAGGCAACTGGGTTGGCATGGATGTCGATATTTGCCGCGCCGTTGCCGCGGCGGTTTTTGGTGATGACACAAAGGTAAAATTTACACCGCTTTCGGCCAAGGAACGTTTCACCGCGCTCCAGTCGGGTGAGGTGGATATGTTGGCGCGGAATACGACTTGGTCGATGCACCGCGATACGGCGTTGGGCGTCGATTTTACCGGCGTTAATTATTATGACGGGCAAGGCTTTATGGTGCGCAAGGAGTTGGGCATTACAAACTCGCTTGAGTTGGATGGCGCATCGTTGTGTACGAATTTAGGCACGACGACGGAGTTGAACGCTGCCGATTATTTCCGCACGAATAATATGGAATATGAGATTGTTGCTTTCGAGAAGGCCGACGAAGCCGTAGCCGCCTATAATACTGGTAGGTGCGATGCGTATACGACTGATCAGTCTGCACTCTACGCCCAGCGACTGAAGCTGACAGAACCGGGGGCGCATATCGTTCTGCCCCAAATTATTTCCAAAGAACCGCTAGGACCTGTTGTACGGCAGGGCGATAACCAGTGGGGCGACATTGTACGCTGGTCACATTTTGCAATGGTCAATGCCGAAGAATTGGGCGTGACATCCAAAAATGTCGACACAATGAAGACAAATAAAAACCCCGCTATCCGACGCCTGCTGGGGGTCGATGGCACGTTTGGTACGAATATGGGCATCAGCAATGACTGGGCTTACAATATTATTCGTACCGTAGGTAACTATGCGGAAACCTTTGAACGTAATGTCGGCAAGTCAACACCGCTTGGCATTGCGCGTGGGGTGAATGCACTGTGGACGCAAGGCGGCCTGCAATACGCGCCGCCGGTCAGATAGCCGATAGGATTAGGTGATCGATAAATCAATCATACAGCGCTGGCGCGCGCGCGTCGGGCAGCGGGATGTGCTTGCGCAGATCGCGGTTGCGGTTGCACTTTTTCTGGCGGTTTACTGGCTTATCGACAATGTCGTGTCCAATCTGGAACGTCAGAATGTTGCCTCCGGTTTTGGGTTCTTTAACGAACGCGCCGGGTTCGGCATAAACCAAACACTGATTAATTACTCCGAAGATAGTAGCTATGGCCGCGTGCTGATGGTCGGCTTGTTGAACACGCTTTTGGTGTCAGTCATCGGCATCGCGTTGGCATCATTGCTTGGTTTTTTTATCGGTATCGGGCGGTTGTCGCAAAACTGGCTGATCAACCGCTTGGCGCTGGTATACATCGAAATATTTCGGAACGTGCCGCTACTACTGCAAATCATGTTTTGGTATTTCGGTGTGTTGCGCAATCTGCCCAGCCCACGCAATTCTTTCACCGCTGGTGATGTCGTTTTCTTCAATAATCGCGGGCTCATATTGCCCGCGATTGAGGCCGGGCCGGGGGCCATTTGGTATGGGTTGGCGTTGCTTGCGGGGATTGCTGCGGTTTTCTGGTTCAAACGACGGGCCAAGCAAGCGCGGTTTGTAGCGGGTGAAATTCTACCGGTTTGGCGGCCGGTCGCGCTGGTGCTGGTGGTTGCCCTGATGATGGCGTTTCTGCTTGCTGGCGTGCCGTTTTCGCTGGAAATACCAGTTTTGCGCGGCTTTAATTTTCGTGGAGGTATTAGCGTTATTCCCGAGTTTGTCGCGCTAGTGTTGGCGCTTAGTCTTTATACGGCTTCGTTTATCGCGGAAATTGTCCGCGCCGGTATCCAGTCCGTTGACAAGGGACAGCGCGAGGCGGCAGCGGCGCTCGGCTTGAGCAATACGCAGGCGCTTAATCTTGTTCTCGTGCCCCAAGCATTGCGGGTCATCATTCCGCCGCTGACAAGCCAATATCTGAATTTGACTAAAAATTCGTCTCTAGCCGTGGCTATTGCGTATCCCGATATTGTTTCGGTATTCGCCGGTACAACGCTGACGCAGGTTGGACAGGCGGTCGAGATCATTCTCGTGACTATGTTGATTTATTTGTCGCTCAGTCTGCTGACCTCGTTCATCATGAATTGGTACAATGCGCGTGTGGCGCTGGCGGGGGGCTCGCATGGCTGAGTGGACGCCAAAGCCGGCGCGCCCGGCACCCGCCAGTACGGTTGGCTTTGTTGGTTGGGCACGGCGTAATCTGTTTGCCACGCCAGGCGATGTCGCCCTGACGCTTTTTGGATCGGTGTTTATTATTTGGCTCGGGGGCGTGCTGATCGACTGGGCTTTTATTAATGCAAGTTTTTCGGGCGACGACCGCACAGCCTGTTTGAAGCCAGTACAAGGGGCATGCTGGCCATTTATCGATGCCAAGTTGGGGCAGTTTATTTATGGTCGTTACCCAGAGGCCGAAACATGGCGCGTTAATCTCGTATTCTTTTTCGGGCTGGCGGGGCTTGTACCCATGCTTGTCCCGTCGGCACCGTTCAAATCGGCAAACATATTCTTTCTGCTGGGTTTTTATCCGGTGTTTGCTTTTGTGATGTTGACCGGCGGCATGTTCGGTCTGGTACCGGTCGAGACAACTGATTGGGGCGGGTTACTGGTGACACTTGTGGTCGCGGTTACCGGCATTGCGGCGTCGTTGCCATTGGGTATTTTGCTGGCGCTGGGACGGCGTTCCAAACTGCCGATCATCCGTTATTTCTGCCTTGGGTTTATCGAAATTTTCCGTGGCGTGCCGCTTATCACTGTACTTTTCATGGCGAGTGTGATGTTGCCGCTATTTCTCCCCGACGGTGTTAATTTCGATAAATTGATGCGGTGTCTCATCGGTGTCGCCCTGTTTTCATCTGCTTATATGGCCGAGGTGGTGCGCGGTGGCTTGCAAGCCATCCCGAAAGGCCAATACGAAGCGGCGGCGGCGCTCGGGCTTGGATATTGGAAGACAACGCGGTTGATTATTCTGCCGCAGGCCCTGAAGCTGGTTATTCCTGGCATAGTCAACACGTTTATCGGCCTATTCAAAGACACCACCTTGGTTCTAATTGTAGGACTGTTTGATTTGCTGGGCATTGTGCAGTTTCACTTTACCGATGCGAGTTGGGCCACGCCCGAAACACATATTACGGGCTATGTATTTGCGGGGGCCGTGTTTTGGGTATTCTGCTTTGCTATGTCCCGATATTCGATTTTTATGGAAAACAGGCTGTCGACAGACAGGCAATAGGGACTTACTGAGAAGGCACTTACTGAAAAAGTAGTGGGCAAGCAGGCGATGAGCGAGAAAATTATTCGCATTCAGAATTTGAACAAATGGTTCGGCAATTTTCATGTTTTACGCGACATTAATCTTGATGTCAGCAGCGGTGAAAAAATCGTCATTTGCGGACCGTCAGGGTCTGGAAAATCTACGCTTATCCGTTGCATGAACCGGCTGGAATTGCATCAGGAAGGCGAGATTATGATCAATGGCATGCATCTGGATGGGTCGTTGAAGAACCTCGAAGAAATCCGCAGCGAAGTCGGCATGGTGTTTCAGCAGTTCAATCTGTTTCCGCATATGACAGTTCTTGAAAATTGCGCACTGGCACCGATGTGGGTACGCCGAATGCCGCGCGAAGAAGCTGAGGCGCTGGCACATAAATATTTAACGCGGGTTCGTATTCCGCAGCAGGCAAACAAATATCCTGGGCAGCTTTCAGGCGGGCAGCAACAGCGAGTGGCCATCGCGCGGGCTTTATGCATGAACCCGCGCATCATGCTGTTTGATGAGCCAACCTCCGCGCTTGATCCTGAGATGATCAAAGAAGTGCTGGATGTGATGGTCGAACTGGCTAATGAGGGCATGACGATGATTTGCGTAACTCACGAAATGGGTTTCGCTCGGCAGGTGGCTGACCGCGTTATCTTTATGGATGAAGGCGAGATCGTCGAAGAAAACGTGCCGGAGGCGTTTTTCTCCAATCCGCGCAATGAACGCACCAAGCTATTTTTGAGCCAAGTGCTATAGCACTCAAGAAATCAAGAGCTTCAGCGTTCGTCGTCGATAATTGTCACCTGCTTGCGGCCAACGGGTTTAAACCCTTGGCGTTGATAAAGCGGCAATGCCGAGGGATGATCCAGCGTGCATGTTTGTATGATGATGCGACTGGGTTCGCGCGCGTAAATATAACCCATGACTTGCTCAAGCATGGATGTCCCCAGCCCTTGACCAATGGCGTCACCTATCAGGCCGACAAAGACAATTTCGATTTGCGGAAAAAGTTTGAAGTTTAGTTCAACAAAGCCGATTGGTTTCCCCAGCTTCTTCAGCGTGAAAATCTCTGTCGAGGGATGATGAATGATTGCCGATAATTGCCGGTCGGTGAGCAGGCGACGGTTCACCCAATGCCAATCACGACCTACACTGTCATAGAGCGAACGGTAAGCCGCAATTGACAGGTTCGTTTCACGCGTGAAGGCAACCCCTTCGGGCCAGAGAAAATTATGCGCGGCCCGCGGAAAGGGCGGCATCATCTCCAAATGGGTAACAGTGGTCTTGTATTTGGTCATTGTTCACAGCCAAGACGGCACCGGCAGCCCTTTTTCCTGCAAGAACTCAGGATTAAACAGCTTGCTTTGATAGCGTGTGCCGAAGTCACACAAAATAGTTACAATGGTATGGCCGGGGCCGAGTTCGCGGGCCATATGCATAGCCCCAGCGATGTTGATGCCGCTGGATCCGCCTAAACACAAGCCTTCTTCCAACAACAGGTCGAAAACAATTGGCAAGGCTTCGGCATCCGATATCTGGTAAGCATCGTCGATCGGTGCGCCTTCGATGTTCGCTGTTATGCGGCCTTGCCCGATACCTTCGGTAATGGACGTGCCTTCGGCGCGCAATTCGCCATGTTTGAACCAATGAAACATGGACGCGCCCATAGGATCTGCGGCGGCGATGCGTATATCGGGGTTTTGCTGTTTCAGATATATCGCGGTGCCCGCCAGCGTGCCACCGGTGCCGATAGCGCAAGTAAAGCCATTCACTTTGCCAGCTGTTTGTGCCCAAATCTCTGGCCCTGTGGTTTCGATGTGGGCCTGTCGGTTCGCAATATTGTCAAATTGATTGGCCCAGACAGCGCCGTTCTCTGACGTTTCAGCCAACTCTTGCGCGAGGCGACCAGAATATTTGATGTAATTGTTTTCATCCTTGTACGGCACTGCGGGCACTTCGATAAGCTCGGCACCCGCTAAACGCAGCATGTCCTTTTTTTCCTGGCTTTGGGTTTCGGGAATAACGATCACCGATTTATAGCCCAACGCATTAGCGACAAGCGCGATACCGATGCCTGTATTACCCGCTGTGCCTTCTACAATGGTGCCGCCAGGGCGTAATTTACCGCGCGATTCTGCATCTCGGATTATATATAAAGCGGCTCTGTCTTTGACCGACTGGCCGGGGTTCATGAACTCGGCTTTTCCAAGAATATTGCAGCCTGTTTTATCCGAGGCTTTCTTGAGTTTAATCAATGGGGTATTGCCGATGGCGTCGATCATGCCATTATGGAAGTGCATTTGTTTTACGTCCCGAATTTTTGCCGAAAAAATATTTGTTAAATTCAATATACAGGCTATATCATAACAAACAATTGTTGATGTTTAGCGCGGTTAGAAGATATTTTGATGAACGCTCATGTGCCCCTAAGTCCTAGCATGGAGTCATTATTGGCAGAATATGCCTCTGGTCATCTGGGCCATGGCATGTCCGTTTTAATGGCAAGTTTCCTTACATTGTCACCATCTGCTCGTCGTCAGGTGGAAACCTTCGAGACATTGAACGGCGTTATGCTTGACGATGTTGACGCTGTCGACATGTCGAACAACGCGCTTGATGCGATGTTGATGCGTCTTGATGATAGCGAAGCATGCGAAACGCAGCCGTGCAATATCTCCGGCAATAATGACCTGCCAACGCCATTGCGTGCCGTGCTTGACGGCCCGATTGAAGACGCGCGCTGGCGTTTTGCTTATCCCGGCGTGAAGCAAATGTCGCTGCGCATTGGTGATGATGGTGAGCAGGTCAAATTACTCAAAATCAAACCTGGTAAATCCGCGCCGCGCCACACTCACAAAGGCATTGAAGCAACTTTGGTCTTGCGGGGTGCTTTCCGCGACGGCAACCGCCTTTACGAGCGCGGACAACTGGCACTTGCAGATCAACATATCCAGCACCGACCGCGTGCAGAAGCTGGTGAAGATTGCATTTGCCTTGCTGTAAATGATGGGGCGTTGCGTTTCACTGACAATTTTGGCCGTGTCGCCCGCGACTTTTTTGCCTAAGCTCTCCTTATTTAAATCGGCTTTTTCTTTCATTCTGCTTTTTGCTGCATTGTTTATTGCTGCCGCGCCAGCGCGTGTGCTTGCAAGTGCAGCCGTGTCGTACGCACCCATCTCTTCAGATTGGCAAAGTGGCATTCCTGATAGTGGTGTGCTGGCGTATGAAGTTTACCGCGATAACAAGCCTATCGGGTTTCATCATATGCAGTTCGCGCGTGCTAATAACGAGGTGCAGGTTGATATCCATATTGAACTAGACATTTCATTCGGATTTATACCCGTGTTCAGCTACACCCATGAAAATCGGGAAGTATGGAAAGACGGTGTTTTGCAATCTTTGACCTCAAAGACCGATAATAATGGCAAGCCGGTCTTTGTATCGCTAGCGCTGGAAGGTGATAGATACGAGGGCGCGGCAACGGAATTAGACGATGCGCTGATATTGCCAATTATGTCGACCAGCTATTTTGATCCGAATTTCGTGCGCAGCACAAGATTGATCAGCTCTCAGGATGGACGCCTGCTAAACGTGGAGGTGGCGTATCTGGGAACAGAGAATGTCCCAGATATTTCCGGCACGGTTGAGGCGCACCGTTTCCGGCTGACGGGCGATTTTAAGATAGACATTTGGTATACAGAAAATGGTCGCTGGGTGCGGACAGAGTTTGAACGCGGCAGTGTTTTGTCGTATCGCCCGGTTGCGCCGTCTCAACTGCCGCCCAGGTCCAAATGGCGGCGGGTGGAACTGGACCAGTAATGGAAACCAATGAAATGTCCTCATGCGTTTGGATCACTGGCGCAAGTTCTGGCATCGGCGCGGCGCTGGCAGTGGAAATGGCAGCGCGTGGCTACATCATTGCAGCAACCGCCCGTAGTGCGGACGCCTTGGCTGATCTAGCTGCAGATGTCCCCAATATTCATGCGTTTCCGGGCGATGTAACCGACCGCGCTGGTATGGTTGCGCTGGTCGGCGAGATTGAACGCGATTTAGGCCCAATAAACCTAGCGGTGCTTAATGCTGGTATATATCTGCCGACAAGTTTTCCAGCGTTTGATGCAAGTATTTTCGACCGATCGTTCGAGGTTAATATCGGTGGCACGGTTAATTGTCTGGCGCCACTTGTGCCAGCGATGAGCGCGCGACGAGCGGGGCGCATTGCAATTGTTTCCTCGGTTGCGGGCTATGGCGGGTTGCCGACCTCTGCGGCCTATGGCGCGACAAAAGCCGCTCTTTTTAATCTGGGAGAGTCGTTGGCAATGGATGTTGCGGCCTATGGTATTAAGGTTTCTATGATTGCGCCGGGTTTTGTTAAAACGCCGGCAACGGATGTTAATGAATTTCCGATGCCGTTTATTATTGAAGCTGATGATGCCGCGCGGCGCATTGCGAACGGTCTGGAAAAGGGTAAGGCGCATATAGCCTTTCCAAAACGATTTAGCTTTTTGCTCCGGTTAATAAACCTTCTACCGCGCGGGTCTTATACGCGCCTTGTTGGTATGACGACGAAATCGAAATAACCCGATTTTAAGCCGGGCGGTTGAGAGTAAAATGCGATACATCAATGCTTCCAGTTGAAAACCCTGCCTCGCAATAGGCGAGGTAATATTCCCACATATTTCTAAACCGCGTATCGAAACCGATGGCCTGAATGTCGGGCCATACGTCTAGAAATTGTTTGCGCCATCGAGCCAGTGTCTCAGCATAGTCCGATGCAAAGTTATGCTGTCCGCAAAATTGTAGATTGGCCGCTTTGACGGCTTCCTTGATTTTACTGGGGCTGGGCAGCATGCCGCCTGGAAAAATATATTGTTGGATGAAGTCGGTGTTTTTCCGGTAGCTGTCGAAGCGGTCATCTTCAATGGTGATGATTTGGAGTCCGGCCTGTCCGCCCGGTTTAAGGCTGGATTGTAGCTTATCGAAAAATACCGGCCAGTATTTTTCGCCAACGGCTTCGAACATCTCGATTGATACCACGCGGTCATATTGTTGGGCGACGTCTCGATAATCGCAGTATTTGAGATCAACTTTATGCGCAAGGCCAGCTGCGTGAATGCGTTGCTGGCCAAAAGCGAGTTGTTCGTGCGAGATAGTAATGCCGGTTACCTTGCACCCAATGTGACGCGCCGCGTATTCGGCAAAACCACCCCAGCCACAGCCGATCTCTAGAACATGATGCTCGGGACCAAGCCCGATTTGTGTTGCAAGGGCCTTATATTTGTTTTCCTGTGCGTCTTCGAGGTTGCGTCCACGGCCATCAAAAAGGGCCGAAGAGTAGGTCATGGACGGGTCAAGCCACAGACGGTAAAATTCGTTGCCAAGATCGTAATGCGCGTGAATGTTGCGTTGGGCACCACGGCGACTATTAGGTCGTAATTTGTGAATAAGTCGCCCGAAGTACTTCATAAACGCAAGTTTTTCAAGGTGTTGTCGATATAATATCATGTTTTGGTTGAGCACCTTGAGGAGGACGCCAAGATCTGGTGTCGACCATTGGCCATCCATATAGGCCTCAGCCAAACCAGTGTTGCCGGAGCGAATCAAGCGGCGGAAGACTACCGTGTCGTGCACATTTATCAGTGCCGTGTCGGGCGTGTCTTCATTTGTACCAAACACGTGCGTGCTGCCATTGGGCATAACAATGGTGAGCCGCCCATAGCGAATGTGTTGCAGTGCCCAGAACACAAACCTTGGGCCGACCGAAAGATGTCGAGTTTCCTGAGGTAAGGTTGATTTCATGTAAACACAATATTCTTAAAAACTGACGCGGTCTTCCGGCGGGGTGGGTCGTGATACAAACGGTACATTTTTTAAGAACAATCTGCCAGCCTCAAAATGGATAGCTGCCACAATTTTGACCGTCATGAGCGGATATTGCAAAAATGCCCGCAATAATTGTCTTGTGGTGAGGGCGCGTCGGCGACCGGCGAAGCTGGCAATAAGAAGGGGCGCGCCGTCTTGCGTCTCGCGGATTACAAGCCGTAAAGCATCGTCTGGCAAGGGGGCCGAAAAGTGGTAGGTGGCATTCATATCAATGAATGGCGACACGTGCATGGCCTTTTCACGGCTGTGTGAAACGGATGTTTCTGCAGGTGCTTCCGAACGAGTGTCAGACACGGGCACCACATAAACATGGTCGTCGCCAAAAGTATTGCGAACCTCATATACAAGCGCTGAAACCGCGCCGTTGCGCATGCAGTAATAAACGGTGAGCGGATTAAACACGTATCCCAATATGCGGGGATAACAAAGGATAAAAATGTTTTCCGGTGGCGGCATATCGCGATCACGCAGAAGTTTGTCGATAAAAGGACGCAGTTTGGTCGCATCCTTAGGCCCGTGATCCTTTAGAAATACGCTGAAAAGATTAAAACGATTGATGGATAACAGAGCTGGCATGTTGCGGTTTGCGTCTAGGTCGTCGACATCCAGAAATAAGGAAAACACCCGATAGGTGAATCGGTGACGCGCCGGGCGATATCGGGCGTGGCGGACATAGCCCGCATAAATTGCCGAGGTGGGTACGTTGCTCATTCCGCCGCTTCTTGCACAGGGCCTGAGGTGGCTTCAAGTGCTTGGCAAACCCGCAAGGCCGATTGCAGCCCGTCTTCGTGAAAGCCATATCCGGTCCACGCGCCACAAAACCAAACGCCATTAACACCCTGAATGCTCGGCAGGGCCTCCTGGGCTCTCAACGCCGCTTTGTCAAATTGCGGATGGTCATAGACATAATGCCCGAAAATTGTGTCTGGTGCAGGCGGTGCAGGCGGGTTCAGCGTGACGAAAACCGGCTTGGCGTGATCAAGGTTTTGCAGCAAATTCATCCAGTAGCTTACGGTCATGAAGCCACTGCCTGCAACTTGTCCATCGGTGAGATAATTCCATGACGACCAGACGTTTTCGCGTTTGGGCATCAGGTTTTTGTCCCGGTGCAAATACACTTGATTAGGCAGATAGCGTACAGCGGCGAGTATCTCGCGCTCTTCTGGGCTCGCATCGGTGAGAGCGGCCAGTGCTTGATCGGAATGGGTGGCGAAAATTACCTCGTCAAACTGCTCTGTCTCGCCCTTGCTCGTTACCCAGACTTGATTATCGCGGCGTTCAACGCCGGTAACTGGCGCATCTAGAACTGTTTTGATATCACTGGCTTCGGCCAATTTACGGACATATTCGCGACTTCCGCCGCGTACAGTGCGCCATTGTGGCCGGTCTTGATTAATCAGGCGGTGATTGTAGAAAAAATGCAGGAAACTGCGGGCCGGAAATGCCTGAATTTCGGATGCTGGTGTTGACCAAATTGCGGCCCCCATAGGCAATAGGTAGCGGTTCCGGAATTGCGTTGAAAAGCTGTAACGGTCGAGCCATTCGCCGAGAGTTTCATCGCCCGATATGCCAGATTCATGGTCGCGCGCGGCGGCCTTATTGAAGCGGAAAATATCGCGTAGCATCAGCCAGAATAAAGGATTGAGTAGGTTGCGCTTTTGGGCAAACACCGTTGATAGTGATTGTCCCGACCATTCCAGCGCGCCTTTATTAGCTGAAAAACCGAAACTCATATTGCTGGGTTCCGTCTCAACACCAAGCTCGGCAAAAAGCTGCGTCAGCCCCGGGTAATTTAGTTCGTTATATACGATAAAGCCTGTATCGACGCTCATGCGATCGTCGGGGTCATTATAAGTGATATCAACTGTGGCGCTGTGCCCACCCAACCGATCTCGCTTCTCGAACAGGGTGACATCGTGTTGGCGCGACAGATGATACGCAGCAACATTTCCTGAAATGCCACTTCCAATGACCGCAATTTTCATAGTTTTTCCAGTGATTTTGAGTTTATAGGCCATGAAATGCTTCAAGCGCACGTTCGCGTGCCAATTCGTGTTTAACGATGGGTGCAGGGTAGGTGACGTTTAACTCAATGCCAGCATCAGCCAGCGTTTCGGGCGTCGCTTCCCACGGGGCAAATAGCAATTTACCGGAAAGCTGATGTAGTTCGGGGGCATAGGTTTTTGTGTAAACGCCGTCCGCATCAAACTTTTGACCCTGAATAATTGGGTTGAAAATACGGAAATACGGCGCAGCGTCTGCGCCGCATCCAGCTGTCCACTGCCAGCCAGCCACATTATTTGCGGGGTCGGCATCAGCTAGACACTCCCAGAACCAGTTTTCGCCAGCGCGCCAGTCGATGAGCAGGTGTTTGGTCAAGAACGAGGCCGCAATCATGCGTGTGCGGTTATGCATATAGCCGGTGCATGCCAGTTCCCGCATGCCAGCATCGACAATTGGATATCCGGTTTCACCACGTTTCCATGCTTCCAGATCATCCGGCGCATCGCGCCACGGGAAAGCGTCAAACTTACTTTGCAGACAGGTGTCTTGCATATCGGGATAGTGATAGAGGAGGTAATAGGAAAATTCGCGCCAGCCAACTTCTGCCAAAAACTTACGTCCATCGCGCGTTTCGTGGCGGTCATCGCCCAACGCGGCGTAAATGCGCTGCGGGCTTATTTCACCCCAGCGCAGATGTGGCGATAGACG
>MDTB01218650.1_pt1 | contig 22780 bp, 28 predicted proteins | sample 811161 | NCBI WGS metagenome assembly MDTB01 (sample SAMN05326650, study PRJNA326480) | marine metagenome | isolation source: seawater | place: Mediterranean Sea | collected 2009 | reverse complement strand
GTCTTCTGTTCTAAGGTCTGCACCAGTATCAACTAAGATACATGCTACGTTATGTTTTTGGATAAGTGTACCTGTTGCAAAATCGCCTACACCTGCTCCATTTCCTTTTGATTGTGCCATTTGTTTTCTCCTAAATTTGTAATAGGCTTTTACCTATTTCTTAATAGTATTTATCAAAGTTATTTAGAAAAAAAAATGTTATTTTGAAGAACCTTTAGGTTTTGAAAGCATAGTATTCCAATCTTGTCCTAAACCTATACCTCTATTGACGGCGTCAACGCCTTTACCTACTACAGGAGCATCTCCTAGTTTTTTCCAAAGATAAGCACCCAGTTTGCCTAAAGGATCTGACACTGAGTCAGGATCAGCGGCAAATTTTCTAGCATTTTGGTTACCCATTTGAGCACCCCTACTTCTTCCTGGTTCGTCACCTACTTGTCTTACAGTTGAACCTGATGATTTTGTGCCTTTATCAGGAATAAGTGCTCTTTGCTTGTCTCTTTCTACATCTTGTGTTGCTCTAGATATTAATTGTGCTATTGTTTGAAATTCAGGTTTAGTTCTTAATTCTTGCATCTTTTTTGCAACAAGCCTGTCGTTTGGATCTCCGCCGGAATACATACCTGCGATGGTTTTTGTAACATCATTTTGATCTTGCTGTGATAAACCTTCTAAAATTATTTCGCGTATTTTCATGTTTGCCTTTGTCTTCCACTTGCCCAGTAACCAGCAATAGCACCGATTCCTGTTCCTACTTTCTTATATTTATCAACATTCTTACCAAACTTTTTGCCAATTTTCTTTCCTATAACTCTTCCTGCTATTGCTCCTGCGGCCGTGCCAGCAACTCTTTTGCCTAAACTGGGTTTATCATACTTAGGTGTAACCTTGAATCCTCTGTATTTAGACATTGTTGAAAGTTTTGCTACTAATTCAGAACCCTTAGCAATACGACGAATTTCTTGTAAACATTTTGCAGTTACTAATTGTCTTTGCGTAAAACGTAAATTTTCCCAATCCATAATTAATCTACGCCATTGTTTGTATCTACCGTCTTTTATTTTAAGTTGAGATTCTAATCTAAACAAATAAGGACTTGCTAATTTATCTTGAACTTTATCAGTTGAAATATTTCTTATAAAGAAAAAGTGTTTTCTATCTTCAAATTTAAGTTTTCTAAGAAAACTTTTGCTATCCATATTGTTTTTTAATCTAAATGTGTTTGCATCAGGATTAGATACAATGTTTGCTAACATATATAAGTCTGTACTATGGCTTTTAAACATTTTATAATTGCCATATTTAATAGTCTGCCCAGCATAACTTCTAGAATAATCATACTGCTTATCGTCTTTATGCATCATATAAAGAGATAAAGTATTAAGATATAACAGATTTGCGGCGTCTCTACCTGTAATATCATTTAAATTTCTAGTAGTTCTGTATAGCCTTGCTTCTGCTATTTCACTGTCTAAAAGTTCAAAATTAAATTTTTTCTCTGGTATGTAAATGCTCATGCCCCGGGCCTCCCAGTACCAAAGTTTAATCTGCTAAACTCCAGCCTATCTACTAATTTTAATGCATTACCCATTCTGTCTACAGCAACAAAACCTTCTTCACCTGTTACTTCGTATCCGTTTTCTGTTTCTTTAAAAGTTGGCAACTGTTGTATTTGCTCTAGTTTTTTTACAATTAAGATCTTTGCTGAAATTACTTTTAAATATAAATCATATACAGATACAATTTGAGGAACATGCTGTTTTATAAATTTTACACCTTGTACTAACTTATCTGTCATTTCGTCTTGTTTTACCTGAGTCTTATAGCCATCTATTTTCTTTTGCATAAAGTCTATATATTTTTGTACAAAGCCTTGTGCAAATTTAGTAGGCTCGTCAAAAGCACCTGCTCTTATATTGTTATTAACATGTGCTTTTAATTGCTGTAAAAAGTCTTTACCAATTAATTCATTACCTTGTTCTAACCATTTAAATGTTTCTGAATCTATACCTTTTAGATATTTACTTGCATCTTTTATAGAATTCATAATACTAGTTGACTCGACATCTGTAAGAGTTACTGTACCACTAAAATCTTGTATTATAGCATCTCTGTGCCATACACTTGGTGTTTGTCCTAACACAGATGAATTAAAACCAAACTTTGCTGTAGTGTCAGATATTGTAGGACCGCCTACATATTCTGTATGCCATACAATACCAAATTCAGTATTCTCTATTTCTTTTGCAAGATCACTATCACTAGGAATTGCATATACTATTGTGTTAGGCTTGAAAATCAAATAGTTTTCGCCTTCAATGTTTGCATTCTGTAACATGTCTTTAGTATATAACATATCACCTTGTGCCACTGTATTCCAATTTAAGTTTTTTAAAGTTTTTAAGGCTACTTTTAATTTATCATTTAATCCTTCTGCTGGATGATTTTCATCTATATCTTTATCTGTAAAATTCATTTTTGGACTTTTTGCAAAAACTCCTTTAGTACCAACAAAAAATTTTCCAGTTGCAGGATCCCTACCAGCAACAATGGCTGGTGCTCCATCCCATTTAGTTGTCATTGATATAGGTGCTTTTGCATTACCTTCTAGCATTTCGTGTAGACTGTATAGATAGTCTATTGCTTCTTTGGCGCCTTGAAATCCTTTATTAAATATATTATCTTCTAAATGCTCTAAGTGAACATTCTTTCCTGCTTTGTTCTCAAGAATAATTTCGCTAAGAACATTTTTAAATAAATCAGTGTATTTCATTGTTCTTAAGAATCGCCAAGTTCTAGTTCAGGGTTTATTGCTTTCCTACCTCTTGGTTTATAATTTTTAGGATCAGACTTACCTGTTGCAGTAAATAATTCGTCCTTATGTTTACTATAACCTAATCTGTTGAACCTACTTACTAAAATAACATATCCTTCTTCTGCAGAAGGTTTGATAATTTTTGCTTTGATATACTGGCCTTCTTTTCCAGAATTTTTACCACCCATGTGATATACAATGGTATTATTTTTAAAACTTTTTGCAGGTTCTAATTTACTAATTAAGTCTGCCTGAGAATCTTTTTTTCTATTTTCTGAATGATCGTGATTATCTGTTTTTAGTAAATTCCAACGTTTAAGAGCGGCTTCATATGATGATGGAACTTCTTCTGGTCCCATTTTATCAAAATCGAATTTAAGTTGAGTTGCTTTTGAAAGATCAGGTGCTTCTCCAGAACCGCTAGTATCTTCATCGTTTTCTTGTTCTATACTTTTAAGAATATCATCTGGAATATCTACAACTGTTTTCCAAGGATAACCTTCTTTTTCAACATCTCGTCCTTGCTTTAAAAATACTTTACCCATTTCATTTGCAAGTTTAAGTAATTTTATTGCATCTGGATCATTAGGTACATCTACGTCTTCACCTGCTTCTTTTTTCTTTTTAGAATCATTTATTCTTGCAAGTAGACTTGTTAATTTTCCTTTTGAAAATCCATATCCTCTATCTAACATTCTTCCTATAACACCACCAATAAATGCACCAGCCTTTTTACCAAAATTTGCTGTTGGGTCCAACCGTTGTTTCATACCAAAGTCCCAAGACGCAGGAAGTTTAAAAATTTTTCCTCGTTTTGGCTTAGTGCCTGTAGCATTATACCCTGCCGCTTTCATAAGAGCGGCATCTAAACTTGAACCTTGAGTAACAGTAATAGGAGATACATTAGGATCATAATTTGGCTGACTTGCTATTTTAGAAGCAATCCAAGCCTTCGCATCTTCATTCCATTTGAATTCATTGCCTTTCCACTTAACAACTTGGTTATTTTTTATTACAATCTCGCCTGGCTTTATAGAATTTAAATTATCATCTCCCATAGCGGCAGTTACATAACCTGCACGTTGTATGTCGTCCATTTTGTTCCAAAGTTCTTTGGTGATAAGTGGGTCGGTATCTAAATTTTGTAGAGCAATTCTCTGTGAAGGAGACAGTTGATCCCAACCAATTCCTACTGGCTTAGTATCAGGCTCTGTAGGATTGATAACATTGCCTGCAGGATCGTATAGTGTTATTTCACTAATCTTCATTAGGCAATTCTCTCTGAGATTCTTTTATCACTTTAGTTATACCTCTGGAGAATTTTTTTACGTCTTTACCTTTTATACTATTGATTAATCTATTAGTGAGATCTTTTGCAGTTTTCTCATCATAGTGTGTTTCGATCTGCTCGATAAGTGTAATAGCACTATGAATTACATGCTCGCCTCTGTTTGAGACAACATAGTTCCTATCACGATCAACTGAAATTTGATTAAGTTCCTCTAATATACTACGAGTTTTACGCATGATTCTCCGATTCTAAATATCTATATATGCTATTTATCATTATAAGTCATTCTTCTTTAAGAACTCACGCATGTTCATAGCCTGGCTTAATGTGTCTTGAGATTCAGGTTTATCTGCTTTTATGGCATTTCCTCTTTTCAACTGATCTACTAGAGAATTTGTAGTCATTGTTAATGTATCTTCATCATCTTCACCTAAGTCTTCTATTCTTAGTGTGTCTGGATCAAATCTAAGATCTACTTTTGTGCCTACACCACTACTACTTCTTGTTTTCATAAACTGTATTTGATATCTGCCTTTTTCTCGCATAGCATTACTTGTAAAAATACCCACAACATTATCTGCTGTTTGTACCTTACTGATACCACCTGCTATGTGATGATGATCAAACTCTATTTCTTCTACTGCACCTCTGTTCAACTGCGATGCAGTAACAAATAATAAGTCTCTTTCTACTGCTAAATTACGCAACTCTTCAGATACATACTTGTCTTTTATAAACAAATCGCCGCCACTTACTTTTTGACTTATTGGCATCATCAAATCTAAATAGTCTACGAGCAAACAGTCTACTTTTTCACCGCATTGTATTTCATACTCTCTTAAAAATGTTCTAATATCATTTACATTCACACCATTAGGCATCTGCTTTACTCTAAGTTTACCAGCACCTTTGGCTTTCATACGAACTTTTAAGTCAACATCATCAATGTTTTTCATTATTTCTTTTGTGCCAAAGCCACTAACCATAGCATCAAGACGCATACTAATTAATTGCTCACTTAACTCTAAACTTATATATACAACATTATAACCTGCTTGTACCCAATTAACTGCAAAGTTTTGTAAGAACAAACTCTTACCAGCACCTGAACCACCTGCAAATATTGTCATCTCTCCTCTATTCAAACCGCCATATAATTTTTGATCTATACCTTTCCAGCCTGTGCTTATTGCACCTGCTTGTTTTTTAATCCATTCCAATCTCTCTTTAGGATTTTCAAAGTAATCTAATCCTAAATCTTTTACAAGTCCTACTTGACTTGCGTCCTTAATTTTATTTTCTACTGTACCGTAATCTTGTTTTTCTAATAAGTCAGTACTTTCAATAATTGCTTTTTCTAATGCTTTGTGCCTACAAAAAGTTTCAAACTCATTCATAAACCAATCATGATGATCAGGTGTTACATTTGGTATAGGTTCTAATTGCACACCTGCCGCCGCACTAACTTGTTCTGGTGTTGGAATTGCATTATGCTTGGTACTGTGACTTATAAACAGGTCTACTGCTTTTCTATATTTTAAATTAAAGAATTCTGCGTTTACAATATTTTGACATCTCGCAAAAAGATCTTTATCACTAAGCAAAAATCTTAGAAAAAGTTCTTGTGTTTCTTCATTATAATTTTGTATATCACTCATAATTTTTTATCTCATTAATTATATATCTTGCAAACAGTTTATGTCCTGCATCGTTTGGATGGGTATCGCTAGTGCTAATAATGTTATTTCCTGCAACAATACTAATAGGTTTTACAAAATTTCCTGGTACAATTAAATCCACATTATTATCTTGTGGAATACATCTTGAACTCATTCCTGTAAAAATATACTTTACATTGTTTTGATTGAAATATGCTATTGCAGTATTAATTAAATTAAAAGTTTCTTGCTCTACTGTTTTTATTGTTCTATGCAATAATGAATGTTGTATAAAATTTTTTACTTTTTTATTAAGTTCTTGTTGATCTAAGTCACTTCTATTATAAGACCTATCATCGAGAACAACATCATTTTTACACATGCCAATCCAAGTATCAAATTCTGCATCATACCACTCATCTCTAAACCAATCAGATAATTGTATTACAAAAAAAGTATCGTGAATAGCATGAGTCTGGATATATTCCAATGTACGTCTTAGTATTCTTTTATTGCTACTGCCTATCCAACTTTCGTTAATTACATCATAACCTTCTATAAAATCTGGCCATGCAGATTTATTTTCTAAAGAATTTCCATAACTAAAACTGCAACCATTTACATATATTTTCATAACATTTTTGCCTTCACTTGCGTTTTAAGTTTATTATCACTTGCATGTTTTATGATACTAGCCACTGTTGCAAGTCTACCATATTTCTGTACTGCATCAGCGGCGTCTTTACAGTCTGCATGCCAAGGCGGAATACTAACTTCCCAACCAAGTTCTAGTGCCTGATCTATTAATTGTTTACCGGCACTATCTCTATCAGGACATAAAATAACTCTCTTACCTAACTTATCTAAAAGATGTGCTTGTTCAGGAGTTACAGAATTACCTTGGACACTGATACCATCTATTAATATAGCATCTATAACACCTTCAACAATAATTACAATTTCTCTTTCACTACTTGCAAAACTATCTATATTAAAAACATATCCTGCCTGTGTCTTATGCAAATATTTTGGAGTTTCTTTAGAGGGAGGGTTTATGTGCCTGGCAGTCCAACCTACCAACTCACCGTTGTAAGAGAAAGGAATTACTAATCTTTGCTTATATAGATTCTCATCAAAATATAAGAGTGGATATAGACCAAGTATTTCTCTCTCCTGGGCATACAATCTTACTGGATGGTCAGCCGGTAGGTCTTCTACTGCACTTGCACGTTCAGGAAGTTTTTCTGTTTGAAATCTTGACAAATTATATACATAATCTGTTTCAATATCAACTTCCAATACTTCTCTGTGTTTTAATAATAAAATTTGTAACTTGTGGATTGTTTCTTGAGTTTCGCCTAAAGCCAATGTTAGATCTTTATATTTTTTGCCTAAGTTAGGTCCAGGTGTCCAGCCAGTTGAAAAATTACAATTAAAACAATTATAACTTATTCTTGCTCCGCTTGTAATTACTCCTCCTCTTTTTCTTTTATCACTACACATAGGGCAGTTTAATGTTATCCAGCCACTAGGAGTTTTACTAGACTTAACCGGCAGGTTGTCTAACAGAAGGCGATGCACTCGCTCTACTAAAGAGTCTATATCCATAATGTTATTATACAGGATTTTTAAGAAATGTCAACTAGTTTCTAAGTAAGATCTGAGATATATTACCAGAATCTGGTGTATGCAATACTCTGATCCAATTAGCATTAAGTTGAAATGATCTGTGAACTATATTACTTTGTGCTGTTAATGGTATTTTTTCTACTTCGAACCAATCTATACTAGCATCATCACTTCCTGGAGAATTTTCTACGCAACTTCCTTGAATTGTTATATTACCTGTATATGCACTTGGGTAAATTGCTAAACTATGATAGGCATGATTGAAGTTCCTATCTTGGTTCCCAAACAATGCACTTGTAGTGAAAATATTTGCAGGGTCACCTGAACCTGTTGATGCAACTTGAGTAAAAGAATTTGCTAATTGTGTTTCAACTGGACTTTGATCAATTTGTTCAGTAATTTCAATTTCAAATTTAAGATTACTGTTTTGATCTGAAAATACAGGATAGTCTCTGCTATCTTGCTTTTGCCTTGCTATGTAAATATGATATAGACCTGCGTCTACATTATTTAAATCACCATCTATAAGTTCTAACATAACTTGACCTACTTCGCTAGTATGTTCTAAGTTCTTTTTAAAAACTCTTCTTTTTGTTGTAGGATTTATAAGATAAGCAACAAGTGTATCACTGAAAACGTTTTGAAGTTTTCTGTCTTTGTCTCTTATGTTAAAATATAATTCGTTAGTTAATCCTTTATGTGCTGTTAATTTTTTATTGTTCATAGGTCTATTGTCCACGTAAATTCCGTTATTGTCCACCACCAGATCAATAGTGTCATTGTAAAGATATAATCTGTAGTCTCCATAACTCATAAATTTATTGCTCGTTCTATATCAGTATTTATCATATCTGTGACTAAATAAAGATGTGGATAAAAGCAATCTTATAGATCAAACAAAAGAACGATACCCTTTTCTTACAGGTATCAAGTATGCAAATAACAAATATGTGGGAGTTGTAGTAAATCACGACAATACAATACTAACTTTTTATGACATAGATAAAATTCCAGATGTAGAAACTAAAAAAGTTTTTTTAGAACTAGGCGAAATATGGTGGTGGGAATCAAATAGACAATTACCTATAGATGTTTTTTTACATCATGAGATGAAACCTTTTCACAGTTTTTTAAGTACGTTTATAATGAAAGATGTAGAAATTTTATTTGGGCCAACAACATCTTTACAAAAATTATTGCGTAAAAGAATTAAAAGAAGAGGAATACAGTTAGTTAGGAAGACTGATTAAGATTTTCAACTATTAAATTTAGTTGAACTACTATAGCCAAAGCATAGCCATAACTGTGACTTCTCTTAAAAAAGTAAGTTTCGTTATCTGGCCTAACCCAAACATTATTTTCAATTTCCTTCCAATCCTTTCCTACCAAATGACGTTTACCTGGCCTAATCATAGCAAGTATCATTGCTAATTGATCTATGCTTTTAGGTGGATGTTGTTTAACTATTTCAAAGTGATTATTAATATGAAATAGTTGCTCAACTATTTCTTTATGTTCAAACAGTTCCCACATTGGTTCTACGTTTACTAGCCTATCTAAATGTGCTTCATCTATTACATCTTTGTAAACATGATTGTTTAAAAAGTCAACTTTAAACCAACCATCTTCTTCTGCTTGTTTATGATCTATTGTACTAAAGCCTTCTAGTGGAAACTTTGGAATATTCTGAAAGTAGACGCCAGTATTGTGTTTAGTAAACTCACCATCCTTTTCAATACTTGCAGGGGTAATATTAACTAACTTGAGAAAGTCATCTCTGTTAGCCATATCAATATCTACATCAAAATCAATCTTCATTAAATAAGGAACTCCACTTCATTAATTTTTGCTCTTTTAAAAACATTCTGTCTTTTATTTGTTCTTCTGTAACCAACCCGTCTCTTTTTAATAATTCAATCATACACATAAGATCGCCAATTTCATCTTGTAAATTACTTATATCATTAGGACACTCATCCTTTTCAAATCTTATTAGTTTACTACAAGCCTGTATTAATTCGCCACATTCTTCCATAGTAATTATAAGTAGTTCTTGCTTCTTATTCATATTCCTGCTAACTCACATGCTTTTTTAACTTCTGCAACTTCTTCTTTATTTTGTGCAAATAGTTTCATCCAAAACGTTGCATCTATTACATGTTGGATCATAACTACCTGTTCATCATTTAAACGTGTTAGAAGGTCATCTCCTGTGTCACATAGGTATAATACCCATGGAGATACCTTTGCACTTCTTAAATCATGTATTGCTCTTGGAGTGGAAACTTCTTTAAAATATTCTGTCCAACCAATATTATTTTCTTTACTCCAATTATCAAGATATATTATTGTTCTTTCTAATGCTTTCATTCCAGGTTCTTTTTTAACATAGTGAAGTAAATAGTCATCATATAATTTATCTTTGCTCCAATCTGCTAACTTTTTACCTTCCTTAATAAGCCACTCCGCAAATTGTTCTGGATTTAGATATTCATTAGTAACACAACTTCTGCCAAACTTTACAAAGCCTTCATAGTACTGACTTCTAACAAAATCTTCTTGTGTTTTAGGTTTACTGGCAGTAGTATTCAATTCATAAAACTTTTGAAAAACTCTGTATGCTAGTCTAGTATGTGTTAAGTCTTTGTCTGCCCAACGTCTTTTCTTTACACACATATGAGCACTTAGAGTTCTTTCACTCATAAATGTTTTGTCGCACCATTTACATTTATTTTCCAAAGATGTCCTTGATTGTTTTGTCATCGTATCCGTGTGATTTTGCTAATTCTTTAAGTTCTTCTTTTGTGTTTATATCTATTAAATTGTTAATATCTTCTGCTTTCATATGTGGATATAAATTATATATGAAATCAAATGCTTTGTCTATCTTTTTCTTTGAGTTAGGCGGCTTTATAAATGGATGAAAATTTTTCTTTCCATGGCCTACGCAAGTAAATAGAAGCCACATAAGTTCTGGGTGCTTAGTAACTTCATATTCTTTTTTATGAAACCTATTTATTAATTCATTTGTAAGAAAAATATATCCTGCGGCATCTCTACCTTGAACACTACTACAATATCTCATCATCATCCAGGCACTAAAAGCAGTCTTTTGCTCGTCAGTTAAACGATTGTAAAAGCCTCTATCTTTTTTATCGATAGCCAGCATTACATCATTTAGTGGAATTTGAGGTTTTTTAGCCATTACGTCTGTCTTGTGCCTGTTGCTTTTTAAGTTTTTCTAATTTTTTATCTATTGGTTTTTGTTGTGCTTGTTTCTGTGCCATTTTATTTTCCTTCGAATTCTACTAAAGTTTTACATTTAAAACCTTGCTCTTGTATTATAGCACTACCTCCTAAATCGGGCAAGTCTATTACAGCCATAATTAAAATATCTTCTTTTGGTATATTCCAATGCTCATGAACTAAATTAGCACAGGCAAGTGCTGTACCACCTGTAGCAATAAGATCATCTACAATAATTACTTTACCGCTTATAGGTGATATCTTCTGCAGGTGTAATTCTGATTCTCCATATTCTAAAGTAAAACTTTTACTAATTGTTTCATTAGGTAACTTACCTGGTTTTCTAGCAGGTATAAATGGAAGTCTGAATGCTTGTGCTAAAGATATACCAAAAATAAATCCTCTACTTTCTATACCTATTATACATTCAGCACCAAATGTATGTGAGTAATGGCAAATATCATTCATACATTTATTATATACTTGAGGATCTTCTAAAAGACTTGTGATATCTCTATATTGAATCCCATCAATAGGAAAATCTTTTACTGTTCTTATATGTTCTTTTATCATAAATTTATATACTCCCATGGTAGTTCTATTCTACCAAAATGTCCGTAATTAGTTGTTTCTGTAAATTTTATTCTTGAGCCTAATTCAAATTTTTCTAATATACCTTTTGGTGTTAAATCAACAGTAGAATTTACAAAATCTATCAATTTATAATTTATTTTACCATCTGTAAAAATTACTAAAGACTCCGGTTCTTTTTGTCCAATTATATAACTTAATTGAACTTGGCATTCTTTGTATCCTTTTTGATCAACAATATTTTTTGCTATCCATCTTGCCATATAGGCACCGCTTCTATCAACTTTAGTTCCGTCCTTACCTGAAAAAGCACCGCCACCATGTGGAGCATACCCGCCATAAGTGTCTACAACAATTTTTCTTCCTGTTAATCCTGTATCTCCATCAGGACCACCAATAACAAATCTCCCTGTTGGATTTATTTTAAAAACTGTATAAGTCAAATATTCTAGTGGTACAACTTGATATATTGTTTTTATAACTAGATCTTCTATCTTAGACTGCGTTAGAGCGTCTGTATGCTGAGTACTTACTAAAACTGTTGCAAAGTCTATCGGCTGATTTTTAACACCGTTATTGACTGTTATTTGACATTTGCTGTCAGGCAAAATACCTTCAAAAGAAGGATTGTTTTTTCTACTATCTGCAAGTTGTTTTAATATTTTATGGGCATAAAAAGTACCTAAAGGCATGTGTTCCGGTGACTCTTGGCAAGCATAACCAAACATTATACCTTGGTCTCCGGCACCAAAGTCATCAGTACCCAATGCAATATCGGGAGATTGTCCATGTAACTCATTGTATATTTTTACATTTTGCCAATGAAAACCTTCTTGTTCATAGCCTATATCTTGTATTACATCTCTTACAATATTTTCAATTTTACTTTTAGAGAAGCAATTACTTTTATATTCTCCAGCAAGAGTAACCATATTAGTTGTTACTAATGTTTCTATAGCCGCTCTATTATTTAGATCTTTATTAATTAGAAAGTCCGCAACTCTATCTGAGATTAAGTCTGCAACTTTATCAGGGTGTCCTTCACTTACACTTTCTGTTGTTATTTGATACATTTTTTGTTTTCCTTATTTAAATTTGTTTTCCATAATGTCTTCCCAGGTAGAATATTCTATTCTATCGAATGCTCCTTCTGGAAAAGTAGGAGGTACCCAACGTACCGTCCTTTGTCTTTTGTATATAGATTTTAACCATACACTTTTTCCTGAAAGTAATTTTACAGGTTTCCAAGCAAACCATTTTTCCCAATTTGTATATTGTGCATCTGTTGGGCCTTTTTCTTTCAAATGTGGATACCTAGAATAAGCAGGATGGTTATAGTTCTCCATCCTTTCTCATCTGTTCTCTAATTTTTGTTGCACTAATTTTTTGTGTTTCTTCATCAAGTACTTCTTCTTCAATTTTATATCCTACACCTCTTCCATAAGTAATATTGTGAATATTAGGTACAGGATAACATCTAAATTTACCTGCATGTTGAGCCAATGCAATTTCTATATTTTCACATATTTTATCTACTTGCCATGGATTATCATCTGTTAGAGGCATATCACGTACAAGTATTGCAACCTGTCCATGTTTTGCTAATGCTCTTTCAAATAGTTTTTGATGTCCTTCATGCCAAGGTTGAAATCTTCCTAACATTTGTGTGGTTGGTTGCTTTGGTTGAAATTCATGATCCTTAATATCAACTGCAAGTAACTTTGCCCATTCTTCACACTTTTCTTCTGTCCACCATTCGTCAGCACTAATAACAGCATTTATATATGTGCTACCATCTGGCTTCTCAAACATTTTATTGGTGTCTTCGAATCTGCCTTCTTCAATTGTGTTCATCCATATAACATATTCAGGTACATTTTTTTCACGAAGTTCGTTTGTAGGACAAACAAAATCTGCTATACCATAATTTCCTTTTGCAACACTTTTGCGAACATAATCTCTCATTCGTAATGATTGACGTTCTCTGCCCTCAGGTGAGAAGTCCCAATCATCAAATGTTTCACGTATTTTATCTGCGTTATGCCAGTCTGCGTTTCCTAAAACTTCAACTAGTTTTTCTGCTAGAGTTGATTTACCTGATCCTGGTAAACCAAAAATTAAAACTCTTTTCATCTATTTTCTCTTTCCCATTCAACATTATCGTCGAATTCTTGCCAGTATTCTTCCATATTTTCATTAATATTTTCCTGACTATCATGCCACTTAGTATTTAACCAACCAACTTCTGCGTCATAACTTTTACCGGTTGTATCATTATAATCGTAATCACAATCTAATTCTACCTTATCATAATATACAGCATCAACAAATTCTGCTAAATTAGTTTCCACAACACCATATCCTAATTTAAATTCATCAAACGGTTCATCTGTATCTACAAACCAAGAACCAAAGGACCCTTTTTCTGAACTGTGAAATGCTAATACAGGCACATACTTGTTGCCGTCTGCATCTTCTTCGTTTAAAACTTCTGGCTCATCATCTGTGTTAAAGTATCCGCCTTCTCGGCCATATACAAAAATTCCTTCACCTTCATACACTTCGTTTTCGTGATCCCAATCGTCTGAACCATCTGCTGGTACTTCATATACTGTAAATCCTCCATCTGAATATGGTGAATTCAAATGTTCAAATCCATCATTTTCCCACATGTAAAAATCTTCACCAGGTAATGCAGGGTGTGGAGGACCTTCAGGATCTAATAATGCATCACTATTTTCTTCCTCATTGGGTTCATAATCTTCTTCTTCTAAAACTGCATCAACAAGATCTTCTCTTTTATCTGCATAATAACTAGCAAATACTGGATTGACTTCTCCTAAAACAAGTTCTCCACCATATCTGCCGCCTTCTATTCTATATCTATGTTTTGCCATAATATCTCCTTAAATCAAATCTCCTGCTTGAATGTCTTTTACTTTATTTGCTTCTTTTACAAAATATGCACAGACTGGTTCTGGACCATCTTCTAATGGAACTGCAAGTAAGTGCCCGTTCTTAAGTTTAGGAAAAAACCATTTTACATCTTGATAAACATTAGTAATGCTTACTTGAGAACTTCCTGGTATCCTTGAAGCCATAGGATTCATTGTTAAAACATTAAATCCTCTATTATTTAAACTTGCCAAAGGCAATGTTTCTATACCATCTAAATCTTCATCACAAAGCAATATACTCCAATCCATAGGCATCTGAATATTATATTCACCTATTTGCAAACAGATTGCAGGAGCATAAAAACTTTCTAAAAATATTAGAGGTAAGAAATAAAAATCTATAAATTCTGGATCACTGCCGTCTAATACACAATATCTAATATCGTCTATTTCGTCAGGTACACAATCTATATCATATGTTTCGTTTTCTATAGTTAAAATTTTCATTTATATTCCACCTTAGTTACACTATGTCTAAAATTCTGCTCTCTATAAAAAGCCTTTCTTTTAGTCAAATGCCTTTTACTGTATTTTAAGTTGCTTGTTAAATCAACTACATTTACATAATCTTTGTCCTGTGCTTTACGAATACCTCTTCCGATACTTTGTATTACACGAACAAAACTTTTTCCTGGTTCCAACATTATCAGATTAAATATCCTTGGTATGTTGATACCTACCGCCGCTACACCATATGTAGCAACAATGACCTTATTATCCATTTCACTGATCTCGGCATACTCATCTTGCCTATCTTGAGTTTTCATTGAGCCTCTTACAAACGACCAATCTGGATTTCTTTCTGCTAACATTTCTCCTGTTTTAATTCTATCTATTAACACAAGAGTATTTCCATTTGCACTATAACCTTTTATAATTTCACTTAATTGATCTATTCTATTAGGATCTGTTACAAGCCATTTGAGTTCTTGTGCATAACTGCTAAACCCCATCATGCCATCTTGTAACTGTAAAATATTAATATCTAAGTCTGCTAGTACACCCATGTCCTGTAATTCTTTACTGCTTAAATTACCTACTACAGGGCCTAGACTACAAAGACAACCAATTGCTTCAAACTCATCTTTAGGTATTGTTCCAGTAAGTCCCCAACGAATAGGAACATCTTTAAAAGGGCCACTTAGTAAATTTTTCAGCACATCTGCTTTTGCTTTATGTACTTCGTCAACCATTACACAAACAACATTGTCTAAGAAAACATCCATATCTATTTCTGCTTCATATGATTTTGTTTTCTTTTCTAATACTGCTAAACTTTGCCAAGTACATATGGTATGTGTTTTGTCATATTCTTTTCTATCACCATAAAGAACACCTACGTCAAGTCCTAAGTTCTTGTAGTCTTTTTCTGTTTGTACAACAAGGTCTTTGTTAGGAACAATTACAATAGTCCTTCCATATGGCTCGCACTTATCACTTAATACAGCAGTTACAAGAGTTTTACCTGCACCTGTGGCAATCTCTTGTAAGCATTGAGGGTTATCTAAAAATTTGTTTATAATATCTACTTGATAATCTCTAAGTTCAATAGGTTGCCCTTCTACAGGGTGTCCTTTAGGCCAACTAACATGAGAATAACTGTCTTTTGTAACATGATTAAAACTGAAATCCCATTTTAACCTTTTATCAACTACTTCTATTTCATAGCCATCAGCAGTTACAATTGGTATTAATCTATCTAACAAATGAAAATATGTTCTGCCTCCGATATCACAATACCTAACACAACCGTCCCATCTACCTAATTTGTATGCAGGCATATGATAAGCATAGGGTAAAAAGTATTTTACTTCATCAGATATCTTACGTCTTGTTTTAACATCAAGTCCCTGGAACCTGACGTTTACTTCATCTTTGATTTCTAAAATACATTTACCCATAATTTATTATACTACCACTTATATCCTAATGTCAAGTATATTTCTCTGCCTTCAGTATTATAAAAAGGCACAACTTCTACAACTTCATTTGTAATGTTTTCTGCTTTGAATGAAAGTGTTAAACCATTTACAAATTCTTTTGTAACATATAAATTTAATTTATTTAGGTCCTCTAAATATTCTTCATTTTCTGCTAAAACATCATAAGGCCCAGGTGCTCTATCTAAATTAAATGCGTACTTTATTCTAAAGTTTACATCAAAAAAGTCTTCGCTGTATTGTAATACACCAGCAAATTTAGGTACTCTGGTTTGATCTGTATCCGTATATTTTAAACTTACAAAAACAGGACCAAAGTTATTAGCATATCTAATACCTGCTGTGGTGTATTCTCCTGTGTTTGCATAAGTAGGCATAGTGTAAACTGGATTATTGTCATCTACTAATGTGTAAACACAACCTGCCGGCATTCCTTCTGATGCTGTATAATCAGAGTCTAATACACAACCACCATAGGTGCCGTCTGTATTTACGGATAGTTCAGGATCTAATTCCAATGTTGTTGTAATAACATCTGTATAATAGCCAGGTACATATTCTATGGCTTCTTCAAAATCATACATAAACACACTAAGTACACCATAACCTATTTCTAATCCTACACCTTTTTCAGGTTCTAATTCTTCATTACCTTGTACATACCCATCACCAAACTTTTCATATAAGTTTGCTTTTCTAAAACTGTTACCAATATTAAAAAAGAAGTCCCCTTTTTCTATACCCAGTCTAAGAGCATTTTGGTCGTCATTACCCAATCTAATACCAAAGTTATAATTAAAGATAAAATCTGCATTGGCTTGAAAATAAATACCTGCGTTTTCATCTGAATACTTTTCGTCTATCTGTGTTAAAGTAAATACACCGTTTCCATCTAATACTTCAATAGGATTATCTAGATCAGGTTCTATTGTTCCATTCCATAAAGGCAACAATGTACCATCATTATAACTTAAATTTTCATCAGTATAAGAACCTGGTCTTGTATCATATCGTAAAACAAGTTCTGTTCCTTCAACATTTTGCCAACTACTTGTATTATAATACTGTTTTTCTACATCTATACCAAATGCAACATTTAGATTTTTACTAAGTTCCATTTGATTTCCAATTCTAAAATAGTCCCTATAACTTTCATTAGCATAAGTTTGATCTTGATGTTTGTACTCTCCTTCATTAGAAATATCATTAGTAAAGTAATCTGCTTTATTAAAGTTTCTGCCTATTGTAATGTAATCATTTCTAATAGCAATATTATATCGTTGGCCTTCTTGAACACAATCATTACTCTGATTCCAATCATAATCATAGCAATTATCATAATCATATTCGTATTCAGTAAACTTACCTACAATACTAAAGTCACCAGCATCTATATTAAACCTGGCAGTTTTGTTTTCGTAATAATCTTCTTCATCATTATCATTACGAACACTATCCATGTCGCTTTTAACCATGCTGAACTCTAATTGATCAATAGGAGCGATTCTTACATAAGTAGGTTCTAAAACTTCTCCTCTATATGTAATACCACGTTCTATTGTGTCTTGTATAAGTACTGTTCCAGCCATACTGCCTGAGCCGTATATAACACCATTTGCACCTGTGATAACTTTTACAGTTTGCCCACTAGCAAAGTCATGTCCAAAGTCATACCAACTTGCTCCAGGGTCGTTTGCTGGAATACCATTTACATAAACTGATGTATGTGATGTTTGAGCACCACGTTCATTGTAACCTACAAAGCCACCATAGCCACCTGCGTTCCAGGTAAAGGCTGGCATTATAGCACTCATTAAACTACTGCTTGTAATTGGGTCTGCCTTGACCACTTTTTCTTGTTGAGCAGTAACAACAATCTCTTCTATTTCGTCACCTTTAACTTCACTTGCCCATAACATAAACAGCATGAATACAACTGTAGCATATAAAGGCGAAAAATTAATATGAAAGTTTTTATCAAACTTGTTCATTTTTTCTCCATGTTAATTAACTAATTTTAATTATACATGAGAATATATTTTTGTCAACCATTAATTAAGTGAAACCCCGAAAGAACTTCGGGGTTTCGTTGTGTTCGATGTGGGAGGTTATCGAACACTAGGGGGAACCCATAATAATATTTACCATGGGTCTTTAAAAGGGTCAACTAAATGTGACCCTTCTCATGCAAGTTTGCTCTGCAATGTCTTTCCAACTCTTTGGATCCATTTGAGCCAAGTCAGCAATTTTAAGTACCATTCTTAAACTTATCTCCCTAAGTCTAGCACTCTTCAAAACCATAAAGTCTACAATTTCTTTTTCTATTTCTTTTGAAAATTTGTATTCTTTTAGCATACCATCTCTAACAATTTGATTAATCCTTAAAAATTTGTCACTGGTACTATCAAGTCCTAAGTCAATGTAATGACATCTTGACATAAGTGCTTCTAAATGATCTCTGATCTTTTTACTTCTAACATTTTCGAAGTTCACGTTAGTAATAAAGATACAACCACCTTTGAAGTCAAACCTATCAGGCACACCTTCTCTTCTCAAAACATTAGACTCTGCTTTCCAAGTAATTGTTCTTTTCTTACCTGAGTCTAAAACTGCTTTCAACATGTTCAAACACACTTCATCAAACAAGATACTATCACAGTCATCAAACACTAGGATATCACCTGGGTCAGAATTATTAAACAATGTTTGGAATAAGCCAATTGGTGTCATTGCACCTTTAACAATTTCAGTCTTTTTACCGCCTGATAGTTTTGCCATTGCATCATATTCTTCAAGAATCTTTTCAACACCAAAAGATTTTCCAACTCCTGGAGGGCCACTTACAATTAGTCCTCTTACAACTTGATTTGCAACTGCATCAGTCATCTTGTCTAATATTTCAAAACGACCTTTGATTCTATCCATTGCTTGTTCTGGAGTTTCTTCTTTCTTTTTACTTTTCTCAGAAACAGGCATAAGTGCTTTATACTCGTCTTTGGTACTAGGTGTTACATCTAATGGAGATGCTACTAATACTCTAATTTTTTTAGCACTTGGACCCATCAATGAAGAACCATCAACGGTAATAAATGAACCTTTCTTACCAAATGTAATAGGTTTTACTACTGGAAAAATCGCATCTTTTATAGGGGCGTTACGATAGGTACCCTTTTTAATTTTTACAAAGTTTTGCATATTTGCCTCCCACAGCATTAATTTAACTTATAATACTATTATACGGCCAAATGCAAATTTGTCAACCATTTATTTACTGATTTATTAAGATTTCTTGATTATTTTTCAATATAGGCATCATATCAAAGTACATTTCATGCAATTCTTCTAAAGGTTTATTAGAAAGTTCTTTTACAACTGCCATTATTCTATTAAGTTTTTCTTCATTGTCATCTACTGAATCATATGACTCGTCCCAATAATCACTGAATGTTTTATACCCTAATGATTTTAGATGTTCCAATGTACCACTTGTAGAATAAATTATTTGAGGATGTAAATTTAAAATAGGTCTAGTAGTTTTTTCAGTAATAAACATATCTCTATAAAATGTTTTTAGATAATTGTTTATTGTGTGATCAGGATGATAATCTGCTAAACTTGGACACATACAACTTTCTGTAGTTACAGTAAAATATGTATTTTCATATATGTATCTATAATCGCCTGTTTTATTCCAATCAGAAGAATCTGTATCTTTTTTAAAAATTTGTTTATAAATTTCTTCCCATGACCCTGTTAAATCAAATTGTATAGGTAGTAAAGGTTTCATTTTTTCAGGATAAGGAAAATCATGTGTAAAGTATTCATGCACACTTATTAAGTTTTCATCTGTGTTACACAATCCTTCCTCAAATAGTTTTGAACAAAACTTTTTTCTATGCAAGAGCATGTTTGCATTTAAACAATTAAATTTTTTTATTCTTAAGTTTGTAGGTGCCTCTTTAGTAAACTTTAGTGTATCGTAATATCTTTTGTTCTTACCATACAACCAAAATCCAAAACTTTCGTATTCAGTATTAATTTTTTGATCTGTTGAAGAATAAAGTTTATGCCATTTATTATATGTTTCTTCAATTAAAACATTTGAAGATCTAAATGTAATATTTTTATAGGGTATCTTATATCTATCTGCAAATAAATGTATTTTTTCTAAAAACCATTTATTGTCAATAAGGTATAACGATGATTCAGATGTGTAAGAAAAAGTAATTTTTACTTCATCAGGAGAGTGTGTATCTAGAAATTCAACAATCTCTTCGGTCAATGTTTCTGTAAAATCTTCAAAGTTTATCCAGTCGGACTCACCAACATGCTCTAAAGTAACAAAAAAATTATTCATTTAGTCAATAACAATATCTTCCATACCAGCAGTTCTAAGTCTTGTAATGTGTCCAATTTGCCATTGTTTTGTATCTAGACCTTTCATTATACCTAAATATTTGTTTCTCAACAAACTAAATTGGTTAGTTAGGTGAGTTAGATCAATAACACTTTGTTCACCGTCAACAAATTTTTCTGCATCTCTACTGCTAAGTTGCCTATTGTAATTTTCTAAATATTTTCGAAATGTTTTAGAACGTTCTTTGCGAAGTTCTATATTTAAATGTTCAAGTATTGCTTCTATCTCTTGTAGTTGATTAAAGCGATACTCAGTTAAGCCAGGGAGGGCGGCACTGGATTTCTCCAGGCTACCCTTTATCTTACATTCATATCTTGCTTCTTCAAGTTGTAGTTCATAGTACTCAATGGCGGGTACTATGTTACCTAAGTTATCTACAATCTTGTTATAAAAAGTAGACATTAATAACCCCACTCCTCCTCATCTTCATCTTCATCAACTGAGATAAGATCGAAGTGGCTGACTATTGCCGCTTTCATAACAGAATCGAACTGATTAAGATGCTCTTCAACATCATTAATATCAATGTTATCATCGAATGTTCTTACTATTTCTTCGGCGACATTTAGTCTTTCTTTTTTGGAAACATAGGTTTTCACCTTGTCCCAGATATCATATAAGAGTGCTATTTCAGGACTCATCTTTATATTCCTCTTCAGTTGGTTCAAAATCATCAGGATCAATTTCATCAACTTCTACGTTTTGTACAAGTGGATTCTGATCCCATTCATCTATAATTACCTGAAGTTTATCTCCAGTCCAGCCTTTTCTGAACTCTTTGATTTCTTCTCCAGTAACTGGTGAAACATAAGATAGTTTGTTTCCTACTTTAGTCACAATATCTTTTGACTCAAGCATTTCTAACATACCACTATATGGATCCATTCCTTGCTCATATGGAATCTTAATCTGTACACCTTCAAAAGGTTTACTATATCTCGATTTCATTACTTTACAAGCGGCTCTAATACCTTGAACAGTAGATACCTTGTTACCATCAATGTCTTCTTTAAGTTTAAGTTTCTTCATTGCGACAACAATACTACTTGCATATATAAAGCCTTGTCCACCACTAATTTTATCATCTGGATCAAACATATCCTGTGATGCATAAGTATGGTTAGTGGCGATTAGAGCAATCGGAAAAGGTGCAATTTGATTAACGGTGTTTCTAACCAAGGCTGTTAATGCCTTAGGCTTTCTACCCATATCTCCTTTCATATCTCCTTTTTCGAATTGTGCTACATCAGTTGGTGTTAATAACATACCCAGACTGTCTACTACAAAAACTAACTTAGGCATTTCTTCATAAGGAAGATCTCCATAGTTGCTTTTATAGTCTTTCAAAAATTCTGAAATTGCTTTTGCAACATCGTCGATCATTGAAACACTAATTTTAAGTAGTTTTTCTGGTGATGTATCAACATCTAATGCTTGTAGCCATTCTTCATCAAGTGCGTTCTCTGAATCAAACAACACAACTTGACATCCTTGGTCTTGAGCATTCTTTACAATGTTTCCAGAACATATAAATGATTTGCCTGAACCAGATTCACCTGCAAAAACACTAACTTTGCCTAGTGGAATACCTCCATTGAAGTCTCCACTTATTAAATAATCTAGTGTGTGATTGCCTGTGCTAATCCAGTCCTGAGGGTCGTGAAACCCGGCACTGATACCACTAATGCTCTTAGTGATACCCGTCCTGAACTTTGTTAAGTCAAACGGTTTCTGCATGATTATTCCTCCTTAAGACGTTTGTCTGTTTCTGATCATATTCAGAATATCATCTGCTGATTTCTTGCCACTGTCGTCTGCTGTAGCAGTTGCTGGTGCAGGCTCTGGAGTAGCAGGTGTTTCTACAGGTGCAGGTTCACTTACAGGAGCCACACTCTCTGTTGCAGGTTGCTGTACTGCTGGAGCAGGTTGAGCCTGTGCAACTGTTGATTGTGTGCTTGTTCCTGTATCAAGTCCATAGGGTTTGTAAAAGTTACTCCACCTTGATGGATCATATAGTTCTCCATCGACACTTGCTTGGAACATTTCTGCTATCGCTTGTACACCTTCTGTAGATGGTTTAGCAGGAAGGAAGTCGTTCAAGTTATGTAAACCATGTGTATCAATAGATGCTAATTGTTCTTCAGTAAGAGCACTTTCTTTTCTTGCCCATTTACTTGTAGAATAATCTGCATATTGACCTTTGGTTGTTTTAGATAATCTAAAATCAGTACCATTT
>MDTB01209852.1_pt1 | contig 22784 bp, 17 predicted proteins | sample 811161 | NCBI WGS metagenome assembly MDTB01 (sample SAMN05326650, study PRJNA326480) | marine metagenome | isolation source: seawater | place: Mediterranean Sea | collected 2009 | reverse complement strand
TTGATTCATTTGATTGCTATATTAGTAAATTTGAGCGTATTCCAAAAACATTTGATCCAAAGTCAGCATATAATAAGTATAAAGAAGGAAATGGCGGATCTAATTTAGGAAATGCTCTTGGAAACTTTGGATTGAAATTTGCAGTAACAAAGGATGAAATTGAAACAACTGCATTCCAATTATTTTAAATCTTCAAGGGTGTAAATGCCAAAAATATAATTATAACACAGTATTTTATAATTATAAAGTATATACATGGATTATAATAAACCTATAGGTCAACAATTAAGTTCATCATATAATAATGCTCAAGAAGGATTGAAAAGTTTTTCCACTGGTTTGCGTGACAATATTAGCAACAGTGTAAAGGATTTTGGTTCCAAAGATGTATCTACATTAGGCAATGAATTTATGTCTTCCAATACAATTGTAGCCAAATTTGTCTTTTTGTTATTGGTTCTCATTGTATTTATGATTTTGTTCAATTTAGGTATTTATATTATTGCTTGGTTCTCTGTTCCGTCCAAGGATCCTTATGTGGTGAAAGGACTTATTAATGGAAATTCATACAAAGTGATACCACAGAATCCAAAAGAAAGCGATTCCATCACTATTCATAGATCCAATAATGAGAACAAAGGTATTGAATTCACATGGACTGTTTGGTTAAAACGTAATCAAACAAGAGAAAACACTACACATAAATCTTACCAACATATTTTTACAAAAGGTGCAGGCGATGCCATTGACGATGCTGCTGATTCAACAGTTACTACTACATACCAAGGTAGATCAAGAGACGGTAATGGTCCAGGTGTTTACTTTTTCAATGATATTTCTGGTAATACCAATGAGACTGATCATGTAGACAAACGTGGATATAATAAAATCCATATATTTATGGACTTAGAAACAACAACAACAGACAGTTACAATGCTAATGATGCTGATAATGATAGTACTACTGATTCTCTAATACCAACAACAAGTAAAATTGAGATTGAGGATTTACCAATTGGTCATTGGTTTCATTTAGCTATTCGTGTTGAAAATAAAGTAATGGATGTATATGTAAATGGTACATTATCAAAGCGCACTTTATTAGAAGCTTTCCCTAAACAAAACTATGACGATATTAAAGTATGTGGTAACGGTGGTTTTGATGGAAATTTATCTGATTTACGATATTTTGATAATGGACTCAATGTATTCCAAATCATGAATATTACTCAAAAGGGTCCAAACATGACATCTAATGACAAAAATCTAGACTCTTATGATTATTTATCCAATAGTTGGTATATGAATTAAATATTCAAGACTATGAATAATATATTTTGTTGTAAATATCATAACAAAATATATGATTAACAATATATGACAGAGCAGGATGATTGTGTCAATATACAACAAGAACGAGATGAAATGATAGCTTTTAAAAATTCAAAAAAAATGTCATTACGATTTGAAATAAAAAGCCCTTACACGACCAGTGTATTAAGTGACCCGAATAATGAGCGTAAAACCAATCCTAAATTTACTCAACAACAGCTTGATATGAGACGCAAAGTAGAAATATTGAAATATAGTAAACAATCATTTACAAGTGGTAATTTTTCAAATCGCCAGAATTTTTCAAGATTGATGAGGAGTAATAAAAATGTTAAAACAAATATAGTTTGTAGAAATGATGAATTATTACCTTCGTTAAGCACATCTTGTGATGTACCTGGTCCACCAATCATTCTACAACTTGACCCAAGTGTGCCTTTATATAATTATGAATCAGGTCGTAATATATTTTCATTATCCAATGATACAAGTGATTTTACATATGATTTCAATGCTGATGTAAATGTTCCTGTAAATGATACTACATATACAACATTTATGAATCTATATATAAATAATATTGAGAGCGATTTCAGTGATTTCACAGTAGTTATTCCTGTGGGCATTAACATTGTGGGTGACATTAGTAATAATAATGTGTCAATAAATGACATATCTAGTAATACATTGACCATTGATTCATTGGATTTAAGAGTACTATATCATGATACACAAATGGATGCTATCACTATAAATTCAAATGTAGAAGACCAAATTGTCAAGTCATTCGTATTCAATATTGATTCTAATGCTACATCAAATGAAACATTTAAAATATCACAATATCTATACAATATTGTCATAACAAATTTACGATTACCTACACAGCGTGGATTTGTATATAAATTTCAAGCCCGTGGCTCTATGGCAATAGCGAATAATAGTAGTACTTATACTAATACTGAAGTAAATTTAGAGGATAATTCCAGTATAATATTTAATATAAATGCATCTACATCCTCTGAGAACATTGATAACAGTTCAATATTGTTGGATAGTTTAGCGCCTCCTGCTACATTAGGTATTTTCTCATTAACAAAAACAACATTATAAGTTATTGCTTATTGTTGCATTGTGGGATTTAGACACATTTGTTGTTCAGGAAATACTTGTCCGGACATACACTTATCATGTTCATTCATGGCAATACATGAACGTTTCTTTTCATATTCGCCAATATAACACCATGAATTTTTGGAAGACGCAATAGGATTTTGAATCGGGTTCTCCGGAACGTCTTCTTCCACAGAGGTAGAAACATTGGATTGAACACTGGTATTACTCAATACATTATCTAATTGAGTCTTTGTATTATTATCAATATTGGTTTTAGATGCTTTAATAAGTAAATTTCCCACGTTTTGTACAGTTCCTTCGGCAATATCAATTGCAGCTTTGGAAGTATCGCTTATCACATCCGCAGATACATTGATCACACTACCTGTTGTGTAACCCAATAAAGATAATATATTATTAAAAATAGGGCCAAGTAAATTGACAAATATTTTGATTATATTACTCAAAATATCTAATATGTTTATTCCTAAAAATGACAAAAGAAGTAATACTACAAGAACCATTATGACTACATTTTTTGGTTCATAAGTTGAATTGTTTAATTGAACATTTTGTGTAACGAAGGCTTGATTCTCCATATATACATAATATATAGTTTTTTATTCGTTATATGAAAACCATTTTAATATATTAATAAATAAAATGACGTTTAATTTATTTGAAAGTTTTTTTCTTATGTCTTTAGGTATCACATTCTCGTTAATATTGATACTTTTCTATCATTTCAAAGAACGTATTCGGTTCATTGAGAACAAGACAGATAATTTGTTTAGTTTAATCCAAGATTTAGCAGAAGAATTAAAGAAGCCAAATTATGATAAATTGAATTCTGGTAGTCCATATAACGTGTTAAATATTGAGAACCAACCAGGTTCTCCATTTGTGGGTAATGTAGCATTAGATCAAGTATTGATCGGCACTGATCTTAAAAACTTTGAAAATAATTTAGAGGAAGTTGAAATGGAAGAAGATGTGGACAATATTGATGAACTCAGTGATTTTGTGGAAAGTGATATTGAAGAAGAAGATGATGAAAAAGTTATTGAAGATGACGATGAAGAAGAAGATATTGAAGATGACGATGAAAATGAGAACTTTGAAAAAATTACTATACCCGATATTAAGATAGTTAAACAAGATACAGACACAGAACAAACTCATGAATCAAATAAGCGCATTAATTTCAAAAAAATGCATGTTGGTGATTTACGTGCTATGATAATTGAAAAAGGACTCTGTGAAGACCCATCAAAGATGAAAAAAGGAGAACTTATAGAGTTAATAAAGAATCACATGTAGATATGAATATTTGATAATATTTTATATGTTTGTATACAATATAAACATATAATGTTCAAAATGGAGACTCAATATACGAATACAAATGCAAAAGCATCAAAACCAAAGAAAACATATTTCCCAAGTTCTCATAAAGAGAATAATAATTTAGTGAGATTCTCGCAGATCACTTCGGGACATTCTTACAGACAATACCTACAACATAATGGACAAAGTATTCTAGATAAGAATAGAGAACTTTACAAAAACTCAATGTAAAAAGTTAATATTTAAAACAAATATACATATATATTCATGATCGCTAGTTTTGATATTGGTATTAAAAACATGGCATTTTGTGTATTTGATGCTTCAGGTTCTCAAATTATTGATTGGAACGTCCTAGATTTATTGGATAGTGCACCTTCTTCATGTACTTTCTTGGTGAAAGATAAGCCTTGTAATAAGAAAGCAAAATATAGTAATCCAACCCAAACCGAATGTTATTGTTTGGTACATTCCAAGAAATCAGGATTTTTAATACCAACAAAGGAAAGTTCTCCCAGTTACATAAAAAAACAGAAAAAAGAGAACTTAGTCGCATTAGTAAAATCACTGATGTTACCAATTGCTTTAAATAAAGACGATTTGATAAAAACACTGAATAATTTCTATGAATCAAAGAACCTTCATGTTATTAAAAAACAAACCGCAGCATCCTCTGTTGATTTAATTACTATTGGCAAGAAAATAAAAGAAAAGATTGATAATGTTGAAAGTCTACAAAATGTATCCAAGGTTCTCATTGAGAACCAAATATCTAAAATAGCCTCCAGAATGAAAACAATTCAAGGAATGTTGGCCCAGTATTTTATTATGAAAAATGAGAACACACATATAGAATTTGTTTCTTCATCTAACAAATTGAAATCTTTTGTAATTCAAGAAGAGAACCTAAATAATTACAAACAACATAAGAAAGACGCTGTTTATTTTTGTGATGAAATTATTAAAAAACAACATACTAATTGGATTCATTTTTTCCATAATCACAAGAAAAAGGACGATTTAGCGGATTGTTTTTTACAAGGAATTTATTGTATTCACAAAAAATAATTATGTTTGCGTACAACTTAAACATAATTTATAACATATATATTATGGAGTTAGAAGTAACAGATTTGGAACCTATTGACATCAATTTGGATACAAGTAACACTAATTTTGGAGGAGGTATTGAATTATTGATGAATGATAAAAACAAGAGTTCTTCTAAAACTACAAATATAGATTTAGGTGATTTAGATAAACTAGAAGAGGACTTGAATGATTTATCAAGTATCAAAATAAATTCTGCACCGCCAGTTCTAGGTCCACTTGGAGTAACTTTTGATGACTTGTCTAAATCAGCTCCAATGAATGTAGAGAAAATAAACATACAATTAGAGGCAGGAGATAGTAAAGTAGGGTCAAATACAATGGGCTCTGTTGGTAATACATCCACATGGGACGGATTCATGAAAATGAGCGAAACGCCACATGATACACCAAGTCCTGCTATTTCTATGAATGACCGTGATAGAAAGCGCAAGAAGAGACACATGTTGAAATCTTTAGATGATTGGGCAAACAAAGGATTAATCAAAGAGCCTACACGTCTTAATATTGATTCTAATTATGAAGATATTGAAGATGAATATGAGAGTGCATTGGAAGATAAGCGTAAAAAGGATTCTATTAAGATACAACAAAACTGGATGATTACTATGATTAACACTATTGAATATGGTAATGCCATGTTTGATCCTTTTGGTATATCATTGGATGGTTGGGGAGAATCCGTATCTGAAGACATTGATAGCTATGATGAAATTTTCGGAGAACTTCATGAGAAATACAAGGGTGGTAAAATGAGCCCTGAATTGAGCTTGTTACTACGTCTTGGGTTTAGTGCAAGTGTGGTTCATTTCAGTAATAAAGCATTGTCTACTGCAGCACCTGGATTCAATGACGTCATTAAACAGTCACCAGAATTAATGAAGATGTTTACAAGTGCCACTGTAGAAACAATGAAGCAGCAAACACCTGGTATGGCATTTGCTGAAGAATTGATGAAAAATAAGCCAAATATGTCTCATGGTCCGCCACCGGCTCCTGTGGAAACACGCGAACAATCACCACCACAAAGACCAGGAACAATGACATTTACTGAGAGACCTACAAACCGACCAGATTTAAATAAAAATGCTATGTTTGCAGAATCGGGTGTTGACGTTACATCTAATAGCGCACCTGTAAATAATATACCCATGAAACGCCCTGAAATGAGTGGTCCACGAAATACAGATATTGATAATATACTGTCTGGTTTAAAGCCAAAAGCTCCATCAGTACCAATTGAAGAGAAACATGAACAACCTTTAAATATTGATATGTATAAAACAGCCGATGAAGATTCACTTATAAGTGTTTCTAGTTTAAAGGACCTTGAAAACAATGTGAAACCAAAGAAGTCTAGGAGACGTAATACAAGTGATAAAAAAGTTGTTAGTCTAGACATTTAAGTAAGTCTATAAATATTGGTATAATTCAATACAAGATTATATAAACATAATGTTTATATAATGAATATCAAACAAATGAATACATTTTCATTATTGTTACTATTTTGTTTCTATCATTTACAGATAGCAAGTTTCAGATTTAATAACATTAATGGATTTTTTGGGACAATTGGTGGTAAGAAACTCAATAAAATATCGCTATCAGGAGATGGTATCATTCAAGGCGTTTTTATAGAAAAAGGTAAACCTAAACAAGTTGTATGTCACACCATTATGACGGATAGACAAGTATTTATTAAAAAATATTCTTCTTATTATTTTTTGTTACAATCTAATTTCTTCAATATTTTACTGTTTATTGGTAAGCACTTGAAACTTATTGATAACAATATTAACTATGAAGGACGCGCAAATACAGGTCTTATTTTTTTGAAAAATCATGATTTACTTTTAGCCCTGTACGAAAGGGATCGCCCATATTCCTTATATATAGACTATAAAAATAATTGCATATATGATTATTGTAAAATATTGACGCATAATCCTACATTTAGTGCACATCCACATCTATTGTCACACAATAAAATAGAATCTTTAGATTATAATGTTTTTGGTAACCATAAAGGCTCATGGTTGCATACTTATGATGATGTTCTCAATTTGGAGAAGAAGCAATTTATTAAGACAAAATACAATTCCATTGTACATGATTCTATTTCTACACACGTTTATGTATATTTACCCGATTGTCCATTGGTATTTGATATGTGGAAAATAATTATGAGTGATACGCATATTCCTATGACCTTCAAAAAATTACCTACGTCTATTATACGGTTTAACAAACACACAGAGAAAATAGACAGATATATGTTCAATGAATCATTCTTTTGTTTTCATTTTGTGGGTGTAAAAGAATCAGAAACAGAAATATTATTGGATGTTTGTATGTTTGAAAAAATAGATATGGATCATTTGAATAAACATTTGCCCAAACTATATCGTTTGGTTATAAACAAAGAAACACATGAGGGCAGTGTATTTCAACCTTCACAATTGCAATTTCTACATTTGGATTTTCCTATAAAATTTCTACATAATAACGAAATGAAATATGCCTTGAATTGTTTGCGTGTGGAAAATAATAATGTAATCATGTATGGTTTTGTTATTTTGGATACACACTTAAATATTTTGAATTTTTTTGAATTTCCTAATAAGAATGATACATTTGTCGGTGAAATTGCATACGATAACAAAAGTGGATGTTTAATAGGCTTATGTATTAAAGATAATCGTAACGTATTATTTTTTTATGATATCAACGAATGTAAACCGAATTATCAGTATTTGGAACATCCACATGATGAATTATTCAGTGGAGGATTTCATTCTATATTTCATAGTTCTCATTTTTGATTACGTCTCTTGATTTCATTGTCAAAATCTTCTTTTGTAAGAACGTATGCCCAATGTTGGAGGACTTGACGGATCTTAGGACTAATACTCTCATCATTATATTTTGATTTTTTTTGTAATATTTTTGTTACCAAAAAACGCATAAAACGCCCACGTGGTCCCGCTAAAGCTTGCCAACGCTTTATTTGGCGTTCATCGTCCTCACAACGATTTCCTTGATAAAAGTCACAATACCAATGAACCCAACCATAAGGATGTTTATGATACATCCATTTTTTAGCTTCCCAATAATCTAGATCTAAACCTACTTTTACACCGTATTTATTCTTTTTGATATCATAATCAGGTGATGTTAGGTTCTCTTCTTTGATGTTTTTCCACCATGATTTTGGAAATTTTTTATGTACATTTTTATAGTGTTTATTGTTTGTTTTAGAAAAAATGGGACGCCAATAAGTGCCACCGAAAGAACCTAATTGGAATATTTCCCTTGGTGTTAGATTCGGTGTGAATTCTGGATGGTCTTTAAATATAATAACATTGGTTCTCCTTTTCCTGGTATAATTATTGGATTTTCTATTACTTCTAGTATGTTTCATATACTATATGCGTATATTTTGTTTTGTTTCAGAAATAATCTACATTATATTATATAAATGCCGAAATATGCCCGATGCCCAAATGGTACCCGTCGTAATAAACAGACAAAGAAATGTGAACCTAAGAGTGCAAAATCTAAAATAAATTCTAAGACAAAGAGCGTTAAAAATGTCAAAGGTGTTGCTATGCCTGCACATAGAATAAAAATGATTATGGATTATGAAAGACACGACCAAGAAATATTTGGTTCTCACGGAATGGATCATGAAACACTTTTGAAATTGAAACATGATAAATTGAAAGAAGCACGTTGGAAGCGTGGCACTGACTTTTCCAAATTTAATAATGCATATGTTATTGCTATGCGTAATGCTTTACCGAAATAAATATTATAATACATCATTTTGTATCATAATATGTGTGCTCCGCGCTTCGCGCTTCGCACCCCCCGCACCCCCCATTTTCCACATTTTGGTTTCACATGAAGATTTCACATAATGAGACTTATTATGCGAATTAATATTCCAACAATTCTAAAAATACATTCATGAATTCCACAAAAAAGTCTTCAAATGATGGCTAACAAAAAATCACCGAAATTACTGAAATTATACACATAATAAATTAAATGATACCATATTAGAAGTCATATCAGAATATACATTAACAGAATTATTATTCTCAGTAAGAGGCTAACAAAAAATCACGGTGTTTGAGATTCTTTTTTGAAAATTTTGTTTTTACCCAAGAGAAATTCGAAAAAATCTCAAAATAGAATTTCGAAAACTTTTTCAAAATTTCAATTCTTAGCATAATGCTCAGAAAACCGTTTTTATTCGGAATTTTTTCGCTGCATAAATTTTTTCAGAAAAAAAATTTCGGCGTTTTTTCTGTTCTAAATTTATAGAACATTTAGAATGAAAAAAACGCCAAAAAACGCCAAATTTTTTTCATGTGAAATTTGTGACTTTAAATGCTGCAAACAGAGTGATTATGATCGACATTTATTGACAGCAAAACATGAATTTAGAACATTTAGAACGAAAAACCGCCAAAAAACGCCGCTGCATACATGTGAATGTGGAAAAACATACAAAGCTAGAAACAGTCTGTGGTATCACAAAAAAAAATGCAAAAAAATAAACTCAGTCTTAATTCCTAGAATTGACACTGAAGATTCCATAAAATCAATTGTAGATAATGAAAATAAGATTGATGTCAATATGGTTCGCGAACTTATTAATCAAAATCGCGAATTACAGAATGAATTAATGAATGTAGCACAAAACAAATCCAATATTATTATAAACAATACCCAAAATAATGAAGTGAACATCAATATGTTTCTAAACGAGCAATGCAAGAATGCATTAAATTTTGCGGATTTTATCAACAGAATAGAAATATCACAAAATGATTTGGAAAACAATGCACAATTAGGCTTTGTAGATGGTGTATCAAAAATATTGACCGACAATTTAAAACAACTTACATTACATGAAAGACCTATTCATTGTACTAATTTAAAGCGTGAAATCATGTATATTAAAGATGATAATGAATGGCAAAAAGAAAAAGCAGTAGTAAAAGAAAAGTTAAGCCAAGCAATCAAATCCATATCAAGGAAAAGCATAAGTTCTCTTTTAGATTGGAAACAAAATAATCCAGAATATGAGAACATAGATTCTGAGTTCTCAAATAAGTGTATAGTAATACAACAACATTCTACTGCAGGAAATAAACAAGACATATATTATCCCAAAGTCATACATAATTTGGCAAAAGAAAATACAATATAATTTACTACAAATACATATATAAAAACACAGAAACATAATAGTCATATGACAAATTATTATGTTTGTTGCTATGACGGATTAGATACAAATGATGGTAGTGAGTCATCACCATTTAAGACAATCAATTTCGCAGCACAAAAGGCAATTGCCGGCGACACTATCAATGTATTACCAGGCATTTATAGAGAAAGAATCGCACCCAAAAATGGAGGTAATCGTGATGCTCCTATTACATATAGATCCACAATAGAGCATGGTGCAGTTGTGACGGGTTCTAAAGTATGGCAACCAGAAACAATAGAAAACATTATTGCGCGAGGACCGATTGACACAAGTATTTTCACTGATGATTCACATGTAGATGGTAAGAACCCATTCTTGATCCCTATGTCTGTTACACCTTATGGACGTGAAGGATACCCAGAATCAAAGATAAAATCCATTAAAAACAGTGATAAAAACATGGTATATTGTTTGGGACAAGTCTTTGTAGATGATGTCATGTATACACAATGTCCATATAAAACTGAAATGGAAACAACAACTAACTCTTGGTATTATGATCCATCATCAAACCAATTATATGTAAATGGTATATGTGAAGATCAGTCAATTGAAATCACAACTCAACGTAGGCTTTTTGCACCACATAAACGTAATTTGAGAAATATTATTGTGGAAGGTTTCATATTTGAAAGATGTGCTAATCAATATCCAAATAAGTTCTGGTCACGTAGAAGTAATCAACAAGCGGGTGCTGTTGGAACACGTTGTGGCAAGTTCTGGATTATTCGTAACAACGTTATCAGATATGCCAATAGTGTTGGTATTGATTGGGGTAATGAAGGTGGCGCTAAACAGGATTTGGAAAATGGTTCCAATGGTCAAGCCATAGGTGCATATGGAACAAAAATATTAAACAACATTATAAGCGACAATGGTTCCGCAGGAACAGCTGCATACATGGCAAATAATTTTGAATTCAAGAATAACATTGTAGAAAGAAACAATAATTTGAAATTTTATGGAAAACAGCGTTGGGAATGTGCCGGCGTCAAGGTGCATCGTCCGAAGAAATCATCTATTAGCCAAAATATCATAAGAGACAATCATTGTCATGGAATATGGAGCGACCAAGGTGCCGGAATTTCAACTGCTTATTCAAGAAATATTATTGTTAATAACAAAAAGAGTGGTATAGAGTTTGAAATTGGAACAAATATGAGAGCCAAAGTAGTAAATAATATATTTGACAATAATGATACTGCTGTGCGTTTTGCAACGTCAGGTGGTGTACTGGTTTCACATAATATGTTTATTCGTTCAAAAACATGTGATATCCGGGCATTTTTCTTCAAACGCCCAGACAAATGGGATTCATTAAACCTAGATGTATATTACAATATGTTTTGTCATTCACCGCAATATTATATGTTGACTCCTAACTCAGAAGAACCAAAATCATCAAGAACCATGGGATGCAATACATATTTAAATAATAGTGGAAAGCATTTCCAATTGGATAATAAGAAAGATGACAAACCTTTTATGGATTATGATTCATGGAAAGACATTTTCAATGAGGAAAGTGTATTGTGTACAACCCAAAGTGAAATTTCATTAGAATGTAAAGGCTGTAACTATACATTGAATATGAATATGGGAGAATTACCTTCTTTTCCAAAAAATAACAAAAATGGTAATAATTCAGACATGTTGAATAATATATGGGGTGAACAATGTATATGTGGTCCTATTAGTAATATTATTGTAGGAAGCAATAAATGTAATTTGAATTTTTCGTCATTTCAATAAATGTATAATATTTTATATAAATATACTATACAATAATGGTGCAACAGAAGAAGCAATCAATGCTATATTACCAACACAAGGTAGAATTCCATCAAAAGAAAAATTGATGGCAGAATTAGAAACTTATTATATGAATCATTAGAAGAATATAATATGCAAATAATATGTATAATAATTTACATATGATTTAATAAAGGACAAGGACATTATTACTCAATATAATTATTTCTTACGTTGTATAAATTCCATATTTCTGGGTATTTTTCATCAATAATACTGATAATTTGTTCTGGCTTCAATATTTTATCATTTTTCAATGTATCTTGACAATCCGTAATAAGATTTTTCACCTTTAGAATAATGACGCGCGCATGGTCGTTTGCCATAATGAGCAATTTGTTTACTTCTTGATCAATCAAATAACGCGAATGATCACTCATATCTGGGTAAATATTCTGTTTACCCATACCATAATTCAATATCATTGTTTTTGCCAATGTAAATGCTTGTTCAAGGTCCTGACGTGCACCTGTAGTCACACTATAACCGAAAAATACTTCTTCTGCGATTCTTCCGGATAATAATACCATCAAATGATTAAATAAACCATTCTTTGTGTAAATATGACTATTTTCATCACTGTTTTCAAATAGAGTATAACCTGGTGTTTTTGGAGACCATAGATTCAAAATGACCTTTGATAATTTTGCATGATCATGTGAAAGAAATCCAACAATGGCGTGCCCAAGCTCATGTATAACAATTCTATCAATAATATCATCACTGTATTTACTTTCTTTAGATTGCCAACCCGCAAATATACGATTCAATACAAATTCCATATCGTCTTGAGTAATGACTTCTCTATTATCGCGCAAAGCATATAACATGGCCTCATTTAATAGATTTTCTATTTGTGCGCCGGAAAATCCACCAGTCATTTCTACCAAATCATCAAAAGAAATATTATCCATGGGTTTTCCAACACTATGGATTTTCAAAATAGCCTCGCGTGTTTCACTATCCGGATTTCCTATGTAAATGTTCTTGTCCATTCTACCTGGTCGCATAAGAGCAGTATCAAGTAAATCAACACGGTTTGTTGCACCAATTACAAAAATTCCATTGGATTCTTTAAAGCCATCCATATTAATCAACAACTGGTTCAATGTTTGGTCTTTTTCAGAGTTAGATGAATCGTCATTACCGCGTTTTCTTGCCAAAGCATCAATTTCATCAATAAATATAATACATGGTTTATTATCTTCTGCTTCTTTAAAAAGTTCGCGCACCCTACTTGCACCTACACCCACGTATTTTTCCGCAAATTCGCTGCCGGACACTTGAATGAAAGAAATATTGAGTTCGCCACTGAAACCCTTTGCCAAAATCGTCTTTCCATTACCAGGTGGACCTTCAAAAATAATACCTTTTGGTGTACGTACATTATATTTTCTGTATTTTTCATAGTTGATAAGAATATCAGATGTTTGCATAAGCTCAGATTTTATTTTTTCGTATCCACCAACATCCTTAAATGTGAAATCACTATTTTTTATTACTTGAAAACTACCGCTACTTTCACTTTCACCCTTTCCTATATTGGCATTAGAAAACATATTGCTGTTTGTTCTAATGATAATACGGGGATTTGTATTTTGATTTTGATAATAACGAAATACGCCCAATGGATCAAAATAACCATTAGGATTATTGCGTCTTTCATTTTCATGCTCATCAATATTACTATTTTCATCACTATTATCGCCAATTTGTTCAAACTGTTTTTCCAATTCTTCTTCCTCTTTTTGTTCTCTTATGATTTGTTCTCTATACGAATCAATAAAGTCCTCGTTAATTTTTTCCAAAATCTTAGTTATATTGATTTCATGATCGTTATGGTTAGTACCATTCATAAAGCGCTCGTAGATTTTGTTTTTCATAGGATGATAACGGCTATTTTTCAAATAGAACATACGCTCTAGTTTCTCCAAATTTTTTTTATCCAAATGACGCGGATTGAAGTTCGTAAACATTCTGTTATATGTAAATCCATAATTTACTATAAAATAAGAAAACAATAGAAAGTATGACAACATCATATGTATATTTATTTACTGATTTTTTATGTTGTTTTTATAGAATATAAAAATAATACATATTACTATCTATATCAAGCATCATGACCATTTATGATAATATTATGTCCTTTTTATATAGTGTGTTTTATAGTCTAGTTTCAATGTATCATACAATTGAGTACTCATTGAAAACGAATATTTCTTATTATTATGAAAACAATGAAATATTTAAATCGTGTAGTGATTATTTGAACACCTGTTATAATACTGTTATGAATACTTGTAAAGATGATAAAACAGAATTTTACGGCGATTTTTATGGAATTATATTTAATGAGAATTTAGTTTCAAAGAAAATATTGATACATGATGATAATATAACATTGAAAAAAATAAGTGATTTTTTGAATATGGAAGAAATAAAAACATACAAAAATACATCGTTATATATATGCAAAGACAATAAGAAAATAATATTACTAACAAACAATTATAATGATATACAATTATCAGCAATGTTTGATGATCATACCGAAAAGAACAGGTTTTTATCTGTTACATATAAGCATCCAAAAATGGAGTCATCAGAAGGAATAGAACTAGATATAAACAAAGAATATATGTTGATCAATAATACAATATTATCAAGTGAACATGTATCTTATTTACTTTCTCATCAAGATATACCTTATGAATATGATGAAAACTATACTTTGGAAATTATGGATCAAAAATTGAACACCGTGGTTCTAACGCCCAATCAATATATTCTTATAGATAATAATTATAGTATATTAGACAGATGAACAGATGAAATAATAACATAAAAACATATAAAAAAAAATATTTATTATTGTTATAAGGAGTAATGACTGAACTCTCCGCCCAATTCCATAATTTGAATGGTAAATGGGATTTATATTATCATTTACCAAGCGACACAAATTGGAACTTGTCTAGTTATAAAGAGATTTTGAAAAATATTGATAAAATAGAAGACATCATTATGTTAAACAATGCGGTAAGTGAGGGTGTTGTCAAGAATTGTATGTTATTTTTGATGAGGAATGATGTGACACCCTTATGGGAAGACCCTAAAAATCGCAATGGTGGTTGTTTTTCATTTAAAGTATTAAACAAACAAGTTTATGAAATATGGAAAACATTGTGTTACACAATGTGTGGAGAGAGTCTTACCAAGAATTCTTCTCATATGAAAGAAATTAATGGAATTACTATATCTCCAAAAAAGCATTTCTGTATTGTGAAGATATGGTTGGGTACTTGTAAATACCAAGACCCAAATATGTTTATTGATATTCCTAATTTGCAAAAACAAACATGTTTATTCAAGAAACATGAGCCCGAATTTTAAGTGGTAAAATATGTAAAATATAATAAAAAAATTGTTTATTATATTTTTATTTTATTCTAGATGTCCTTAAAATCCAATATCATAGTCATCTTGACAATCTTCTTGTGTGACCTTCAAGTTGGAAATATTATTGCGTATTTCTATTTGTTTATTACTACAGGCATCATTTGTTTCGCCATGAATATCAAACATTTCCTCAATATTGTCTTTTTGTATTTCTTGGCCGTCTTCTAGTGATACCATCTTATCCATATCTAGTAATATATTACATGCACCAGTACCATAACTGCCATATTGTCCACACAATACACTTGCCGATACACCACGCATATGATCAAAATCCGCATGTCTAGCAGCATTCAATAATACTTCTGTATGGACCTCAAATGTAGCCTTTGCAATAGGTCCAATATCATCATTTAACAATCCAGAACGGAATATAGGTGTTAATTGTTCTGTCATAGTCATTCTGTCACAGAGTAAATTCAAATGATGGTAATTGATGTATGCGTCTGCAAATTCCATCACTTCTTGGATTTCGTTATACAATATTTGTCGTGCTGCTTCAATGCCAAGTATATTGTGGATTTCTCTGATATCATTGGAATATGTTCTTGTATTATCAATATAATCCAGAGCCAATGTGTCTATTAAATTTGTACCATCCGTATCAATTACCCATGTTTCACGATTTTTATATTTACCATCTTCTAAATGTACTATGTTCTTCAGGTTACGTGGAGTTGTATTTGATATATTAGATATACCACGCAAAACAATATTATTAAGTAAATTATCTTGAAAGTCTTTCAACAAGTAGATTTCATCAGATTGATCCAATGACTTCTTCTTACTTAGTGCATCCTTTTGTATGCGAATGCGGAAAACCAATTTATCGTGGTTGTAATCCGAAAATACACAATGAATTTTGCTGCCAAAACTGCTATTTTTCAATGCAAAGTGAATATCATCCATTGTAATGTTTTTATTGAGTAATATTTCTTGTGAAATTTCCATGCGTAATAACCATTTTGATAAATTATCCTTTGGCTTCTTTAATTCCATGCATTTTTCCATCATTTTTTCAAATTCCAAAAATTGTTCCAAAAACATTGCATCTTCAGCTATGTTTGTTTTCTCTTCCAATGGTTCAAAATAAATCTGAACCTTATCTACAACATCTATTAATTTGGTATAACTGATCATATTTGAGTATTTAATGGCCTTTGTTTTATCGGATTCATCCAAGGGCTTCATGTGAATGGTCAATGACGGATTCTTGGGATTTTTGGTCAATCTCAAGAGCTCTTCAATACGCGGTACACCGCGAGTTACATTGGACTTACTGCCTACACCAGCCATGTGAAATGTATTCAATGTCATTTGTGTAGTAGGTTCACCAATAGATTGTCCTGCAATCACGCCTACCATTTCGCCTGGATGGATGATGGATTGTTTGTATTTATATGTGATTGTTTCCAATAACAATACTAATGCCTTTTTATGAAAACGCTTATTTACAAGTAAATCCTTTGGACTCAAACAATAATAATACATGACTTGGAATAATTCTGTGGGTTCAATTTGATTGGTATTCTTCAAATCTTTCATATAATTCTCTATTAATTCAAATGCCTCCAATGGTGTAATGTCTACAACGGAATTTGCATTTAGATTCAATTGACTCTGTATATTGGAAATAGTATTTACAAATGACACCGGTAGTTTGATGAAATTATCATCACTATTTTTGAAAACACATTTGATGATGGCATCTCGTTTTTCAATCATATAATCAATATATGTCTTGATTTTCATCTTTGTATCTTTTCGCTGCCTCTTAACACGGGTTAATGTTGATTTACTGTAGATTTTCAATAAATCTTTGTCATTATCCTGTGTACCTTCAATATCATAATGCATGTAAATATCTTCTAGACTACTATTTACAAGGGCCATATTCTGATTTTCCACTTTTGTTGTATTAATAGAATCATCGCCATACTTAAATTGCGCAATTTTCCGTTTATTATTACGTACTGTCATGTCATATTCTACTTTTAAATCTTCAAGACCTTTGATAAGACGACGTTGAATATAACCCGTTTGTGAGGTTTTCACTGCTGTATCAATAAGACCAATACGACCACCCATAGCATGGAAGAATAATTCTGGTGCACTTAGTCCAGAAATATAGGAGTTTTCTACAAATCCACGCGCACTAGGGCTATCGTCATATTTATTATAATGTGGAAGAGACCGACTATCAAATCCATATGGAATGCGTTTTCCGTCCACATTTTGTTGTCCTAGACCAGAAACCATTTGTGAAATATTCAATATACTGCCTTTAGAACCAGAATTCACAATCATAAGAAACCGATTGTCTTTACTTAGACTATTACGGGCAATTTTACCCGATTCATCCATGGCTTTATTCAATATCTGATTCACTTGTATCTCAAATTCATATTTGTTTGATTTGGATGTTTTATTTTCAAAAATACCCAAATGTACCTTTTCCAAAATATCACTCACTTCCATTTTCTTTTTACTGATTGCCTGTATAATAGACTGCTTTGTTGTTGAATCCGCAATAAGATCACTAATACCTACACTATAAGCACTGGTTTTCATGTATTCTGTAATAATGCTTTGTAGATTATCAATAAATTCCGAACATGATGATTGTCCATAGTCATTGTAAATTCTGTGTAATATACCCTTTGTACTGGAATGAAGAGCTGATTTCTCCAATTGTCCTCTTACAAAATTACCATTACGTATTTCCAAAACATTGTTTGAACTTAAATAATCCTCATTATCCTTGAATAATTTCGTCTTATATTGAAGAGTAATGGGTGGCATAATTTGTGAAAGAACGTCAAAATTCTTCACTTCATTGCCTATTTTACTCAATACTTCGGGGTCCACATTCTTGCAACCCATCAACAGATTCATTGCTTTTAATGGAGTCATTGAAATATCGTTTCTTGTAAAACGATAACTACCCAACATGGAGTCCTGATAAATACCAATAATAGGCGACGATGAAGATGGACTGACAATTTGATAAGGGATTGCCGCCAAATGACGCAATTCCGTTTCTGCCAATATATTTTGTGGCATATGCATATTCATTTCATCACCATCAAAATCAGCATTATAAGGCTTAGTGTCAGCAACATTCATTCTGAATGTATCACCCTTTTTCATAATTTTTGCAATATGACACATCATTGACATTCTGTGAAGTGATGGCTGTCTATTGAACAATACGGCGTCGCCATCCATCATATGGCGGTGAACAATATCACCATTTTCAAGAACAATGGAATTTCTATCAACATAACGCAAGGAAATGTTTTGACCACCTCTTTTTTCCAATATTTTGGCACCGGGATAATTTTCAGGACCATTTTGAACCAATTTTGTAAGAAACATTCTGTTTTTATCATTCACTACAATTGGTTTTGTGAGATTTTTCGCGATTTTCATGGGCACACCCAATTGTTCTATGGACAAATTAGGATCACCCGTAATCACAGAACGCGCACTAAAATCAACACGTTTACCCATACAATTGCCTCTAATACGACCACTCTTTCCATTAAGACGGTCTGCAATACCAACCAATGGCCGTCCAGAACGCTGTGCCATAGGAGCAGCACCTTTTGTCTTGTTATTAACAATCATTGCTACAAAATATTGGAGAAACTTGGTCAATCCATCAATAATTGTGGGTTTATCATTTTTCTGAATTTTCTCTTTTAGATCATTGTTTACACGAATAATGTTGCTGTATATATGTGTCAAGTCATCTTCACTTCTTTGTTGTGCATCGTGTTTAACCGAAGGACGGACAGCAGGTGGAGCAACAGGCAAAGCTTGACATATCATAGAATCAGGACGAGACCATAAAGGACTAAATCCCATAAAATGAATATCATCATCGCTTATTCTTTGGAATATTTTCAAAACTATTTCGGGTGTAAAGTGAATAGAAACGGACTCTTCGTCGCCGATTTCTTTCCATTCTGCATATATTGTCGCCATTTCAAATGTTGTAATAGATTTTGGTTGTTTGCAACCACAACCGTCGTCGCTTACTGCACCACAACGATCAATTTTATCACAAATCTTATATACTGCATCCCATCTTTTTTCAGGACTATATTCCAGAAGATAAGTATATTGTGTTTTATTGAGAAGTAATTTACTGCATTTGAAACATACACATTTTAATATTTTAACTATATCTCTTAAGTGCTGAATAAAGAATACTGGACGAGCCAAATCAATGTGACCAAAATACCCTGGTGTATGAATATATGTATATCCATCTGTAGGGCAAATCTGGCCAGATTCTAAAACGCCCATACGTGAATCAAACAATCCTCCATTTACTGGTTTATTACCAATAAATGTATCGCGATCATTTATTGGACCAATGGATGTTCGTCTGATTTCTTCAGCACTTAAAATTCCAAATTGGATGCCGATAATTTTTGATGTTTCTTGATTATGAACCATGGTATATATGTAAGTTATATTTTTATATTTATATGATTCAATTTTTTATAACAATAATAATGGGTACGCTTTTTTGATAAAAATAAAAAAGTATTGAACATTCAAAATTCATTTTTAGAATTGCCTGAAAACCAGGAATTTTGAATATATTTAAAAAAATTGAAATCAAAAATTCTGTTCTACGAAAGAGTATAAATACTTGGTTCTATTAACATCATGTCCAAATACGATAGAAGAAGACGTAACAAGAAGGAAGAGTCCAGTGATGAAGAATCATCTTCAAGTGAAGAGTCATGGGAAACTGAAGATGAGGAATCTGAAACTGTAACTGAATCTTCCTCTGAAGAAACTGAGTCGGAAAGTGAGGAAAGTGAGGAAACCGAATCTGAGTCTGAAAGCGATTCTTCTTATGTACCAAAAAAGCGTAGTTCTAGAAGATTGAAGCGTCGTAGTTCAGACGATGAAGAAGAAAACATATCAAGAAAAGAAGTACAAAAAATAATTTCTAGATTATTTCCTTCTAAATATATGAATGAACGTGTAAAGGAAAAAAGCAGTAGAAGACAAAGAAAAAATAAAAAAGATAGAAAAAAGAAGCAAAAAGAAATGTCGGATAGTGATGAAGAATACGAAGAATACATGAGAAGTATTGAAGAAGAAGATGATGATGATGATAATGGTGGAAGAATCAATATTATTTTAGGTATTGGAAATGGTGATGCAGATGATGAACTTGTGGAAGATGATAATGAAGAATGTGACAGTGATGATGAAAAGACATTTATGAAGGAATCTTATCAATCCTTGGAGCTACCAAAAGAGATGAAGCAAGTCAAGGAATTGGAAAAGAAATCCAGAAAATCAAAGAAAAATAAAACGAAAGATAGCGAAGAAAGTGATGACATTGAAAATAAGTTTGAAAGTGAGTATAGTGACCTTGTGGATATGAAGAAGTATTTAACAACAAAGCTTCATGAGAAACCCAATAGCAAGACACTTATACGCTCTTTGAACGAAACAAAGGATGCAATTAAGAAGCTTGTGAAAAAGACGCGTGATAGAAATACAAAGAATTATCACAAGTTGATTAGTAGTCACAAACAGAAAATGACAAATGAAATGGAATATTTCAAAAAGAAGCTTTCTCATAAGGAACAATTGAAAATCATGTCTGATTTGAAAGAAGTCAATGAACAAATCCAAGTCAATATTCCTTATAGAGTGGCATTGTTAGATTCACAGGTTCCAAATAAATACAAGGCTGCTGTTATGCAGAAGCTCAATATATTGAAGTCCATGGAACCAAGTGACAGTGAATATTATAAAATCAAGAATTGGGTGGATGCGTTTATGAAGATTCCTTTTGGAAAATACAAGGAATTGGACATAAAAATGGAAAATGGCATTGAACAATGTAGCGAATTTATGGAAAAATCAATGGAAATATTGGATGAGTGTGTATATGGATTGAATGATGCAAAAATGCAAATTTTGCAAATGATTGGACAGTGGATTTCAAACCCTAGTGCTTTAGGAACTGCCATTGCGATAAAAGGACCACCAGGAACAGGTAAAACGTCGCTCATTAAAGAAGGTATAAGTAAAATCCTAGGTCGCGAATTCGCATTTATAGCTCTTGGAGGAGCAAGTGACAGTTCCTTCTTGGAAGGTCATTCATATACATATGAAGGTAGTTTGTGGGGTAAAATTGTGCAAATATTAATGGAAGCAAAGTCCATGAATCCAGTGATTTATTTTGACGAATTAGACAAGGTCAGTGATACTCCAAAAGGAGAAGAAATCATTGGAATTTTGACTCATCTAACGGATACATCACAGAACTCATCATTCCATGACAAGTACTTTGCAGATGTTGATTTTGATTTGAGCAAGTGTTTGTTTATCTTTAGCTACAATGATGAGTCCAAAGTGAATCCTATATTGAAGGATCGTATGTATAGAATCCAAACAAAGGGTTATAATCCAAAGGAGAAAATTACAATTGCCAATAACTATTTGTTGCCAAAGTTGCGCGAGCAAGTGAATTTCTCAACAGAAGACGTGATCATCCCAGATGAGACAATTGAATATATTGTATCAAATTCAGGTCTAACGGCAAATGAGGAAGGTGTGAGAAATTTGAAGAGATGCTTGGAGGTGATCCACACAAAGTTGAATTTGTTCCGGTTAGTAAAGCCGGATAATGCAAAAATAACTAAGGAGATTGCACTCAAGGTAGAGTTCCCATTTACAGTGAAGAAGTCTGATGTGGATATATTGATTAAAAATGATGAAAAACAGAATCAGAGTTTGTTGGCTATGTATATTTAAGTAGTTAGAGTTGTAAATAATATTGTTAGTTAGTGTAATTAATAGTTTGTATAAGTGTAATTAATAATTTGTATATAGCTTTTTTTATCACGTCACGGTTGTTTATAAATATGATTTTTCACAATTATATTTATATTATATAAATGGACCCAATAAAAACATCATTAAGTAAAACTACAAAAGTACCGCTACGTTATAATCCTCATCATCTAACACAAAAAGATAAAAAGAAACAAAAGCGTAACTTGTTGAAATCACGCAAACTCTACAAAAAGGGTATTTATTATAGTCGTCCAAAGGTGAAGAGCTTCAAGTCAAAGAAATCCAGACATTTACAGAACTTACAAACTATGTATAATGTAGAAAATGCTAATATAAATGAAGATTTAGCAAAAAAGACACAATGTAAAATAGAAGGTTTAGAAGAAATCATGAAAAAAGGCCAAGGTGCATATTATAGTTCAGGAAGTCGTCCAAATCAAACCGCACATTCGTGGGGTGCAGCTCGTTTGGCAAGCGC
>MDTB01024600.1_pt1 | contig 22792 bp, 13 predicted proteins | sample 811161 | NCBI WGS metagenome assembly MDTB01 (sample SAMN05326650, study PRJNA326480) | marine metagenome | isolation source: seawater | place: Mediterranean Sea | collected 2009 | reverse complement strand
ATCCACTTTTGCAGTGTAAGTTCCTGAACTACCGTAACTTGTATTATCAAACTCGAAGACTAGGTTACTATTCAAATTACTTGGGGTAGAGGAATCGTGCAAAAACATTTCTAAATCGCTGTTGGAACCCGGCCATGTCCAATTTGTATTCATGATGGTATTGTAACGAGTAGTTCCACTTGATTTCGAATTTGAATCATAGAAACGAATACCGAGCTTGGTACTCGAAGTAAGAATAGCTAAGTGATCAACAAGTAGATTTGGCGTATCAGTACCATCTCCTAGCTTGTAATTATTATTTGCTGCGGGAACATTGTTATGTAGCACATCATTTTCCCATGCAGAAGAACCTCCATCATATACGAATTGTGAATTAAAGGAAATTTCTCCCGCATCAACAACTTGATTAGGGGAACTTGTGCCCGTCCCCCAATCTTGTCCAATATATGTTTCAGATGTCAAAGCGATCCATGTTCCCTGGAAAAGATTTGTCGATGGTGTATCAACATTTCCACCTGTTCCACCTGCTGCACCGTCCGAACCTAGTGCACTTGCAAAAAAGCCAAGTTCAACGAGGTCTCCTTTCGACCAAGTAGCGTTGGGACCACCAGTCGAATTGACAAGGGCAGTCCCTCCAAAGTCTTGTAAAAGTTGATTTGAAGAAGGGTTACTTGGCCAAGGACTGTTGATTGGGTCATAAAGTGGAGTGTCTGGTCCTTTATGTGTTCCCCATTTAATCGTTCGTGTATCAAGTTGCCCCATACTGTATGAGTAGAGTAAGAATAAAGATAGAAATATTCTAAGAGGCAAAGACACAATATACATATTTCCACCTTGTTCATTTTTAGTCAATAACTAATCAATATTCCTTTATTCTCACCCTGTGATTTCACTTTTTCGATCAACAAAACAAAAGAGAATATTTCTTGCTAAATCACTAATAAAGCTTCTATATTAGTGTATCTGCCCAAAGATTTCAATAAGCCAATTTCACCACTCGTCTAACATGCTTGTGGCATCAAGTCCTTGTTCCCTTTTTTGCCCCCTTTTACTAAAAATCTTGTGCCCGGCTCTGAAAGTTTTATTTGGTTCACTTTTTTTATTCGCCTTAACAGGGGTTGAAGGTGCAAGACAACAACAAATTGTAATACACTGTTCAAGTCAGACAATTGTCAACCACCCAGACTTGTTGCGAAACAGTCAAAATGAGCCACTCAGTGCTGGCTTTCAAAGGAATGGGGACGGACACCTGATCTCACTGGGTTATTACAGCCAAGCAGATGATTCTTCGATCAGTAACCACTTCAAGGGCAATTGGATACCTCTAACTGAAGGTACGCGTATCGGTGACTCCAGCACAGGTTATGGATTTGGAGATGGGATGTTTTCTTTTACCACATCCTTTACTCTCAATAGCGAAATTGTAAATATTTTTCCCACTGAACCTGCTTTCTTTCAACTTACTGCCCCCCACCCGATCACCAATGTGCTACCCGGTCCGGGAAAGCCCCTGTGCATTCGATTTTACGACAACAGCGAAATTTCTAAAACAACCAAATACAACGCAGTGACTGGTGCTAATTGGCTGTGGCCTACTTTCTCAGGCGGAATCCCGGAAAACCTTTACCTAAAGATTGCAAACGGTACCCCACCACCAAGATCTAATTGGCTGTATGGAAACACGCTTCAATATCCCGCTGATTCATTCAGAACCATTGAACCAGCCGAATATGTGCCGAATCTTTATTCTCTACATGTTACTCATAATGATGGGGGGACAGTAAATGATGTCAATGCAAGCTATCCAGAAGATTCCACTGTGAACCTTACTGCAAGTCCCAACCCTCACATGGAATTTGAAGGTTGGTTGGGAGATGGAGTGAGTGATCCCTTATTTCCAATGACTGCCGTTTTCATGACAAAAGATCGAAATATTACTGCCATATTTAAACCAAAGCTTTATGAACTTGATGTCACATTTTCTGGTGTAGGAGATATCTCAGGTTCCGGACAATATGCACATGGAACAACAGTTCCCATAACTGCAACTCCATCCTTGGGATACGAATTTTCTCACTGGGAAGGTTTTGGTATTGATGCCAACACCACTTCTACCACATTGCAAATTTCTCAAGACCAGAGCATCAAAGCGGTATTTCTGCCCAAGCAACACACATTCGTGGTCAGTACAAATAATGCCTCGCATGGAACAACCCAAATTATTCAATCCCCCCCCTATCGTACTGGTGGAGTTTATGATATTATTGCTCAACCAAGCTCAGGTCACATTTTCTCCCACTGGTCAAGCACGAATGGTGCTAGGTATATGCTTGATTCAAACACTTCACATACCACTAAAGTACGTTTATCTGACGACGCTCTTTTCTTCGCTAATTTTGTAGAAATTCAATACAACCTTGAAATTTTGATGGGAGATGGTGGCAACAGCGTAACTCCCCCAAGCGGTAATTTTGGAGTCAATCAATCAATTCCTGTCACCGCTACTCCATTGGATGGATATGAATTTACTAAATGGCATGATCCTTCCGGATTAATCGACGATCCATATTTATCTTCAAGTAATATTCAGATGAGTCGGGCAAGCGGAAATTCATTCGTAAAAGCGATCTTCAATAGAAAACATTATGATGTAGTCATTTCATCAGGCGTGGGGGGGAATGTTATTTTTAATCCCCCAAATGGACCTTGGATCCATTTTGGAATTTATTCAATACAAGCAGTGCCAAATCCTGGTTATCAATTTGTATCGTGGACAGGCAATCAAGATTCAATTGATTCTCTTCTACTGAGTAACGATCAATCTGCAAATCAAATTTCAGTTACCGGAGATATTGGATTGAATGCCCATTTTACACCTGAAAGTTATACCGTTTCTGTTTCTAGTGGCACAGGGGGCAGTGCTACCGGAAGTGGCGTATTCTCAGTCGGGGACAATCCATCCATTGAGGCAACCCCTTTGAATGGATGGGAATTCTCTCACTGGGATGGAAACGAAACCCACCTTACCTTACTCACATCCACAACTTCACCTTCTACTTTCCTTACTTTAACGGAGGCTCCACCAGTCATAGACTTTGAAGCTGTTTTTAAAAGACCAGATTTTGAAATTAGCGTTAGCGTAGCTGGTGGAGGTGAGGTTAATGGTCAAACAAATCAAATTTACTTTGTCGAGGCTGGCACAGATTTTAGTTTGCAGGCTTCTCCACTCAAGGGATGGAGTTTTTCTCGTTGGTTTGGTATAGAAAATAACTCTTCTTCTCAACCGAGCCTAACCTTTACAGCAAGCTCGAATGTAAGCATAACGGCAGACTTCACCCTGAAAAATTATTTGCTAACAATTAGCCAGACTTCTGGTGGGGAAGCCAATGGGACTGGAACTTACAACTACAATGAAAACATAGGCATTTCCGCGATTCCCAAAAGTGGATACAAATTTGAGAAATGGACAGGCGATATCCAATATCTCAATTCAGTTTCCAACAACCCCGCAATCGTGACAATGCCGGATTCCAATATTTCCCTAACTCCTGTTTTTGAAATGATTCCAATCAATATAACTGTTACTGTTACTGGAAGTGGCAATGTGCAAGGAGAGGGACAATACAACCCACAAGAAACTTTCACTCTCTCGGCAGTGGGTAATTCAGCAAATGATAGTGCGCCTAGAGGCTTTGGCTTGCTCAAATGGTCCTGGAACGATGCAAGCGGCAACACCATAACCAGCACTGAGAATCCGCTGGTTATTTCTTCAAGCCAAGATCTTTTTATAAACGCAGAATTTTATCCAATCCCTCCCGATGAAATCAACTTAAACCTTGCAAACTCACCTTCTGGGGCGGGCATAATCTTTGACGACCCAGATCAAAGGATTTGGAATATTGATACTGACACTATCGACCGCAACATCTCTGTCATTCCACAGGCTGGCTTTTCATTTATCGGCTGGAGTGTTAGTCCGAGTACAACATTACTTCCTCATTGGCAAGCTCCCCAAATTATTGCTGGTCCTGAAACCGACTCAAACCTAACCGCACATTACAAGCCACTACTCCATAAATTTGGCGTCAGTTTCAACAGTGATTTCGGAAATGTGTCATCCTTCCAAAATCAGTATAATCACGGTGAAACATTTACACTAACAGCCGAGCCCAAAGAACACTTCGTATTTCAGGGATGGGAAATATCAAAGACAAATAATTTCGCTATAACATCTAAGGCTTCCTCCGTTAAATCTGAGATTAATGTTTTGTATGCCGATGACTCAGAAACGCCAGATCTTATTCTTGCCAGAGGTCACACATACAGTTTCGACACGAACCTCAATCTGGATACTAAATTTTACATAGCAACCTCTGCACTAGGCAACTCATCATATAATAACGAATACAGTTTAGGTGTATCGAACTCAAAGATTTCACAGGGATCATTGATATTCGAGGTTCCGCTGAATGCTCCAGATTCACTTTATTATGTATCATCCAACGAACAGCTTTACGGAGGGAGGATCAAAATTATTACTCTCAACCCTACGGAAATTATTGCTTTCCCCCAAGAACTCCAAACTTCTCCCACTTCTCTTCTAGATTTAGATTTGATTGCTCATTTTCAACCAGAACAGTTCAATGTTAGCATCTCTGCGGGTAATGGTGGAATTGTTGATGAAGTATCCTCTACTTTTGAACACCAAGACATCATTCAACTCAAAGCTACTGCAAATGCACATTATAATTTTGTTAGATGGGAAGGTAGCGATTACATTGCCGATTCAAAATCTCCCGAAACCCAACTTGTCGTTAAGGAACCTTCAAATATCCAAGCAGTTTTCACCCCTGTGCTCTATCCCCTCACCATTACCGCCAATCCCGAAGGAGCGGTTACTTTTACAACCACGAACAACCAACTAAATTTTCCTTTTGGTACAGTCGTTGAAATTATCGCAAACCTCAAACCAGGATACCAGTTTTTAGAATGGACAGGCGAAGTACAAAATCCAAATTCAAGCACTACTAAAGTAACAATTGACGGACCCAAATCAGTACTAGCTAAAATAGCCACCAAACCAGTCAATATAGCACTTTCTACCACTACACATGACTATTTAGGCAAAGAAAGTGCTTCTTTGGTAGGTGGATCGATTATCGGACCAACCATAACACAGCAAAATCAAAGAGTTGGATTTACAGCTTCGCCGAAGGACGGGTTTAATTTTATTGGATGGTACGATAGTGCTAACCGAATCCTTTCCACTAGCAAAATTTCTTATTTTGAATTTGTTAATGATAGTTCATTGCAAGCAAAATTTGAACAGCAATCTTTTAAGTTATCAGTGGATGTCCAACCAAAGTATTTTGGCACACTTGAGTGGAATGGTGAAGTTTCGTTAGAAGATATAAACACCACCCTTCCTTATGGGTTCTTGGTGGATATTAAAGCAGACATATTGAATGAAAACCGCTTTGAAAAATGGGACATTAGTTCAAATCTAGATGCTGAAGTAAAGGGTAGTTCCATCACTTTTGCTTTAAACGATGACACCTATCTATCTGCTGATTTCCTACCCGCACAATTGCCTCACCTTTCTATTCAAGTGAACCCCGAAAACGCAGGGAAAGTCGTGGGTCAGGGGAAGAAAAGTCAAACCGATCAACATTATATATTCGCAACGCCCAATGCTGGTTTCTCTTTCGAAAAGTGGCAGGGAGCAGGCATCACCGATCCTCTTTCCCCAAACACGACAATTTCCTTTGATCAGAACAACACCATTATTGCCAAGTTCAAGGAATTAGACGGATCTCCGGAAGATAACCATTCAAATGAATCATACACACTGGAAATCTATCCCTCCCATACCAATCATGGGCTCACTAATCCTACAGGAGCAAATGTCTTCACAAAAGGTAGTATCTCTATTTTGGCAAAATCAAAGCCCGGATATGTATTTTCTCACTGGGACGGAGAAGGGGTTGAAGATATTTTCGCATCTTCAACCTCAGTTCTTTTAAAGAAAAACACTTTACTTGCAGCAATATTCAAAACTGCAAGTAGTCAGCAAAAGAATATTAAAATCACAAAAACTATTGAAACATTAGATTACCTGGGTAATTTGACAAATGAAGGAAACATCGGCGGAAGAATTATTGGGGGTTCTTCATTTCTAAGCGATTATACTCCCACTTTTAAAGCTTATGCCAATGATGGATATGATTTCGTAAGATGGGAAAATGGATACCATCAAGTTCTTTCTACATCAGAGGAAATTTCTTATAATTCCCAATCTGACTTTCTCTTAAAAGGAATTTTTCAAAAAAAATCATACACCGTACGAATACTTGCACAACCTTCTGGAAATAATAAGGTTTCGTGGGAAGGATATGGAAGTGCATCTAGTCATGAAAACTTAGTTCCTCATGGTACCAAAATTTCTCTGACAGCTTTCAATAATGCAAACCACGAATTTCTAAATTGGAGCAGTGAAAATTTCACTGTGCAAAGACCTAAAGAACTCAACCTCAGCACTTCTATTATTTCGGATACATCGATTACGGCAGTTTATTTCCCCCTTAACCAAATTACCCTCACCACAGAATCAGTTCCTGCAGGAGGTGGATGGGTTTTAGGTGGAGGTACTTTCTCTTACAATTCAAGTCATCCGATACATGCTAAACCAAATGGTGGATTTCGCTTTGTGAAGTGGGAGGGCTTACAAATTAACAGTTTGGAAACTCCCCAAACTACAATTGCCTTAGATCAAGACAGACATGTTAAAGCTATCTTTGAACCAGACTTGACTTACGACGGGGGTGATAATCCTTATACTCCTGGTTTGCATGTTGTTCAATTACAATCAGCCAATCCAACTTTCGGAAATGTGGTGGGATCAGGCGTTTATGGTAAAGGTTGGATAGATATTGAAGCGGTTCCCCTAGAGTTTTACTCATTTTCTCACTGGGAAGGAGCAAGAATAGCTTACCCGTACCAAGCCAAAACTAAAATACTTATTGAAGAAGATGTCTCAGCGACTGCTTTTTTCAAAAAGAAAGCACTGATTGTAGACTCCGTCCTCGATAATGTCGGATGGGCTACAAATCCATGGTTCGGATCTTATTGGAATGAACATTTCAAGAGATGGGCTTATCATTTAAATTTGGGATGGATTTATGCTCATGAAAATTCTATCTCTTCTTATTGGATTTGGATTAACCAGCTAAATGGATGGTATTGGGTTGAGAAAACATCCTTTCCTTACATGTTCGAAAGTAAAACAAAAAGTTGGGTATACCTTTCTTTAGAAACTTCAAAACCGAATGAAATACTTTTATACAAATTTTCAGAAAACTATTGGAGAAGATTTTGAAAATTATCAGTTTTTATGAATTTAATTTGTTTCGATAAATTAAACATATGTGACAGGATCAGTCTAATTGGATATAAAATCATTCATGAACAGCCCTCGTGGTGCTTAAAGCAGGTCTTTGAATCCATTTAGTGTAACTTGGCTATTATAATATTAAAATAATCACCTCATAGCAGTTACATAATTTCTTTCTTATTGAGATACAAATCAATGATTTTTTGTCTAGATAATGCAGAATGTAATACCTAAGAGTGTGTTCAATAGGTAATATACTTATTTGCAACTACACTGTTCTAATTGAGCAACTTGGAAATTAAAACATACGAATTAAAAGTACAAACTTTCCAAGATTCGAAGTGTTCTCGACTGTTTGAAATTAATTTTATAAAGGATTTATTCGAAAGGATTTAGGCTTTCTATGTAAGATTTATCTCCGGATAACGAATTTCTTTGAATTAAAAGTCCAGTTGAGGCCCCGAGAATTTCATTATCTCTGGGATTATCATCTTGGTATCGCCATCCGCCACCTGAAATAATGGTATGTGGTGTGCTAATGTAACCAGAACCATTTGTGCTAACTGTAATTGCACCAGTCGTGCTTATAGTTCCAGTGGCATTTGAATCGGAAATACCATTACCACCGACGCAATAGAATCTTGCAGGTGCACTGTATCCAGTGCCTATATTACCAATCTTCCAAACAGGGCTACCTTCGTCACTTTTAAAATTAACATCTCTCTGTTTATCAAGAACAATAAAGGAACTCCCACTCTTTACGATTTCATGGGAACCATTTAAATTTGAATCGACTATCGAACCACGTGCAGCACTCGAAGCAAGTTGTGAAAATTGAGTAACTGAAGTGACTTGAGCACCTGTAGACGCATTGATTTCATTAAGGTTATCTTCGTAGAGCAGATATCCCTGTAATCCATCCAAAACAACAGTAAATCCTTTAAGATCAGTTGTATTTGCACCAGTAATTGTAAGTTTGCTGTAACTCGTATCACTTTGCCCAGTTTGTCCGTTTTCATTGCAACTATCAATTGCGGTTACGGTGCCTGAATCAATTAAGAAATCATCACTAGTCATTGTTGTTGCGTTACCATCGCTTCCATCAAGGGGTCTTCTCGATCCTAATATATGCATAGAGGTGACTGCCGTGTTACCGGCACTTTCTTTGTAGTAAAATTGCTTCCAAACAGCTCCTTCTAAAAGAGTTACTACATCACCCTCTCCACTGCTAACTTCTCTTGCACGAAAAAGCGTAGCATTTCCGTCGTGGGTGGTGATGGCAGTGGATGGAATAAGCTCCGCGAGTAACATGTCTGCTCCATATGGATTCTTTGCAAGAATTTGATTTCCACTTTTGGGCAGAAAAAGACTTTTATCAGTTGTTTCAATTTCCCCTTCAAATTCCAAGGTAACAGTTCCACTTGTTCGCTTGGCTATGAGAAAGGCTTCATCAGGATAGACAACCGTATGATTAAGAATACCTGCTACAGTACTGTCTTTGGCGTACCAACCCCTACCATAATTAAGATGCTGAGCGGATGTGCCTAGAAAGAAATAAGGGTGATAACCACCGTAAATAACATCCCAAACATAAATCCAGTCAGCGTTTGCAGGAAGACCATAAGACCAATTGCTTGGTAACTCCGAAAAATCTGTTCCAAACAGGCTGCCAAGTGTAGTGGCAGGAATAACTACTATTTGAGTTCCAACTGGAAAATATGTTGACACATTCGAGGACTCACTTTCAGCTTTTCTCGATAAGTCGATTTGGAGCCTGGTTCTGTTATTATCCTCAATAAGGAAGACCCTTCCGTTATATGGATTGTTACTATCAGTAATTTTTACAAAATGAGGCCCTGCAATCACCTTAACCTTAGGAGTGCTAGTATAACCATCACCCGCATTCACAACCGTTAAACCAGTCAGTTTACCAACTCCATCGAGAGTCGCATTGACTTCGGCACTAGTATTGCAATCCGCATCATAAAGTACCACTTCGGGTGGGTAAAGAGGGTTAAACTTGGGTTTATTCGAATTCCAAGTGCCAGGTTGCCATGTTACTGAAGGACTACTCACCGCTCCACTTGAAATGCTGACTGACATTTCAGGCGTTTGCACCCCTGGTACAAATACACTGTCCCCATGAAAAGGATATGAGATTGAACCTGAAGAATTTGTTTCATAATCAAATAAAAGGTAGCGATTGGAGTCAACTGTACTGGCTACAGTACCAGAATAAACAGAATCTTCCGAAACAGGTGCACTGGCAATGTAATAGGTGGGGTTTGTGCTATTACCTCCTTCGACAACAAAACTCGTAGATCCGACTAATCCAAATCCAAAACTGGGTAGTAAAAATAAACAAACCGCCAAAAATCCATGGTGGGCTAAGAAAGAAAAGTGAAACATTTTCATAATAATCATAGGACGGGCTGTTGGGCGTTAGCAGAAATTTAGTTTATATTACACGACAATGTTAATATTTTTCAAAGAAAAATTTACCGTTATCTTTAATGTGCCCGAAGAAAGCATTTTATTCTTTCTAATACTATTAATAATCATACACTTAGGGAATTGATCGCATTGTAAATAAGATTGATAAAAATAAGAAAAATAGGTTTGGAATCCACCATGCCAAATAACTCCAAATGTGATTTTCAAAAAAATTAGCCCCAATCGTACCAATGACATAAAAAGATACACAAATAACAATTCCAAAAAACAAATTAAGAATACCCTCTTTTCTCCCCAAAATAATGGATGTTGGCAGAACCAATAGAGTTATGAAAAAGGGAGCTGCTCCAACCGCTGCATTTTTATGCAATATTGATCTTGCCAAGATTCTCTGTCTCTTATTTTTCGAATCCATAGACTTGTTATATAATTCAATAAAACCAAGTCTTTTAAAATTCTTTTTTTTCCCTTCTCCTATTTTTAAAACTAGTGGTTGGTTCCAGTGCGAAACTTTAAGAAAAAGATCAGACCCACCCCGAAAGAAATTATCGTGTGAATGAACAGGTTCCAAATCGACTTGATGCAAATCGAGGGTTAAAAAGCCTTTTTCAATTGATTTTGTAACAAAGGTCTGCCCTGAATTAATGACCATTAGAATGCGGTTTTGGTGATCAAAAAAAGTAATCCTTAGATTCTTCCAGAATTCTTCTGAAAATTCGCTCACTGAAAGCGTGACGCGATTAACCTCTCCCGCCTCCTTATCTAAGAGCGAACTAAAGCTTTTTTTCATTTGGTCATCAGTATTTTGATCAATCGGAAAAGAGACTTCGCCTTCCTCCACGAATAAATGCGATAGGTTTTCCCACAAAACTTGTTCTCTTAATTTATCGAACTCTGCACGATTAACCGGTCCCCACTCTAAAGTGGCAAACATTCCAAACATGGACAAAACGCATGAGTAAGCGTAAATTGGCAAAGCCAACGACACCGAGCTTACCCCTAAAGATTTAACTGCTACAACTTCACGGTGAGATGCCCATCTTCCCACTAATAAAGCTAAGGCAATCGTGTAACCAAATGGTATAGCCATCGAGATTGCATAAGGTAAGAGTAAAAGCGTGAGATCTAGTATTACAGTAGAATTCTGCTCAAAAGCCTTAAAGAAGACATCTTCATATCGGGTCAGGTTTCCGTAAAGAAGCAGGACAGTAAGAATTGTTACGGAGATAAAAGTTGCTTTAACAAGTTCCCATAAAATGTGCCGACTTAACATAATGCTACACATTACAATTTAAGCTTTTCTAAATCTGCAGGGACATCCACACCGATTGTACCAGAAGATACAATCGAAACAGCGATAGACTCCCCCATTTCCAATGCACGAAGTTGCTCAAGTTTTTCAAGTTTTTCTAATTCTCCTTGAGCTGATTGAGTAAATTTTTTCAAAAAAGCTGCGGTATATCCATATAAACCTAAATGTTTAAGAGGGAGCACTCCACTATCAGAAAAATCATCAAGTCCTCTAGAGTCTCTACATCCGGGAATTGGTAAGCGAGAAAAATAAAGAGCAAAACCTTCTTGGTCTAAAACTACCTTAACTTGGTTTTTGTCCTCAAAGTCTATCTTTTCATGAAATGGCGTGGCTAGAGTGGTCATTGAGGCTTTGCCTTGCTTGAGTCCTTCTACCAATGCGAGAATGTGCTCTCGTTGAACCATTGGTTCGTCTGCCTGTATATTTAAGATTTCAGATTTAGATAATTTTAGGTTAGCCTGGGCAATCCGATCTGTACCAGAGGATAAATTCGGATCAGTTCGTATTGTTTCAAAACCGTATTCAACGAGGACTTCTTCAAGCTCGACTCCATCGACTGCAAAAATAATTTCAAACTCACTGGCAACCTCTTTAAGTCTATTTGCTGTATGAATTATTAGCGGTAAACCTTTAACTTCCTGAAGCAATTTCTTTGGAAAACGAACAGATGCAAGCCTTGCTGGTACAATTATAGTTGGTAAAATATCAGGCATCTTATGGGTTTCATTTTCAGTTATTTTCTTAGGTTGTCGCAAGCACAAGTTTTGATAGAATATTAGTTTATTGAAAGCATCATGAAAGAAACCATCTCAAAAAAATATATATCCCGAAATTCACTGCCCGACAAAAATGGAAGATTTGGTCCATACGGAGGGTCATATGTTCCAGAGACTTTATATTATCCCTTGAAGGAACTGGAAGAAGCTTATCATGAAGCTAAAAACGACAAAGGTTTTGCATCTGAATTGAATATGCTCCTGAAAGAATTCGCTGGGCGACCAACTGAATTGTATTATGCCCAGCAGTTATCTGATAAAATAGGTGGGGCTAAAATTTTTCTCAAAAGAGAAGACTTGCTTCACACAGGTGCCCACAAAATCAATAATGCACTGGGACAGGCTCTTTTGGCTAAACGCATGGGGAAAAAGCGCATTATTGCTGAAACGGGTGCAGGCCAGCACGGAATTGCCACGGCATCGGTCTGTGCAAGGTTTGGTTTTGAATGTAAAATTTACATGGGTGCTGAAGACATGCGTAGACAGGCTCTTAATGTTTTTAAAATGCGACTCAGCGGTGCAGAAGTCCAGGGTGTGGAAGCTGGAAGTAAAACACTTAAAGAAGCAATAAACGAAGCGATGCGAGATTGGGTGACTAATGTGCGAAATACTCATTACATTCTTGGCTCTGCATTAGGTGCTCATCCCTATCCTGGTATGGTCAGAGACTTTCATAAAATCATTGGAGAAGAGACTAAAAGGCAATTCGTTGAAAAAACGGGTGGTCTTCCCGACGAAATGATTGCATGTGTCGGCGGGGGCAGTAATGCAATTGGATTCTTTCATGATTTCCTCGAGGAAAGTGAGGTGAAATTAATTGGCGTCGAAGCTGGAGGTCGATCACTTGAAGATGGCGATCATGCTGCTCGCTTTGAAGGCGGAAAATTAGGGGTTCTACAAGGTTGTAGAACATGGATTTTACAAAACAAAGACGGTCAAATTAATCCAACTCACTCGGTCTCGGCAGGTTTAGATTATGCAGCCATAGGCCCCGAGCATGCCTATTATCGAGATAAGGGCAGGATTGATTTCGCCCATGCCAGTGACGAAGACGCAATGAATGCCTTTAAAACATTATCATCCGAGGAAGGGATTTTGCCCGCACTCGAAACTTCTCACGGTTTAGCCTATGCTTTTAAAAGAGCCTCTCAATTATCGAAAGAACATACTATTTGTGTAAACCTGAGCGGACGAGGAGATAAAGACGCCATGGAAGCTGCAAGGATTATGGGTGTTAAAGGCTTACCAAGTATGACGCTTAAATGAAAAGTATGACTGGATTTGGTCGTGCTCAGAAAGAGTTATCGAATGAACTGATTACCCTAGAAATTTCTTCCGTAAACAAGAAAAACTTTGAAGTAGTCTTATCGGGACCAAGAGAATGGCAGTCTTTTGAGATACCTGCTTCAAAAAAAATCAACGCTTTAATTGAGCGGGGTAGGATTCGGATATCTTTATCAGTAGAATCCCCTCCTCGAGACTCTCCCTCCCTTTTTGACAAATCCCGCATGGACCAAGAACTCGATCAGTTCAAGGATTTGGTGCAATCTTATGGGCACGATGTTGATGTAAACCCTCAAATAATTCTGGATTTACTTAAACTAAGAAGCAGTGATGAAAATCTGGTCGCGAATATTTCAGAAGTTATTGATTCCCTCTACTATCTACTTGATCAATCTCTCAAAGAATTGATGAAAATGAAAACATTGGAAGGAGAGATTCTAAAAAAAGATATGATCAATCGAGTATCACATATCTTAAAACTGACCAAGCAAACAGAAATTGAAAGCCTAAATATGACCAAGGAGTGGAAAAACAAACTGCTCTTACGGCTGAAAAACTCTGGATTAGATTTGGATGTGGAAGATGAGAGAGTATTGAAAGAGGTTTCTTTATTTTCTGAAAAATCAGATATTACTGAAGAAATTACCAGAATAAAAAGTCACATCGAACAATTACAAATCACATTTGAGCAATCTGGAAGCATTGGCAGGAAAATTGAGTTTTTGTTACAAGAACTAGGAAGAGAGTTTAATACAATTTGTTCTAAGTCTTGCAAAATTGAATGTACTCAATTGGTCTTGGAAGCTAGATCTGAATTAGAAAAACTAAGAGAGCAGGTACTTAATATAGAGTGAACAGATCCATCTCTTTGGTTTAGGTTAAGTTATAGCAGAAGATGATGTTGAATTATCGTCCTTTTCTTTTTTCGCATCCAAAATTGTCCAAATAAAATAGATAGATGCACCAAGGAAAATTCCTGAATCTGCTATATTAAAAACCGGGTAATCATACTCAACCACAGGAAAGTAAATATCAATAAAATCTACAACCTCTGCAGGATCCCTGAAGATACGGTCTGTCAAGTTCCCGGCAATTCCACCACAAATAGCCCCAAAAATAAATTGCTGAGGAATAAACTGTACTTCTAGGTGTTTTCTAAAAATAAAAATGGCTAAAAGGGCTACGCCTGCGAGCACAGTTAAAAACTCGGGATAGTCTGAAAGCATGCTCCATGCAGCACCCGGATTAGTTATGTAGGTAATCTCAAAAAAAGCGTCTTTACCTGAAAGACCGTCAATTACGGTAATGGGATTATAACGAAGTTGCTCAGAATTACTTACGACCCATGATTTAGTTAGTAAGTCTAAACTGTAAATAACCAATAAAACGCCCCAAAAGCTTTTGTACTTTGACACAATGATTAAATTTAAACTATTCTTCCACCCCTAAAGTCGAATCTGCAATGGTAGCAAACGCTCCTGTACTGCTACCCCCTTCGCGAATTTTTCTCTTTTCAAAAAGGTCTTGTCCCTCAAGGGAGAACCTTGTGAAAGGAACAGCTTTTAAACGATTCTTTTTGATCGGTTTTTTTGTTTCTTGGCAAACCCCAAAAGTTCCATCAAAAATACGGTCAATAGCGTCTTCAATTTCATTAAGGGCTTCCTGCTCGTTGGCTACCATTGATAGGGCGACATCACGATCAAAAGTCTCAGTTCCTGCGTCACTTGAATTTAAAGAAAGTTCGCCGGAGGATTCCCTCGCTGAGGCACCAATTGTTTCACTCGATCTTTCTCCAAGTGCACCTTTAAGCGACGATCTCAACTTCATCAAGTCCTCATAGTAAACCTGCCATTGCTTGGGAACTTTTGTGGGATCTCTCATAGGTTTGGAAGGCACAGCAGTGATCCCTGTGCCAAATCCTAAAATATCATCTATGGATGCAGTTGTTAGTTTTTTTACTTTGGAAGAGGATTTTTTGGTAGAAGCCTTCTTTACAGTTTCTTTTTTAACCGCTTCGGCCTTATTTGCTTTCGAATCTTTAGCTTTGGTGGATAAAATACTCCTTACATCATCTAGTGTAAAAGCTTTGCTCTCTTTTTTTTGATTATCGTCGTTGATCCCCTTTTGAGCACTCTTTGATATAATTTCCCTCACCTTGCTATCAACTTCAGCCTCTTTGGGCTTTTTCTTAGGTGAACGCGTTTTTGCTTTCGAAACTGTAGAAGACGAATTTAGTTTTGCTTTACTCCTCATGGAAGAGTTATTCTTCCTTCCTTTGGTTGGAGATTTCGCCTTCTTTTTACTTTCTGAATCCGCCGTTTTAGATGCAGCTTTCGTCGTTTTTTTTCTTTTCGTTGTCATAGAATTATCAAGTTTTAAAAATTACTTTCAGCAAGAACTTTTGCACAGCGAGGAGATACGGCTCCCCAGTCTGCTACATCCACGAGTTCTGGCACCCAACGCCAACTTCGTGGGCAACGAACCCCTGGTGCATGATGAGCCGTAACTTTGATTTCATCATCGATGGCGGTTGGTTCCAAAATCACAGATGATACGATAAACAATTCGGGCAAGGTTTCATGAGATCTATTTAGAACCTCCGCAATTGGATCCTTCGAGGAGTAGGTTAAAACGATTTCTGCTTCTAGAGACTGACCGATTACTTTAGAGGATCGTAGCGACTCTAAAGCTTCGTTAATTTTTGATTCCTTAAGATCCAAAAGAATCTGTACATCTTGAGTCTTACTTACTTCAATCCATTCATTTCCAAACTCAGGCCAATCTTGAAGAATTAAGAAGTCTTTGCCCAACTTTTCGTTCGTCTTGTGAAAAGACCATGCTTCATCCGCAGTAAAGGGAATAATTGGCCCTATTAAACAAACAAAGGTCTCAAATATTTTATGCATTGCAGTTTGAGTTGACCTCCGACTCGGATCATTCGGATGAAGGGTGTAAAGCCTATCCTTTATAATATCGTGGTATGTTGATGACAGCACACCCGAGCAGAACCTGTTAATTAATTGAACCACACGATGTAACTCGTAGTTGTCCATTGCATCTGTTATTTGATCAGAAAGTTCTGCAGTTTTAGATAATGCCCAACGGTCAATCATATCTAATTCTCCAATGGGCACAGCATTTTCATCCCATGAGAAATCATAGAGATTCCCAAGTTGAAAACGAATTGTATTTCGAAGAGTTCGATAAGCACGCACAACTTGGTCAAGAATCTCATCCGACAAAGGAATATCTCTGCGAAAGTCTTCGGAACAAACCCACAATCTCAATACATCGGCACCATATTTCGTTACATAAGAGTCTGCAGTTTGAGGTTTACCATCGCTCTTGGAGATTTTTCGCCCATCGCCGTCTACAACGAAACCATGGGTCAAAATTCTTTTGTAAGGGGCTGAATCATAGGACGCCATACTTGTCCAAAGAGAACTCTGGAACCAGCCTCTATGTTGGTCACTCCCTTCAAGATAAAGATCAGCCGGCCATGATAAGTCTTGGTTACTTTTTAAAACAGAACGATGACTGCAACCAGAATCTATCCATACGTCGAGTGTATCAGTACCTTTAGTTAAAACTTTATGCTTCCACTCGGAATCTAACTCATAGCCATCAAGCAAAGATTTCTCATCTAATGAGAACCATATATCCGATCCTTCTGTTTCAACACGGGAGGCCAAAAAACGAATAAGCTCTGAATCAACTAGTGGGGTTCCTTCTTCGTCGAAGAAAACAGGAATAGGCACTCCCCATGATCTTTGTCGTGAAATACACCAATCAGGACGGGACTCAAGAAAGCCTTTAATGCGATTTGCTCCCCAATCAGGAGTAAAGTTAACATCTTCCAACTTTTCGATGCAATTATTTCTCAAATTATCTTTATCCAGTGCAACAAACCATTGATCCATCGCCCGAAAAACCACAGGTGTTTTACTCCGCCAGCAATGGGGGTATTGATGGTGATGGCTTTGCTTGGCAAGTAATAGATTTCCCCTCTCCAAAATTTCGATAACCTTTTGATTAGCGGCGCAACCGTTAGACCGCTCCAATACGGACAAACCCGTTAGTTCCTCTGGGATAGAACCATCTGCCACATAACATCCTTTGTCATCCAGTGGACAATAAACTTCAATTCCATTGTCAAGACCTGTAAGGTAATCATCCAGACCATGACCTGGGGCAATATGCACACAGCCTGTACCAGAATCCATGGTTACATATTCTGCAGATAAGATGGGACTAGACCTATCAATAAAAGGATGGATGCATTGCTTTCCGACCAAGGAACTACCCTCTTGAGTATCCACAATCTCAAAATTCTCGAATTTACAAACCTCAGTGAATTGACCGATCAAAGATTCACCCACCCAATAGTGTTCGCGACCAACTTTTAATTTTGAATATTGTTCACGCGGATGCACAGCGACTGCCATGTTTGCGGGAAGCGTCCACGGAGTTGTGGTCCAGATAACCATCGAAGTGCCAAGATCTTCCTTAATCCTAAAAGGCACATAAATCGAAGGGCTGACATGGTCCTGGTATTCGATTTCTGCTTCCGCAAGAGCAGTTGCACAAGGTATAGACCAATAGATAGGCTTTTTGCTTCTGTAAATCAGACCTCTATCAACAAAATCCGCAAAAGTTCTAAGAATTTCAGCCTCATAAGAGGGATTCATTGTACGATATTCTTTTTCCCAATCCGCCAACACTCCTAAGCGTTTGAACTGGGACCTTTGTGTATCAATATAACTTTTAGAGAACTCAGCACAAGATTTCCTGAGACTCACATTATCGTACTCTATCTTTTTACTGCGCAGATTCTTAGTTACTTTAAACTCGATAGGTAATCCATGACAGTCCCATCCAGGAACATAAGGAGTATGAAAACCTTTGGCTCCTTTGAAACGGATGATCGCGTCTTTAAGAATTTTATTTAAGGCAGTTCCAACATGAACATCTCCATTGGTGAAAGGGGGACCGTCGTGCAGGATAAAAGATTCAGCATTTTTATTTTTATCTACCACTTTATGATAGACGCCGGACTCTTCCCAATACTCAACTCTCTGGGGCTCACTTTCGACAGCATTTGCCCGCATCGGAAAGTCAGTTTGCGGTAAATTAAGGGTGTCCTTAAGCTTCTTAGCTTTGTTCATTGGAAAACTTCGATGGTAAACACAAAATGTGGGTAAGATGTGGGAATAAGGCACTAAGTCAAGGATGGATTCTACAAAGTCGATTGACCTTGCAATTAAGAATGGCGAAGAATACCTAGCTTTTCAGCATTTATGATCGATATATTAAACAACCTGGGTACTGAATTAAGAGCCATTTCCATGCTTGGTTATGTAACCTTACTTTTGGGAGCAGTCGTTGTCGGGCTCATTTTTTTAACTAAAGGAGGGGATTTACTTTGTGATTATTCTTCTATTCTTGCCGAGAAACTGGGCATTCCCTCCGTAATTATTGGTCTAACCATTGTTTCGATTGCTACATCTGCGCCCGAGCTTTTCACATCAATCTCGGCGATCAATTCAAATGCAGGAGGCTTAGTCATAGGAAATATAACAGGTTCAAATGTAGCCAACATTGGATTAATTCTTGGAATTGTATTACTCATAAAACCAATTAGTACTTTCGGCGCTGTAAAATCATTTCAACTAGTTGTCTTAGCAGTTGTGACTATTGGATTTAGTTTATCTTTTATTCTTAATGATAATTATAAGCTAGGATCCATAACGGGAATAGTCCTGATTATTTTTATCATTTGCTACCTCGGAGGGCTATGCTTTTATGCCATGAATAACCGAGATACAAACTTTACCTCAAACAATCCTAAGGAACAGGCAATTTCACTTCAGTTTGTAAGCTTAATGATCATGTTTGGTGGAGCGATGCTATGGTTAGGTTCAGAGTCACTTGTTTTCGGTTCTAAAAACTTGGCTATGCTTGCTTCAATACCTGATGAATTAATTGGCTTTACGCTTGTAGCTATTGGGACAAGTCTACCAGAACTAGCTGCATCCATATCCTTAGTCAAAAAAGAAGAGACCAATATGCTACTTGGTAATATCTTGGGTTCCAATCTGTTTAATATTGGATTAGTTGGAGGCGTCGCAGGAATCCTCGGTCCTATTTCATGCAAAGCTCCTTACCCATGGTTTGACCATGCATCAATGCTGTTTTTCACAGGCTTACTAGTAATATGGATGACGGGTAAAAAGCTAGGTAGAAAACATGGTATTTTACTACTCTCCTCTTACATCGCAGTTGCGACAACTTCTTGGATCGTTAACTCCTAAAACTAGTTTTCTTCACCTACCTGAAATCTTAAGAATGTGCCTACCTTAATATCAGAACCTAGTTCAGAGGAAATGTTTGATAGCAAATTAAGGACTGAAGAGTCAGGATCTTTCACAAAAGGCTGTTCTAGCAAGCAGGATGTGGAGAAATATTTTTCAAGTTTGCCTGCCACAATCTTTTCTACAGCCTGTGGGGGTTTTCCCTCGGCTTGTGCGAGTGCAATATCTTTCTCCTTACTTACTAAATCTTCGGGTATGTCATCTCTTGATACACAAACTGGAGATGTTGCCGCGATATGCATACATATATCTTTAGCCAGAGAAATTAATTGATTGTTAGAACCAAGGTCCTGCCCATCAGATGAAACCAAAGATACCATAACGGCCACTTTGGCACCTGTATGTACATAACTTTCTACAATTCCATTGGTCTCAATAGATACAGCCTGTGAACGACTAATCTTTATATTTTCCCCAATTTTACCAACCTGCTCAGCCCGTTTAGTCTCGAGATTCGCCTGGGGGTCAGCAAGCAGGATTTGAGCGACTTCATTTGAAAAGTGGACGAAGTCTTCGTTTTTAGCAACGAAATCTGTTTCGCAATTTATTTCTACAAGAATTCCATTTTTACGGTCTTCACTAATTGCATTAGCAATTATTCCTTCACCTGCTTCTCGACCTGCTTTTTTGGCAGCCGATGCAACGCCTTTTTTACGAAGAATGGATACGGCTTCATCCATATCTCCGCTAGTTTCTGCGAGTGCACGCTTACAATCAATGAGACCTGCTCCGGTCTTTTCCCGCAAGCTCATAACCGATTCATTTGTGATATTTGACATATTTATTTTTGACTAGAGATTATTTATTTTTCCTCTTTTGGTTTCGATTCAGATTCCGCACTGTCCAATGCAACCTTATCTTCCTTAACAACTTCTGTTTTGGCGACCTCCTTTACTTCGTCTTTAATCTCTGAAACTGATTCTTTTTTCTCATCGAAATCATTTTCATCATAGCCTTCTGGCAGAGTCACTTCTGGTTCACCTTCTTGATCAACAAAATCTGGTTCCTGGGTAATCGGAGTGATATCCTTTCTCTTGGTCGGAGCCTCCACCCGTTTTGATGCACCAGTTTGAATAGCATCGAGCACCACATCCACGATGATACTTATCGATTTTGTGGAATCATCATTACCAGGTATGGGATGAGATAAGATGCTTGGGTCTGAATTACTGTCAACCAATGCGATAACTGGAATTTTTAACCTATTAGCCTCCGCAACTGCAATTGCTTCGTTGTGAGAATCAATTACAAAAAGAGCACCAGGAATCCCTTGTAGGTTTAAGAGACCCTCAAAGTTGCGCTGCATTCTAGACATTTGCCTTTTGATGGCAGCGATTTCCTTACCGTGCATTTTGTCGAGGCTACCATCCTCTTCCATTCGTAAAAAACTCTTGTATTTGGTAAGACTTGTGGAAACTGTTTGAAAATTAGTTAAAGTTCCACCCATCCAGCGATTCACGCAAAAAGGCATGTTAGTAGCAGCAGCTAATTGCCTTATGGGTTCTTCTGCTTGACGCTTGGTACCAACAAGTAAAATTTGTTTACCCTGAGAAATAATCTCCTCGATAGCTTTGGACGCACCTTCTAAAAGGTCGTAAGTTTTCTCTAAATCAATAATCGATATTCCATGGCGGTTATCGAATACATATGGCTTGGATTTCGGATTCCATCTACGCAATTGGTGTCCAAAATGCACACCTGCGTCTAGCAGATCTTTAACAGTTATGTTCATAATAATTTTTTAAAGCCCTAACGGAACGAGCTAGGGAGAAATAATTTTCTTTTGATTGGAGTAATGATTGATGATTGGGAGCAGGGGCAGGATTTGAACCTGCGACCTTCAGGTTATGAGCCTGACGAGCTACCAGACTGCTCCACCCTGCTGCAAGTTAAAGGGAAAATTATTCATGTTTTTATAAAAAAGGCAATATCAAATGATAATTCTTCCTCTAGACTAGATTTATTGCCAAGAAAGTCTTTTTCTGAATGATAGTACCCATGGTTGGATTAAGAACTTTGGTCAAATTCTGTAACGATAGCACTCTTATTGATACAATTAAAGACTTCCATGGTTCATGGAACGGATTACAACTCGAAAATAACGGAGAAGTTACCAAAATCGGTGCTGCAGTTGATGCAGGATTAGTACCTTTTATGTGTGCTGCTGAAAAAAAAATTGATTTTTTACTGGTTCACCACGGCCTTTTTTGGACCCCTCCTACTCCTCTAACTGGGGTTAATTATAAAAAGATCAAACATTGTATGGATAACAATATCGCGGTTTACTCCTCCCACCTGCCGCTCGATTGTCATCCTAAAATTGGAAACAATGCAATCCTTGCACAAAAACTTGGTTTAGTTCCAAATGGGAGTTTTCTTCGATACGAAGGTAACGATATTGGATTACTTGCCAAGAGTTCCGTTAAAAGAACCGAATTACGGAATCAACTAAAGGATTTATTCCCCAAGGGAATCACCGCGATGGAATTTGGCTCCGAACACCCTCAGAAAATCGCTCTTCTTACTGGTTCTGGGCAAAGTGCAGTCGACAAAGTCCTCGGGGCCGGCACCGACACCCTCATTACCGGTGAGCTCAAACAGCACCACTTTAATATGGCCCAGGAATTAAAGCTCAATCTTTACGCCTGCGGACATTACGCAACTGAAACCTTTGGGGTGGATGCACTTGCTCAGGAAGTTGCAGAAAAATTCGATCTTCCCTACGAATTTATTCCTACCGAATGTACGCTCTAAGTCAGTTATTGCGACCTGCACATAAATTAGTCATTATTATAATATGAAAAAGATCGGACTTTTAAACGGTCCCAACCTCGACCGTCTCGGTAAACGCGAACCAGAAGTCTACGGTTCGGTCACGCTTGCACAAATCGAAGAGAAAGTAAAAAGCAAGGCCGCATCCTGCGACTGCGAGGTAGACACTTTCCAGTCCAACCACGAAGGTGCTCTCATCGATAAGATTCATGAATGGGGAGACGCCGGATTTTTGGGTCTCATTTTAAACCCCGGTGGATTAACTCACACCAGTGTTGCACTACGGGATGCCGTGGTCGCCTCAGGTTTAAAGACAATCGAGGTCCACCTCTCCAATATCCATGCACGTGAGGATTTCAGGCACAAATCCCTTATCTCCGGTATCGCCGCCGCGGTTGTAGCCGGTATGGGCCACCATGGCTATATGTCCGCT
>MDTB01037664.1_pt1 | contig 22798 bp, 22 predicted proteins | sample 811161 | NCBI WGS metagenome assembly MDTB01 (sample SAMN05326650, study PRJNA326480) | marine metagenome | isolation source: seawater | place: Mediterranean Sea | collected 2009 | reverse complement strand
TCCTTTGTCTCGGCGCCAGACTATGAAATAAAGGCATCCTATGCGATTACGGTAGAAGTATCAGATGGCTCCCTAACCACATCACAGGACTTAACGATAGGGATATTGGATCTTGATGAAGCGACGCCTAATAGCCCACCGGTTTTCGTGGGATTAGCGGCCACCACTGAGGTTAACGAAAATCAGACCAGCCTCCTTACTGTGGAAGCGTCAGACGCAGATGGAGATTTGCTCTCGTTTTCATTGCAGGGGGCTGATGCATCGTCCTTCGAGATAGACGACTCAGGAGCGATAACTTTTTTGAACGCCCCGGACTTTGAGACTAAGCAATCATATGAAATAACCATTGTCGTAAGCGATGGGACTGAACAAACAGCCCAAGATTTGTCAGTGCGCATCGTTGACGTCGCTGAGGGCGTTTCGGAGTCGCCTGTAGAATTCAACGTGGTTGTTGCCCGGGGAACTAACGGTTTCGGTACGGGCAATAAGTATTCGATCAACGACAACGTCAGCCCCAACCTCAGCCTTGAGACCGGCAAGACGTACCGCTTGCTCCAGTCTGATAGCAGTAATGGAACGCATCCGGTTTACTTCTCGACCACGTCCAATGGCACGCATGGCGGTGGCACCGCGTATACTGAAGGGGTGTCTCGCGTAGGTAGCGCTGGTAGTGCCGGCGCATACGTCCAAATAACCGTTCCCGAAGGAGTCACCACCTTATATTACTATTGTCTCAACCACTCGGGGATGGGAGGCACGATCACGATTTCCTCCAGTGCTTCGGGCGTCTATGTGGTTCCGATGAACTGATCTGAGTGGGGTATGGGACACAGAGGTAAAGTAATGAGTAAGTTGGTTAAGCTATGGTTGGGAGTGTTAATTGCTATAGGAGCAATGGGCGTGGTTGCTGATGAGAAAGAGTCTTTAGTGGCGGCGCGAAGTCTCGATTGGCGAGTAATCAACGACAATGTGATGGGTGGGCGCTCATTGGGGGATATCACGCACGCCGGGGAGTTCTTATCGTTCTCGGGCTCACTCAATACAAACGGCGGAGGCTTCGCATCTATTCGAGTGCCGGCCAGTAACTTACTGTTCGGCGAGGCAACTGGTGTTCGCCTCAGAGTCCGCGGGGACGGTCGCGACTATACGTTTAGATTGCGCCCCAAGAACTCGCGGATTTCATATTGGTCGCAGTTTGCTACAGAGGATGGCGAATGGCTGGAGGTAGCTTTGCCGTTTGCGTCGTTTTGGCCGAACTGGCGCGGGCGCCGTTTGAACGCGCCTGCAATTACCGCAGCTCAAGTCGCCGAGTTAGGTTTGATGATCAACGACGGCATAGATGGTGCATTTGCGCTCGAGGTGGACTGGATCGCCGCCTACTGAGATGTGTTGCGATCGCCAACAGCTTCTGTTTGGATATAGCGGTCCAATCACAGAGGGTGGGAGTTATGGCGTCAAAAAGCCAAACGAAGTATTCGGTCTGCACGATCTGCGATATTGGTTGCCAACTGCGCTCTGAAGCCGAAGACGGTAGGGTGAGCCGCGTCATTGCCCACGACAGCCCTATGCTGGCAAAGAATATTTGCTACAAGGGCACAGCAGCACCACATATCCACAATCATGCTGATCGTCTGCGAGTGCCACTCAAGCGCGTAGGGGAGCGCGGCGCTGACCAGTGGCAAGAGATCTCTTACGAACAGGCAATGGATGAAATTGCCGAGCGGTTACAGGGCATCATTGCGCGTTATGGTGCTGAGGGCTTAGCTGTTTCCACCTCGGGTTGGAACACTCAAACCACGCATAGCATGGATCGGCGCTTTATGAACCTCATAGGTGCGCCCAACTGGATCAGCGGCGTGGCCTTGTGTGCAGGCAATACTGCGGCAGTGAATCGTCTTACCTACGGCTGGTTCCCCCAACCTGATTTCGGCAACACCCAATGTATCGTGCTGTTTGGCCACAACCCGCGAAAGCATTCATGGACGCCGATTTATAATGCTATTCGCTCTGCCAAGGCGCGGGGTGCAAAAGTCATTGTGTTAGACCCACGCGTTTCTGATCAGGCTGAAGGCGCTGATTTACACCTGCGTCTGCGCGCCGGCACGGATGCCGCCATGTGCTTGGGCTGGTTGAAAGTGATCATTGATGAAGAATTGTATGATCAAAATTTCGTAGCGCAATGGTGTGCGGGCTTTGCTGAACTGCGCGCGCGGGTAGACGAATATCCGCTAGAACGAGTGGAAGCGATAACTGGTGTGGATCGCGAATCGATCGCGGCGGCCGCACGCATGTATGCTCGCGCCGATGGTGCTGTAATTCCCTGGACACCTATTACTGACCAGCAAATCTCCTCTACCTCTGCGATTCGGCTGCATTCAATCTTGCGAGCGATTACTGGGAATCTTGATGTGGTGGGCGGTGAGACTCTTGGTGGCTTTAACCCCGCATACATTCCGGAAAGTGAGCTTGCCCTGCATGAGCGGCTGTCAGATGAGCAAAAAGCGAAACAATTGGGTTTTGCTGACCACCCGGTTTTTACCTACCGAACGGCGGAGATGCTCAAGGAAGCGACCAACAAAGTGTGGGGTTTCCCCTACGCGGACCTAGTGATGGGTTGTCATATGGCAAATCCCACAAATGTCTTCAGAGCCATGGCGAAGGGTGATCCCTATCCGATTAAGGCCTTGATTACCCTAGGCAACAACACCCTGCTCAGTTATGCAAATCAGCACCAAATCCTGCAGGCGTTAATGAATCAGGAACTGATTGTCGCCCATGAAATCTTTATGACCCCCACCGCGATGTTGGCAGATTACGTTTTACCGGGTGATGTATTTACGGAGCGTAATCATGTGGCGGATGGCTGGAGTTGGGGCAGCCGCCTGACGCTGTCGCAAAAAGTAGTAGAGCCACCCGAACAGGCATCGAGTACGTTTCAGTTTTGGACTGACCTAGGGCGTCGTATGGGGCTGGCGGAGTATTTCCCCTGGGACACCATCGAAGACATGCTGGATTATCGGCTGTCACGATCTGGACGTACGTTCGCTGAGTTTGAAGCCGCGACCTTTATGGAGATGCCGGCACCGAGATTCCGTAAATATCGTAAACATGGGTTCGCTACCCCTTCGGGCAAAGTAGAGCTGTATTCCAGCGTGCTGGAAGATTTAGGTTTTGACCCCTTGCCATATTACCGCGAGGGGCCGACTCCCAATGAAGATTACCCGTACGCGGTGTTTACCGGTGTGCGTGAAGATCCATTCTTTCAGACCGGGCAACGAAATATCGAGGTATTACGCGCGCGCTGTCCAACACCTCAGCTGTATCTGCACCCAACTGACGCAGAGCGAGAGCAGCTAGAGAACGGGGATTGGGTGCGATTGGAGTCGGCAACCGGCACGGTCACAGCGCAACTATCGATCCAGCAATCCATGAAAGAAGGCCATATCCGGGTGCCCCATGGCTGGTGGTATCCCGAGACCCGGGGTCAAGAAAATTTGGCCGGGGCCTTTGTGTCCAGTGACGCCGTACTTTGTTCCGACGACGACGAGTTCTTGGACTACGAACAAGGTGTGCCACACTTTAAGGGTTTTCCGGGACGCATTATAAAAACCGTCGCACCCGCAGCTCTGCTCGCGGATGATGCGGGAGCGGTAAGATGACCCAGCGAAGTAAGTGGGTGCAATGGCGCACCGAGCGTCAAGTACGCCTTAAGGCGTTGCTGGGTAAGGCGTTGTTCAGTAAGAAAAATACTTTCGTAACGCGCACGGTAAAAAAGTTACTTGGGGCTGATCGGGTGGCGATTAATGACGACCCGGATTTACTGCATTAAGGTATGTATTGATCCGAGGTTGACTTTGGACCTAACTCTAGGGTTTAAAGTAATGAGATGAGCGAAAAAAAGTTAAGAATTGGTGAACTGGCTAGACTCGTGCAGGTGTCTCAAGACACACTGCGATTCTACGAGAAGCACGGGTTATTGGCGCCAAGTCTGCGTAGCCAGGCGGGATACCGGCTGTATTCCCAAGCGGATTTAGAGCGAGTTGGTTTTATCTTAAGCGCTAAACGTGTTGGTTTCACTCTGAACGAAATTCATGACTTGTTGGGCCTCGAAGTTACCAAGGACGACAAATCCTGCGAGGACGTAAAGCGCTTTGTAGACGAAAAATTGGATAACCTGAACCAGCGTATTGGTGAGATGCGGCATATACAGAAGACGTTAAAAACTCTCAGTGACGCTTGTTGCGGCGGTGCTGAGCCGGCAACTCACTGTACGATTTTAGAAGCCCTAAACGCGCAAGCAGAGAGCGGGCCAATCTTAAGGCGGCTCTTGTGATGTTGGAGTTGCTAACGAACTTTGTCACCTTATTCGTTGAATCCGCGCCGTGGTTACTGCTGGGTTTTGCGCTGGCGGGTGTGATTAAAGCCTTGGTGCCTGAAGATCTATTGGCGCGTCAGCTGGGTCAGCCTGGATTGCGATCCACCGTGAAAGCAGCATTGCTTGGAGCACCGTTACCGTTGTGTTCCTGTGGTGTTATTCCTGCGGCTGTGGGCTTGCGGCGCAGTGGTGCGTCGAAAAGCGCCACCACAGCATTTTTGATCTCCACACCAGAAACAGGGGTGGACTCTGTTTCCATCTCTTATGCATTACTGGGGCCCTTTATGGCGATTATTAGGCCAATAGCGGCAGTCTGCAGTGCTATTGTTGCTGGTGTAGTTGTTGGTCGTGATACTGATCGAAAGGATGCCGAGCAGACCGCAGAAGACCCAGAGGAAGCATGCTGTGCTGAGCCCGCCATCAATTCCGAGGCAAACTTGTCCTTGGCCGATAAGCTGCTTTCGGCTTGGCGTTTTACCTTTGTTGATTTGGTGCAGGACATTAGCCGCTGGCTACTCATCGGCTTGGGTTGCGCCGCACTGATAAAAACCTTAGTTCCCCAAGAGTTTTTGCTGCAGTGGGGCGATGGTTTTCTTGCCTTTGTGGTAATGGCGGCCATTGGTGTGCCTATGTATATCTGTGCCACAGCGTCTACGCCTATCGCTGCCGGCTTGCTTTTTTCAGGCGTTTCGCCGGGTGCCGTGCTGGTGTTTATGTTGGTTGGCCCGGCGACGAATATTGCGACAGTTGCCTTGGTGAAAAGAGAGCTTGGTCGGCGCGCTCTATACGCTTATCTTGGTAGTGTCGTCGGCGTGGGCTTTGCCTTCGGATATTTAACCAATGCCTTAGCCGCGCGTTGGGGATTTGCGTTTGTGGCGCAGCCGCAACTCGCCATAGACATGAGTCATAGTTGGCTTGCCTACGGGGCGAGTGCGGTACTGGCGTTATTAATGCTGCGCGCACTGTTCAGTAGCTGGTCGCGTCCAGTTACTGCGGCATAGTCCAAATTGGGCTTGAATAAGCTCTCTCCTGAATAACTGATTCGCCCACTGTTGGCGCATCGAGTCCCAAGGCGATGGCGTCGAGCAAGGCATGTCTGGGCGTAGGCGCCTGCAGCACACGGGCATAGTAAAAAGCTTTCTGGGCTGGGTTGAATTCCGGGTCTTGCCAGACTGTTCGCAAGGTCACAGCGCCCTGATCATCGTTCCAAACACCGGTTTTTTCATCAAGTTGTGGCTCCAATGCAGGGAGTTTGCCATTGCTCGGTATGCGACCCGTAGACCAAACCACATCAAATACTTTTTCCGCAGCGCGGCCATCTTTGCCGAGCCAGCCCTTGACGATTTGGATGCGGTCAAGATTGGCCGACAAAGGATCCTTGGTTGCTGCAACAAGAAATCCCGGTGCAGTATCGCTAGTTGTAATGAGGTTGCCGCCCATGGGCACTGCCTTAGTCTTTAGGTAGCTGTGCCAATCGTCTCGGTCTAAATCCTCAACCTTCAGACCATTGCCGGCAAAAAAGCGCAGGCGAATGCGGGGCCCAGTAGTACCGTAGACCTCTTTGCGCTGCATCGCGTTGAAGATAGCAGTACGGGTATTTTCCTCAGCCCAAACTGCTGCCAGACCTGAAGCTTGCATCGACCATCCTGTAGGGCCTACGTTGTTGGGTCTATTTGGATTTCGAGGGCCTGCGTTGCGCTCGGGGGTTGCACCGCTGGCCATCTTGCCCCAAAAGTTCGCCTCTTCAGCGGTAGCCAGTCCTGTATGGCTGTCGGTAGATCCGATAACCCCAAGGGCATAGGGGTTAACGCCCAGATCGTCCTCCAGTTCCAAGCCGGTCTTCAGTGCCGATCGCACGTAATCCCCTGGTCGCGGTTGATAATTGTCAGTGCGTACTTTTTGGATATACCAGGGATATAAACCGAAGTCGGCGAATTCGTCATCGGGTGATAAATCCGGATGAGTTTCCGAGTCGCCCTTGTATTGCGTGATTTCGACAAGGGGTTCGAGGCGCCCTCGCTGTTTCGCGTATTCAGCGGTAATTGCCTCGCCCCGAAGAGATCTTCGAGAGAACATTTGTCCTTTGGATATATTTGAGTTGTGTGGGATTGCGAGAAATCTGGCGCCTATCCCAGCAGCAGTTTCGTCCATCCATTTCCACAAGTCCTCAGGAAATGGGCTGTCGGTAGAGGAGAAAGGTGAAAAGGTGCCAGCGACCTCCAAGCTTGCGTCAGTGATCACCACGCGGTGTAGATTGGCACCTCCAGGTACCGAGCTCCATTCCCAACCAATAAGGGCCGTGAATTCGCCTGGTTCGTCAAAGCGTCTTGCGCTCTCGAGCATACGTTGCCAGGCGTTGCGGGCCGAAATATCGGCGCCCGGTGGTGCTGCCGCTGCGGTATTCTCCGTCCATGACCTTGCGGCTTCTATCGGGTCCTCATCAGTCGGTAATAAATTCGCGAAATAAGTTTGGCCATTGCCGCTATCAATGGCGTCGCGAATTTCGTTTTCGGTATACCAAAAAGCAAGTCTTTCGAGAATATTTGGATTGGGCTTTTGTACCCCGTCTAGATAGATATCTCGAATACCGCCATAGAATTCTGCGTGGTCAGCTATCACCAAAAAGTCTAGCGGCGTTTGCAGTTGGGCACGGACGCGTGTGCCCGGATGGATGACTGGTTGGCCTCTGGCGAAAGCGTACGCTGTATTCGGATCGGCAGTTTGATTGCCGTTCAGAAACGCATCAAAGGAGTAGGACGTATGCAAGTGAGTATCGCCCCAAAGAAGTTGCGGTGCTGCCTGCGAGGTGGTCGCGCAAGTTATCATTAGCATAACGGCGCCAGAACGGGCGAGGCCGCGAAATAAACTCTTAATCATTGGGTGTACTCTCTTTTAATAATTTCAGCGTAATCTATGCAGAGCGCATATTTTATTGCCTGATGGATCGCGAAGGTAAGCCAAGTAAAGGTCGCCGCGCGGGCCAGGCGGGTCTTCGCAAGCCGAACCACCGTTGGCGAGTCCTGCTGCGTGCCATGCGTCGGCTGCCCCAGTGCTGTCGGCATTGAAGCCGATTGTGGAACCATTGCCGTGGGTCGCTAGGTTGCCATCGATCGGTGGCGTGAGCGCAAATACACCGGAATCCGTGCGGTAGAAGCATCGGCCTTTTGGGTCGATCTGGCCTGGAGCCACGCCTAAGGTTCCAAGGATTGCATCGTAAAACGTCTTCGCGTCGTTGATGTCGTTAGCGCCGATCATAATATGACTGAACATGAGGGAGTCTCTTCTAAAATCTTTCGACGGCTCATGCTACGGGCTTAAATCACAGTGTCCAGCGGCGTGATACGTTGCCGTAGCTCGCGTTGGTATGCCATATTGGGTGCTTTATGAACTTTGGAGTTGCCCATGACCCGTATTACTCTGAACGTAAACGGCGCCGATACTCAAGTAGATGCCCCAGACGATATGCCATTGCTGTGGGCATTACGCGACCTCATGGGTCTGACCGGCAGTAAATACGGATGCGGCATCGGTCAGTGTGGTGCCTGCACGGTACATTTAAACGGGGCACCGGTACGCAGTTGCTTGGTGCCTGTTAGCCAAGTCAGCGGCCAGGCCATTACCACAATTGAGGGGCTTACCGAGGACGGAGCTCTGCATGCATTGCAACAAGCGTGGATTGAGAAAGATGTTGCTCAGTGCGGTTACTGCCAGTCCGGGCAAATTATGTCTGCTGCCGCATTACTGCAGAACAACGCCAAGCCAACTGATGCCGATATTGATGCTGCCATGGCAGGTAACTATTGTCGGTGTGGCACCTATATCCGTATCCGAGAGGCCATCCACGCGGCAGCTCTGAGCTTCGATGCTACAGCAGCAAAAGGGGCGCAATCATGAAGTCAGATAACGAGATGGATGCAACTTTATCCCTAGGCAACCAGCCTTCGCGACGTGATTTCTTAAAAATATCGGGCGTCATGGGGGGAGGTTTGGTTCTTGCGGCGACAGCGTCAGGTTGGGCTCAGGGCACGCCCAATTTGGTTGGTGGGGGCGAGCTAAACGCCTATGTGCAGATCAAACCAGACGGCAGCATAGTCATATACAGTGGTGCACCTGAGATGGGTCAGGGCATTGCAACGTCGTTACCGATGATTGTAGCCGAAGAAATGGGTGCTGATTGGGATGACGTCGTTGTTGAGCAAACGCCTGAGGTCAATTCCGAGCGTTATGGCCGACAATCTACCGGCGGGTCTTATACGGTCTATTTGAACTGGCAATTAATGCGCGAGATGGGCGCCACAGCGCGGGAAATGCTTATAAGCGCAGCCGCTATCGTTATGGAGTTGCCGAGAGAAGAGCTTAAAGCAGAGGAGAGCAGAGTGCGGCATCTGCTAAGCGATCGCTCACGCAGTTTCGCCGAGTTGGCGGCATTGGCACAGGAACAGCCTATGCCTGCGAAAACAGATTTAGTTTTTAAGGCGCGGGAAGATTACCGAATACTCGGAACGTCTAAAAGCCAAGTCGACTCGTTAGCAATCGTTACCGGTCAGGGCGATTTTGGCATCGACACGCGAGTGCCGGACATGCTGTACGGCAGCTATACCAAGTGCCCAGCCGTGGGCGGCAAAATTGTCGAAGCAAATATCGGAGCTATTAAATCGCTTCCTGGTGTGGTGGATGCTTACATGATTAAAGGCAATGGCAACGTACGTGAACTTTCAGACGGAGTAGGCATTGTTGGTACCAGCACATGGGCCGTATTTGCCGCACGTAAGGCGCTGCAAATCGTTTGGGACGAGTCTCAAGCGTCCAAAGACAGTTGGACCGATTTCGCTGATTTTGCAGCCAAACAGGGGGATACCGGAGCTGCGGTACTTTACGAACAAGGCGCCGTGGACGAGGCGCTGGAGAATCCGGGTAATACCGTAATCAGCAGTTTTTACGAATATCCCTATCTCGGTCATTTATGTCTGGAACCCATGAACTGCACCGCGCACTTCCGGCCTAGCAAGGCAGGCGCTAAAGACCACATCGAAATGTGGCTGCCGACCCAGAGCGGGCCCGGGTTTAAGAAGTTGGCGCAAGAGCACTATGGTCTTGATGCCGATCAGTTCACTATCCATGTAAAGCGTATGGGCGGCAGTTTTGGTCGGCGCACATCCGGCGAATACATGTGTGAGGCAATCGAACTGTCGAAGCTCAGTGGTCGGCCAGTGAAACTGACTTGGTCGCGAGAAGACAGTATGCGTCACGATTACTTCCGAGAGGGGGGGTTCTGTCGCTTGCGTGGTGCAATGACCGCCGACGGCAAATTAGCGGCCTGGGAAGAGCATACTATTGGCGCCGCGGTAGGTTCGGAGCCGTCGCGCTGGACTGGTGTTCGCGCTGGTTCGTTCCCTATTGCCACTAGTGCTAATGCTCGAGGTTCCCTGACTACTTTCCGCATGGACACGCCCTCGGGCCCGTGGCGTGCTCCTTTTTCTAATACTCATGCCTTCGTTTCTCAGTGCTTTATCCACGAATTAGCCGAGGCTGCGGGACGTGATCACGTTGAACTGCTAGTCGAAATGATGGGTGAGCCGCGCTGGCTTGAGCCAGACAACTTTCGTTCTATGAATACAGAGCGGGCTATTGGTGTGATTAAGCTTGCTGCGGAGAAAGGCGGGTGGGGACGCGCCATGCCCAGTGGTCGTGGCTTAGGTATAGCATTTTATTTCTGCCATGCCGCCCATGTGGCTGAACTGGCGGAAGTTAGCGTAGATGCGCAAGGTAAGGTGACTGTGCATAAGGTTACTGCTGCTGTGGATGTTGGGCCGATCATAAATCGCAGTGGGGCGCTTAATCAGGTGCAGGGATCCATTATTGATGGCTACAGTGCCATGGCGGGTCAACAGATCACTATGGAAAACGGTCGCATCCAACAAACCAATTTAGACCAGTATCCGGTGCTGCGAATTGATGCTGCACCCCAGGTAGATGTGCACTTTATTGAAAGCGATTTTGACCCGACTGGCCTGGGTGAACCCGGCTTACCGCCTCTAGCACCTGCGGTCGCCAATGCGATATATGCTGCTACCGGCAAGCGCGTGCGCAAGATGCCGCTGATTGCAGATGGTTTTCGGATTTAGCTGCTCATAAGCGGCGCGCCAGCTGCACGGCGACAGCCGAGCCAGTGCTAACGATCCAGTGCCAAGCAGGATAATGCGCTTTGGAGTGCATCGCAGCTTGAGCTTCATTCCGGTGCACTGCTTCGTCGTCGCAGAACTGCTGTAGCAGAGTGCGAAATGGGAGGGGGAACAGATGGAGTTGCTGCTGGTAGTGCTCGACCACGAACGTTTCCACCGCGCGAATGGTCGCGTAGGTAAAGTGAGGGCCGAGTAAGGCGGCAAAAGCGCCCAATCCCCAGCCCGCCACGCGCCACAGAGGTAGGCACTTAGAATGCAAATGGTGCGGCAACAACCGATCCAAGGCGGCCAGATGGATCTGCTCCGCGTGCAGGTGTGATACGGCGAAGGCGCGTAGCTCTGTGGATTGACTGACCGCCAAAATACCTTCGTATATGCAAACTGCGCCTGTTTCGCCTGCGTGGTCCGAGCGTAATTCGGCAATCGCCGCACCACCAAGTTGCTCCATGCTAGTAAGGCAGGGGGCGACCAACTCATGGACGTTCATTGTTTCTGCATCCCCTTGCGGCTGCCGTGTTTCGTGACAATCTTTTGCCGATCGGTTTTACCAGCTGTAGAGGCCCGCACCGTTGCAAAACGGGACCGCGCCCAGCGGCTGGCCTCAGCGTGATCCACAATAGGCTCTGGATAGTGGCGACCGATCACACAGCCCGCTGCGAGTTGCTCCAGCTCGGTCGCCTGCCAGGGCGTATGGATCATTGGGCCGGGTAAACCCGCTAATTCGGGTACCCATTTGCGGATAAAAACACCGTCTGGATCCTGATCCATGGATTGTTTTATTGGATTGTAGATCCTTAAAGTATTGATGCCGGTGGTGCCGGACTGCATTTGCACCTGTGAATAGTGGATGCCAGGTTCGTAGTCAGCGAATAAGCCGGCTAGATGAATGGCAGGCTGACGCCAGTGTAACCACAGGTCGTAGGATGCAAAGGACACCAGCATGGCGCGCATGCGAAAGTTAATCCACCCTGTGTGGTTTAGGTAACGCATGCAGGCGTCAACGAATGGAAAGCCGGTTTCGCCCTTGCACCAGGCATCGAATCGTTGCTGATCGAAATCATGTTCCCGCAGGCCGTCACAGCTGTGTGCCATATTGTGGAATTCAATCTCCGGCTCGCTCTCAAATTTCTGAATGAAGTGGCAATGCCAGTGCAGTCGACTTTGAAACGCTGCTAAGGCCTTGGGCCAAGTTCCCCGCCGTTCCGGAGCATGAGACTTGATCTGCGCTTGGGTGGCCCAAGTCTGCTGTACCACCTGACGCATACTCAGACGACCGGTGGCCAGCAGGGTGCTCAGCCGGGAACACGCGGCAGGAGCAGTATTTGGACTGGACATTTTCAGATGGTAGCGCTCACCACTTTGTTCAAGAAATTGGTTCAGACGTTGCTGTGGAATCAAGTTGTCATCAATCTCGATCGCATCACCGGATAAGCAGGGTCGCCAGGACTGCCATTGGGCCGTACTTTCAATCGTCAGCCACTGTCGCTGTTCCGGGAGTTCGTCTATTGGCGCGGACATATGCTGTCGCCAACGTCTGGCCCAGCCGTCGCGCTCGCGCAGGCCACGAAAGACACCGAAGTTGCGCTGCTCATGGAAGGCGACACCATGGGCATTACACCAAGTGGAAATACGCTTATCTCGATCATAAGACCAAGCATCGCCAGTTTCTTCGTGAGCATGTAGGTGAAAAATGCCGAGGCTGTGATGGAGCTCGCTGAATACCTGTTCAGCGGCTCCGATTTTGATACACAACTCGGCGCCAAGTAGCGCGAGTTCACGAATTAACTGATCGAGGCCATGTCGGACTAACTGCCAATGCCGCTGGCTCGCGGTAACTTGCTGCCACAGTTCTGGCTCAATTATGTACAGTGCTAAAGTCGGCCCTTGAGTCAGAGCCGATGCGAGGGGAGCACTGTCCTGAGTCCGAAGGTCTCGTTTAAACCAGACAATCTGCTTGATTGGCATTTTTTACAACGTCTGTATTAACGTAAATACATAACACCGGGGCGGCTGCCAAAACGATGTGAAAACACCAACTGACCGCGCATGGGGTGGTAGCTGTCCAATTAAAAGTAAGGCAAAGAACCACGGAATAGTTGGTAGTGAGTCAAGACATCAAGAGCATAAGTGAAGTTGGCGCCGCCGTGCTGGTTACGCGCTTATCCGAGCATGCTAAATACCTATCGTTGGACCCATTGGTGGGCGGGGTGTCGGCGAATACGTACCTATTGCGGGCTGATGCTGCTTCGGGGCAAGAGCAGTGTTGGGTGCTGCGAGAACATGGGACAAATCACTCGGGTCATCCGGCTAAACTTGAGTTTGCGCTGCTCAATGCATTGCATCGTGCAGGACTGCAAGTTCCCGAGCCTTTGTTGTGCGATGTCAGTCTTACAATCAGTGCCTATCCCCTAATTGTTATGACCTTCGTAAGAGGTAGCAGCCTGATTCCTCTTAATATGCAACAAGCCTATATCGACCGTATGGCGCAACAGCTATGGCAAATTCATCGCCAGCCGCTTGATGATTTGCCCGCTTTGCCCCAGCGCCTAGATCCGCTGCCGGAGGTATTCGATTATTTACCGAAAGACCCTCAATGGCGTGAACTGCATCAGCAAATGCGGGGCTTGGCTAATACGGCCTATGTTGGCGCGTCGCGTTTGTTGCACGGTGACTTCTGGCCGCAAAATCTACTTTGGCAACAAGGTGAAATCGTTAGTGTGCTGGATTGGGAAGACGCGGCCGTTGGTGATCCGCTTGCAGACGTGGCAGCAGCAAGTGTTGAGTTACGCTACCTTTTCGGCACGACTGGTGCGCAGCGGTTTGTTTCTGCCTATGCTGAGTTGAACTTTGTCGACCCGTTTAGGCTCGCGCTGTGGCAGGTCTATGTTGCAGCCGCGGCACAGCACTTTATGGGGCAGTGGGGCTTAGAGCCCGCCCGCGAAAGCCATATGCGAAGTGAAGCGCTGGCTGCTATTAAAGCGGCAGCAAAGGTACTAAGAGGCTATAACTAATCGTTACCGCGTTAGAGATGCGATGCGGTAATGGTGACATCTGCCATTGACCAGGCGGTGCGCCACTGTTGCAAAGCTATATCGGCCGCGGCGGTTTTGTTTTGCGCGAGCAGCGTTTGATACAGACCGTAGAGAGACCAGCCGTTATTTTGATTCCAGCGCAGATCGCGGCGATAAACCGCTTCGGCTTTCTCCGCTTCACCGGCTTGCAGTAGAGTCGCGCCGAGATAGTGGCGCATGGGTTGGGCCCAGTCTGGTGGCTCGGTGTAGTTGTTTTGATCTTCGATAGCAACGCCGGCGTTAAACGCTGCAATGGCTCCTGATAAATCGCCTTGGGCCCGCAATACCTCTCCCTCAAGCCCCAAGGCGGCCAGCTTCAACACGGCTGAAGCGGGGGTTGCACCGACCCGGTACTCGTTGGCATTAGGCGCGTTGGCAATTGTTCGAAGTGTTGCGAGGGTTTTCTCCGCAGCGTCCATATTGCCTTTGGCGATGTGGGCGCTGCCGATAGCATAGGCCCAGATGCCATCAAGATAGGGCGTGCCCTGATGTTGCGGCGTAAGTGCCAAGAGATCGTCCCAGCGCGCAAAAATCTTCATAACTAGCCAGGGTGCAGAGACGCGTTTTTGGCCGCTGCGTACCACAGCCTTGGGGTCTTGAATGCGGTTAGCCATTCGCCAGGCGGCGTCGATAGCGGTGGCATAGTTGCCTTGGACGGTGGCTGCATAACGCACAAAGTCCAAGGCATGTCCTGAGTGAATTTTATGGGACAGTGGGTAGGTGCCGAGATTCGGCAATGGGTAGTCACCCCACAATTTTGCAAACTCTATATCCACAGCCTGAGATCGCACATTACTCTCCACTGCTTTCGCATACTGACCAACACGCACATAAATGTGCGCAGGCATGTGTACGACGTGGCCTGCAATGGGCACGGTAGCCTCTAACGCGTCTGCTGAAGTCAGGGCGCGCTCTGGTTCCAACGAGGCCTCGATTAAGTGGATATGCAGGTGCAAGACCCCGGGGTTCGTCATGTCCTTGGCCATGATGTGTTCCAGTGCTTGAGCAACAGGTAATGTCTCAGACTTCGGATTGCCCTCGCTGTCCCAGTAGTCCCAGCGTCCGATGGACATATAACTGGCGGCATACAGTGCGGCAATGTCGGAATCATCTGGATATTGCTGATTCAGACGACGCATTGCAGCAAGGTAGGCGCGGTCTCGCTCATCCTGATCGGCAATGGCGTCCTTATCATAAAGTACGTACATAGCCTTTATTAACTCGGCTTCTGAAGGGCTAGCTCGATCGATGCGCGCGAGCGCATTTTTTATGGCCTTAAGTCCTTCGCCTTTCGGGTCATCGGGCATCCGTGCGTAGCGTGAATTAGGGTTGGGTCCCATAGCGTGAGCCATTCCCCAATAGGGCATTGGGTGGGAAGGGTCCAGGCGCGCGGCTTCTTGGTAAGAGGCTATGGACTCAGGAAAGTAAAAACCCCAGGCGAAACGCAGCCCCTGGTCGAAAAACGCCTGGGCCTGAGGGTTTTCTGTGGAGATCTTACGGCTGTATGTGCCGCTGCCCGGTATAAGGGTAGCGTGGACATTCTCGGCGACGTTTGAAAGCACTGGTTGGCTTGGAGAACCAATCAGTAGGAGAAACAGCACCACACTTAACCGCTCTCTTTTGCACATAAAATCCTCCCTAATATGCCATAAGGCTAGCATGGTTAGGAGTCGATAGGTCCAAGAAATGAGGTCGACCTTACTCGAGATACACAACTGAGTGTGCAAAGCGGTTTAGACGATAAGTAGAGGAGCTAGATTAAGAACAAGCAAGGCTTCCTCACTCAGCGCTTTTGACAGATACCATAGGCCTGGGGGTAGTCGTCAAATCAAGACTGAATTGGCGAATGTCTCCGGCTCGGGCCTCTTTAGCCTTGTTCCATATCCCAAGATTTACTCGTAATCCTAGCCCACTCAAACTCCGACATGGATTCGTCGATGGTCAAGAAATCTCGTTGCCTCTTTTTCTGAGGCATTGGGATGACGTCCGCATTTTGAGCGTTAACTTCCTGTATTTCGTCGATTTGGTTTTGCTTTGGTTGAGGTCTCATTATGATTACCATGTGATACGAAACGTAACAATAGTTGAAGATAACTAAAGAAAAAAAAGAATATTTGGGAATTGATACATTCCATTTGGTAGACAATGATGCCGGAGCAATGTTGCTCCGTTATCTGGTGCTTTGACGATGAACAGCTAATGGATAGCTTGGGTGAATAAAATCGGGTTCTACGCGGCTCTGAGCTAAAAGAAGTCATTTAGGAGAACAAATCGAAGTAAAAAGATCGTCATTGATGATGCTCAGCCTGGATGCGCAGTCGTTTCAGAAGAAGCTTAGCTAGCGTCGGCCTCATTGGTTTACGAAGTTCCAGGTTCGTCCGAAGTTAACTCTTATTCTTTGCTATATTCTTCGATACGCAGACTTGTCGCTAAATAGGCTTAGAAGTATGAAATCTTTTGATAATAAAGTTGCAGTAGTAACTGGCGCGGCCTCGGGAATGGGGCGGTACTTAGCCGTTTTGTTAGCAAAAATGGGCTGCAATGTCGCAATTTGCGATGTCAACGCGGAGGAGCTGAACAATACAGCGCTCATGCTTGCCAACTACAACGTAGCTACCTCCATGCACCTTGTTGACGTTGCTGATCAATCGCAAATCGAGCTTTTGCATGAGGAAGTGATCGCCCGACACCAAAAGGTAGATCTAGTCTTCAACAATGCGGGCATCACCGTGATGTCCGATTTTGAAAACATGCCCGCAGCTGATTGGGATCGGGTTATGGACGTAAATTTATCGGGCGTTATCAATATGACCCGAACATTCATGCCTAGCTTACAGTCACGTTCTGAAGCGGCGATCATCAATACGTCCTCGATTTTCGGGATGGTCGCGGTTCCTGGTCAAAGTGTATATCACGCGACTAAGTTTGCGGTCCGCGGTTTTACTGAATCTCTTGCTCGCGAGATGAAAGGCAGCAATCTGCAAGTTCATTGCGTGCATCCGGGCCATGTAGGTACAAACATTGCTGCATCTGCAAAGGATATAGATGGCGCTGCCGATCGTAAGGCACCATCTTTTTTGAAAGATATTTCGTCGGAAGAGCGCGGTAGAATGTTTAAAGAAAATGGCATGCATCCGAGCAGGGCCGCGCAAATCATTTTACGTGGGGTAACAAAGAAGCGAACAAGAATATTTGTTGGGCTTGATGCCAAGCTTATCGAGATTACGCAGCGGCTCTTCCCTGAGCGTTACTCGCTAACTTGGCCGTTTATATTTTTGCCGATGATGCTGCTAAATAAAGTTCTGAAGAAGCCTCTTCCGGATCTCCCGCCAGAGCCAGAATAGAAGCAGTCTAGGTTTCGATTAAAAACCCTGAAAGTAGCGCAAGTCTTGGATAGTCAAGCGTCGCCTTTTGCGGCGACATCTTCGGCAACAATTAGAAAATGATGGAGAAAAGAAATGGAGTTTTTGCAAACCGATGAAAGATTGCGGGAACAGTTTGCCGCAGATATTCCGGAACTCGTTCATGCGACAGGTCCGGTATCTTACGATTATCACTTTCCCAAGCGCGCAATTTTTGATGCCCTGGTGACTCACTCATGGCGCACTCCGGGCACACTGTTCTCAGCCGCGACTACCCGACTCGCAATTGATGAGGGAAAGTTGCTGGGCATTGAGATTGGCTTTCACGGCATCGAATACCGAGAGCGGATTGCGGCGCTCAATCCGGCTTGGGCAGAGTTGGTAGCTTCAGGCATTGCTAATCAGGCAGACGTTCAGGAAGTATTGGAAAACTCGGATCATGCCAGTTGGCTAAACCCGGCCATTGCCGAAGGTACCTACTATGTTCATGCCCTGTCAGTTAAGCCCGAGGCCCGAGGTAAGCGGATTGGCATGCAGCTTTTATCCAATGCGATGGAATCGGCTCGGCAACAGGGGTTGGGCAAGTTGCAGCTGGATGTATTGTCAGACAACCCTGCCGTGAACTTTTACCAGTCCATGGGGTTAAGCCTGTTGGTGGAATCTCGGGCACCAATTCCTCAGCAGCATGGTGTCCCGCCGGAATGGCGTATGGGTATTCCCTTAACTTGAAGCTGATTCAGGAGCGGGTGTCGGGGGAACAAACCGCTCCAAAAAATGTAAGGCGATGACCAAGCTATAAAGGCCGGACCAACACCCCCTTTGAGGGGCGTCGCTCCATCGCGTTGGCCATGGTCAAAGAGGTTGATTACCGGGGCGTTAGCCTCAGCAGACGGCCCTTGCTGCTGCCGCGTTCGTCTTCCAGCACCCAGAGTGCGCCATTCGGTCCTTCCAATGCACTGCGGATACGGGCACCCATGTCAAAGCGTTCAACCTCTTCAGCGCGCTCATCATCGATTGCAATGCGCACAATGGCCTTTGAGCCTAAACCTGAAACGAGGGCATCGCCTTGCCAAGCGCTGAACAACTTGCCGCTTACGAATGAAAGATGCCCAGGAGAAATCGCCGGTATCCAGCTGACCTTAGGTGCCTCGAACTCTGGGCGGGTACTGTGGTCGGGTATCGGGCGGCGGTCGTAATGATCGCCATCGGACACTTCAGGGTAGCCGTAATTGTAACCTTTGCGGATGAGGTTGAGTTCGTCGCCATGTAACGGCCCCATCTCGATCACCCATAACTTGCCCTGTAAATCTTGGGCGATACCCAAGGGGTTGCGGTGTCCGAGCGACCAAATTTCGTCATATATCCCGTTTCTGTCGGCCAAAGGATCGTCGTCGGTATAGTTCACGAACGGGTTGTCAGTGGGCGTTGTACCGTCATCATTTAACCGCAGCACCTTGCCGACATTGGACTGCATATCTTGGGCGGGTGTGAATTTTTGGCGGTCGCCTGAAGTAACCCATAGAAAACCTGCGCCATCAAAGAACAGGCGATGGCCGTAATGTCCGTAGCCAAGCATCTTCGGGTATTGACGCCAGATCACCTCGAAATTGGCCAGTGTTGGGCGTCGGGCGTCCACATTGAGCTGCCCTCGGCCAACCGCAGCGCCTCGGGTGCCATCGGTGGCTGATTCTACGTAGCTAATGTAGATCATACCGTTAGACCCAAAGTCTGGATGTAGCACGGCATCGCCCAGTCCCCCCTGACCACCGTAGCCTACGTCTGGTAGTCCACCCACGACACGCTTGTTGCCCTCGCTATCGACGATCAGCAAACGCCCTTTTTTCTCGGTTACCAGCATTCGCTCATCGGGAAGAAAGGCCATGGCCCAGGGTTCGTCGAATGCGGTGATCGCTTCAACGTTAAATGGTAGCTTTTGGTCGGCGTAGCTGCTCCACGCGAGTGTCAGCAACAGAGCCGAGGCGATAATGCGTAAGTTCATCTAAATTTACCCTCGAAGAAACTGACAAACTAAATGGTCATACGTGAATTGCGTGTATGCCGCTCACAACAGCGATTCAGCTTCAATATTGCGTTAGTTTAGATGCATGGAAAGATTTTCTCAGGCGGCAGACAAGAATAAAATGCCGATTTTAGCTGTACTGACCGAGTGGCTTGGGGACGGGGCGCGGGTTCTCGAAGTCGGCAGTGGGGCGGGTCAGCACGCTGTGCATATAACCCAAGCGCTGCCGTGTATTACTTGGCAGCCCTCGGATTGCTCGGACGCGTTGCCCGTGCTGATAAATAATGTGTCGGCGTATGGCAGCCCAAATGTCTTGAGCCCTATTTGTCTTGATCTTGGGTTAAACCAATGGCCATCAGAGCCTGTGGCTTGCGTGTATGCGGCCAACGTTTTGCACATTGTTAGCTTAGTCTTGGGTGAGAATCTTATTCGAGGTGCCGCGAAGTCACTAACCGAGGGTGGGCTGTTAGTGCTTTATGGACCGTATAAGTACAGTGGGGCGTTCACCACCCCATCCAATGCCGATTTTGACCAGTGGTTGAAGGCGCGGGACCGACAAAGCGGTATCCGCGATTTCGAGTGGGTGTGCGAGTTAGCGACAGACGCTGGGTTAGCTCTTATTGAGGATCGATCCATGCCCGCTAACAATCAAATGTTGGCGTTTCGGCGCTAGGCGTCAACGGCCATTCGGTTGTTCGCCTCAGGGATCAGGATATCGCCCGGAGCTAACCTCAGCGTGACTGTCTTACCAGGCCGCGTTGTACATGGCCTCAAAGCCTGCCTGATCAACCGGGCGCGGATTTGTCATGTTGACCGGATCAGCCATGGCATCCTCAAGCAGGACACTCAGCAAATCGCCTTCCCCACCCAGATCAGTAATCGAGCGATCGATGCCTATATCGCTGCGCAACTGCAGCACTGCGTCAATGGCACCTGTACCAGTGGCAGGGCCTGAAGGCGCCAGGATCCGAGCGACTTCAGCGTATTTTTCCTCTCGGACGGACATGTTGTACTCCATCACGTGAGGCAACATCGTCGCCAGAGTTTGTCCATGTGCTGCGTTAAGTCTGGCCGAAATCGCATGGCCAGTGCCGTGTGCTGATCCTAGGCCGGCGACGTTAAACGCCTGTGCGGCCATGGCAGATCCTAGCAACATCTGTGCGCGAGCCTCGATATCTTGACCGTCGGCCACAACTTTCCGTAGGTTAGCCGCTACTTTGCGAATGGCCTCAACGGCAATCGCATCCGAATACGCATTTGCGCCAACCGAAACAAATGCTTCAACCGCGTGGGTTAGCACGTCAAACCCGCAGGTAGCGGTCGGGTAGGTTGGCAGACCAACAGTAAGATCTGGATCAAGCACTGAAAATGCAGGTGTGATGCTTGGATGCATGACATAGGTTTTGCGACCAAGTCGAGTATTCGTGATCACACATGCGCTATTTGTTTCAGACCCCGTGCCAGCGGTTGTAGGAACGGCAATAACCGGAGCTGCCGCAGGTGTGGGTGCGGAGCCTTGCATCTCTTCAACTGTACCTGGGTTAGAGGCGAGCAGGGCAATTGACTTACCACAGTCCATAGAGGAACCACCGCCAATCGGGACTACAACGGCGTCACCGAGCTCTTTTAGCTTCTCGGCGCCAGCTTCTACGTTAAGATCGGTCGGGTTTGGTTCAACTCCGTCGAATACCTCAACAGAAAGATTCGCTGCACGAAGCGCTTCTAAAATTGGATCGAGCACACCACTCGCGGCCAGGTTCTTATCGGTCACGATCAATGCCGCACTTTTTCCGAGGGCTTGGATGTGATTATTCAGGTCGTTGGCCGCACCTCTATTGAAGACAATCGTTGGTAGCGGACGGACGGTAAAATTCTCGTTTGAAAGCAAGACAGGACTCCCCAAAAGTTTGTTACGGTGCAGATGTTAAGTCAAAACTCACTCTGGTTGATAGGGCAACGACGAATGATGCAGGACAATGCGTAGCGTGCCTGCCTTGTCTCTTTTATAACCCCAGCTTTTGTCGACCTTAGTGATGTCTCCGTTTTTGTCGGTGCACGTGACCCAGCCCATCCACATGGCGATGTCACCCTGAATAAAACTCGCAGCTGTCTCGGAAACGACTGAACGCCAACCTTTGATACCAAACCCCGAATCGCCCGGGTACGCATCACTGTGACCCACAAAGTACGCAAGAGCGCCGTCTCGTGTCGTGCGAAAGGTCTGTTCTCCGCTGGCTAACGTTGGCTTGAATAAAACCGGCCCAAGTTCATAGCCATAGGCTGTATCGAGCGCGCCATTAGCAACCACTCTAGCCCCATCGATGCCTTTTTCTTCAAACGCAGTGGAAATTGCAATCAAAGCATTTCCCCAAATTTGTCTTGCATTGGCAAGTTCTTGCTCGGTTATCTCTACCGTCATCTTTTTCCTCTCCACCTTGATGAACCGCAGCGAGTTAGCCTGCACGCACGCGATCGGCTGTATCCAATTTGATCTCAGTTATTCTAATCTAGGTAAGAAGGGAAAGAACATTTCACGTGCGATCAGCTCGATTTTTATCCAAAGTAAATTTGAGAGCTGGGTTGTTTGAAGTATTGCGCTCAATTCTGCTGGCGGTAAAGCGGGTGAGCGAGGACGTAGCATTACCTGGCAACTCCGGCAAACGGTTCTCCTGTGTTCAAATTATGGTTTGGGGTTTTTCATACTCAGCTCCTAACCACATATCGTTTGAAAACACGAAGATCCGTAGGTAAACCTCCAGCTGCGTTATGTTAGATTTCGTTTTGCCTCAGGGGTACTTATGAACAAACACTCAATTTTGCTGTATGGAAATAATCACTCGCCATGGGTGCAGGCGATTATGATGGCGCTGCACGAGAAGCGGCTTGGGTATTCACGCACGACGGTTCCGCCTCTGGAGGTGTTCTCAAAGTGGGGACCGATGATGCCGGCGATTAGTATTGACGGTGAACCTTGGTTTCTCGAATCCGCAGATATTCTGTACCGGTTAGGGTATTCGCAGGTCGCTGACGAAGATATGTTGGCGATTAGGCAGGCTTGGACCGGCGTCATGCATCGCACCGACTATTGGCCACGTTTTTGGGGTGAGTTCAGTTTGGCAAGCGACCCCAATCCGAATTTCGCCCGACGATTCGCCAATAATTTTTTGCGGGCTTTCACGATTCTCTATTTCTTTATACTTATTCGGTTTGGTGTTTTCAGTCGAGGGTATGGTGATCCAGATAATCATGCCGACGCTTATATTCATTGGGAAGAGCGATTAGCGGACAGTAAATGTCAATTTCTTGGCGGAGATAAACCTGATTCGGAAGATTTGCTTCTTTTTGGAATTGTGCAGTGCCATTGCAGCGTTCCTGTTCCAACGGTGCTGGCTCTGCAAGCGGATCCCCGATTGCCTCTTGTGAGAGATTGGATAGGCCGAATGCAACGTCGATTTTCCGACTATCCTTCGCTGTTTTCTGGTAGTTACTTCTCGCCCCATTCCGCGGGTCCGGAGCGCGCTAGCGGATTAGAGCAATTTGCGTTTTGGCTCGGCAGTATCTTTTGGATTTCCCTATTGCCATTAACTGGTGCAGTGATTGGGTATTTCATCCATAGGAACCGTGCCCTGAGGGGCTCTTAAGAACTTGCTGAAAACCTATGCGCGATAGCTCATGTCTGGGTATGCAAGCATCTGAGAGATGGGCGCCGCTAAGTTTGGGTCGTCGAGCACCTAATAAAATGAATGTGTTTCCCGCAATAACTCACATACCGCTCCGGCATGAGTCTC
>MDTB01143039.1_pt1 | contig 22799 bp, 23 predicted proteins | sample 811161 | NCBI WGS metagenome assembly MDTB01 (sample SAMN05326650, study PRJNA326480) | marine metagenome | isolation source: seawater | place: Mediterranean Sea | collected 2009 | reverse complement strand
TTAATCTTTATTAAAAGAGTTATTTATTTTTTTAGCAATATTTTCAAAAATTAAAGAAATTTCATTTTTTGGATCTTTGTGTGTAAGGGGTTGCCCCTGATCAGCTGACTCTCTCAATTTATTATTTAAAGGTATTTTACCTAAAAATTCTTTTTTAAATTCATTAGCAGTTTTTTCAACACCACCTTCCCCAAAAATATTATAAATTTTACCATCATCTCCTTTAAAAAAACTCATGTTATCAACAAGACCTAAAATTTTAATTCCTGTCTTATCAAACATTTGTATACCTCTCTTAACATCAGCTAGAGCAAGATCTTGAGGGGTCGAGATTATTATGGCTCCATCGACTTTAATTTCTTGTGCAAAAGTTAATTGTGAATCACCGGTGCCAGGGGGCATATCGATAATTAAAAAATCTAAATCTTTCCATAAAACTTTTTGAGTCAAAGTTTTAATTGCGCTTATGACCATTGGCCCACGCCAAATCATTGGAGTATTTTCATCAACTAAAAAACCTATTGAGATGCATTGAACTCCAAATTTTTCTAATGGGACTAAAAATTTACCACCTTCATTTTTTGGTTTTTCATTCAGACCTAAAATTTTAGGAAGTGATGGGCCATATATATCTGCATCTAAAATACCAACTTTCTTTCCAATATTTTGAAGAGCGAAAGCTAAATTAACAGCAAATGTTGATTTTCCAACTCCGCCCTTGGCGCTCGAAATCATTAGGGTACATTTTGTCCCTTTAATTGGATTTTTTACAAATTTTTTAGGTGTAAATTTATTTTTGATTTCTTCGCTCATTTTCTTTCTATTCTGCTAATTTGACACAATAATAACACTTAACTTACCTTGTTTTTATAATATAAGACATTATATAAAAGATATATTAAAATTAACTTTTTATGGTAAACGAAAACAACATATTTAAAAACCAATCCCCGTGGGGTTCAAATCCTGGATCAGGTAATGATCGAGGAAATGGCAATAATGGATCAGGAACGGGGAGAGAACCTCCAAATATCGATGATGTTATAAAAAATTTTCAAAAACTAATAAATAAATTTTTACCGGGTGGTAAATCGGGAGGTGGAAAACCAATTATTTTAGGCCTTTTGATAATTTCATTGGTTTGGGTTTTTAGTGGACTTTACAGGGTTCTTCCCGACGAACAAGGTATTGTATTGAGATTTGGTAAATATGTAAAAACTACTCAACCAGGATTGAACTACCATATTCCGTTTCCTGTCGAGAGAGTTCTCACTCCTAAAGTTACAAAAGTAAATCGTATTGATGTTGGATTTAGAGGAACGAGTGACTCTGGTAGAAGCTCTGGAGTTGGAGAAGTTCCTGAAGAGAGCTTGATGCTAACTGGTGACGAAAATATTGTTGATATTAACTATTCTGTTTTTTGGGTAATTAAAGATGCTAAAAAATTCTTGTTTAATATTCAAAGTCCAATCGAAACAATTAAAGCAGCTTCAGAAACTGCGATGAGAGAAGTGATTGCTAAAAGTAGGATTCAATCGATCTTAACAGAAGGCAGATCAAAAATTGAGGTCGAAGTTCAAGAAATTACTCAACAAATTTTAGATGAATATGGTTCGGGAATTCAAGTCACACAAGTTCAAACACAGAAGGCAGATCCACCTAGTCAAGTAATTGATGCATTTAGAGATGTTCAAGCTGCTAGAGCTGATAGAGAGAGAGCAAAAAATGAAGCTGAGGCTTATGCAAATGACGTTATACCTAGAGCTAGAGGAGATGCAGAAAAAATTCTACAAGAGGCTGAAGCTTACAAAAAACAAGTTGTGGCAGCGGCTGAAGGTGAAGCTAGTAGATTTTTGGCAATTTACAATGAATACAAATTAGCAAAACAAGTCACTCAAGAAAGAATGTATTTAGAGACAATGGAAAAAGTATTAGCCGATATTGATAAAGTTATTATAGACAAAAATTCTGGCCAAGGTGTTGTTCCTTATTTACCTCTTCCTGAATTAAAAAAACCAAAGGCAGGTAGTTAATGAAAGCTAACAAATTTTTACTTCCATTTATAATCGTTTTAGGTGTCGCCGCTTATCAGTCTATTTTTGTAGTTCAAGAAATTAATCAAGCAATTGTTTTACAGTTTGGTGACCCAAAAAAAATAGTTACAAAATCAGGTTTAAACTTTAAACTTCCTTTTATCCAAAACGTTGCCTATTTAGATAAAAGAGTTTTAAATTTAGATAATCCACCAGAGGAAGTAATTGCAGCAGATCAAAAAAGATTAATCGTAGATGCTTTTGCTAGATTTAGAATAGTTGATCCACTAAAGTTTTATATTTCAGTTGGAAATGAGAGAGTTGCTCGACAAAGGTTAGCAACAATTATCAACTCAAGGATAAGAGGCGTTTTAGGTAAACAAGAATTAGCAACTTTACTATCTAAAGACAGAGCTAAGCAGATGTCTATTATTCAAAATGATGTAAATAACGAAGCCAAAAACTTTGGTATAAATATCGTAGACGTGAGAATTAAAAGGGCAGATCTTCCTCAAGCAAACAGTGAAGCCATTTACGCAAGGATGCAAACAGAAAGACAGAGAGAAGCTAAAGAATTCCGAGCTCAAGGTGCGGAAGCTGCAACTAAAATAAAATCTACAGCAGATAAAGAAGTTACAGTTATTTTAGCTAACGCAAACAGAACATCAGAGATAATGAAAGGTGAAGGAGACGGAGAGAGAAATAAAATTTTTGCAGGTGCCTTCGGCAGAGATCCCCAATTCTTTTCTTTCTATAGAGCTATGCAATCATATGAAAAAGCACTTATTGGTGGTGACACTTCCTTAATCCTCTCACCTGACAGTGACTTTTTTAAATTTTTTGGAAAGAGTGGATATTCAAAGAAACAGTAAGAGTTAATGAAAGATCTTATAACCGCTATAGGATTACTCTTTTTTATCGAAGGATTAATAATTGCCATGTTTCCGTCAAGAATTAAGAATATTGTTAAATTCATTGAAGATACACCAATAAAAAAACTAAGATTATATGGTGTGTTTTTTTTAGCTTTAGGTTTTTTAATTGTTTGGTATGTAAAGAACTGATGGATAATTTTAAAAAATTTTTTATTTTATTTTTAATAACCTTTTCTCTTAGTGGATCTAAGGCTAATAGTGTGCCTGATTCATTTGCTGATTTAGCTGATAGATTAATGCCTTCAGTTGTTAACATTTCAACTACACAAATTATAAAAACAAGACCAAATCAATTTCCCTTTCAATTTCCTCCAGGTTCACCCTTTGAGGAAATGTTCAGAGATTATCAAAGACCTACTGAAAGAAAAGCTTCTTCTTTAGGATCAGGATTTATAATTGATAAAAAAGGTATAGTTATTACTAATAACCATGTAATTGATAAAGCAGAAGACATTTTAGTAAAAGTAAATTCAAAAGAGTTTAAAGCGAAAGTAATTGGAGCAGATCCTTATGCGGATTTAGCCGTATTAAAAATTGAGTCAAAAGAGAATTTTGTCCCTGTAAAATTTGGTGACTCGGATAAAGCTAGAGTTGGTGAGTGGGTGGTAGCAATAGGAAATCCTTTTGGCCTAGGTGGAACGGTAACATCAGGTATTATTTCAGCTAGGAACAGAGATATTGGTATGACACGTTATGATGATTTTATACAAACTGACGCTTCAATTAACCAAGGAAATTCTGGTGGACCATTATTTAATTTGAATGGGGAAGTAATTGGAATCAACACAGCAATCATAGCGCCAGGGCAGTCTGGATCTATCGGGATAGGTTTTGCTATACCTTCAAACGCAGCTTCTACCGTTATTGATCAATTAATTAAATTTGGTGAAACAAGAAGAGGATGGTTAGGAGTAAGAATTCAAGAAGTTACAAAAGAAATTGCCGACGTTGAAAAACTTAAAAAACCTTCAGGCGCATTAGTTGCGAGTGTTTCAGAAAAAAGTCCAGCAGATAAAGCTGGTTTAAAAGCGGGAGATATAATCTTAAAATTTGATGGCACAAAAATTACCACAATGAGAAAACTTCCAAAAGTTGTAGCTAACACTAAAGTTGGAAAACAAGTCGAGCTAGAAATTTGGAGAGATAAAAAATTAATTAAAAAAAGATTAACTCTAGGAAGGTTAGAGTCATCAGCAGATTTTAAAGCAGCAGATGAACCAAAAGAATTCTCAATAGAAAGTTTAAAAATATTAGTTAGAGGGCTAACTCAAACTGACATTAAACAAAGAGAGCTCCCTGCTAATACAAAAGGAGCTTTAATTGTTGACCTAAAAGAAAAAAGCCCACTCCAAGGGTTCGTAGATGTTAATGAAATTATTCTTGAAGTTCAAAAGAAACCAATAACCCCAAGTAGCTTAAATAAATCAGTTGAAAGGATTGTAAAAAGTGGAGAAAAAACTTTACTACTAACAATTATAAACAATAATAACAGAAGAAGATATATTGGTGTGAAAATTAATTAATTTTCGCCACATGAAAAAAATCATACTATTATTTGGCCCTACTGCATCAGGTAAATCAAAAATTGCTATTGATATATCTAGAAAATTCAATGGTGAAATTTTAAATGCAGATAGTATGCAGGTTTATAAAGAAATAAAAATTCTTTCTGCGAGACCAAATAAAAGTAATGTTAAACATCACTTTTACGGATTTTTATCAGCAAAAAAACCTTTTTCAGTGGGTGAATGGTATAAATTAGCGGCAAAAAAAATAAAAGAAATTCAAAAAAGAAAAAAAGTTCCTGTAGTAGTAGGTGGTACAGGATTATATTTTAGAGCCCTTACCGATGGTTTGGTTAATATACCTAAAGTAGAAAAAAAAGATTTTTCTCATTTAAATCCTCTTGGACGTTGGATGATGGGTAATCATTATCATAGAAAAAACTCAACAATTTTTGATGGAATTGACATGAATGATATTCAAAGAGTATCTAGAGCAATTTCAGTTTATGAGGGAACTGGCTTAACCCTTAAAGAATGGCAGAGTAAAAAAAACAAAAAATATTTTAAGTCTAAAGATTTTATAAATTTGTGTCTTTTGCCGCCTAAAGATATTTTAGAAAAAAAAATAAAAAAAAGATTTAATCAAATGTTAAAAAATGGAGCTTTAAATGAAGTTAGTAAATATAAAAAAAAATTTTTAGTACAAGCTTCCTATATTTCAGCTAATTCAATAATTGGTATTTGTGAAATTGATTTATACCAACAAAAATCAATAAATTTGAATGAGCTAAAAGATAGAGTTCTAATAAGAACTCGACAATATGCTAAAAGGCAATATACCTGGCAAAGAGGCCAGATGAAGGATTGGAAGCAATTTACAGATACTAATTATCTTGATTTAAGAAAAAAAGTTCTAAGTTATTTATCTAAACCTTGACCCAAATCGATTCTCCGCTAGATTGTATAAATGTCAAAATTATTTACAGGGGCAGAAATTGTTTTTAAATGTTTAGAGGACCAAAAGGTTGAATATATTTTTGGTTACCCAGGAGGAGCTGTTCTTCCAATTTACGATGAATTAAAAAATCATAAATCAATTAAACATATTTTAGTAAGACATGAACAAGGCGCCGGTCATGCTGCTGAAGGTTATGCCAGATCTTCAGGTAAACCTGGAGTTCTATTAGTTACGTCTGGACCTGGAGCAACAAATGCAGTTACTGCATTAACAGATGCTTATATGGACTCTGTTCCTTTAGTTTGTATCTCCGGCCAAGTCCCAACCCACCTTATTGGAACTGATGCATTTCAAGAATGTGACACTACTGGAATAACAAGGCCTTGTACGAAGCACAATTGGTTAGTGAAAGATGTAAATGAACTTTCAAAAGTTATTCATCAAGCTTTTAAAGTAGCCACAACAGGAAGACCTGGTCCAGTTTTAGTTGATATCCCAAAAGATATTCAATTTAAAAAAGGAAGATATAACTTTAAAGATTCTAAACAAAAATTAAATGGAATTAAAAATAAAAAGTTAAATATTAAAGAAATTGATCAATTAATAAAAATGATAAAAAATTCTTCTAAACCAATATTTTATACTGGAGGAGGAGTAATTAATTCTGGTCCCGAGGCAAGTAAATTATTGAGAGAACTTGTTTCGCTCACTGGTTTTCCAATAACTTCAACTTTACAAGGTCTAGGAGCTTATCCAGGAGACGATCCTCAATTTTTAGGAATGCTTGGAATGCATGGAACTTACGAAGCCAATAATGCAATGCATGATTGTGATTTAATGATTAATATTGGAGCTAGATTTGATGATAGGATAACAGGCAAAGTTGATGAGTTTTCTCCTAAGTCAAAAAAAATTCATATCGATATAGATCCTTCGTCTGTAGGAAAAAATATTAAAGTTGATTTAGCTGTAATAAGTGATGTTTCTCATTTATTAAAAACTTTAATAAAAAGATTTAAAGAAAAAAATAAAGATTTTTTATCTTCTAATAAACAGAAAACCTCAAAATGGTGGAGTCAAATTGGAAAATGGAGAGAAAAAAAATCTTTAAATTTTAAAAATAGTGAGACAATAATTAAACCACAGTTTGCCGTTCAAAGACTTTACGAATTAACAAAAAACAAAGATACATATATCACTACAGAAGTAGGCCAACATCAAATGTGGGCCGCTCAACATTATAAATTTAACAAACCTAACAGATGGATGACTTCTGGAGGATTAGGAACTATGGGTTACGGATTGCCAGCAGCTGTAGGGGTTCAAGTAGCAAATCCAGGGAAATTAGTTATCGATATTGCCGGAGAAGCTTCGGTCCTAATGACGATGCAAGAAATGTCTACTGCAGCACAATATAAATTGCCTATAAAGATATTCATTTTAAATAATCAATACATGGGCATGGTTAGACAGTGGCAAGAAATTTTACATGAGAAAAACTATTCTGAGAGTTACACAGCAGCACTTCCTGATTTTGTAAAATTAGCTGAAGCTTATGGTTGCGTAGGAATAAGAGCGACAAAACCGAGCGAACTGGATCAAAAAATAAATGAGATGATAAGTGTAGATAAACCAGTCATTTTTGACTGTGTTGTAGATAAAAACGAAAATTGCTTCCCCATGATCCCTTCAGGAAAACCTCATAACCAAATGCTTTTGGGTGAGGACGATGAGGAAGAAGAAATTTCAGAGGAAGGAAAAATATTAGTATAATGAAGAACTCTAAATCAGCTTATAGCGAACCAGGAAAAATTGGAAAAATAGATCATCATATAATTGTAGTTTGGGTTGATAATGAGGCCGGTGTTTTAGCAAGAGTTGTTGGTTTATTTTCAGGAAGAGGTTACAATATCGAGTCATTAGCAGTTGCAGAAGTAGATAAAAGAAAACATCTTTCGAGAATAACCATCGTTACATCGGGAACTCCTCAGGTGATAGAACAAATCAAATTACAACTTAAAAAACTTATTCCAGTTCACAAAGTAGCTGATTTTTCAAGAAATGATCCAAAAATTTTATTTCAAGAGCTAGCGTTATTAAAAGTAGTATCTACAAAGAAAAATCAACAAAAAGTAAAAAAAATGTGTAAAAAATACAATCCTATAATATTAGATAGGTCAAAAAAGTCTTTTGTTATACAAGTAACTGCATTAAGAAGAGAAATTGATAGACTGATTGAAAATCTAAGACCTCTAGGTTTAGTAAGCGCTTCTAGAACTGGCGCTGTAGCAATGACCAAAGGTGCTGAGATTTTCAAATAAATTAAGGAGAATTAAAATGAAAATGTTTTATGAAAAAGATGCTGAAGTAGACTTAATCAAAAATAAAAAAATAGCAATATTTGGTTATGGTAGCCAAGGTCATGCACATGCTTTAAATTTAAAAGATAGCGGAGTTAAAGAAGTAGTAGTTGCTTTAAGAGAAGGCTCATCAAGTATTAAAAAAGCTGAAAGTGAAGGTTTAAAGGTTATGTCTTTATCTGACGCTGCAGCATGGGCTGACGTGGTGATGATGTTAACTCCTGATGAATTACAAAAAGAGATTTATAAAAATCATATAGAGCAAAGAATGAAAGAGGGAACAAGTTTAGCCTTTGCTCATGGACTTAATATTCATTTTGATTTGATTAATGCAAGGAAAGATTTAGATGTTTTTATGGTTGCACCAAAAGGTCCAGGTCACTTGGTAAGAAGTGAATATCAAAAAGGTGGTGGTGTTCCATGTTTAATGGCAGTTCATAAAAATAGTTCAGGAAAAGCAAGAGAGCTAGCTATGTCCTACGCTTCAGCAATTGGAGGAGGTAAGTCAGGTATTATTGAAACAACTTTTAAAGATGAATGTGAAACAGATTTATTTGGTGAACAAACAGTTTTATGTGGTGGATTAGTAGAGTTAATTAAAAATGGATATGAAACTTTGGTAGAAGCTGGTTACCCACCGGAGATGGCTTACTTCGAATGTCTTCATGAAGTAAAACTAATTGTAGATTTAATTTACGAAGGAGGAATAGCAAATATGAATTACTCTATTTCAAATACAGCTGAATACGGAGAGTATGTTTCAGGAAGAAAAGTAGTCGATAGCAAAACCAAGGAAAAGATGAAAGAAGTTTTAAAAGATATTCAGTCAGGCAAGTTTACAAAACAATGGATGGATGAGTGTAAATCTGGACAAAAAAATTTTAAGAAAATGCGGAGCGATTTAGCCAATCATTCAATTGAAAAGGTAGGGAAGAAACTAAGAGACTTAATGCCTTGGATCGGTAAGAACAAACTGGTAGATAAATCTAAGAATTAACCCAAACTGATCAAAAATCATTTATAATCAGCAAAAATATTTTGCAAATTATCGTAATAATTGTATTATAAATAGCTTTACAAATTTCGTAAAAAAACTTTATGCGATTTTAAAATAAAACTATGAGCGATAAAAATAGAGTAATCATTTTTGATACAACTATGAGAGATGGTGAACAATCACCAGGCGCATCAATGAGCCTAGAAGAAAAAATTCAAATTGCAAGAATTTTTGACGAGTTAGGAATTGACATAATTGAAGCGGGTTTTCCAATAGCCTCTCCAGGAGATTTTGAAGCAGTGACGGCGATAAGTAAAATTTTAAAAAACTCTATTCCTTGCGGATTATCAAGACACACAAAAAAAGACATCGACGCATGTAAAGAATCTTTAAGTCATGCAAAAAGATTTAGAATTCACACTTTTATATCTACAAGTCCACTTCATATGAAACATAAACTTAATAAATCTTCTGAAGAAGTTTATGAGTCTATTAAAGAACATGTAACCTATGCGAGAAAATTTACTGATGATGTAGAATGGTCTTGTGAGGATGGCACAAGAACAAATATTGATTTCATGTGCAAGACTGTAGAACTTGCAATAAATTGTGGCGCTAAGACAATAAATATTCCTGATACTGTTGGTTATTCTGTTCCTTCAGAATTTAAAAAAATTATCGAAACTTTGATGAACAAGGTTCCTAACATTGATAAAGCAATTATATCAACTCACTGCCACAATGATTTAGGTTTAGCTGTCGCAAACTCTTTGGCAGGCGTATCTGCAGGAGCGCGACAAGTGGAGTGTACTATTAATGGAATTGGAGAAAGAGCAGGTAATGCAGCTCTAGAAGAAATAGTCATGGCAATGAAAACAAGACCTGATCTAATGCCTTTTACGACTGGCATAAATACAAAACTTTTAAGCAAGGCTTCTAAAGTTGTTTCAAATGCTACCGGGTTTCCTGTTCAATTTAATAAAGCGATAGTTGGAAAAAATGCTTTTGCACATGAGTCAGGCATTCACCAAGATGGAATGTTAAAAAATAGAAACACTTATGAAATAATGACACCTGAAAGTGTTGGAGTTAAAAAAACCTCTTTAGTCATGGGAAAACATTCTGGAAGACATGCATTTAAAGATAAATTAGGCGATTTAGGTTACTCTGGCCTTACGGACGACGTTATTCAAACAGCTTTTGGAAAATTTAAAGTTCTAGCTGACAAAAAGAAACATATTTATGATGAGGATATAGTAGCTTTGGTTGATGACAGTTTAATTAAAGAAGATAATGTAATTAAATTAAAGTCTCTAAAAGTGTTTGCTGGAACTGGAGAACCACAAAAGGCAGACATGACTATGGAAATATATGGGGAAATAAAAAAGGCAACGGAGACGGGAGATGGACCTGTTGATGCGATTTTTAAATGTATAAAAAAATTATACCCTCATAATGTTAATCTTCAATTATACCAAGTTCACGCTGTTACTGAAGGCACAGATGCTCAAGCTACAGTAAGTGTAAGAATTGAAGAAAATGGAAAAACTACTGTAGGTCAGGCTGCAGACACGGATACTTTGGTTGCTTCAGCTAATGCATATTTAAATGCATTAAATAAAATGATTATCAAAAGAAAAAAAACCGCTCCTTCTGATGTTAAATCATCGAATAATAAAGAAGAGCAAAAAATGAGAGGAATATAATATGTTTCAATTTAAAAACATTACATCGATGTGGTCACAAGATATGGCCATTGATTTAGGGACTGCGAACACTTTAGTTGTTCTTAAGGGACAAGGGGTTGTTCTAAACGAACCTTCTGTAGTAGCAGTGATAAGTGATGGCGCAAAAAAATCTGTTTTAGCGGTAGGAGACGAAGCAAAAACAATGCTTGGAAGAACGCCTGGAAACATTCAAGCTATAAGACCTTTAAAAGATGGTGTTATTGCAGATTTTGTGGTTACAGAAGAGATGATCAAGCACTTTATAAAAAAAGTACATAAAAAAACTGCTTTCGCAAACCCAAGAATTCTAATTTGCGTTCCAACAGGATCTACACCTGTTGAAAGAAAAGCCATACAGGACTCCGCTTTAGCAGCAGGGGCAAGAAAAGTTCAATTAATTGAAGAACCAATAGCAGCAGCTATAGGTGCCGGTCTTCCAATTTCAGAGGCTACTGGATCAATGGTAGTTGATATTGGTGGTGGCACAACTGAGATAGCGGTTATGTCTCTAGGAGGAGTTGTCTATTCAAAATCCCTAAGAGTTGCAGGTGATGCAATGGATACTTCAATTATAAATTACATGAGAAAAAAGTTTAATTTATTAATAGGCGATTCTACAGCAGAGAAGATTAAAAAAGAAATAGGAACAGCTGTCCCTACAGGAAATAACACATATTTAATGAAAGGAAGGGACATTAGATCAGGAACGCCTAAAGAAATCGCTTTAACAGAGGAAGATGCGTGTGAAGCTTTAATGCCAATTTTGAGTCAAATGTTAGCAGGAATTAAGGAAGCTCTAGAAAACACTCCGCCAGAACTTTCTGCAGATTTAGTAGATATGGGTTTGGTTTTGACTGGAGGAGGATCGCTGCTCAGAAATATTGACAAATTAATTACTAAGGACACAGGTCTACCAGTTACAATTGCTGACGATCCACTTTCTTGTGTTGCAATAGGCACTGGGAAAGCTTTAGAAAATGAAGAATTGTTTTCTACGATGCTTTCAGAGTACTAATTAGTTTGAATTAAATGTCTACGAGTCGAGATGATTTTGCAATAGCTATTAGGTCAGCTCTTTTGCAAAGAGGAGCTAGGCAAAAGTTTTCATTATTTTTTTTAATTTGTTTTTCCATTTTAATTTTCTTCTTAGATAGTTTTCCTAGCAAGTTTATGGATGGGCTCAGAGCAACTTTAAATGATGGTATCTATAGAGTTTCATCTATTTCAACTTCACCTATAAGATTATTTTCTGCAACTAGTGAAAAAATAAAAACACATATTTCAATATATAATGAAAATGAAATTTTGAGAACAGAACTAAATGCTTTGAGAGATAAAAATTTTAATTTGGAATTTTTGACAAATGAAAATAAAAAACTCCAACAAATAGTAGAATCAGAACTAAGTGAAGTTGAAGATATAATTTTAGCTAAAGTTTTATTAGATAAAAAGAGTCCATTTTTAAAATCTATAATTGTTAACAAAGGAAGTAAATCAGGAGTTAAGAAAGGAATGCCTGTAATAGAACAAAGTTCTTTAGTTGGAAGAGTTGTTGAAACTAATTTTTTTTCCTCAAGAATTTTATTATTAAACGATCTTAACAGCCGAATACCTGTTGTTATAGAAGGATCTGATGCTCAAGCAATTTTGATGGGAACTGGGGAAAATTTCCCAATTTTAGAATACCTACCTGAATTTTTCGAACCAAAAATAGACGAAACAGTATTTACTTCTGGAAAAGATGGTATATTTCCTCCAGGCATACCTGTAGGAAAAGTGGTTAAATCTGAAAATTTAGTTAACGTAAAATTATTTTCAGATACAAATCAGCTTTCTTTTATTAATATAATCTTAACTAAAATGGAAAAAGAAACAAATTTTTAAAATGGCAATTATATTCAAAAATTTTAAATCCCAAATTATTTATCTACTCCCAATAATCTTGCTATACTTTTTATCTATTACGGAAATAGATACTCAATTCAGTAATCATTTCGAAATTTTATCATTTAATTTACAGCTCATAATTGTTTATTTTTGGACGTTAAAAAATATGAATGTTTTAGGAAACGGCCATGTTTTTTTTGCTGGAATAATTAATGATGTAATTATGGGATTGCCGATGGGGACAAGCGCAATGACATATCTTAGCGCTTCATTTGTTGCTTTATATATTAAAAATGTGACCGTCAAAATGACAATCTTTACAGATTGGTTTACTTTTTTAATAGCAATCTTCTTTTCAAATTTAGTTTATTACATTCTAATTCATAATTTTTCAGATTTATCTGTTACATATACTTACTTATTTTACAATTCGTTATTCACTTTCCTTTTCTTCCCGCTTTTTTGGTTTTTCTTTACTTGGTATATAGCAACAACAGGAATAAATAGAGATGATTAGTTTTTCAGAGGGGACTTTCAGCAAATCTAAGATGATAACTAGAAGAATGTTTATTCTTCAAGTCGCCAAGGTAGTAGTTTTTGCTGGAATTTTTGGAAGACTTGTATCTCTTCAAATAAACGAAAGTAAAAAATATAGAACCTTATCTGATAAAAACAGATTTAGAGAATGGAAACTAGCTCCTCAAAGAGGCCTTATCCAAGATTATTTTGGAAACGAAATAGCGTCTAATAAAAAAGTTTATCAACTTCACATTACTCCCGAAAACACCTTAAACATTGATGGATTATTTTTTAGACTAAAAAACATCTTAAACCTTTCTAATGAAAGAATTTTTTCTTTAAAAAGGAAAATAGCAAAACAAAAGCCATGGGAGCCTATTATAGTATCGGATAATTTAACTTGGTCAGAATTTTCTAGAGTAAATTTACTTCTACATGAGCTACAGGGTGTGGAACCAATAGTTTCGGTCGCTAGAATATATCCTTTTGAGTCAACCTCGCACATAGTAGGGTACGTTTCTCAAGCAAGTGCTAAAGATCTAGAAAAGAAGAAATATTTAAGAGATATGTCTGTTGCAGGGATGGTAGTTGGTAAAACAGGTCTTGAGTCGAAATTAGATGAGCAAATTATAGGCGAAGTTGGTTTTCAAAGATATGAGGTAAATGCTTACGGAAAAAGAATTCGACAAGTTCAAATTGACAAAGGACAAGCGGGAAAAAATTTTAAAACAACAATTGATTTAGAAGTTCAAAATTTCACATCTGAGGCCATTAAAGATTTAAGTGCATCAGTTTGTGTTATGGACATTTTTAATGGAGATATAATTGTTATGGCTTCAGCGCCAACTTATGACTCCAACAATTTTGTCCATGGAATTAATCATAAAGACTGGAATGATTTGATAACTCACAGAGACAAACCATTAATAAATAAATCAATTGCTGGTCTCTATCCGCCGGGCTCAACAATAAAAACTTTAGTAGCTTTTAGTGCATTAGAAAACGATATTGTTAATCCAAAATTTACTGTTCGTTGTAATGGCTCAATAGATTTTTATGGTGAAAAATTCCATTGTTGGAAAAAAAAAGGACATGGATTTATGAACATGAGAAGCGCTATCCAACAATCTTGCGATACATATTTTTATGAAATAGCAAGGAGACTAGGAGTTGATAGACTTTCAGTAACAGCAAAAAAATTTGGTTTAGGAACTAAAACTTTAAATGGTTTAAAAGAGGAAAGATCTGGGGTGGTTCCAAACACTAAGTGGAAAAAGAAATATATAGGAAAAAATTGGTATTTAGGTGAGACCTTGCACTCAGGTATAGGCCAAGGTTATTTTTTAAGCTCGCCAATGCAACTGTGTTTAATGACAGCACAAATCGCGAACGGAGGTTACAAAATAAGACCAAGAATTTTAATTAATCCAGGCGAGAAAAAAGAATCTCTTGAAGAATATATTAATTTTAAAAAAGAAAATCCGGATGAACCATTACCTAACAGTTTTTTGCTATCAAATTTGAATCTTGAAACACTATTTAAAAATCAAGAAAATATTAACTTCATCAAAGATTCAATGTTTGCTGCAACAAATGAGCCTGGAGGAACATCGTACGCTTCACGTTTGACCAAAAAAGGTTTTGTTTTTGCAGGTAAGACAGGATCATCTCAGATAAAAAGATTTACGGCGGCACAAAGAGAAGCTGAGGTTAAACAAGAGGATATTGTTTACCAAGATAGAGATCATGCACTGTTTGTCGCTTTCGCTCCTTATAATGACCCAAGATATGCAATAAGTGTTATCGTTGAACATGGAGGATCAGGGAGTAAAGCAGCGGCACCTGTTGCAAAAAAAGTAATTAAAAAAATTTTAGAAAGACATAATTTGAGAATGTCTCATAAAAACTTAGAAGGGAAAGAAATTTAATGTTTAAACCTAATTCTATTCAACAGTCTTTAACCTTAAGAGATAAAATATTATCCATGGATTATATTTTAATAATTTCTATCTTAGTTTTAGGTATTATAAGCATGTTTGCAATGTATTCTACAGATGGAGGAAATTTTTCTTACCATACGAAAAGTCATATTTTAAGATTTTCTATTTTTTTTATTTTATTTTTAATTTTTTCATTATTTCAAATAAGATTTTGGCATAGTACAAGCACTTTAATTTACATAATTTTTTTCATTCTTTTATTAGGAGTAAAATATTTTGGTTTAACTTCCTCAGGGTCTCAAAGATGGCTTGACTTTTACTTTTTAAATTTGCAACCATCTGAATTAATGAAAGTCGGACTGATTATGTTTTTAGCAAAATATTATCATAGAGTTCCTACTAATGAAGTTAATAGAGTAAAGTTTTTATTTTTGCCAATAGTAGTTTTAATAGCTCCAGTATTATTAGTAATGACTCAACCTGATCTTGGCACATCAATTTTGATTGCGCTTGGAGGGGTGATAGTAGCTTGGCTTGCAGGAGTAAAAATAAAATTCTTTGCTTATGCTTCAATTATATTTATTTCTTTAGCCCCAATAGCCATTTCATTTTTAAAACCTTATCAAAAATCAAGAATTTTAAGTTTTTTTAATCCTGACAGAGATCCTTTAGGCGCAGGATATCAAATAATCCAATCTAAAATTGCAATAGGTTCAGGGGGGTTGTTTGGTAAAGGATATTTGAATGGTTCACAGAGCTATCTTGATTTTTTACCAGAAAAACATACTGACTTTATTTTTACCCTATTCTCTGAAGAGTTTGGTTTTTTTGGTTCTTTACTTATATTATTCATTTATTCTGTAATAATTTATAGAATTATCAAAATAGGAGATGAAACGAGAAGTAGTTTTGGGAAGTTTTACTGTTATGGTTTTGCTTCCGCTTTTTTTCTATATGTAGTAGTTAACATGGGCATGGTGTTAGGTCTAATGCCTATAGTTGGAGCTCCTTTACCAATAATGTCATATGGGGGATCATCAATGTTAGCGATTATGTTTGGATTGGGAGTCGCAATGTCTTGCAGGATCCATAAAGACATCCCGGTTAACTAAAATAGACCCAATATGAACAAAATTAATTTTTAAAAAGTTCTTGTTAAATTTCTCACTTAGTGGTTAAATTTTAAAAAAAATAAAATGTTTGGATCAAAAAAAGATAAATTTTTCGAAGACAGGAAGGACACTGAAAGATCACTTATCAGTGAAACAGTAAGTATTGATGGTACTGTAAATAGTTCAGGAGCTATTGACGTAGCAGGTTTGATAAAAGGACCAGTTTATTCAAAAGAAGTTGTTATAAAAGAAACAGGTTCAATCTCCGGCGAAGTAGAAGCTGACAAGGTCGAAGTTCATGGACATTTAAACGGAAAAATTTCAGCAGAAAACGTTATAATTGGAAGTACTGGAGTAATTAAAGGAGATGTACAGTTTGCCAAAAATCTTAGAACAGAGGATGGAGCTGATATTGAAGGTTATATTAAAAAAACAAGTTCAGCTGGCAAGAAAGAAAGCAGATCTACAGGAGATTTTTTATTTTCAAAACCCTCAAAAGAAGAAAAAAAACCAAAAAAGAACGGGAAACCCTCTTCAGCTTCAGACAAAGAAACAGAAGCACTAGTATAATCTACCGCACTATAAATCAAACAAAGTTTACAATATAAAGTCTGTATGGATAATTACAAATGTAAATCCGTAGGAATAGTTGGCGCTGGCATACAAGGAGTATGTATTGGACTTCAGCTAGTTAAGAAAGGAATTAGCGTATCCTTATTTGATAGGAATGAACCAGGTAGCATGACATCATATGGAAACGCAGGCCATTTTTCCCCTTATGCAGTTTTACAATTAAATAGACCTGACGTTTTATACGATGTCCCAAAAATGCTTTTGAGTTCTTATGGTCCTTTAGCTTTAAAATGGAACTATATTCCTAAAATGTTTCCTTGGATCATTCACTACTTAAAATCATGTAATAAAAAATCAATGCTTCATACTGCAAAATATATGCATCAAATTTTGAATCTTTCAATGGATGCTTATCAAGAGGTATTTCAAGAAATTGACATGACCAATTTAGTTGAAAAAAAAGGTATAATTTATATTTGGACCGATAAAAATTTAAAAAGTAGAAATTTAGAAATAAAAGTAAGAGAAGACTTAGGAATAAAGCAAAAATTACTTTCTAGAGATGATATATTAGATTTAGAACCAAATTTGAACCCAGTTTTTCATGGAGGAGTTCTTTACGAGGATGCAATGCACGCACGTGACCCATATGGAATAACAAAAAAAATATTTGAACTATTTATTAAATATGGTGGAAAATTTATAAAATCTGATGTTAAAAACATTAAACAAATAGCTGATAATAAAACAAGTATTATAACAGAAGAAAAAAAATATGAATTTGAAAAAAGTGTAATAGCATGTGGTGCTTTTTCCAAAAAATTAACTGACCAATTAAATGAAAAAATTCCTTTAGATACTGAACGAGGCTATCATGTACATTTTAAAAATATGGATCATTTAATTAAAAGACCAGTTATTTTTTTGGACAGAGGATTTGGTATGACACCAATGAATCAAGGGTTAAGAGCAGTAGGAACAGTAGAGCTTGGAGGTTTAACAAATCCTTTATCTAAAAAAAGAGTTGAATACATTGTAAAATGCGCAAAAGAATTATTACCACAACTTTCTAAACCTCAAGACGAGTGGATGGGGTTTAGACCAACATTACCTGACTTTTTACCAGTTTTGGGCCCTTCCTCAAAAAACAAGAATATTATTTATGCTTTTGGTCATCATCATCTAGGCTGGACTCTAGGAGCAATTACGGGCAAAATCATTTCCGGGATAGTTGCTGAAGAGAAAACAAACTTGGATCTTTCTCCCTACAGCTCTAAAAGATTTAATTAGGAATATTTTGTCGAAGAATTATTTAGCTTATCTATTTTTAGTTTTAGCCGCCTTGTTTTGGTCTGGAAATTTTATTATTGGTAAATTTGCAACATTATTTCAAATTCCCCCGCTATCACTAAACGTTTTTAGATGGATTTCAGTCTGGTTTATTCTAGCTCCTTTTACATATAAAGAAATCAATAACAAATTACCTTATATAAAAAAAAATTGGCTTGTAATAAGTTTTATGGGAATAATAACAATAAGCACGTTCAACTCTGTAGTCTACTTTGCACTTAACTATACTCAAGTAATAAATGCTGTTTTAATGCTTGCAGCTATACCAGCGGCGACAATTGTTCTTTCTTCATTAATGAATATTGAAAAAACAAATATTTTTCAACTTCTCGGATTATTTTTATCAATTATTGGAATCGGGACAATAATTTCTAATGGTGAAATTCAAAAAATAATATCTCTTAATTTTAACAAAGGTGATCTATGGATGTTGGTTTGTGTAATTTCTTGGTCTCTTTATTCAACTTTACTTAAAAAAAATAAATTTCAACTTTCACAGTTTTCATTAATACAACTAATGGTTTCGGCTGGGTTAATATTTTTAATTCCGCAATTTTTTTATGAGAGAGCAATTGGTTTGGAAGTTTATTTTGATAAAACATTTTTTTTAATTCTTTTTTATGTTGTAGTTTTTCCTGCTATTGGCGCTTATTATTGTTGGCAAAAAGGAGTAGAAATAATTGGACCAAACAGAGCTACTATATTTGTACAATTGATGCCTTTATTTAGCGCTGTTATGGCAATTATTATCTTTAATGAAAAATTAGAATTATACCATTTTATCGGTGCTATTTTTATTTTAACAGGTATCTATTCATCAAATAAAAAAATTAGATGACCAAGATTGCAGTATTAGATGATTATCAAAACATTTTTAAAGAATTTATAGATATAGATTCCTACAAAGGGAAATTTGACTTTAAGATATTTAATTATCCTTTCAAAAATGAGGATGAAACTTCTGAAGCCCTTCAAGATTTTGAAGTACTATTTATTATGCGTGAAAGAACTAAAATTAATAAAAAATTAATTCAAAGTTTGCCTAAGCTCAAGTTTGTAATGACGAGTGGAATGAGAAATAACTCTATTGATTTAAAAGAAACTAAAAAAAGAGATATTATAGTATGTGGAACAGAAATTAATTCTAACCCAGCATGTGAAATTACATGGGCGTTAATTTTAGCTTTAGTCAGAAATCTTAAACAGGAGACTGATAATATGTTTCAAGGTTATTGGCAAACTACAATAGGTGTTGAGTTAAAAAATAAAGTACTCGGATTAGTTGGCCTTGGTAAAATCGGATCACAAGTTGCTAAAGTTGGTCAAGCATTTGGAATGCAAGTCGTAGCGTGGAGTGAAAATTTAAATTTGAGCCTAGCAAATAAAATGGGTGTTTTACCAATGTCAAAAGAAGAGCTTATAAAAAATTCTGATATAATTTCACTACATGTTGTTTTAGGAGATCGTTATAGAAATTTAATTACAAAAAATGAATTTAAAATGATGAAGAAAAGTTGTTTTTTAATAAACACCTCAAGAGGCCAAATTATTAATGAAAAAGATCTAATTAATGCGTTAGAAGAAAATGAGATTGCTGGAGTAGGTTTGGATGTGTATGAAAAAGAGCCCTTGCCCCAAGATCACAAACTTCGATTTTTTCCTAACGCAGTTTTACTTCCTCACTTAGGTTACGTCACAGAGGAAAACTACACGCTTTTTTTTAATCAAATGTTAGAAAATCTTGAAAATTCATTAAAAGGAAAGCCTAAAAGAGTCCTAGAATAAACCATAAGTTGTATTTTTTTTTAATAATTTGTATATTTAATGATTATTTTGTGGTTGATTCGTTTTTTAAGGGAGGGCGATGAAAAATTTATTAGGAATTTTATTAATGAGCATTTTGTTAACAGGATGTTATGCTTCCTCGTTAACCTATGTTGGTCCTGCCACAGGATTGATTCAAGGTAAATCTAGTCAAGCACTTATTAATCAAGGAATCAGTCATGTAGTTAAAAGAGAGACAGGCAAGTCGCCAGTCGAACATTTACTTACTAAAGACCAAATATCAGCTATAGAGAAGAAAAAAAAACAATTAAACCCTTGCGAGCAAAATCAAAAGTTGTGTTCGACGCTTCAAGATAGGATAGAAAATATCCAAAGCGAGCTATTTGTAAAAAAAATTAAGTCTAGAGTAGAAAGAATGCACCAGCAAATCCTTAAATCAAAAACAAATATTCAAAATAATTACAACTAAAAGTTTATTAATTTTCATACCAATAAATATTCTTGTTAACAGATAATTAACTTTTAATAATGGTTTTATGTGTTATGAGATTTCTATGAAAAATAGTTTTTCTTTAATTCTAATTTATTTTTTTTTGACTGGGTGTTTTCAGTCAGCCATTAGCCCAATGGTTATGGTAGGTCCAGCGACGGGAGCTTATCAAGGAAAAATATTGTCTTCATCACTTTCTACAGTGATAAACTATAGTGTCAAACAACAAACTGGAAAGTTTCCTTACGAACACATTATTAATAAAGAAAAACAAAAGTTAATCAGGAGAGCTGAAATTATAGAAAAAAAAATAAAATCAAAAGCTAATTTAATTAAATTAGAAACAGTTCAAATTCCAAAGGAACTCAAAATATTTGAAAATAAAAAAAATTATTCAGTTGAAGTTCCGAACGATCTTTTGAGCTACCAAGGTTTAAAAGCTAAAGTAAACAAAATATATTTTAATGAAGTCTCTAAGAAGACTTTCCAAACTCAGCCTCGTTTTTCCTATAAAGTAAAAAAATAATTTATTTAAGTTATATTGAAGAACCTAAGGGAACAGGTTCAGAAACAATAGTTGTAAGCCAGCAATTTTTAAGTGGACCTTCACCTAAATATTTCTCTACATGCCAAGTAAATTTATAATATCGTTTATTATTATCTAGCACCGTAACATCAAACACTACGATATTTTTATCTGAAAATAATTTTTTAATCTTATGTTTTCGATGATTAAGTAACATATTATAAGATTGACCTTTAATCATTTCTTTAAAATTAGTAAGTGGGCCCGTAAATCTTTTGTTATTTGGATGTGCAAATTCCCAAGTTTGTTCAATTCCTATATCAATATAAGGAAAATCATTTTTTTTAAGCCCATTTAATTGTATCTTGACCACTTCCAATGGTTGTATTTTTGTATTTGGTTTAACAATTTCTGAATAAACAATAGTATTAAAAAAAATAATAACTAAAAGATTTAAAATAAAGATTTTTTTCATATTTTTTTTACAGTTTTTTTAACATCTTCTAAAAATTCTTTTCTTTTTTCGTCGCTTACAAAAGGAACAGCAAAATATCTTTTATAAACAACGTCGGTTATTCCACAAATATTAAATACGCCCCTTCTTAATCTTTTGGTTGGCATATTTAAAAAAAAAGTTCTTATTGCAAATTGGGGCGATCCGTAGGTACAAAAAACAATTGCTTTTTTACCATTTAGATTTCCTATTGGAAAACCATAATTTCCAAATAATTTTTTAAATCTAAATGCCCAAGGTGGAGCCAAAACTTTATCAATCCAACCTTCAAGAATAGCTGGCATTCTAAAATTCCAAATAGGCGCAACCAAAGTAATTACATCACAATTTTCTATCCTTTTTCTATGATCTAAAACTTCAGATGTGGGCTCTTCCCCAGCATAAACTGGATTAAATTTTTCCTTGTATAAATCAACACAATCTACTTTGTGACCCGCTTCTTCTGCAGTTTTAATGAATGTTTTTTTAATTGATGAATTAAATGATTTATCGTCGTAGTGGCCGTAAACAAGAAAAATATTACTCATAAAACTCTTTTAATACATAAAGCTGATACGTCAAGATCTCTACTTGACGTATCAACATAATATTAATTCTAAGCAACCAAAGCCTGTTTGATATCAGCAATGATATCATCTGGATGTTCTATTCCTATCGAAAGTCTTACATATCCAGGTGTAACTCCAGCAGCTAGCAACTCCTCATCATTTAATTGACTATGTGTTGTAGTTGCTGGGTGAATTGCTAAGCTTCTAGCATCACCGATATTAGCGACATGATAAAGCATTTTTAAATTATCGATAAATTTAGAACCCGCTTCTCTAGTGCCAACATCCATTCCAACTAAAGAACCATATCCACCATTCATATATCTTTTAGCTCTTTCTCTAATTTCTCCTTGGTGGTTTGTAGGATATATAACATTTTTGACCTTCTTTTGCGTTTCAAGAAATTTAACAACTTTTTCTGCATTAGCGCAGTGTTGTTTCATTCTTAAAGCCACAGTCTCCAAACCTTGAATTATTTGAAAAGCGTTAAAAGGTGAAAGAGGCGCTCCTAAGTCTCTCAGCAAAACAACTCTAGCTCTTATTGCAAAAGGAATGTTTGCTCCCGTTAATTTTGGAACATCTTTCCCCCAAACTGCACCTTGATAGCTTTGATCAGGTTCGTTAAACATAGGTTGTCTTTTAGCGTTAGCTGTCCAATCAAAGTTTCCTCCATCAATAATGATTCCACCAATAGATGTTCCATGACCTCCAATATATTTAGTTAAAGAATGCATCACTATTGCTGCACCATGGGCTAAAGGCTTACAAATTACAGGAGAGGCAGTATTGTCGATAATTAAAGGTATACCTTTTTTTTTACCGATATCCGCAACTTCTTTAATTGGAAAAACTCGAAGATAAGGATTTGGACAAGACTCGCCATAGTAAGCTCTAGTTTTATCATCAGTTAGTTTTTCAAAGTTTTTTGGATCAGCTGGATCAGCAAATCTTACTTCTATACCTTGTTGTCTTAAAGTATTTTTAAATAAATTTACTGTTCCTCCGTATAGATCTGTGGAAGCTACAATATTATCACCATT
>MDTB01085253.1_pt1 | contig 22799 bp, 23 predicted proteins | sample 811161 | NCBI WGS metagenome assembly MDTB01 (sample SAMN05326650, study PRJNA326480) | marine metagenome | isolation source: seawater | place: Mediterranean Sea | collected 2009 | reverse complement strand
ATGTTATTGTTTTGTCTAATTCTTTGTTGAAAGGATTTCAACTCGATCTAACTGAAAGCAAGTTATTTACGCTGACATCCGCGACACGTTCGGTACTTAATTCAATAGACGAGCCGATTAAGGTTAGGTTGTTTTTTAGTAAATCACTGGGTAATCAAAGCCCTAATCATGGAATTTATTTCTCTCGTGTTCGTGAACTTCTACGGCAGTATGAAAGTTTGTCTCAGGGCAATCTTAAATTGGAAGTGTATGACCCTAATCCTTTTTCAGACTCTGAAGACCTAGCTATAAGTTTTGGCTTAACCGGAGCAAATATAAATTCGGCCGGCGATCTTGGTTACTTTGGTATAGCGGCGACAAATAGTACTGATGATGAGGCAACAATTCCCTTTCTTACCCCTGCTAGAGAAATGTTCTTAGAGTATGATTTAACCAAAATGATTCACACTTTAATTAACCCAAAAAAGCCAAACGTTGGTTTGATTTCATCTTTACCGATTGACTCGGGAGCAAGTCAGCAGCCAGGCCGGCCTGGGCGTTGGACTGTTGTTGATCAAATCAATGAGTTTTTTGAAATAACGCCAATTGCGAGTGACACTGATAACATTCCTGAAGACATTGATGTTTTGATGATTGTTCATCCAAAAAATCTTAAAGAATCGATGCTTTATAGTATTGATCAGTTTGTTCTCAGAGGTGGGCGCGTCTTAGCATTTGTTGACGCAAATGCTGAGGCGGCTTTTCGTCCTGGGCCAGCAAATAAGAATGACCCTGTTTCTGATTTTGATTCAATATTAGAATCGTGGGGGGTGCGTCTCGTAAAAGGGAAAATAGCTGGTGATATTTCCTCTGCTCGACGAGTAAATGTGCGTCGGGGACAAAAAATGGCTGTGGCAGATTACGTTGTTTGGTTGGGATTGACAAAAGAAAATTTTAATCATAACGATGTCGTGACGGGGGATGTTGAGTTAATTAACGTGGCAACGCCCGGGATATTAGAGTCACTTAATTTAAAAGGTATAAAATTTGAACCTTTGATTCAAACAAGTTTGAAATCAATGAAAATTGATCGCGAAAAAATCTTGGCTCAACCCCCAGATGTCATTGGCTTATTTAGAGACTTTATCCCAAGTGGAGAACATTTATCGATCGCAGCAAGGGTGACAGGGAAAATTGAGACAGGTTTTCCTGATGGGCCACCTAAAAAAAATACCAGCATAACACATGTTGCGAAGTCCGATGGGGAAATTAATGTAATTGTTGTCGCTGATACAGATATCCTGCAAGATAGTCTTTGGGTTGAAATACAAAATTTGTTAGGAAATAAACTTCTTGCCCCATACGCTAATAATGCCGATTTTGTTCTGAGTGCATTAGATAATCTGGCAGGCAGTCAAGATTTGATAAGCCTTCGTGGACGCTCCCGTCCCACACGCGATTTTGATTTAGTAAGGGAAATCCGTCAGAAGGCCGAATTAAAATATCGGACAAAAGAACAGGAGTTACAGGGAAAATTGACGGAAATTCGAAATCAACTTAATGAATTGGTATCTCGCGGTAAAATTAAGGAAACAGATACGATAAATTCAAAACAAAAAAAGGCGATTGATTCCTTTAGAAGCGAAATGTCTGATATCAGAACAGAATTACGTTATGTGCAACTCGCTCTACGTCAAGATATTGAACAGTTAGATTCGTGGCTCAAATTTATAAATATTGCAGGAATTCCAATTTTAATAGTTCTTGGATTATTCGTTTTTTTAATCTTTGGCCACGCCCCAAAAAATAAAAATACGCAAATTTAAGAAAATTTGGAGATTAATTTAAAATGAATATCCGAACGGTGTATGTGCTGATCTTAGCAACACTTGCGTCTCTATTGTTGGCAGTCTACTCATTAATTAAGGAACCAAGCATAACTGTTGTTAAGACCGGAAAAGCGGTGTTTCCAACGCTTGTTTCAAGTCTTGACAATGTCAAAGGATTATCTGTTAAGACAAATGAACGTTCAATGACCATGTTTATCAAGAATGAGAAGTGGTTTATGAAAGAAAGTGATGGATATGAGGTGGACAGTAATCAAGTGCGCCGCGCTATTTTAAGCTTGGCAGGCCTACATTATATTGAAGCAAAAACTAATAAAATTGAGAATTTTCCTAAGCTAGATTTACGAGCGCCTAAAGAAACTGATGGTCGGGGCATAACGGTCCAGGTTTTCGATAGCAATAACAATGTGTTAGTTGATGCAATTATTGGAAAAGCTCGTTACAATATGCCAGGCACAACAAAGGGTGGCGTGTACTTTCGCATGACTAATTCGTCTCAGGCATGGTTAGGCTCTGGTGAAGTGGGAATTAGCAGGCTACCGGAAGACTGGTTGCAGACTAAAATTGTTGATATTTCTGGTGACAAGATCAAAGAAGCCTCTTTTAAACACCCTGATGGCGAGTTAATTTCTATTAAAAAGAACACGGGAACAAATAAATTTGTTGTGGAAAATATACCGGCTGGTAGAAAGTTAAAATATGATCGTGACCCTGAAAATATGGCAACAGTTTTGAGTGATTTAGAGCTTGAGGATGTTCGTAGGGCAGATAAATTTATATTTGATGAGGGTCAAGTTATTGAGTCGAGGTATATCACCGAAGATGGTCTGGTATTTCGTGTAAAACTTTTACAGCATGATCATGAGTTGAATAATAGTGATGATGATGAGTATTGGATAAAAGTTAAAGTGGAGCACCTAAATAATGATATGATGAAAATATCAAGTAGTATTAATCAGAGAGTTCTTCCCTGGGTTTTCAGAATACCCCCTTATAAAGGAACTCGACTAAATAAGCGGTTTGATGATATATTAAATGATATTGAGTAAATTGGATAAACGTTTATGAAAATTGAATATATGTCTGATAATATTTTTAGAGAATTGTTCAGTAATGTCTATTTTCAATAGCCCTCTTCTTTTAGGCTTTGAAAACTTTGAGAGAGTTTTGGATCGGGCGTCGAAAGCTTCATCCGAAGGTTACCCACCATACAACATTGAGCAAATAGGGGATAACAGTCTTCGTATAACGCTAGCTGTTGCTGGGTTTTCTCTGAGTGATTTGTCGGTAACTATTGAAGATAATGAACTTGTTATACGAGGTAGAAAAGTTGAAGAGGAAGATGTTGAAAAAATATTTATTCATAGAGGCATTGCATCTCGTCAATTTCAAAGATCATTTGTTCTAGCAGAAGAAATTGAAATCCATAGTGCAAAGTTAGATAATGGTTTGCTTAATATTGATCTGGAGCGTGTACTTCCGGAACCTGACATAAGGACAATTCAAATAGAAGATGGTAAAGAAAAAAATATTAAAGCAAAAACTAAAATTATTAACATGAAAACTGAGTAGCCAATTAAAGATAATGCCGTTTAGGTGTTGTTAAAACCTTTTGTACTTAAGAACATTTATAGCTTCACGCAGCTTGATTTTCGCTGCTTTCTGTAAGAATGGCATATAATCCATCTACTGTATCTGTCCCTCGCAATTTTTTGCAGATCGCTGTATCGCGCAACAGTCGCGAAATCCTAGCTAATGCTTTTAAGTGGTCTGCCCCAGCAGATTCTGGAGCTAGTAAGACAAAAATTAAATCTACAGGCTGATTGTCTATAGATTGAAAGTCAATAGGCGTCTCGAGTCGAGCAAATAAACCATAAAGACGGTCAATATTTGATACTTTACCGTGTGGTATTGCGATGCCATTGCCGACACCGGTTGTGCCCAGCCTCTCTCGCTCCATAAGAACGTCAAAGATCGTTCGTTTGCTTTCAACTGCTATTTCTTCCAAACGCCTTGCCAACTCTTGTAAGGCCTGTTTCTTACTTGTTGACTTTAAGTTAGGAACTATAGCTTGTGAGGAAATCAGTTCGTTGATTTCCATATCTTACCTCAACAATTATCTTTCTGAACAGTTTTTCTAAATTAGTTCAACTTAATGAAAACGTGTCTATCGTTTTTTCACTGTCTCAACAACTAAAGAGTCTTAATAAAACCACAGTGTATCCTAGAGTAAAAAGAACCGCGAGACAGTAGGTGAGCAATCGGTTAATGTCAATACTATCTATGCCTTTATGTAACTCAATTTGGTTAAAATTATGTAGGCAAACCTTTAAGCCGGCGACGTTGCACTGAGGAGGGGATTCTCATAGACTCCCGATATTTAGTAACTGTTCGCCTAGCAATTTCGACTCCTTCTAGTTTTAGTTGGGTAACGATTTTGTCATCAGAGAGAATTTTTTTTGGGGACTCGTTATTAATTAAGACCTTAATCTTATTACGAATAGACTCTGCTGAAAATATTACACTGCCTGTTGTTGAAGCTATTCCAGATGTAAAAAAATATTTTAACTCATACGTTCCGCGTGGGGTAGACACATATTTATTGGTTGTAACCCTGCTTATAGTGCTCTCATGCATGTCAATGGCCTGAGCAATATCGTTTAGCACTAATGGTTTAAGAAAATTTACGCCTCGCAACAAAAAATCATTCTGTTGTTTAACTAACTCTGTGACTACTCGGACAGTGGTTGTCGCACGTTGGTGAAGTGCTTTTATTAGCCAATTAGCAGATTGAAATTGCTGCGAAATGTATAACTTGTCTTGTTTAGTTTTAGCAATAGAGGAAATTTGAGCATGATAGTCATTATTCACCAATACTTTGGGGAGTGTGTCTGTGTTGAGCTCAATCAACCACCCACCACCCGGTTTATGTCTGATAAATACATCAGGAACAACAGTTTCGGACAAGTGTTCTTCAAATAGTGAGCCTGGTTTAGGGTTGAGGGCCCTTATCTCTGAAAGCATTTCGTTTAGTTCATCTTTGTCAACGTGGCATATCTTTGCAAGCTCAGTGAATTTTTTTTCAGCTAATAGATCAAGGTTGTTAAGCAAAATTTTCATGAATGGATCGAGGCTATTACGATCTCTAAGCTGCAGAGCCAAACATTCTCTTAGATTTTGCGCAAATATTCCGGGTGGATCAAATTCTTGAAGTTTAGTTAGAACACTATTTATTAAATCTAAATTACATCCAAGATTCTCTGAAATGTTGTTTAAGTCTTCGGTCAAGTATCCTGTGTCATCTAACAGGTCAATGAGGTATGAAGCAACAAGTAATTCTTGAGGGGAAGATAGGCTTAATGATGCTTGTGATGTTAAGTGAGCTCTTAAAGACACAGTTTCTGTAAGAGTTTGTTCTATGTCGCCTGAGCTTTGACTTTCAAAATTATTTTTGTGCGGGCTCATATTTTGAGGCGCATTATTATTTAATACGTCAGTTTCACTGTCGTTAGTGTATACATTATCTATTTCAACATCTAACTCTTTAGCTACGGGTATTTCTGCGGATTCTGGGAGATCAAAATCAATATCGGGAAGCCCATTTATCTCTTCTTCAGACGCTTCAAATCTCTCTTCATTTGTAACTTCTTCACGCTCCAGCATCGGGTTTGCCTCAATTTCTTTGTCTACAAATTCAATTAATTCAATATTTGATAATTGCAGTAGTTTGATAGCTTGCTGAAGCTGAGGCGTCATAACAAGCGATTGTGACTGTCGTTGATCTAATCTTGGGGTTAGTACCATTTTTTAAGGTATCATGGTTAATTATAAACTAAACCGGTCACCTAGGTAGACACGTCTGACTTCCTCGTTCCCTACTATATCATTTGGGGCACCTTCCATTAGCATCCTACCATCGTGAATTATATAAGCTCTATCGATCACATCAAGTGTTTCGCGGACGTTATGATCTGTTATTAAAACACCAATGCCACGATTTTTTAGGTGTGACACTAGATCTCGAATATCCCCTATCGCTATTGGGTCAATGCCGGCAAATGGTTCATCTAATAATACAAAATGGGGATTTGATGCCAAAGCACGAGCAAGTTCTATTCGGCGTCTTTCTCCTCCAGATAACGCAAGAGCTGGCGTACGTCGAAGGTGGGTAATCGAAAACTCTGCCAAAAGGGAGTCTAATATTGCTTCTCGTTTTTCTTGTTTACTCTCAATTGTTTCCAGAACAGCACGTATATTGTTTTCAACTGATAGGCCTCTAAATATAGAGGCTTCTTGTGGAAGGTAACCAATTCCCAAACGAGCCCGTCGATACATTGGCAAATCCGAAATATCATTTCCATCCAATATTATATTACCTTGGTCAGGAGCAATCAAACCAGTGATTATGTAGAAACAGGTTGTTTTTCCCGCACCATTGGGACCTAAAAGCCCCACTACTTCCCCTCTTTGGAGTTCCATGCTAATTTCTCTAACAACAGGGCGTTTTTTGAAGCGTTTTCCTATATTATTAATTACGAGACCATAATTATTTGCTATAAGGTGTGGGTGTGTCATGTTCTTTTAATCTTATCCATTTTTAGGCCGCCCAAAACTTTCGCTAACCATAGATGTAAATTTATGATGTGTCCAATTTTGTGATGTTTAAAGTCTGAGGTTTATTTCGTTTTTGTTACAACAGATCCTCGAACACGTTTTTTTCCACTTGGACAGCGATTGAGCTGGCTAATACCTGTATTTAAATTGACCTGTGCACTACACCCTTGAAGCACATTGGTCCCTCTTTTTATTTTTACAGATCCAGTGAGAGTCGCAATTCCACTTTCAACATTGTAAACACCTCTATCTGATGTCGCTTCATCTTTATTTGTTATAATCTTAACATTTTCGAATGCATCTACTCGATAAATTTTAGAACCCTCACGCTTGGTTTTTTTAAAATAGGCAGCAAGTACATTAGCGTAAATTTTTCGATCTCCACGAAGAGCCATAGCGTTTCCTCGTGCTACTGCCATTTGTTTTTTTTCCCAAAACTCTAATTGATCTTTGGCAGAAAGCCAATCATCCTTAGCCACAAGCTTTAATTTTTTTCCGGTCATTGTTATAATTTTTGAGTCCATGTCATAAATAGCGTGGTCGCCATAAGCGGTATATTCATCTGATACAATTGTAATATCAGAAATTGCATCAAGGCGAATCACCTCAGTAGAACCATTTTTTAGTTTTTTGTAATAGGCTCGTAATTCTCTGGTTTTAACCTTTAAGTTAGCCCGGACTGCTTTTGCATTACCTTTGGCAATAAATACAAAGCTTTCTTGTTGCCATTCGATGCCATCATCTGCGGAAATTTCAACTGCACCATTTTTAGTATCAAAATTGACAATTTGGGCATTCCCTATAGAGCACATGCAAACGCTTTGGAATGCTATGAAAAACAAATACTCAAGTTTCATCAAATATCTCATGGGCCTTTTTTTCCTAAACTAGGGTTAATGGTCAGTTTTGATTTTCCTGTGAAATGGATAGTTTTCCCTTTATCTAACAACCTAAATCCTTCTCCTTTTAAATGCCCAAATGGTCCCTGTCCCTCCACAGGGTGATTCCCGATAGCTATTCCATTTTTCAGATCAATATAAGCTTTTTTTGTTTTCACTTCAAATCCCGAGTCATGAAACAAATTGACGGTCCCTAATAAGATCAGTTTTTGTTTTTTTTTCTCAAAGATTCCGTTTTTTGCAGTTAGAACTAGCCAAGTTCCATCTTTCATCATTATGTCTGCTTTGGGCATTTCTAACTCAAGTGCTCCGGACACATCATCACTTTTATCTTTATCGACTCGTTTAGCTAAATCTGCGGTAACTGAATATGGTTGGCTTTTTCCATCTGCACTATGATATCGAGGATTTATCATGCTTGGCTCGCTACCAATCTCAAAGTTTAAAGCAGAAAAACCCAGCTGAAACCGAAGGTCATTAGTATCAAAATTTGGCCATAAAAAGACGAGAATAATCAAAGTAAAAGCAGTTGTAGGCAACATAAACTTCATCAAATACACGAAACGACTATAGCCGCCAGCAAGGGTTTTTTTTGTTGACGTTAATTTATCTTGATCAGTTATATATCTACTTTTCAACGGTGGCATATTTTTTTGTGCTTCTGGGAAACTTTTTTCATTATAAATACATTACACATGTATCAATCTAGCCCCGCTCGCAAACAATCATGAACATGCAGGAGTCCAACAGGTTTGCCTTTGATTGTAACGAACAAGTTAGTGATCGAATGAATATTCATTATATTTAAGCCTTCGCCGGCAAGGGCATTGGGATCAATAGTCTTAAATGGAAATGTCATAATTTCAGCGGTCCGAAGATTTAAAAGTCCATTCTGCATGTTTCTTCGAAGATCGCCATCAGTAATTACGCCTTTAAGGTATCCATCTTCGTCAATAACGCCAAGACAGCCAAAGTGTTTGGCTGTCATAACAATGATAGCTTCTGACATCTTCATCTTAGATGACACTATCGGCAACTCATTACTTTTATGCATTAGATCAGAGACTTTTAGTAACTGTTGACCTAGCTTGCCACCCGGGTGTAATAAATGAAACTGCTCTGGAGAGAACTTTGTTCGTTCAAGTAAAGTAATTGCGATTGCATCTCCCAATGCAAGCATGGAGGTGGTTGACGTGGTTGGCGCAAGTCCATGCGGGCATGCCTCTTTAAATTCGGGGATTGTTAATGAGACAGTCGCTGCTTCGCTCAGCGTGCTGGTTGTCTTGGATGTGATACTAACTAATGGAATATCATATCTTTTTGAATAGGCTACGATATCGTTTAGCTCTGCTGACTCTCCTGAATTAGATAAAGCCAATATAAGGTCATCATGCATAATCATCCCAAGGTCACCATGTGATGCTTCACTTGGGTGTATAAAAAAAGATGGTGTTCCGGTTGACGCGAGTGTTGCCGCGATCTTTCGTCCAATATGCCCACTTTTTCCCATACCTGATATTATTACTCTGCCCTTTGTCAGGGAAATAAGGTCTACAGCTTTTATGAAAGTATTATCTAAACCAACTTTCAGCTTTTGAATGGCAGAAATGGCATTATTCAATACCTTTTGGGCACAAGCGATATCACGAGGTATTTCTTTTTGTGATTTTTTGATGCTGGGACGGGAGGTGTCATTCATTTTATTTTATTTCGCAGATTAGATTTTTAAACAGTCTATTTGAAAAAATCAGCTGGATACAACTTGTCAGTGAGTATGCCCTGAGGACAGCAAAAGGTCAATTAAACCGCTTATAACAGTAACATTTATTTATGGCCAAAAATATCAATCTCTGCCCAACCGTTAATATCAAGTTCTCCGCGTGTATTTAGAAAATCAAAACATGCTTGCGCTAGTTTAAGTCGATCTTCACGTTCTAGCATTTGAGATAGCTTCTCAAAAAGGAGATTGAGGTTTAAAACGTCATTAGCCGCGTATGTTAATTGCGCGGCACTTAGCGTTTCAGCGGCCCAATCTGATGACTGCTGTTCTTTTGATAAGTCAATTTTCAATAGTTCACGTGTTAGATCTTTGAGCCCATGATAGCTGGTATAAGTTCGAACAAGTTTGGATGCGATTTTAGTGCAGAAAATTGGGTTCACTATAACATCGAGATATTTTCTTAGAACAACGATGTCAAATCGAGCATAATGAAATATTTTAGTTATTTGCGGGTTAATTAAAAGAGCTTTTAGGTTTGTCGCGTCGTATTCGTTGGGTTTGAATTGAACAATATGACAGATACCATTCCCGTCAGATAGTTGGACTGTACATAACCTGTCACGTTGATGATTTAGACCTTGAGTTTCAGTGTCAACTGCAATTTCAGAGCCAAAGACAATGTCTTTTGGAAGGTCTCCTTGATGAAGTGTTATTGTTTCGGGCTTGTTTCGGGCGATTTTCTTCATTTAATATTTCCTATTGTAAAATCACTTGGTATCATATCTGGTGCCCAGGAGAAGACTCGAACTTCCACGACTTTTCAGTCACAGGTACCTGAAACCTGCGCGTCTACCAGTTCCGCCACCTGGGCCAAGTTAAAGATATAATACATAAAAGTATTGCTTATTTCGCATGGAAGCCCTTGTCAACCGGAAAGCTAGAATAATTTGTTGTCAATATATTTATTTTTTCCCATTAAGTAATGAACGTGATATTTACAAAACCACCATGCTAGACCATCATTAAAGCAAAGAAATGAAGTAATCATGAATCAAAGAATAATTACAGTTTTTGGTGGGTCAGGCTTTTTAGGTCGTTTTATAGTTAAGCGCTTGTGTCTTTGTGGTTGGAAAGTGCGTGTGGCGGTTAGAGGTCATGAGGCTGCACAATTTTTGAAACCAATGGGAAGCCCTGGACAAATTATAATTTGGCAGACAGATGTTATGAATGAAAAACAAGTAGAATCTGCTATTCAAGGAGCGCATTCGGTTATTAATTTGGTAGGAATACTTTATCAGACTGGGAGAAATACATTTAAAGACATTCACTGCCATGCTACTGAAAATATTGCGAAGGCGGCCCAAAGCGCAGGTGTAGAGATGTTTATTCATGTTTCAGCATTAGGCGCTAACATTAGATCCGAGTCAGCATATGCACGAACAAAGGCAGAAGGTGAAATCAAGGCGCGACAGTTTTTCCCAAATCTGATTGTTTTCAGACCAAGTGTTATTTTTGGTCCAGAGGATAATTTTTTTAACATGTTTGCATCGATATCCAGATTTTTGCCAGTCCTGCCTATTTATGGATGTAAAAACTTTCCAGAAATTAAACTCACTAAAGAATCAGGTTTTGTTGTTAATTTTTGTGGTGATGGAGGTACAAAGTTTCAACCAGTATATGCAGGTGATGTAGCCGAGGCTATTGTAAAATGTTTAGGAAAGAGTGAGTTTATGGGGGGTACATTTGAGCTGGGAGGACCAAAAACTTATAATTTTAAGGACTTAATTAACTTGGTTTTAAAGATAATTAATAGGAAAAGGTTGCTAATTCCTATCCCCTTTCGGATTGCAATGATTCAAGCATTCTTCCTCCAATTTTTACCAAAACCAATTTTGACTTGTGACCAAGTTCGATTATTAAATGAACATAATGTTGTTCAAAGTGGTAGTTTAACCTTTAAGGATTTAGGCATTGAACCCTCTGTTGCAGAGATAGTTTTACCAACCTATTTAAAGCGATTTAAAAGAAACTCCATTGGATTAGATTCGTTTTAGTAATTTCCAGTATATGAATTTTTATAAAGTTAGCGTACTATTATTTTAAGTTGTGCCAAATTTTTTTAAAAGTGAGTGAAAAACTGCGCGCATACTCATAGCTTCTCCTCCAACTGGTCGTCCAATCTGAGACTTGAGATTCCATGCCATGATATCAAAATGTGCCCAAGGGATTGCGGGTTCAACAAAATGTTCTAAGAATAATGCGGCCGTAATGGCGCCGCCTAATGGTGATGAGCCTGTATTTGATAAGTCTCCAACTTTTCCCTCAATCTGCTCTTTATAACCAGGCCATAGTGGCATCTCCCATAAGGGATCATTCACTTTTTGACCAGCATTAAGTATACTCTTTGCCAATACTTTATCATTGCAAAAAAAGGCGGGTAGTTGGGAGCCAAGTGCAATTCGTGCGGCACCTGTTAGTGTTGCAAAGTCAATTATCATATCAGGTTTTTCTCGGGAAGCTTCGGTTAAAGCGTCGGCTAGAATTATTCTTCCTTCAGCATCGGTGTTGTCAACTTCAATGGTTATACCTTTACGAGTCTGGATGATATCACCGGGGCGCATTGCATTTCCAGACACACTATTTTCGACAGCAGGAATTAGAACTCTCATTCGCACATTGAGGTTTGAGGACATAATTAAATGAGCAAGGCCAAGTGCATGTGCAGCCCCACCCATGTCCTTTTTCATTAAGGCCATATTGAGCGTGCTTTTGAGATTTAGTCCCCCGGTGTCAAAACACACACCTTTACCAACGATAGTAATTTTTGGAGATCTCGGTTTTCCCCATTTAATATCAATTAAGCGGGGTGAACGATCATTAGCCTTGCCCACAGCAAAGATAGCGGGGTAACCCTCTTTGAGCAGGTTGCCACCAACAATTATAGATATTTTGGCACCAAATTGTTTTGATATTTTCTTTGCTACCTTTGCTAATTCATTTGGCCCCATATCGTTTGCAGGAGTGTTAATAAGGTCACGAACGAGATAAGTAGACGTTGCATCGCCATCATTAAACCCGCGAGGTTTTATCAGTTTAGGGAACGTAATTTGTTTTTTTTGGTAACGATTGAATTGATATGTTGATAGAGCCCAAGCCGTTGCTGCATTCTGTGTATCTGTAGCGTTAAGTGAATTACTTAACTTGTATACTCCAGAATTTAATCCTATGGGTAATTGCGCCCAATCCCAAAGACTTGGGTGATCACTAATACCAATTAAAACATATTTCAATTGATGATTTGGTCCGGGGATGAGTGCGCGGGAACCAGTGGTTGCATTAAATTTAAGACTTTCTATCCACCGAGTTATATAGGTAGGTTTTTTGCTTAGCCAACTATGCATTTTTTCTTTTTGAATTGGTATAATTTCTGTAGCTTGCTGGGAGGTGTTATTTACTAAGGTATTAATCATTTTAAGAGCTCTATAAAGCGAGTTGATGTAAAGTTTTAGGAAAACTATCTGTTGAGTCTAAAGTCTTATAAAAAATGTTACTTTTTTTATTTATCATTCCAAGCACAAATATAGTAAACTTCTTATCATAAAACCTAACTAAAAATTGAAATAGTTACCAGATAATTGTTGAGGTAGTTCATGCTAGATTGGTTAAAAAAGAAAAAAGCTCATTTTGATTCAATGCAACTAAACACTGATGCTGAAATAATAATAGATCAGGCACTCCTATCATTTCATGCTGATTCTATAAATTTGATTGCAAAGGATGTTCGCGGGCAATTGAAAAGGAGTCAACACCACTTTGGCAAGTCTAATATTGATCTTAAGAGAGCTATCTTTGAGTTTAAAAGGTTCCATAAAGAGGCAATACGAGCTAACGATCAGAAAAAAATAACTGCTATGACCTTGGTTATCATTTATCTGAAATCAGAAATGATTGGAGAGGGTTGCGAGCCTGCTATTGGACGAATACAAAATTTTCTAAATGATTTTGAAAACCTAAAATAAAGATTATTATTGTCAGTTAAAAATATTGAGCTTGTCGATCAATTGGCCGGTGAAGCATAAAAAGTAAATTACAACCAATAAATATTTCCATAAACTTATCAAACAGTTCCTAAAGCGAGTTAAAAATTATGGCATTAAATTACAAGTTTACCCTAAGTATCACTTTTATCATTGCAATTGGTTCGCTTTATCATTTGTGGTTGAACAGATATTACGCACGTTTTATTCCAATACCAATAAGTTTGGTACATTTGGTTGATATTGGGTCTATTTTTTTACCATCGTTTCAAGGTGCTGAGCCCAAAGGGGAAGTTGATCTTCCAACATACGATTTAACGTCGCATACAGGTTTGCGAAAAACGCTTGATAGTATTCAGGTTTTTAGCCCATTTGAACCTTCAAGTGGATTACATTTGAGTGGGGGTATGACTTTTGACAAATGGGCTAAAGAGCTCAAGGTTCGCCCAATGAAATGTACTGATGGAACACAACTTTTTTTATTGGCAGCATGGAAGCAAGGCCTTAAGGCTAGAGAGTGGCACCTTCTTCCATCTGGTTGGCCATCAGGTCAGGGACATTCAGTTGTTGAGTTTTTCAATCCTGATGATAGAAAGTGGCAATTGGTCGATGCGCAGCACGCTGCTATAATTAAAGATGAGGTTGGAAGGCCCCTTTCAATGAGTCAAGTGTTGACCATGTTTAATAATGGTAATGCTATGAATATCCATGTGGACTATGGTTCTTATAAGAATAAAATGATGTTGGGGGGGCGGGGTGCGACGACTGAACAATATTTTTTTGTTGACGAGTTGCTAAAAACGCCTGTTCTGCAATTGAGACAAGCTACGTGGTTTGCAGAAATTGAAAAAAATTGGGGTTTATCAGGGCATTTAATAATTGGATACCCTATCATCATGGCAAATATAACTCATCATCCACAAATGTATCTGACTAAACTTACTTTGTTAGGTTTTTTTATTTCAAGCTTTTTACTAATTTTTTTCCACTACAAAAAAGTCAGATATCGGTTTTGAGTTGGTCCTCCAAATACATAAAAACTGAAAAAAATTCTAAAATATTGTATTTAAAGAGGTTTTTGTTTATTTCCCCCACCGTAACGCAATCATATCATATCTTTTTGCTAATTCTAAAATACGGTTCTGATTAGGTGTTGGCATTTTAGTCAATGGATGGCGCACTTTATCACTCTTAATAACACCTCCCGCTTTCATAATCACCTTTGTCCCTTGAAGCCCGCACTGTCTATTTTCGAAGTTAATTAATGGCAATAATTGATTATATTGTTCCAATGAAAGAGCGTATTCGCGGGCCTGATAGTTGTCCACAATAGGCTTGATCAAATCAGGGTACATCGCGCTTGGCATTGTCCCGGTGGCGCCTGCCTCAAGGTCTGGAAAAAGAGTGATGCTCTCTTCTCCATCAAAAGGGCCTAAAACAGACTCACCGCCTAGGTCAATTAATGAGCGTAATTTATTAGCGGTATTTGACACTTCGATTTTGAAATAAGAAACATTGGGAATATTGGTGGCCATTTTTGCTAAACATTCGGCGCTCAGATTTACTCCGCTTATTGGAGCATCCTGGATCATAATAGGAAGGTTGGTATGTTTTGAGATTTTTGCGAAATGCTCATGTGCTAATTTCTCGTCTGCTTTTAAGGTTGATCCATGATAAGGAGGCATTAACATAATCATATTGGCTCCTTTGTCAGCGGCTCGTTTTGCGCGCTCGATTACAATGCGGGTGCAATAATGGCTACAAGTTACAATAACGGAAATACGTCCTGCTATATGATCAAGACAAGTGTCTATTAATATATCTCTCTCTTGATCCGAGAGTAAAAACTGCTCAGAGTAGTTGGCCAATATACAAATGCCATCCACGCCTTGATCAATCATGCAATCTAAAACTCGCCGTTGGCTATTAAGATCCAAACTTTCATTATCAGTAAAAGTGGTAGGTGCAACAGGGAATACGCCCCTAAATGTTTTTCTATCATCCATATTTTATACCTATTGCAGTGCAAATTTTGTTATTGATCTAACATGGCTCTCCCAAATACTCAATTAAGTATTAAATTATTCTTTAGATAATTCTACTTTATATTGAGTTAAATATACTTGCCGGAAAACTAAAAAAATTAGAGTTATTTGTAATAGGATTAAAAATATTTACTGATGATTAGAATTTCAATGGACAAAAGTTTTTTATTTTATAAATTTTTTTGAGCGGATACACCTGCTATACGACCGAATACTGCACCTGACATTAAACCTGACCCGCCTGGGTAATTATTATAAAAAATACCGCCAACTAATTCGCCACATGCGTAAAGGCCAGGAATTTTATTAAGGTCAAGGTCTAATACTTCAGCATTAGGTGTAATCCGCACTCCACCAAAGGTAAATGTAATACCGCACGTAATAGCATAGGCTTCGAAAGGCGGTTCACTAATAGGGTTGGCCCAGTTTGATTTAGGAATCAATAAACCCTGTGTGCTTTTACCATCTAATATATTTGGATCGAATTTGGAATTTTGGCAGACTGAATGATTATACTCTTGAATAGTTTTGTAAGCCTGTTCAGAGTCAGTATCGGTGAGTTTAATTGCGAGCTCTTCTAAAGTGTCTGCTGTAATCTTAGTTATTTGCCTTATACGGTACTCATCCCGAAGTAAATGTAGAACTTTTTTATCATATATTTGCCATGCAAATTGGCCAGTTTGCGCAAGAATGACCCTTCCGTATTTTGCGTATGTGTAGTTTCTAAAGTCCGCACCTTCATCAACAAACCGATTTCCCTCTGCGTTTAACATTATACCAAAAGGGTAACTATGTTTTTGAAAATTATCTCCTACTGCGAGGTCACCAAATTCAGGAGCATTTCTCTCCCAGCCTACGGCGTGACAGCTTGACCAATTTCCAAATGGACTGGCTCCAATATCTAGTGCCATTTGAATTCCATCTCCTGTATTAAACCGAGTCCCCCGTACTTTTGCAGTATCCCAACCAGGCCCCAAATATCGTGCCCGCCACTCAGCATTTGCTTGAAACCCCCCTGATGCCAAGATGACGGCGCGTGTTTTTAAATCTTTAGTTTTTCCAGACTCTTTGACACGAACACCATAAACTCCTTCATCATCACAAAGCAGTTGCATAGCTCGCGTAGAATATTTTATTTGAATCTCCAAATTATCAGCTATTTTTTGCCAAGCTTCTAGTAGCCCTGGCCCCCCACCCCAAGCTTCAATGGTAAGGCCACCCCAAAACTTAAACTTTCCATCTACCTTAAAAGCTTGTCGTCCATAAATTGGAACAAAACGTATTCCTTTTTTTTGCATCCACATAAGGGTGCTTTTACTTTTTGTGACTAACTGTTCACATAGATCGGGATCTGTTCGATATTCAGTGATACGACCCATGTCATCAAAAAATTGCTCTTCAGTGTACGAGCCAAAGTCAGTATTTGATAATTCGTCTTGAGTTAGGTCAGGTATTAAAGCCTTTAGATCTTCTGGCCCATCGTAAGCAAACCTTATTGCTCCTGCCGTAAACCGTGTATTCCCGCCCGCCTCTTCTTTTGGAGCTCTTTCGAGCATAAGTACCGAAGCGCCGGATTCACGAGCACTGGTAGCTGCAGCAAATGCAGCGTTGCCTCCTCCAATTACAATGATATCTGCGTCAATTTTTTCCATTAGGTATTTTTCAAATTTCAAAAAAATATGAGTCCAGTATTAAGATAGTTAATCTGTTTAGCAATGTTTTTTAAGCTCTTTACATGTTAAAAATATTTTTCAAAGTAATCAAAGTATTTGAGCATATTGAAAGATTTAATTTGTGCTAGGTTTCATCGAGTGTGATACAAATTTAGGATTGATTTTAAAGGTTGATTTCATTTGTTTAAAGATTGTCTAACTGCAATTTTGCGCCATTTCAAATTTTGGCTGTCTGTGTATTGACTTAAGTGAAAAAACGTTTTCATTTAGTTTTGTTTATATAAGGTGAGATTACGCGAGTCGGTTTTTCTGGCGTATAATTTAATTTTATCTATGAATAACTTATTAGTTGAAGTGAAAATGTCGTTAATTGTTAAAAAAGCTAAAATATATGGAGAGCTTGAATATATCGGCAGGAGTCAAAATGTACAGCTGGATATTGGGAGGGTTGCTCTACAATTAGCCAACTTGGACTTATTACAAAACAATATTCACTTTTATATAAAAAAACTTGATCAAATTAATGCAGATTTAGCAAAATGTTCTAAAACCACCCAAAATTTGCATGAAAAGGTTGATGCTATGTGCGATGTTTTGTTCAGAATTCATGGCTTTTCTGGCGATACAGAAACATACGATAATATCGAAAATGCAAACCTTATGAGTGTTATTGATCGAAAGCAAGGATTGCCAGTATCATTAGGGATAATTGCAATTCAGGCTGCGCGATCTCAAAATTGGGATGCATCTGGCGTCAATTTTCCAGGACATTTTTTTCTTAAGCTGAGTGATTGCGATAATGAAATTTGGTTTGATCCTTTCAATGAATGTAAAGTTCTATGTGAAAATGATCTAAAGAAAATGCTGAAAAATATGTTTGGAATAAATGCCAAGCTTGAGAGTCAATTTATTGCGCCAATTTGCGATCAAGATATATTAATGAGATTACAAAATAATATTAAGGTGCGGGCGCTTGGAAATGGTGATATTGCCCGTGCAATTTCTGTTCTAGAGACTATGGCACTGTTAGCACCTCTTAATGAGAGTATATTAAAAGAGCTTATTTCGTGTGAGCTGGGAGACCAAGGTCCGAATAGGGCATTGTCTCGTCTTCAGAATTTTTTTGCGACTTATTCAAAGTCAAGAAATTTTGAGGAATTAAAAGACTTGCAGGATAAAATAAAATTACAAATAAACTAGTTTTTCATAAGATACCTAATTCCTGATGCTAGACTGCGGGAGTCCGATAAAGCATCATGTTGGGGACCGCCATCTGAAATATTTAGATATTTTGTTAATTCACCACTTGAAACCCATTGATGAACATTATCAAGGGATGAAGACAGTAGTGGCGCAAGATTAACTCCAGAGGTAAAAATTTTTGGGCATTCTATATTCAGTAATTGACAGTTTTCAAAGAGCACCTCATCATCAGTGCCATTAAAGCAAACATAGTCTACTTCATTGCAGAATTTATAGAATAGGGTGAGAGCTGTGTGAAAGTTAATACCACGACTATCAATGATTTCTTGGGTTAAGCCTGTTAAATCCCTTATGTACTTGCTGAGTTTTTTATTTATTTTAGGTTTTACGAAGATATTAAAACAATCAATCTCCTTGAGATGATTAGTATAATCTAATTTAACACCACCTATTTGGATAATCTCTCGATGCTTTCCCGGCATACACCAATTGCTCTCAGGAAAGCCGCTCCATGACGTCCATTCAAGATCAAAAATAACAATTCTTTCCGCAATTGGAAGTTTAAGCTTTTTTATTCTAGGTTTAGAAATAAACTTATTCATTATTTAACCGTACTTTTCAAAAGTTAAATTATTGTATCATTATTCAAAAAGGAAATTTTCAAATATGGCAAAACTTGATGAAAAGAAAGCTTTTCATGCCTTAAGAAAAATTTACACTGCAGCGCATAAATTATATCAAAAAGGTAAGGGTGTGCCAGCGCAATATGGTGATTATGGATTTTCTTGGCAAGAGCCTTCGTTTGAAACAGGATCAAAGAAACAGGTCCCTATCCAGTGGTCATTTGAAATATCTTGCCGCATAAAAGGCCAAAGCCTATGGGATGGCCATATTGAAGAATATCATTTGCATGATGTAATTGCTGCCCAATATAAAAATGATAATGTTGATGAAAAATATCGTTGGCTTCAATGGGATACTCGGTTTTCAAAGGATGAGCATGAATATTATTTAGATGAGCTTTTGGCTTGGGCAACTGATGTAATTGATAATAAGTAAAGTTTGAGATGGCTTCTTCAAATTAGACTGCAATCATAGATTTTGAATTAGCAGTTACAAGTTCTCTAAATATCATTCGTTAATAAAATAGATGACAAAAAATAATGATTATTTATTAATAGTGTTTTGTGTGCGAATAACCTCATAATAAAAGGTCAAAATAGTTGAAAAGAAAAAAAATTGTGATTGACTCAATAGAGACACCGGATGGGGGAAGTTGCGTGGATTTATTTCAACGGGATGATAAAACTTTTGGGTTTGAAGAATATAGAAGAGATTTTGAAGATCAATTAGGGTGGTTCCCTGTCGGAAATTATTCAAACCAAAAATTTGAAAAACTATCTGAGGTAGTTGAATCAGCGTCAATGCGTATTGGATGGTTTTCTAAAACCTACCATCAGAAAAGATATGAGAGTGAATAGTGATTCTTTGAATGGATTTTAACTCTTAACATTTAAGGTTGAATAATTTGAATTATAAATATTTAGGAAAAACTGGGATTCAAGTGTCAGAGTTATGTTTTGGTACGATGTCATTTGGAGGAGATGCCAATCAAAAAGAGTCGGAAAAAATGTTCTCAGCTTGTTTAAACTTGGGTATAAATTTTTTTGATTGTGCGAATACGTATAATGGGGGTAATTCAGAAAAAATTCTCGGAAAATTAATAAAGGCAGATCGTGACAGTCTGATAATTACGTCAAAGGTTTTTAATGCGACTTCCAATGATATTAATCATCAAGGTTTGAGCCGTCGCAACATTACTAGAGCGGTTGAATCTAGTTTAAAACGATTAAATACGGATAGAATTGAAGTATTGTTTCTTCACCGGTGGGATCCTAACACACCAATTGATGAGACTCTTAGGGGATTGGAAGACCTTGTTAGGGCAGGCAAAGTATTACATTTGGGGGCTAGTAATTTTGCAGCCTGGCAAATTTCAAAAGCAATAGGTGTATCAGTGGCTCGAGGGGGGTCAAGACTAGAAGTGGTCCAGCCAATGTATAGTCTGGTTAAGAGGCAAGCAGAGGTAGAGATTCTGCCACTTGCAAAAGAGGAAAATTTAGGAGTAATTTCCTACAGTCCGTTGGGTGGCGGTCTTTTGAGTGGAAAATATTCCGCGGGAAAACAACCAAAAGGCTCTCGTCTAGTTGTAAATTCAGTTTATGCGCAGCGATATCGCGAAAATTGGTTTTTTGAAACTGCCTCCAATTTAAGTAGGTTTGCGAAAAAACTTGGCGTTCATCCGGTGACTCTGTCTTTAGCCTGGGTAATGGCAAATGAGATGATCACTGCACCGATTATTGGTTCGCGGAATTTGAGCCAATTACAGTCCTCATTGGCAGCACTAGAATTTGAAATGACATCGGAAGTTTATCTTGCCATTTCTCAATTATCTCGGAATCCGCCGCCAGCTACAGACCGCTCAGAAATTCAACCCTTATAAATATTGGGTAATATAGACCTTTAAGATAATTAACAAACATTAACCACTTAAATTTGACCGCGGGGTGAAAGTAATATCTTAGGGATGTCGACACCAATCATTGAGTCGCGAGTAATGATTTGCGTAAGTTGAGAAAAGCTCCAGTCAATAGTTTCTGGCGGTCGTTTGGGGATAACAATATATCTGAGATCTGCGGTCGAATCATGAACACAGACTTCAACATTTTTCGGTATATTTGTTCCAAATTCTAATAAAACTTTTCTAGGTTCTCGAACAGCGCGGCTACGATATTCTCTAGATTTATACCAATCAGGTGGTAAGCCTAATATCATGCGTGGGTAGCAGGAGCATAGAGTGCAGACTATCAGGTTATGAATTTTTTCTGTATTTTCAATAGCACGAATTGGAATTGTTCCTGTATCAATTCCTATTTCTTTTGCGGCTTCGTTGAGATTTATCAGAAGTTTTTCTTTGAATTTCGAATCAAGCCAACCATGTGCAATAAGTTCTGCACCCAACATAGGCGAACGGCTATCAATTAGATCGACTTGGTGACGAATTTCATGAGAAGACGTAATTTTTTTTTCAATAATGAGTTCCTCTATTGCCTGAGCTAGCACCATTTTTTCCGTAAATGGTGTATCCTCAAAATCTTTTGGAATGGGATGTAAATGCTCAGGAGATTCCATTTACTTTCTCTAGCCAATGCTCATAAATATCAACTAACAGAGTATCGTTTTTTTCTCCACAATATTTGTTCCAAATATGTCTTTGCTTAAATTTAACACAATAAAGTGGGACAGATGGTTTTCCAGAGCGACCATATGCAAGCTCTTCTGGGTTTGGATAATCTCCAAATAAAGTTTCCACAATTCCTAATTGTCCACGAATAAAATATGGGGTTCGTATATGTCCAGGCTGGGACAAAGATTTTACTCGCACTTTTTCTCCTAAATTAAATTTTGATTTGCCCACGGTTTTTCAACTTTTCTTGCCATCTAGCTTCGACTTCTGACATTTTTATGCCCAGCTCTTCAACAGTAAAAACACCTTTTTCAAGTAAGATATTTGTTGCTGAGGTTATCCAGCGTTCATAGTATGATAGCTCATCATAAATCCCGGGCCCCAGTTCCTCTATGCCTCGACGCAACTCATCGACAGATAAAACCCCACAATTAGGCGAAGACAAAACCTTTACAATAGCATCAACTCTTTTTTCCCATGCTTCATAATTATGTTCAGACATGTCAATTTTTTTTGCATTGAGTCCTCCCATATCATGGTTGCGTCTATTATTCATGAAAAGCGCTCTTTCTGCTAAGCATAAGATTAAGCTGGCATAAAAAAAAAAATGATTCAAGTTTCTTGTGCATAACTATGTATTAATATTGTAGAATTTAATTGAGAAATAAAAATACTATGTTGTTTTTAAAATCTCATTTAAAACAATAGTTAAAAAGCTATAAACCTCTATAGGAAATCAACAATGGTTAATTATTTGAAACAGGGTAGGGATCAAAGTCAAACCTCCAAAGAAGATGTAAAAGTTGAAAAAATAGTAAAAGAGCTATTACTTGCTATCGAGGAAGGAGGAGATAACGCAGTAAAAAAATTTTCGAAAAAGTTTGATTCTTATTCTCCGCAAAACTTCAGATTGACCAAGAAAGAAATAGAAAAAGCAATTTCAAAAGTGTCGACTAGTGATTTAGATGATATTCAATTTGCTCAGGAACAAATTAGAAATTTTGCACAGAAACAAAAAGAATGTCTTTTAGAGCTTGAACTAGAGACATTGCCAGGCATAGTTCTTGGACACAAAAATATTCCTGTAAATTCTGTTGGGTGTTATGTGCCTGGGGGTGAATACCCAATGGTTGCATCGGCTCATATGAGTGTAATTACAGCAAAAGTTGCAGGAGTGAATAGAATTGTGGCCTCTGCGCCTCCGTACCAAGGTGAACCACACCCTGCAATTGTGGCGGCAATGTATATGGGGGGCGCTGATGAAATTCTTGTACTAGGTGGTGTGCAAGCGGTTGGCGCCATGGCACTAGGGACGGAGTCTATTGAGCCTGTGGATATGATTGTTGGTCCAGGAAATATGTTTGTTGCAGAGGCGAAGCGCCAGCTTTATGGCAGAGTCGGTATTGATCTTTTTGCGGGTCCAACAGAGACATTAATTATTGCGGATGAAACAGTTGATGCTGAAATTTGTGCAACAGATTTGCTAGGGCAAGCTGAGCATGGCCCGACGTCACCGGCAACTTTGTTAACTACAT